>Ga0194047_10000064_pt1 | contig 79586 bp, 60 predicted proteins | sample JunL225m_MetaG_2_FD_160070 | JGI IMG/M metagenome (GOLD analysis project Ga0194047, IMG submission 160070) | Anoxic zone freshwater microbial communities from boreal shield lake in IISD Experimental Lakes Area, Ontario, Canada - Jun2016-L221-5m | ecosystem: Environmental > Aquatic > Freshwater... | reverse complement strand
CTACAACAGGTAGCCCTGAGTGGTTTAACCCTAATACAGATCCTACAAAAATTATTGAAGTCAATAAAAATCCAGCTAGTGTAACAAGTGTATTTAATAGTACAGGCCTACAACAAAACACTGGCATCAAAAGATATGCACCGTTTAATGGAGGCTTTGGATTTACTGGTAGATATAGAGAATTCTCTGTTAGTGCTGACTTCGCTTTCTCAAAAGGAAAATATATGATTAACAATGATAGATATTTCTTTGAAAATCCAAATCAGTTTGCAGGATATAATCAGTCTTCTGTTGTTTTAGATTATTGGAAAAATCCTGGTGATGTTGCGCGTTTTCCTAAATATGGTATTCAGTTTACACAATTTGATTCAAGGTTAATTGAAGATGCTTCTTTTATGAGATTAAAAGCGTTGACTTTTGGATATGATCTTTCTCAAACTTTGTTAAACAAATCAAAAGTCCTTTCTGCGCTTAAATTCTTTGTTACATTACGTAATATTTGGACATTAACTAAATATACAGGACCGGATCCTGAGGTGGATACTAACGTGTCACTTGGTGCAAATCCAAACACAAGTCAAATAGCTGTTGGTTTAAACCTTTCGTTTTAAGAATTAGCATTAACCAGAAAAATTAAAAGAATATGAAAAAATTACTTACAATAAATATCATAGCATTTGTCGCAATCCTTTCATTAGGTTCTTGTGAAAAAAAGCTAGACCTTTTTCCTTATAGTTCAATTGAGCTTTCTCAGTCTTTTAAAACTGTAAAAGACGCAAGTACTTGGAATACTGGTCTTTATTCAGACTTAAGAGCAAGGGTATACGGTTCATACAATATCTCTCAAGATGTACAAGCAGACCAATTAAATGCTTCTCTAGACTATGGAAATCGAAATGGTAACCCACACCGCTGGGGTTCAAGTTTCTTGGCTGATGATGGTGCATTAAGTGGTGCCTGGTCTGGGTATTATTCCGCTTTAAAAAATATTAATACCACAATTGCTGGCTTTAATACGATTACAGCAACTACTGCAGCTGATATTGCGGCACTTGCTCGTTACAAAGGCGACGCTTATTTAGCACGCGCTTATTATTATTCTGAATTAATTATTCGTTTTGCTAAGCCTTTTGAGCCTGCAACTGCAGCACAAGATTTAGGTGTTCCATTGGTATTAGAGTTTGATATTAATGCACGGCCTGCTAGGTCAACGGTTAAGCAAGTATATGATCAAATTATTCTTGATATTAACGCAGCAAAAACCAATTTAGCCGCAGTACCTGGTGCACAAGGTTCTAACAAATTTACCATTGATGTTGCAAATGCTTTAGAAGCTAGGGTGCGTTTAAATATGCAAGATTGGACTGGTGCAATGACTGCTGCAAATGCAGTAATAACTGGCGGTAAATATCCTTTATTAAACACAGTGGCTGGTTTAACTAGCATGTGGACGAATGATGCAGCAACAGAAGTTTTATTTCAATGTTCAGTTGTTAAAACTACTGAACAAGCTAATACCAATTCTATTTATTTAGGATATAATGGAGCAACACTTAAGTATGTGCCAGATTTTATTCCAACACAAACTTTTATCAACTTATATGATGCAACAGATTTTAGAAAACAAGTTTATTTCAAACAGCTTCCTACTATCATCCAAGGTGTGAACTATCCTACTATGACATTAGTAAATAAGTTCCCAGGTAACCCGCTTTTATTTACGGCAGCTACTACTAATTATCAGCATGCACCAAAAGTTTTCAGGGTTGCTGAACTATATTTAATTTATGCAGAAGCTGCAGTTCGTGCAGGTGCTAGTTCTGAGCTTTTAGGCTTGAGTATGTTAAATACTTTACGTGTATCAAGAGGCTTACCTGCTCTAGCTGCATTATCTGGTGCGCCACTTCTATTGCAAGTTCAGAATGAAAGAACCAAAGAATTGGCATTCGAAGGATTCCGCTTATTTGATTTAAAAAGATGGCATCAAGGATTTACAAGAGGAACACCTCAAGATTTAGGCGCCATTAATGTTGGGGCAAATTATAATACATTATCTGTCGCTGCTGATGCTGACCAATATGTTTGGGGAATTCCAACATACGATATAAATATTAATACTAGCTTAGTTCAAAATAAAGGTTGGTAATAGATAAATATATTTTAATACCTAATAAAAAAGGCTATCTCATTTTTGAGATAGCCTTTTTTATTAGGATATGTCACGTTATTAATTTACGATACATAAAACAATCGTTATGGATAATCAAGTAGAAATTATTTTATTTTAATACCTCAGCCAATTTCTTTTCAAGTTCAGCCCCTCTTAATCCACTCGCAATAATTTTACCTTGTGGATCAATTAGTACATTAAAAGGTATTCCATCAAATTGGTAAATGCCAACAATGGTGCTTTGCCATTTTTTTAAGTCACTAATTTGGGTCCAACTTAGTTGATCGTCTTTAATTGCTTTTTCCCAATTTGCTTTATCGTCATCTAATGAAACGCCTAAAATAGTAAAGTTTTTATCTTTAAATTTTTGGTAAGCAACCAATACATTTGGATTTTCTTGACGGCAAGGGCCACACCAGCTTGCCCAAAAATCAACCAATACATATTTGCCTTTAAAACTACTTAAGCTAACTAGTTTGCCATTTACATCTGGCATGCTAATTTCTGGTGCTTGTTGGTTTAATAAAGGGTAGGTAGTAGGTGTAGCTGAATTTGCTGCTTGCGTAGTTAATAAGGCTTTTAGTTTTGCTAGTCCACTATGTTCTTTAAAGTTATCGGCAGCGGCTAGTGCCAATGTTTTCAATTCTTCTGTTTTCATGGTTCTTGAAGCCAATCCTATGGCATAATACCTAACAGCCGGACTATTTGAATGATTGATAAAATCAGTAACAAATTTATTTAGGCTTTTAACTCTTTCGTCTCTTTGTAAACGTAATACTGTTAAGGCGCTATCAGATGCATTTTGTTTTTGTAAACTATCAATCATGGTGAAGGTGTCGTACAAAACAGAATCTTTTGTATGATAGGCTTCCATTAATTCATGCAATGCAGTTGTAGCAGGCGATCCCTCTACTTCGTATTGTCTAAAATGAAGCATATCTATTTTTAAGCGAATGCTTTTACTGTCATTCACTATTAATATAGCTGGTCCTTTTTCGAGTTGTAATCGATATAAATTTTCTTCTTTACCCAAAGTGCGCAACTCAAATGTTCCGGACTTTTTTAAGCTAGCAGAATCAAGTGTAATTGGTTGCTCACCAGCAAAAGGAATTTCTTGTAATGATATTAATTGCTCTGGCGCGTTAGTTATTTTTCCACTTACCACAAATGCGCCATACTTTTTTTCTTGACAAGAAAATAAAGCAACAACCAATAAACTGCTTAAAATGATATTTTTCATACGAAGGTTTAACTTGTAAAATTGAAATGTATAAATCTAATGATTCAAAAACAAAGTCATGCTATTTTTGCAAGGCTTCTTCTAATAATTGCGTTACTAATTTTGGGTCTGCTTTTCCGCCACTCAACTTTTTTACTTCGCCCACAAATAATCCTATCAAACCTTTTTTGCCTTTTTTGTATTCCGCTACTTTGTCTGGCATTTTTGCAATAACGGCTTCAATCCATTTGCTTAATTCATTGCCATCACTAACCTGCAATAAATTCATGCTTTCTGCAATTGATAATGCCGATAAATTATTTGATGTAATTAGTGCAGGTAAAATTTTTGAGGATGCAATTGAAAAATTAATTGTCCCTTCGTCTACTAGTGCAATTAATTCTGCTAGTTTAATGCCATCAAGGGTTAATTGTTGCAATGATATATGGTGTTCGTGTAAGTATTGTTTAATAGGGCCTAATATCCAGTTTGCTACTGCTTTATAGTTCTGCGTATGTGCAATAACTGATTCGAAATATAAAGCAGTTGCTTGTTCGTCGCAAAGCTGGTGTGCATCGTATTCACTTAATCCTAATAGAACAAATTTTTCCATTAAGGCATTGGGCAATACGGGTAATTGACTTTGAATATGTTGAATAAAACTATCCGTTAAATGAAACGGGGCTAAATCTGGATCTGGAAAATAGCGATAATCATTTGCTTCTTCTTTATCGCGAATAGCAAATGTTGTATCGTTCGATGCATTAAAACTGCGTGTTTGTTGTTGAACTTTTTCGCCCTTATCTAAAATGGCAGCCAATCGTTCTATTTCAAACTCAATGGCTTTTTTTACGTTACGAATACTGTTTAGGTTTTTCACTTCAACACGGGTTCCTAATTTGGTTGCGCCTTTTAATTTTAGTGAAATATTTGCATCGCATCTTAAACTTCCTTCCTCCATATTTCCATCACAAATACCTAACCATCTCACAAGCTTTCTAATTTCAGTAACGTATTGCCAAGCTTCATCGGCCGAAAAAATAGCTGGTTCTGTTACAATTTCAATTAAGGGTGTACCAGCTCTATTTAAATCGATACAGGTAAATGTTGGATCTAGGTCGTGAATGCTTTTGCCAGCATCTTCTTCTAAATGTATACGATTGAGTTGTACAAATCTATACGTACCATCGGCCGTTTTAATGCGAACTTTCCCGCCCTTACAAATAGGGGTAGTATGTTGCGATATTTGATATCCTTTTGGTAAATCGGGGTAGAAATAGTTTTTCCGAGCAAAATAGTTGTCTTTTTCTATTTCACAAGCACAGGCCAGGCCCATTTTAATGGCATAGTCCACTGCTTTTTTATTGGTTTTAGGAAGTGTGCCAGGGTGACCCATAGTGATGGGGCTTATATGCGTATTTGGCTCAGCGCCAAAAGCGGTACTATCACCACAAAACAATTTGCTAGCGGTGGCTAATTGCGCGTGCACCTCTAATCCAATAACTACTTCGTATGTATCAGTCCATGACATAGTTTGCAAAAATAGGTTTCCTAAGGCAGATCGTTTTAATTAAATCAACCTAATAACCCCTTCACCTGCTTAATCAACTCCCCTAAATTACTAGCGTCTTGTCCGCCGGCTGTGGCTAGTGTTTTTTGTCCACCTCCGCCACCTTTAATTAGTGGGGTAGCAATTTCTTTAATCATTTTAGGTGCTTCTAAACCTTTTTCTGTTACCATGCTGTCTGATAATAAAATACATACAGCTGCTTTGCCTGCAATATTTGCGCATAGCACTACCAAATAATTTTCACCCAAGTCTGCTTTTAAATCAAAACAAATTTTCTTTAAATGATCGGCATTAGAAACAGTTATTTCTTTGCCAATAAAATAAGCAGTTGCTTGGTTTGGAAGTGTGAATGATTCGCGTTCTTTAACCAGCGTATCTTTTATAACCACCAATTGTTTGGTTTCTAAACTTTCTATTTTTTTATCGAGCTCTTGTTTTTCTTGAATGATTTTTTCTACTGCTTTAAGTGGCTCTTTTGTTTTTAATAAATTACTTATCTCTTGCAAACTATTGTATTGGTCTTGCAAATAATTAAAAGCATTGCTTCCGGTTAAAGCTTCTATGCGTCGAACACCTGCTGCTACGGCTGCTTCGGCGGTAATTTTTACGAGTCCTATCATACCGGTACTTAACACATGCGTACCGCCACAAAGTTCTACCGAGTAATTTGCGTCGGCTACTACTACTCTTACGGTGTTGCCGTATTTTTCTCCAAAAAGGGCCATAGCACCGAGTTTCAGGGCTTCTTCTTTAGGCATTTCTGTAATAACTACTGGTACGTTTTCGCGAATTTTATTATTCACTATTTTTTCAATCTCTGCAATTTCTTGGTCGGTTACGCGTGCAAAATGCGAGAAATCGAAACGCAAATTTGCTTCATTTACCAAGGAGCCTTTTTGTGCTACATGCGTTCCCAATACTTGGCGTAATGCTGCGTGTAATAAGTGCGTAGCGGTATGGTTATAACAAGTAAATAATCTTTTCTCGGTATTTATTCGCGCTGTAACTGCTGCGCTAATATTGCTAGGTAATTGTTCTACAAAATGTACGGTTAAATCGTTTTCTTTTTTGGTATCAGTAACTGTTATCGTTTCATTTTCAAAAAGCAACCAACCTGTATCGCCAACTTGTCCGCCGCTTTCAGCATAAAATGGGGTAGTAGATAATACCAATTGATACTGCTCTTTTCCTTTTGATTTTATTTTTCGATACTTGGTTACTTGGCTTGCTGCTTCGGTTAATTGATATCCAACAAATCCGTTTCCTTTTTCTTCGGTTAATACAATCCAGTCTTCGGTATCTAAAACAGATGCGGCGCGGCTTCTATTTTTTTGTTCTTGCATTTGTGCATCAAATCCTTTTTCATCTACCGATAAATTATTTTCTGAGGCAATTAATTTGGTTAAGTCTAATGGAAATCCAAACGTATCAAATAATTCAAAAACAGCTTTTCCTTCAATTTGTTTTTGGGTAGTTTGCAAACTCGCTGCTACCATATCGTCTATGCGTTTTAAGCCTTTGTCGAGGGTTCTTAAAAATGCATCTTCTTCTTCTTTAACTACTTTACTTACAAAATCTAATTGTTGTTGCAACTCTGGAAATACTGTTTCAAATTGCTTGGCTAGTGCAGGCAATAGTTGGTGCAATAAGGGTTGCTTATAATCTAAATAAGAATAATAATATCGAACAGCTCTGCGTAGAATGCGTCGTATAACATAACCTGCGCCTGTGTTTGAAGGCAATTGTCCGTCGGCAATAGTGAACGAAATTGCTCGGATATGATCGGCAATTACCCTAAATGCAATGGCTTCTTTGGTATCGCTATAGTCGTATTTTTTTTGCGTTAGTGTTTCTACTAATGAAATAGTTCCGGTAAAAACATCGGTATCGTAATTGCTTGTTTTTTGTTGAATCACACGCACCAGTCTTTCAAAACCCATTCCGGTATCTACATGCTTGGCAGGTAATGGTTCTAGGCTTTGGTCTTTTAAACGATTAAACTGCATGAACACATTGTTCCAAATTTCTATTACTTGCGGATGGTCGTTATTCACCAAGGTTTTTCCATCTACCAATGCCCTTTCTTCATTTGTTCTACAGTCTACATGAATTTCACTGCATGGTCCGCAGGGGCCTGTATCGCCCATCTCCCAGAAATTGTCTTTTTTATTGCCTAGTAAAATTCTTTCTTCGGGTACTAGTTTTTTCCATTCTTCAAAAGCTTCAGTGTCTTTTTCTAATTTTTCTTTTGAATCGCCTTCAAAAATGGTTACGTATAATCGGTCTTTATCTATTTTATAAATATTGGTTAATAGATCCCAACTCCAAGCAATGGCTTCTGCTTTAAAATAATTACCGAAGCTCCAATTGCCTAACATTTCAAACATGGTATGATGATAGGTATCTACCCCAACTTCTTCTAAATCATTGTGTTTGCCACTAACCCTTAAGCATTTTTGGGTATCAGCTACCCGTTGATTGGGTGCTTGTTTATTACCTAAAAAATAGTCTTTAAACTGGTTCATGCCCGCGTTGGTAAACAAAAGTGTAGGGTCGTTTTTAACTACAATTGGGGCAGATGCCACTATTTGATGCCCTTTTGAGGCAAAGAAATCTAAAAATTGTTGGCGTATCTGAGCACTGGTCATCATTGTTAATCGAAATTTAAATCAATTGATTAAGCCTTTGAAACTATCTTTGGTAGCTTATTGGCGGCTGCTAAGGTAAGGATTAGTCGGCTGAAATTAGCGGCTTACCACCTGAGAATGGGTCATTTATCAACCAATTACGCATTGCATAAAAAGCATGAAGAAAATTAAATACTACTATAACACACATACCCTCCGCTTCGAGAAGCTCGAAACGCCGCTTAAGGTGAGGTTATTACAGGTATTTGGATTCATTGCTGCCTCTATTGTAACTGGCTTAATAATTATTTTTATTGCATTCAAATACATTGATAGCCCTAAAGAAAAACTATTGCGTCAAGAGAATAACGACATGCACGAAAGCTTTAGTTTATTGCGTGAGCGAGTGAATCAACTAGAAATGCAAATGGATGAATTAGAAAATCGAGACAACTCGGTGTATAGATCCATTTTTGAAGCTGAACCTATTCCGGATAGTGCACGTGTGAAAGATATGGAGGCTAAAAATGAAGTAAAATTGGTGCAACGTATGGGCGAAACGGAATTGGTAAAAAGTATGACAAGCCAACTTAATAATCTTTCGCTTCGTTTGGCTTACCAAGATCAATCGTATGTTGAAATTGCCGACATGGTAAAAAACAAAGCCAAATTAATTAATGCCATCCCATCTATTCAACCTGTGAGTAATAAAAATTTAAACAGAATTGGTTCAGGATTTGGTTATAGAATTGATCCAGTGTATAAGGATAGAAGACCACACCAAGGGTTAGACTTTACGGCTCCACAAGGAACGCCAATATATGCAACTGCCGATGGCACTGTGAAAGATGTAGGATTTACTACTAGTGGATTTGGAAATAGGGTGGTAATCAATCACGGCTATGGATACGAAACCCTTTATGGACATATGTATCGATTTAAAGCTAGGGTAGGACAAAAAGTTAAACGTGGCGAAGTAATTGGCTATGTAGGCAATACCGGAAAAAGTACTGGCCCACATTGCCACTACGAAGTGCACCGTGGCGGAAGGCCGGTAGATCCTATTTATTATTTCTACAACGACCTTACGCCAGCGCAATTCGACCGCATTTTAAAACTTGCTGCAGCCGGTAACCAAAGCTTCGACTAATTATTTTTCTTTCGTATCAAGTATAACAGGAGCACTTCCTTTGCCCATAATAATTACTTTAGCATTAGGAGAAGTAACCAATCCTTTCATCATTTGAATTTGCTCGTATTGCAATTGCTTATCGGTTAAGCCCGAGCTCATAATACGCTGATAGTCGGCAATACCTTGTGCTTCCACGCGCTTTCTTTCGGCTTCTTGTTTTTCTTTTTGCAAAACGAATTCCATTTTCTGTGCTTCTTGTTCTGCTTTTATTTTGTCTTCAATAGATGTTTTAACAGTTGCAGGAAGTGTAATATTACGCACCAATAATTGCTCCAATACTAAGCCACGAATTTTAAAATTATCTTCAATAGTTTTAAAAATACGGGTTTGAAATTCATCTCTTTTGGTAGAGTATAAATCAACTGCCGTATAATAAACAGCATTGTCTCTAATTTTTGTACGTGTAATAGGACGAACAATTTTGTCTTTAAAATCTAAACCTGTTTCTTTAATAATTTTTGGTGCTTCGGTAGATAAAACACGATACAAAACGGTTAAATCAATAACCACTTCTAATCCATCTGCAGTTAACACACGGATGGCATCGTCTCCAGCAACATCGCCTTCGTTGTGTACACCACTCATGGTATAGTTCTGTGTTTTAATATCAATTTTACTTACGTCTACCAATGGGTTAACCAAACTTAAACCACTTGTAATTACTTCGTCTTGTACTTTACCAAACATTGATTTTACACCAATTTGTCCGGCATCAATTTGCTTAATGCAAGAAGTTAAAAATCCTAACACAACCACTCCCGTACCAATGGTTCTAGCCAGTTTTGCATATTGCGGTAAAGGATGTGCTAAGTTTTTCATTGAGAATGAAAGAGCAAAAATTAAAATACCAAAAATGATGAGTACCATATACTGTTTTTTTTATTTTTAAATTGAATTATGTGATTAGCTGCTATGATCTACTACTATTTTCCATTGGCCATTTATTTTTTTAAATAGTAGGGTATATAAACCGTTTAAGTTTCCAATAGTTCTAGTTAAATGCCATTTGCCTAAAACAAAATAATAAGTATCAGAGAGTGGCTTTACTTGCAAAATATCAAAACTCAATTTGCCCATTGCAGCGGTATCTGGATAGCCTTTTTGGTAATTTTTTAAGGTGTTTGCAAATCCATAATTAGCACCCGTTGATCCAACAAATAATAGGCTATCGCTTTGCCAATAACCACTCATAAATGAAACAATATTTCCTTTGTTCCATTCTTCGGTTTGAGACTGTAATATTTTTCTAATGGCCTGTTCGTCTTTATTTTGAGCAAGACTTTTTAAACTGAAAAGGGTAAGAAAAAAAAGAAAAAGGATAGTAGGTATTCCTTTTGGTAAGCGTTTCATGGTAGTAATTTTATGTAAGCTACACAAAACCACACACTAATAACACGGTTTTATTTAGAGGGAAATACGGTTCATTTTGTTGGATATTTTTATGGATGAATGGGCATTATTGTTATCTTACCTCCATGAAATACGTTGCACATTTAGAAAAAGACCGCAAACTCTCTAAAACAATTGTAGAAGCCTTACCCGAGTTGGAATTGCACAGCAATTTGCCCCTACGTTTAATGGCTAGTATCATGAGCCAACAATTAAGTACTAAAGTGGCTAAAGTGATTTATAAGCGCTTTCTTGATTTATACAATGGTAAAAACCCTAAACCAGCAGAAGTGCTTGCAACGCCAAGTATTAGTTTGCGTGAAATAGGGTTGAGCAATGCAAAAGTGGGCTATATTTTAAACGTGGCTAGTTTTTGCATAGAACAAAAAATCACCGATAAAAAATTACAACAATTAAGCAACGAAGAAATTGTTGACTTGCTCACACAAATTAAAGGTGTTGGCAAATGGACGGTTGAAATGTTATTGATGTTTAGTTTGGGGCGCGAAGATGTTTTTGCGGTGGATGATTTTGGCATTCAACAAGCTATGATAAAATTGTATCGACTAGAAAATTTAGAAAAGAAAATCTTGAAAGAAAAGATGTTAGCCATTTCTACCAAATGGAGTCCTTATCGCACCTATGCCTGTTTGCATTTGTGGCAATGGAAAGACGAAAAATAATAGCCAATAAATAATTAAGCAGAATTTCTAGCGGCATTAATTACACCAAACATAGATCTGGTAACTAGTTTTTCATACACCGCTTTCATTTCTGGATTAACATTATTACTGTGCAATTGATTCAATGCATATTGCTGTATGGTTAACAAAGGCAATACAATTTTATCACGCATTTGAATTGATGCACGTCCTGCTTTATCATCTTCCATTAATGAACTAGCATCTGCCAATTCTAATACTAATTTTGAAGTTAAATCGAACTCTGCTTTTATCAATTCCCAAACTGGTCCAAACTGCGGATCTTTTTTTACGTGTTGTGTAAGTGGAAAGAATGATTTTAACATACTCATCATACTATTGTCTATGAGCGTTCGGAAGAACAAAGAGTTTTTGAATAGTGCTTTTGTATCATCCCACAAACCGCTGTCTTTCATACTTTGTAGCGCTGTTCCTACTCCAAAAAATCCGGGAACATTTTGTTTTAATTGACTCCAACTTCCTACAAATGGAATGGCACGCAAGTCTTCGAATCTTAATCCCCCACCACTGCCGCGTTTAGCAGGTCGGCTAGCAATATTGCTTTTGCTATAATAGTTTAGCGGACTAAACTGTTGCATATACGCTAAGAACAATGGATGTGTTTTAAATGCTTGGTAAAATTCGTGACTAATTTTGCCTAAATTTTCCATAAGCATTCTATCGTGTGCAGATAATTGCACGCGTGTATCTGCAAACAATTCATTACTAAGTCCGGCACTTAATAATTGTTCTAAATTATATTGCGATGACTGAGTAGTGCCAAAATTTGAAGTAATGGTTTGCCCTTGAATGGTTAACTGTATTTCTTCGTTTTCAATATTAGATCCCATCGAAGAATAAAACTTATGCGTCTTGCCGCCACCACGAGATGGAGGTCCACCACGTCCGTCAAAAAACTTTACTTTAATATTGTTTTGCCTAGAAATAGCAGTTAAGTTTTCTTTGGCAGTATAAATACTCCAATTGGCTTGTAAATAGCCACCATCCTTGGTTCCATCGCTAAAGCCAAGCATAATTGTTTGGTGATTATTGCGTATTGCTAAGTGTTGTTTGTATGAAGGCAATTCGTATAAAAATTGCATGGTTGCTTCTGCTTCTGCTAAATCATCGATGGTTTCAAACAATGGAATAATATCAATAGGCATTTCAGATTTTTTAAATCCACAAATACCAAGTAAAGCCACTACTTCCATCATATTCACCGGGCCTTGACAATTACTAATTATGTATCGGTGGCATCCTGCTTCGCCATTTTCTATTTGAATAGTTCTTATTGCATACATACTTTCAAGTGTATCTCTTGAAATAGTATCTACTAGTATGGCTGGGTCAACTATCGTATCAATTGCAGCTAGTGCTTGTATTTTTTCGGCTATAGAAAGTGTAGTATAATTTTCAGGTAAAATTTCAACACCATTTTTTTCTTTCAGCACTTTTGCAATCTCTAATAAAACAGCGGTATGAATACGACTGTCTTGTCTAATATCTAATGATGCAAAATGGGTTCCAAATATTTTTACTTTATGAATTAAACTATCGAGTCTATTTAAAAAAAGTGAATGGTGGTTTTTAATGAGTAAGTCTCGTGCTGCATACAATTCATGCATTAATTCTGCCGATTGAATTCGTTTGCTAGCTTCTGGACGAAATACATTTTCGTATAACTGTTGCTCGAGTTGTTGAATAATTACATCAACGCCTGTAAAAGTTAAGCGTCTTTTTAATTTTCTAATATCTCTGTAATAACAAACCACAATCGCACTGCGTAATGCTTCTGCAACTTTTAAAGTGGTTGGTCCGTTCACAAATGGATTCCCATCTCTATCTCCACCAGGCCAAAAACCTAATTCAATAAAAGGGTTCGATCCATCGTAGGCGCTATCAAAAACTTCTGTATTAATGTAGTTGTAAATAGTACCAATAGAAGGGTATAAAATATTTTCTAGATACCACATTAGGTTCACTGCTTCGTCTAATGGAGTTGGTTGTTTTTTGTTGAAAAATGGGGTGATACCTAATTGTTGAATATAGGCATTGATGGTATGAAAATCATTTTTACCAATGGCTTCATTCATGTCGTGAATAATTCCCAAAACACTTCCCGGATAAAATTGTGTAGGATGCGCTGTTAATACTATTCTTACTTTAAATGACTTTAATTTTTGTTTTAGTGCCTCCGATTTTCCTGCAAAATTCGATTCGTTGATAAGCGATTTTAAACTTCCAGGACCTTCGGTATTATTTACCGACTGAAATGCAGCGTCTTCAATGGCATCAAACAATACAATTTGCCTTTCTATATATTGTACAAATTTAAATAAGCGGGCTACTTTGTCGGCTTCGCTTTTAGCATTGGTATGTTGTGTAAAAAAATGGTCTATTATTTCAATGGGGGTTTTGCTATCGGCATATCCGTCTAAACAAGCTTGCAATAAAATGGGTAGCAAAGCACCTACATTGGCAATTCCCGAAAAAGGAAGTGCCGAGAACAAACTATTATAGATGGTATACTTATCTGTAACGTTCCTTTTAAAATTGGTAATATATTCTGAAGAGGGCATAATCTATTTATAGCCCCTAAGGTAATTCATTTCACTAAAAAAATCAGATTAAAATATCTTACGAGCCTTAACTGGCTTGATTTTCGGGCTAATGACTGTTAGTTATATAAATTAATTATATATGAGTTTATTTATCAGATTCAATGATAGCTTATAAATCTTTGCGCCATTTTTTTAATATAATAATTAATTAATTTATGAAATTTTTAAAAACAAGGCAGAAAAATTTAAGAAATAGACTGGTTTTATTAAATACATTTGAAAATAATGTGCACTAGTATTATCCCTAAAACCTACAAATTTATACATGCATTTAAGTGATCAAGAGCTTCTAGCACAATTTGCAAATCCTACCACCAAAGAAAAAGGGTACACAGCGGTGATTAAAAAATACCAAGAAAAGCTCTATTGGCATATCAGACGTATGGTAATAGACCATTCCGATGCCGATGATGTATTGCAAAACACCTTTATAAAAGTTTGGAAAGGCCTCGAGAATTTTAGAGAAGACAGCCAATTATACACCTGGTTATACCGAATTGCTACTAACGAAAGCCTGAGTTTTTTAGCCCAACAACAAAAAAGGGCCACAGTTAGTATGGATGTAGTAGGCTCAACCTTAGAAAATAAAATTAAAGCCGATACAAATTTCGATGGAAATAGGCTTGAATGGAAATTGCAGGTGGCTATTCAGTCTTTGCCCGAAAAACAGCGACTGGTATTTAACCTACGATATTACGATGCACTTCCATACGAAGAAATGAGTAAAATTTTAGATACTAGTGAAGGAGCGCTGAAAGCCAGTTACCACCATGCTGCAAAAAAAATAGAAGCTTTTTTAAAGGAAAATTAAACGAAAGGGTCCTTTATTAGTCTTAAATGTTAAGGAAATGAAAAATACAGATACTATATTAACCGAAATGCAATCAATAGCCCCTTCCATTGCGGCTATTGGCACAGCAATGCCTTATTCGGTTGATGCACAATATTTCGAAAGTTTACCAGAAATACTACTTGAACAGGCGCAATTTGCAGATAATCATATTATTTCTAATCTGCCATATCAGGTTCCCCCTAACTATTTTGATCAATTATCTACACAATTATTAAATAGAATTGCCGCAGAAACAACCGTTGAAGCACCTATTCAAAAAACAACAGCAAAAATTGTACAATTTAACCAAGTTAAAAGGTGGATGAGTTATGCTGCTGCTGCAATTTTGGCTGGAATTTTAATAACGAATGCATTTTTATTCACTGATAAACCTAATTATAGTGAATACGAAAAATACAGCACCCTCGATATTCCTAGTACACTCGATTTAGTGAGCGATGCCGATTTGAATAATTATATTCAAAACAACAGTCACGCAAATGGGGTTGAAGAAATGCTTGTTTCAGAAAGCCAGTCCCTTCCGAATTTATCTGAGAATATGGAACTACTAAGCAACGAAAATCTAGATGCGTACTTACAAGAAAACAAATTATTAGAACATACTAATTTTGAAGATCCTATTAAATAATATTAAAAAAAATACCATGAAAAAAAATCTACTTATTATTTTTTTACTTTGTTTGGTGCATTTAGCATCAAATGCACAAGGTCAACAAGGGCCACCACCGCAAGGTCCGCCGCCACCTAAAAATATCCAAGCACTTAAAGTTGCTTTCATTACACGTCAGTTAAATTTAACTGCTGAAGAAGCGCAAAAGTTTTGGCCAGTTTATAATACCTATTCTGATGCCGTTAAAAAAATTAGAATTGAGCAAAAGCAAGATGTACTAGGCTTTGAAGAAAAAGTGTTGGTAGAGCGTAAAAAACTTAAAGCAGAAATGAAGAAAATTTTGGTAACCGAAGAGCGTTCTAATATTGCTATGACTATTGATCGAGATTTTAATGAAGTGCTTAGAAATGAGTTAAAGGATCGTAGGAACAATGGGAACGGAATGAAACGTAGAAATAACAATCAAAATAACAATCAAAATAATAATAACCAATAGAAGGGGGGATCTTTTTATTGTTATTCGCTGCTGCCTTTTTGGTGGCAGCTTTTTTTTGCGCTAATCTGTTCTAGAAATAAAAGGTGTTGCAATATCGTGGTAAAATAAAAAAGTCCATTCTGCTGTTCTGCCTTCTTCCCACCACTGCCTACGTAATTCCATGCATTTTTTTCCATCTACATCGTACTTAGCCACAAATCTGCTTTTCATTTGCTGTAATTGCGGTGCTACATCTCCGCCAAAAAATATGGTTTGGTTATTTTCTTCTATCCAAAATACTTGGTGAAAAATACTATGTCCACCTGTTACTTGGTATTTAATATATCCATCAATCGTACCTTCATTTTCAGTTAACCAAACAAGTTTGCTAAAATCTGCTAATAGTTGAAAATCTTCTTCTTTATTAGCCTCAGTAGCAGCTGCTATAAACTTGTTGAATTCTCTTTGTTGAACATAATAATTAGCATAAGGAAAACTAATAAAACATTCGTCTGATAATGGATTTTTAATACAAATGCCACCTGCATGGTCTTTGTGTAAATGGCTAATTAATACTTTTGTTATTTGCGATGGATTAATGCCTGCTTTACGCAAATTGGCTAGTAATTGTGGTTCTCCATTTTCATTTAAATAACCTAGTCCGGTATCTATTAAAATGATGTCATTGCTAGTGATTATTACAAAGGGTTGAATTTCTACCAAAATGCTTCCTGCAGGCTTATTTGCTGCAGTATTAATTTCTTTATTGAAGGGTACAAATACTTTTGTTTGATCAATACTAAAACAACCTTCTGATAATGGAATAATTTGCATGCTTGGATATTTAAAATAGAACTAACGAAGTACCATTTGTCTGTCGGCATCAAGCCTTAATAAAATAAATAATAAAATAGTAAACGTTAATAAAGACGATCCGCCGTAACTAATTAGCGGTAAGGCAATACCAATGATTGGAAACAATCCAATGGTCATACAAACATTCACAGTAATATGGAAGAAAAGGATGCTGGCTACACTATATGCGTAAACCCTACTAAAGGCACTTCGCTGCCGCTCTGCAATTTTTATAATTCTTAAAAGTAAAAATAAATAGAGTCCTAAAAAACCAACGCATCCTACAAAACCAAAAGCCTCTCCAAGTGATGTAAAAATAAAATCGGTGTGTTGCTCTGGCACATATTTACCCCTGGTTTGTGTGCCTTTTAAAAACCCTCTTCCCCAAAATCTACCCGACCCAATAGCTATTTTACTTTGGCGTACATTATAGTCATCTGGTTTAAAGGATGCTTTTGAACCAGGCTGTTCTATTGATTTGTTGTTTTTGTTTTGGCTACAGTCGTAGTCTTTACCAACTGCACTATAAATACGTTGACTTTGATAACACTCAAATACATTATTAAAAATATAAGGAACGGCAAATCGCTGAACTCCTACGCAAATAGCCCAGGTTACAATAATGATGGCTAAAAGCCTAATATTTCTTTTTATTTGACGCCAAAAAATATAAATAATCATTGCAGCAATAATAGTAAGCGCAATGGCTAGCGTATTGGGTTCTACTATTAGTGTGGCAACCACTAATGCGCCAAAGGATATGCCTATTACTAAAATGCTAGCGGGTAAGCCTTCTCTGTACATGGCAATAAAAAAACTCAAGTAAACCAATGCCAATCCTGTTTCGTGTTGCAGCCGTGCAAGTACAGCTGGAACTAAAACTATTGCACAAGCAATTAATTGAGATTTTGCTTTTGTAAAATCGGTATTCTGCATAGACAAATATTTTGCCAATGCCAATGCCACAAATATTTTACACAATTCAGCGGGTTGTAAATTGAATCCTCCTCCCAAAGCAATCCAACTTTTTGATCCTTTAATATCTTTTCCAATTACAAAAGTGGCAAGCATTAATAATATACCAAATGCATAAGTAAGGTTGGCAAATGCAGTAAAAAGTTTACTGTCGGCCAATAAAATAAAAGTGGCTATTAAAGTGCAAACACCTGCAAACATTAACTGTTTGCTGTAATTGGTTTTGCCACCTAAAAATAATTGGAACCAATTGCTGCCTGTTCTATACTCTACCATAAAAATACAGAGGATGCCAATACTTACTAATACTGCATACAGTGTAACAATGGTCCAGTCTACGCCTTGTGAAACAGAATTATTTCTTGTATTCATTTTTTTTATGCCTTTGTGGATACAACTTTTAACCTTTTTGATTGATGGATAAATAATGCGCCAGTCCGTTGGTTTGCTTTATTATTTTTTCCATCTTTAGTTGGATTCTTTTTTTCTGTATTTATTTTTTTGTCTGTAGCAGGTGTACTGCTAGAATCTTCTTCATCATCTGCATTAATGTTTTTTAAATCGGCATTCATTTCTGCTTTTGATGCTGCTTCCATGGCAAGTTTTGCTTGACGTTGCACATCTTTTCTAGCATACCATTGTTTAATAGCATCTGGAATTAAATTGGCATTTGATATTCTTTCTACTTCTGCTAAACGATCTGTTGCAATGGTATCGTTTAAATATTTTTCCATCATGAATGCACCAATAGGGCCAGCCCAAGTAGCACCAAATCCTGCATTCTCAACTATTACAGCTACTGCAATGGTTGGATTGTCTTTTGGAGCAAAACAAACAAATAGTGAGTGGTTTTTTCCGTGTGGATTTTGCGCAGTTCCTGTTTTTGCACAATATTCAACTCCAGGTACTTTAATGCCAGCAGCAGTACCATAAATTGTTACATCGTGCATACCATCATGTACTGCTCTGAATACAGTATCGGCGGTACTTGTAACAACATGTTTACGTCGGTACTTACCCAACATACTGGTGTCAGTATTTGATTCACGTTCAATACTATCAACAAAATGGGGTGTATAATAATAGCCTTTATTGGCAATAATACACATCATATTTGCTAATTGCATTGGGGTTGCTGTCATTTTATCTTGCCCAATTCCAAGGGTTAAAATAGTACAGCTATTCCATCTGTTTTTCCCATATGCTTTATTGTATACAGCGGTGTCTGGAACACTGGCTCTATTCTCGCTTGGTAAATCAACATCTAATGTTCGGCCCATTCCAAATGAATTCATGTATTCCTTCCATTTTAAATAGCCTAATTGCGGATTATGGTAAGTAGGATTGTCAATAGCCATTCTAAAAATCTGCGAAAAATAAGAGTTACAAGAATTGGCTAGTGCCAAACGCAATGAGCCTGCATGCCCTGCATTTTTGTGTTCGCATTTTACAACAACGCCACAACTACTATAAGATCCATAACAAGGGAATCCATAACCAGGTGTAATTACCCGTTCGTCTAAAGCAATAACAGCGCCCAATGGTTTAAAGGTTGAACCTGGAGGATATTGTCCTTTAATGGCGCGGTTAAACATTGGGCGAGCAGTATCTAATAACATCCTACCCAAATTCTTTTTTCTTGCACTACCGGTAAGTGTATTAGGATTATAATTTGGGCTAGAAACCATGGCAATAATACCACCTGTTTTGGGGTTGATGGCAACGGCACTTCCAATTTTATTTTGTAATAATTTTTCGGCTAATTGCTGCACTTCTACATCTACACTGGTGTACAAATTTCTTCCAGCAACAGCACTGGTGTCAAACAATCCATTTTCGTAAGCACCTTGTATTCTGCTTTTATTGTCTCTGATATATCGTTTAATACCACGCTCGCCCATTAACACTTTCTCGTAGGTTCTTTCTAATCCATTCATACCAGCATAGTCACCCATCTCGTATCCATCGTCTTTGTGCCTGCGTAAAAATCCAGTATCAACTTCGGCAATATATCCTAATACTTGTGCGCCTGTATTGTATGGATAGGTACGAACTGAGCGATCTGTAAGTATAAATCCAGGAAATTTATACATGTTCTCATACAGCTTGGCATATAATTCTTGCGTTAACAAGGGCTCAAAAATACTCGGCTTTACACTAGTGTTTTTGAAAATGATTTCGCGCATCCGCTTTTTGTATTCTGTAGTATCTATATTTAAAATACTGCAAAGCGCCAATGTATCGGTACCCTTTGATTCTACAGGAGTAACCACCAAATCGTAACTGATGGTGTTTTCTAACATGGCCCTTTTTTTTCTATCAAAAATGATGCCTCTGTCGGGGTAAACAATTTTTCTAAAAATGGCATTATTTTCTGCCGCCAACCTATATTTTGAAGAAAATATTTGCAGGTTTATTAACTGGCCAACAATCACAATAAAAATTACAAAAAATATAATTTGAATAACCCCACCTCTACTTTGATTGAATACAGACATAACTATTTTGTAAGAAGATAATTTCTAAAGGATAATCTTAAGTTGCAAAGTTGCAGTTTCAATGTTGATGCTGCATCAAATGGTGCTAAAAAAGTTATGCATAAATGTTGATAGCTATTGTACTATGTACCATAAGCTCGAAGCCTTGATTTTCTAAAGAACAACATTTCTGTAATAAAAATCAATAATAAACTCATAGCGGTAGTGGCCACTACTTTGCCAAGAAAATAGCCAAAATCACCAAATTGCATCCATTCAATTAATACCAGTAATACATGGTGGATAAAGGTTAGAAGGCCTATATACAAACCATAAGGGGCCCATCCCATGCTTTTAATACTAGGCTCGTTGTAACTTTGTTCGGTGGTGTCTTGGGGAATTAAGAGGTTTAATAAAAAAGGTCTTAAATAGGCAATCAACACACAAGGGGCAGCGTGCAATCCTATGGTTCCAGAAAAATAATCTATTGACAAACCTAATACAAAGGCAATTAACAGTAAAAAAAATCGGTTGGTATTAAAAGGAAGCCAAAGGATAAACAAAAAGTAAACGTAGGGAATAATGAATTGGTGTAATGGGGGAACTTCGTTCAGGATAAATACCTGAACAAATACAAATAAAATAAATCTTATAATATTTTTTAAAATTTCACTCATTAATTTTTTTCAATAACGGTTTCAATATTTGTTTGTTCTGTATAGCGAAAATTGTCAATTAAATAAGCATACTGAATAGCAAAAAAGTTGGTGGCAGTTTTTACACGAAGCGTATAAAAGTTACTACTTGCGTCTACAACAATATTATTTACTGTACCAATCAATAAATGCGAAGGGAAATTGGCAGAATAATTACTAGTAACCACACTATCTCCTCTGAGTACTCTTGAACTTTTAGGAATATTTTTTAAAATTAAAAAAGAAGGGTCTGCACCATCCCATTCAATACTACCAGCATTATTGTCTTTCTTAAGCATGGCACTCACTTTACTATTGCGGTGCAATAAACTCATCACCCTTGCATTGTTTTCACTAACACTTACAACTACACCAACAATCCCTTCAGATCCTACTACTGCCATTCCTTTTTTTACACCTTGTAAACTGCCTCTTTCTAAAGTGATAAAATTTGTTTGAAGTGTTACCGTGTTGCCAATCACTTTAGCAGCAAGCAATGTGTACTTTCTGCGTTTGCCTAGGCTATCTCTATATAAAGAATCTACATAGATTTTTCTAATAGTATCGGGCGATTGAAAATTAAGTGGCAGCATATTACGCAAGCGTGCGTTTTCTTCTGCCAACTGTTGGTTGGTTTCTTTTAAACTAAAATAGTAGCGCCAATTATTGTATTGTTTATTAAATTTTCCTGTAGCATCTTCGGCTGCTGCAGAAAAAAACACTTGGTGTGATTTGCTACTGCTACTCAATAAAACAATACAAAACACCTCTAACAGTAAGAAACTGATAAAGGTGAAATTTTGTCTTATGAAAATGAAAATGTTTTTCAAGGAAGAAGATTCGGTAACCTATAATTATCTCATGATAAAAGGAAAACGCTGGTAATTTTTTAATGCCAATCCAGTTCCGCGTACCACACTTTTCAATGGGTCGTCGGCAATATGAACAGGCAATTTAATTTTTGCACTCAAACGTTTGTCTAATCCACGAAGTAAAGCACCACCACCAGTTAGGTACAATCCTCTACGATATATATCAGCAGCCAATTCTGGCGGAGTTGTTTCTAATGCTTTTAAAATAGCTTCTTCAATTTTAAAAATACTTTTATCAAGTGCTTCTGCAATTTCTTGGTAACTCACCATAATTTGTTTTGGAATACCTGTTACCAAGTCTCTACCATTTACAGGCATATCATCTGGTGGATTGTCTAAATCTTTCATAGCAGCACCAACATGAATTTTAATTTGTTCAGCAGTACGCTCACCAATTAACAAACTATGGTAACGACGCAATGCTTCCATAATATCTGCAGTAAATTCATCACCTGCAATACGAATACTTTGGTCGCACACAATACCTGCAAGTGCAATAACGGTAATACCTGTTGTACCACCTCCAATATCAATAATCATATTACCCACTGGTTCTTCAACATCTATACCAATACCAAGTGCTGCTGCCATTGGTTCGTGAATCATGTATACTTCTTTCGCGCCCGCTTGTTCTGCACTATCGCGAACGGCACGTTTTTCAACTTCTGTAATAGACGAAGGAATACAAATAACCATTCTCCAACTTGGTGGGAAAAGTGGTTTTTTTGTATAGATCATTTTAATCAGTTCGCGAATCATTAATTCTGCCGCGTTAAAGTCGGCAATAACGCCATCTTTTAAAGGTCGAACTGTGCGAATGCTTTCGTGTGTTTTTTCGTGCATCATTAATGCCCTTTTTCCAACAGCCAACACCTCTTTAGGGTTGTTGCGGTTTAAGGCAATGATAGATGGCTCGTTAACCACTACTTCATCGTTATGAATGATCAAGGTATTTGCGGTACCAAGGTCAATGGCAATCTCTTGAGTAAAAAAGCTAAACAATCCCATGATATATAAAAAGTTCGGATGTAAAAATTGGTGAATTTGAATGTATGCAAAGGTGTCTTAAATAAATGAAATTAACAAAGGCTGAATTGGTCAATTTTAAAGGGTTTTGGGGATATTTTGGCATTTTGGCCCGCTTATTCAAACTCAAAGCCAATATCTTGCCTAAAATACATGCCATTGAAATGGATGGACGCTAGTGCTTTTTTAGACGTTTCCACTGCTTCAGACATGGTTTTTCCGTAAGAACTTACTGCCAAAACCCTTCCGCCATTGGTTACAATATGCTCGCCAGACTCTTGGGTTCCTGCATGAAAAACCATGGTTTCTTGGTCTTTTACAGCAGCAATTGTAGGTAGCCCTTCAATTAAAATACCCTTTTGATAATCGCCAGGATACCCGCCACTTACCGCCATAATGGTAGCACAAAAACGATCGTCAAAATTAATATTGGCATCTGATAATGTGCCGTTGTCCATTGCTGCAAACAAGCTCACTAAATCTGTTTGTAATAGGGGCATTACCACTTCTGTTTCAGGATCACCCATTCGGCAATTGTATTCAATAACCCAAGGCTCACCAGCAACATTCATCAATCCAAAAAATATAAAACCATGATAGGTTAAATTTTCTTTTGCTAGTCCAGCAACGGTTGGCGCAATAATTTTACGCGTTACTTTTTCCATGAAAATTTCATCCATAAATGGCACAGGACTTACACAGCCCATGCCTCCGGTGTTTAGGCCTGTATCGCCTTCTCCTATTCGTTTGTAGTCTTTTGCATGACCAATAATTTGGTAGTCAATTCCGTCTGTTAAAACAAAAACACTTACTTCAATTCCTTGCAAGAATTCTTCTATTACTACTTTACTACTGGCTTGTCCAAATTGTTGGTGCACCAACATGTCTTCGAAACATTGTTGTGCTTCTGTAATTGTTTGCGCAATCACAACGCCTTTTCCTGCAGCCAAACCATCTGCTTTTAATACTACAGGAAGTGTATGGTTTGCAATGTATGTTTTACCTGCTTCAAAATTTTCTAAAGTAAATTCTGCATAAGCTGCTGTTGGAATTCCTTGGCGTTGCATGAATTTTTTACTGAAGGCCTTGCTGCCTTCTAATTGTGCGGCTGCTGCAGAGGGAGCAACTACCGTAATATGTTGCAAACTTCGATCGGCTTGAAAAAAATCATAAATCCCTTTTACCAATGGTTCTTCGGGCCCTACCACTAGCATGCCTATTTTTTCTGCAATACAAGCCAATTTAATGGCTTCAAAATCATTCACGCCAATTGGTAAATTGCTTCCAAACTGCTTGGTACCAGTGTTTCCTGGCGCAATAAACAATTTATCGCAATGATGACTTTGGCTCATTTTCCAGGCCAAAGCATGTTCTCTACCACCAGAACCCAATAGAAGTATATTCATGTATCAAGATTAAATTATTGCGCGAAAGTAGAAATTTAGTGTGTCAATTTAAGCTTTCATGCCCAGTTATTGATTTTATCAGTATTTTGGTAAGCCAACTAGTTTGGAAAAAGTATCAAAATGAACACTATGAATCAAGAAAATTTGCAAAAAGGCCATCCAAAAGGGCTGTATGTTTTATTCGCAACTGAAATGTGGGAGCGATTTAACTACTATGGAATGCGTGCCATATTGGTATTATTTATGACAAAAGCCTTGTTGTTCGACAAAGTTTTTGCGTCTAATTTATATGGCAGTTACACAAGCTTAATATACCTGACTCCTTTATTGGGCGGATATATTGCAGATAGATATTGGGGCAACCGACGTTCTATTATAGCTGGTGGAATTGTAATGGCTATTGGAGAATTTGTTTTGTTTTTCTGTGGTACATTTTATGCTAGTTCGCCAGATATGGCCATGATTCTATTCTTTTCAGGATTAGGATTAATGATTGCGGGTAATGGATTTTTTAAACCCAATATTTCATCAATGGTAGGGCAACTATATCCCAAAGCCGATAAAAGAATTGATTCTGCTTATACCATTTTTTATATGGGGATTAATACGGGTGGCGCGCTAGGACCCTTTGTTTGCGGGTTCTTTGGAGACACAGGCAATCCTGCCGATTTTAGATGGGCATTTTTAGCAGGTGGAATTGGAATGATTATAAGCGTAATTACTTTATATGTGTTGAACAATAAATACGTATTAGCACCCGATAAATCAATTATAGGATTAACACCAGCAGGTGCTCCTAAAAAAGTATTAAAGCCTTTAAATATAGTGTTGATTCTTGCACTAATTTCTGTTACTACTATTGGGTTATTATATATCGATGCCAAAGTTGTTAACTATCTTTTTTACTTACTAATTATTTCCATTGTATTGATTGCAGGAATTATTTATTCCGATAAATCTTTATCAACTGTAGAAAAAACTAGGGTATCGGTTATATTTTCGGTATCATTTTTTGTGATCTTTTTTTGGAGTGCATTTGAACAAGCAGGGGCTTCTCTTACATTTTTTGCCGAAGAGCAAACCCAAAGAGATTTAGGATTTTTTAAAGTGCCTTCTAGTTTTTTTCAATCACTAAATTCCATTTTTGTAGTTGGCTTAGCACCAGTGTTTGCGTGGCTTTGGCTTAAAATGGGTAAGCGTGAACCAGCCTCGCCGTTTAAAATGGCAATAGGTTTATTTTTATTGGCAATTGGTTATTTGTGGATTGCATTTGGTGTGAAAGACGTTCAAGCAAATGTAAAAGTGAGTATGATTTGGCTTACAGGAATGTATATGATGCACAGCATGGGTGAACTCTGTTTATCGCCAATAGGATTATCGTTGGTAAACAAATTAGCACCGTTAAAATTTGGGTCTTTATTAATGGCTGTATGGTTTACAGCGAATGCATTTGCCAATAAATTAGCGGGGGTATTAAGTGGTTATTATCCCGATGGAAAAACCACTTCTTTTTTAGGCTATCAAATTACCAATCTTTACGATTTCTTTATGCTATTTGTAGGAATGGCAGGAGTAGCTTCTTTAATACTTTTCTTGTTATCTAGTAAGTTGAAAAAAATGATGCACGAATAAGCAATAATAATTTAGGCGATGATTTTTTTCATCGCCTTTTATTTTCTTAAATTTAAGCAGTAAAAAAAAATATATGTCTGAAGAAAAAAAATCTTTCCAGCCTTTTGTGGCGCCAGAAAAAAACATGGCTGAACTAACGGTTAAGTCAATTTTAGTAGGCAGTTTATTTGGTGTGATTTTTGGCGCAGCCACTGTTTATTTGGCATTAAAAGCAGGATTAACAGTATCGGCGTCTATTCCAATTGCAGTGATTGCTATAACCCTGGGCAGAAAATTTTTAAAGACAACTATTTTAGAAAATAATATTATTCAAACCACAGGATCTGCAGGCGAAAGTATTGCGGCTGGAGTTGCTTTTACCTTGCCAGGTTTTTTGTTTTTATCATCACCAGATAGTGCTGAATATTTTAATTATCTCACCATATTAATACTAGCCATAGTTGGTGGATTATTAGGAACACTTTTAATGATACCATTAAGAAGAGCCTTAATAGTAAACGAACACGAAAATTTACCTTATCCCGAAGGAACCGCTTGTGGCGATGTGTTAAAAGCAGGAGAGAAGGGTGGTGATTTTGCCAAAACTGCTTTCTGGGGATTGGGTGTTGCATTTATATATGCCATCTTACAAAAAATTGTGCATGTAATTGCTGAAACACCTTATTACGCTACAAAGCAAGCCAATAAGTTTTTTCCATCTGCAAAAATTAGTGGAGAAATTACGCCAGAATATTTAGGCGTTGGATATATTATTGGGCCAAAAATTGGGGGTGTATTAGTTGCAGGCGGTGTACTGAGTTGGTTGGTTTTCATACCATTAATGTCTTCTTTAGTTCCTGCCGATATAATAGCCACCCAATTGGTAAAACTGGGCTATTTAGCCGACCTTACAAAAGCTGGTGGCAAAGGCAATTGGAATCCTATCACACATAGTTTTGCAGATTATTCATCGGCGGTTTATTATGCATTTATTCGTCAAATTGGCGCTGGCACTGTTGCTGCTGGAGGGATCATCACATTATTAAAAACGATTCCTACAATTGTTAAATCTGTTAAAGGAAGTATTGCATCTTTAAAATCAGAAAACGCTGCTGGTTCACCTGCTATTTTACGTACCGATAAAGACCTAAGTTTAAAATGGGTGGGTTGGGGAACACTAGGATTGATTGCGTTAATTACTGTATTGCCACAAGTGCCTGGAGATAGTTTGATACAAAAATTATTAATTGGAATTTTGGTAATTATATTCGGTGCATTATTTGTAACCGTATCATCGAGAATTGTTGGATTAATTGGGTCGTCAAATAATCCAATTAGTGGTATGACCATTGCAACAGTAATGGGTACCAGTTTAATTTTTTTAAGTGTGGGCTGGACCGGTCAGTCATACGAACCACTAGTGCTTGTTGTAGGAGGAATGATTTGTATTGCAGCAGCTAATGCAGGTGCTACTTCGCAAGATTTAAAAAGCGGATACATTGTTGGAGCTACACCACGCAACCAACAAATTGCCTTATTTGTAGGGGCCATTGTTTCTTCAATTGTTATTGGTTTAACGGTTAAGTTTTTAGACAAACCAACTACTGAAATGCTTAGTCAGGGCATACATCATGCCATTGGTACCGAAAAATATCCTGCGCCACAAGCCACATTAATGGCCACATTAATTAAAGGAATTTTATCGCAAAATTTAGACTGGCAATATGTATTTGCGGGTGTTTTTTTAGCCATCACTATGGAACTATGTGGTATTAAATCACTCAGTTTTGCAGTAGGCGCATATCTGCCACTTGCTACTACATTACCCATTTTTATTGGCGGTGCCATTCGTGGGATTGTTGAAATGAAACAAAGCAAAGAAGGCAAATTAACTTCTGCCGATGAAGATGAATTGGGCAAAGGAAATTTATTTGCTACAGGACTTGTTGCAGGTGGAGCTGTTGCAGGTGTAGTGATTGCTTTTGTGGCTGGATCTGAATCTGGCGATAAGTTATTAAATGCAGTGAGTATGGAAGCTAGTATTAGCAATGCTATTTCAACGGGTGGATATTTTATTTTGGGTACATTTTTCTTTGCTGCAATGGGTATGATTTTATACAAGGTTGCTAGAAAAGCATAGCAGTTAAATGGTTCATTAATTTTTGAAAGCGGCGTCAATTGAATGATAAAAAAATAAGGGTCTGTTTTGTTATTGTTTTTCTGTTTTGTTCGATGGTGCTCATGTCGCAAACAAGCAGTATAAAAATTCCTATCGATCCTACAAGATGGTATCAACTAAATACTACAAACAAGGGTATTAACCAATTGTTTGATGGTATACTAAACCAAAACCCTAGCCCAGGTCATTCCTTGGTATTGTCTAATTGGGATGCTTGGTATCCTGTATTAAAAGGAGAGTCTATTCAAATTGATAAGATTCGATTCTATGATTTTGAAGGGATGGATAGAAAAAATCCTATGACTATTTATATTATTGACGATCAGTGGAAACGCATACCCATTGCGCGTTTTGCAGGAATTAATTATAAACAATGGGTGGGTCCTTATGTTGATAGCCCTAATATTTTTTTACTAAATAAGCCTGTTAATAATATTAGATATATTGTTATTAATACTAGTGGTTTTTTTCCTGCAGAAATTGAATTTTACGGAAAATATAAAAGCCCTTCACCTATTACTGCAGCAAAAAAAACAACTGTTCCTGTAAGAGATTATTTTGGTACCAATGGGTTCGAATGGTCGTTTTTAAAAAGTAATGGTAATGTTATTAATGAACCTGTAATGCAATTGGCAAAAGCTTTTTCGGGGTTTAGACACTATCTCGATTGGGATAGACTCGAAAAAAAACCAGGCGCTTATACTTTTCAACCTATGGCAGATGGGGGTTGGTATTTAGACCTATTGTACCAGCAATTAAAGCAAGCAAATATTACTGTTTTAGCATGCTTAAAAACCATCCCAAAATGGATGGAGAACACTTATCCTGCTGCGCAACGAAATAATGAAAATGCTCCTGTAAAATTTGGCAGCAATTTAAGTTTACCGCAATCGTATTTAGATCAAGCTAAAATGGCTTTTCAGTTTGCTGCACGTTATGGTTCAAATAAAAAAGTACCAAGCAATCTTTTACATGTAAATGCTAGTGCGCGTTGGACAGGCGATCAAATTAATACCATTAAAACTGGCCTAGATCTGGTAAAATATATAGAATGTAATAATGAACAAGATAGGTGGTGGAAGGGGCGTGATGCTTATCAAACAGGCCGAGAATATGCGGCAAATTTATCGGCATTTTATGATGGCCATAAAAACACTTTGGGGCCTGGTGTGGGTGTAAAAAATGCAGATCCAAATATGCAAGTACTACACTGTGGAACCGCCTCAAATAATACCGATTATTTACGCGGAATGATTGATTGGTGTATTGAATTTAGGGGGTACTTGCCCAATGGCTCGGTTAATTTTTGTTGGGATATCATTAATGTTCATTTCTATTCAAACGATTCTAAAATTTCTCAAAATGGAAATGCTACAAGAGGTATCGCTCCTGAATTAGGCGGCCTATTTGAAGCCGCTGATTTGTTTATAAAAACTGCACACCAGTATTGCAACGATATGCCTGTTTGGCTCACCGAAATTGGCTATGATACAAAAGCCTACCATAGCACGCAACAAGCTATTTCCATTGGAAAAAAATCTCCCGAACAAACACAAGCAGATTGGATTTTAAGAACGAGTTTGTTAGCGGCACGCGCTGGTTTAAGTCGATTGTTTTATTATGAAATGTTCGATGACAATTCAGAGGGTGGTCAATATGGGTCGAGCGGATTTTTAAATAATGATAAAAAAACTAGAAAGCCTGCAGGAGATTTTTCAATGCAGTTCATTGAAAAATTTGGGAACTATCAATTTAAAGAAAATTTGCACCATCAACCTGAAATAGACAGGTATGAATGGAATGGGCAATCGATGTATGCTATGTGGATGCCAACCGAAAAAGGGGCTACAATGCAGTTTGATTGGAAATTACCCAAAACTAATTCAGCCACCATTTATACTCCAATAGCAGGTTCTGATTTTATGCAATCTATTAAGGTTCAATCTATATTAGAAAAGTTTCCAATAAAAGTTTCTGAAACCCCTATTTTTATTGTACCAGATAAGAACTAATTATCTAGCATGGTTAAACTAATATTGAAAAAAAACATCCAAGAATAAATCAATTGTTATGCGCCTAAAAAGAATGTTTAAAACAATTACTATAGGATCTTTGCTAACAGTCATTTTTGCATTTACAACAACTAGCCCATTCAATTCTCGCACAAGTATTCGACTCCCTTATAAAAAAGCAGGATTAACAGCCCAACAAGCTGCAGCACATTTGTTGAACCGATTTAGTTTTGGTGCAAAGCCAGGTGAAGTTGATGCAGTGGTAGCACAAGGGTTAGAAAATTGGTTAGAAGCACAGTTGAAAGGTAAAGAAGTAGACAATGAATTAACTACGCACTTACAATTTATGGATGCTTTGTTGTTAAGCAATGAAACAATAGCCAATACCTATTTAACTCCAGGACAAATTTTTAGACTAGCCATCAAGCATAAATTAATTGATAAGGATTCTGCAAAATCATTAGAACGCAAAGAATATCGTGCGCAGTTAAAAGAAATTATGGATCAAGAAGGTTTAAAACCTTTTCAAGAATTACAAACACAATTAATCAATCAAAAAATTCTTCGAGCAGCGTATAGTAATAACCAATTACACGAAGTACTCACTGATTTTTGGTTCAATCATTTTAATGTATCACTCACTAAACCACAGTGCCAACAATTTATTTTACCATACGAAAGAGATGCTATTCGACCTTTTGTTACCGATGATTTTAAACAAATGGTTTTAGCAACAGCCAAGCATCCTGCTATGTTAGAATATTTAGACAATGCTTCAAGTGTAAGTGATAATAATTTACTGTCTCAAAGCCCTGCCAGAGCTGCAATACAACAACGTTTACAAAAACCTTTAAATGATCGATTAGCAGATACCAACAAACCAGGTAATGCTTTTTTAAAACAAGTAGTAGCCGCAAAAAAAACACAAGGCCTCAACGAAAATTATGCACGTGAAGTAATGGAATTGCATACACTTGGTGTTGATGGTGGTTATACGCAAACCGATGTAACAGCAGTAGCCAAAGCTTTAACTGGATGGGCTGTTATGCCTTTGGTAAATGATGCGCCTGGCAGAAAATTGATTGAAAAAATAGGAAAGGATAATATGGAAAAAAGAGGGTTTGTTTATCAAGGCGATTTTATGTTTCGTGCCGACAAACACGATGAATCAGCCAAACAAATTCTTGGAAAAAACTTTGCTGAAAATGGTGGTTATTATGAAGGGATGAAAGTGTTAGAAATGTTAAGTAATCATCCTTCCACTGCTAAATTTATTTGTAAAAAATTAGCTATTCGATTTGTGAGCGATCATCCTTCCGATGCATTGGTACAAGAAATGGCTGCTAGTTTTTTAAAGCACAATGGTAATATTAAAGAAGTGCTATTAACCATGGTAAATAATATTGAATTTTGGAAAGAAGATGCTTTACGCGAAAAGATAAAATCACCATTTGAATTAGCCATCAGTGCCATCAGGGCTACTAATGCAACCATTAATCAACCATTACAAATTTTTAATTGGTGTACTAAAATGGGGCAACGATTTTATTTTTATCAAGCACCAACAGGGTTTCCAGACAAAGGCGACTATTGGATTAATACAGGAGCATTATTGAATAGAATGAATTTTGGGCTAGCATTTGCCACTGGAAAAATTCCTGGGGTAACAGTTGATTTACTAGCGCTCAATGCAAACCATGAACCTGAAAGTATTGAAGACGCATTGCGTATTTATAGTCATTTGTTATTGCCAGAAAGAAACCAATCTGAAAATATCAAACGCTTATCTGCACTTGTGCGCGACGAAAACATGGCCAATAAAATTGCCGATGCAACAAGCAAATTGCCACAGCCGGAATTAGTGCCTGAAACAGACATGATGCAGTCAACGCCTTCTTTAAAAAGAAATTTGAATGCTGGAATGCGCAAACAGAATCAAACGATGGTCCTAACTACAGGAAACAATTCAACTGTATCGCAGGTTACAGGCGTAATTATTGGGTCACCTGAATTTCAAAGAAAATAAAATATTGAATATGATAGAACGCCGCGCTTTTATGAAATCGGGTGCATTGGCTTTATTTGCTTCAGGTTTTGGAGGCCTTCCTTCCTTTATTGCCCAAGCAGCAAATAGCAATAAAATCATACAACCCTATAAAAAAAATAAAACCCTTGTTTGTATTTTTCAGCGAGGTGCCATGGATGGTTTAATGACGGTAAGTCCTTATGCCGATGCTAATTTAAAAACACTTCGCCCTAGTTTATACATGAGCCCTTCCGAAAAAGAAGGGGGTTTAATTGACTTAGATGGCCAATTTGGATTGCATCCTGCAATGGCAGCATTGTCGGGTTATTTTACCGATAAACGAATGGCTATTGTGCATGGAGTTGGAAGCCCCAACAATACGCGTAGTCATTTTGATGCACAAGATTACATGGAAGCTGGAACACCTTATAATAAAGGAACTGCCAGCGGTTGGTTAAATAGAGCTGTTGGATTAATGGGGCACGATGCAAGTCCATTTAGGGCAGTAAGTTTAACCAATTCTTTGCCTAGGAGTTTGTATGGCAATAATGAAGCGCTTGCCATTAATAACCTTCAAGATTTTGCAATACAAGCAAGAAATACACCCATTGCAATGAATTCAGCTTCAAAATCATTTGAGCAATTATATGATCAAACATCTAGTAGCTTACTAAGCAAAACGGGTAAAGAAAGTTTCGATGCGCTCAAAATGCTCAACATTAATACCTTAAAAAATTACCAACCAGCCAAAGACGTAGTTTATCCTGCAACAGCTCTTGGAAATTCCTTAAAACAAATAGCTGTTTTAATAAAAATGAATTTGGGTTTAGAAGTAGCTTTTGCAGAAAGTGGTGGTTGGGATACACACGTAAACCAAGGAACCACCAATGGTGCCTTAGCCAGAAACCTGAAAGATTTTAGTGATTCTATTGCAGCTTTTTGGAAAGACTTATCGGCCTATCAAGACGATGTAACAGTAATGACTATGACCGAATTTGGACGCACTGCACACCAAAATGGCACTGGTGGAACAGACCATGGCAGGGCTAGTTGTTTGTTTGTTTTAGGCAATGATGTTCAAGGTGGCAAAGTGTATCAAAATTTAAAATCACTAGCCAAAGAAGACCTCGAAGACGGCCGCGATTTGCCCGTTAGTACCGATTTTAGAGCCGTATTTAGCGCAGTAGCCAATGGTCATTTAAATATCAATGATAATAAAACGTTGTTCCCAGAATGGTCGGGTAATTCACTTAATTTAATGAAGGCCTAACCTAGCTATAGTTTTGACTCGTTATATTTGCTATCTAAAATAATGGGAATGTCGTATTTATTTACCATGGATAGTTTGGTTAGTTTTTTGGTTTTAGTGGTATTAGAAATTGTATTAGGAATTGATAATGTAATTTTCGTATCTATCATTTTAAATCGCTTACCCAATAAAGACCAAAAAAAAGGAAGATTTACTTGGATGGTTACGGGCATGGTAATGCGCTCAATTTTATTATTTGGTTTAACCTGGTTGCTTGCGCAAAAAGGCAAATCTGTTATTACTGTTTTTGAAAAAAGTTTCGACCTCTCAAGCTTGGTGATGTTGGCTGGCGGTCTTTTTTTAATTTACAAAACAGTCAAAGAAATTCACGAAAAATTAGAAGGAGATGCAGATATTGAAGCAGGAATTGTTTCTAAACCATTGTCGTTTTCTAACGCGGTATTTCAAATTATTTTAATTGATATGGTGTTTAGTTTTGATAGTATTATTACAGCAGGAGGCACCGCCAAGCATATTGAAATAATGATTGCAGCCGTAGTGATAGCAATGATTATTATGTTTTTATTTAGTCCGGCTATTTCATCGTTTATACACAAACATCCTACCTTAAAAATGTTGGCACTTTCATTTTTAGTAATGATAGGATTTGTATTACTAGTAGAAGGATGGAATAGCGAACAGTTACACGATATGCAATTAAAAAATTACGTGTATTTCGCTATGGCATTCTCTTTTGCAGTAGAATTAATGAACATGAAAGAACGCAAGAAAAAAAGGAAGCCCGTAGAATTACACGAGCCAAAACTATAGTCTTCCATTTTTAATTTCTTCTACAACACCCGGATCTAATAGCGTTGAAATATCGCCAACACTATCCAATTCGCCTTCAGCAATTTTGCGTAAAATTCTGCGCATAATTTTACCGCTTCTGGTTTTTGGCAGTCCAGTTACAAATTGAATTTTATCGGGTTTGGCTATGGCACCTATAATTCGTGTAATAGTTTGTAAAATATCTTTTCTTACCAATTCTCCTGTGCCATGCGTGTCTTGTCCGTGCGATCCTTGATAAATAACAAAAGCATAAATACCTTGTCCTTTCACATCGTGCGGATAGCCAACTACTGCGCTTTCTACCACACCAGCGTGCATATTAATGGCATTCTCTAATTCTGCTGTACCAATGCGGTGGCCACTTACATTCAATACATCATCAACCCTTCCTGTGATTCTATAAAAACCATTTTTATCTCTTAGTGCGCCATCGCCAGTAAAATATAAATTAGGATAGGTTGCAAAATAATTTGTTCTGCATCTTTCATGGTCTCCATAAGTAGTTCTTAAAATACCAGGCCATGGAGATTTAATACATAGGTTTCCAGAAACAGTTTCATCTCCTTGGGCAATGACTTCTTTTCCATTTTCATCTACCAATAACATTTCTAATCCTGGCATAGGTAGGGTAGCCCAACTAGGAACTGCTGGTGTAATACCGGCAAGGTTACTAATTAAACATCCACCTGTTTCTGTTTGCCACCAAGTATCTACAATGGGGCAATTATTTTTTCCAACGTGTTCGCTATACCAATGCCAAGCTTCTTCGTTGATGGGTTCTCCAACGGTTCCTAATATTTTTAAAGACGAAAGATTTTTTCCTTGCAATGGTCCTAAACCAAAACCCATTAAACTTCTAATGGCAGTAGGAGCAGTGTATAAAATATTTACTTTGAATTTGTCTACAATATCCCAGAACCTACTAGCATCTGGAAAGGTGGGAACCCCTTCAAATATAAGGGTTGTAGCACCTGCACTTAAAGGTCCGTAAACAATATAACTATGCCCGGTAATCCATCCAATATCTGCAGTGCAAAAATGAATATCGCCAGTTTTATATTGAAATACATTTACAAAAGTATAGTTGGTGTACACCATGTATCCGCCACAAGTATGTACTACACCTTTTGGTTTTCCGGTTGAACCAGATGTATATAAAATAAACAAAGGATCTTCTGCATCCATTATTTCTGCAGGAAAATCATGCAGACCCATTGTTTCCACTTTTTTAATTTCATCTTCCCACCAAACATCTCTACCCTTAATCATTGAAACAGGCGTTCTAGTACGCGTGCAAACAATTACTTTTTTAACCGTTCTATTACCAATAAGTGCGTCGTCAATAACAGATTTTAAAGGAATGTCTTTTGCGCCACGATAAGCACCATCGCAGGTTACTACAAATTCTGCTTGTGCATCATACAATCTATCTGCAATGCTTTGCGCAGAGAATCCACCAAATACAACACTATGTACTGCACCAATTCTAGCACTTGCTAAAACAGCAATTGCTAGTTCGGGAATCATGCCCATATAAATACAAATACGATCGCCTTTTTTAACGCCATTGTTTTTTAAAACATGCGCAAACTGACAAACTTTTTCGTGTAGTTTTCTATAAGTAATAATTCGATGGTGTTCTTCAGGATCATTGGGTTCCCAAATCAGGGCAGGCATATCAGCCTGTTTTTCTAAATGTCTGTCTAAACAGTTTTCGGTGATATTTAGTTTGCCCCCTTTAAACCATTCTATTTTTGGTTCGGTGAAATTCCAATTCAATACTTCATCCCATTTCTTGTGCCATGTGAAATTTTCTGCTATATCTCCCCAAAATGAGGCTGGGTTTTCAATACTTTTTTGGTAAGCAATTTTATAAGCGTCGTAAGATTCAATTTGATAAGGATAGTGCATAGCAAAGCAATTTTATTACCGTTATTAGTGCGGTAAATATAAGCCAATTTGTACGTAAAATTCTTATCAAAGCATTAACCAATAAACAAACAATTGTATGGCTGCTTTCGGTATTTTTACAGGAAATAGTTAGGCATGAGTATAGAAGTGGAAGGCTTAGAAAAAATATATGGTACGCAAAAAGCCGTGGATGGCATTTCATTTTCTATTAACCAAGGAGAAATTGTAGGATTTCTTGGGCCCAATGGTGCAGGTAAAAGCACCACCATGAAAATTATTACAGGCTATTTAACTGCCAATGCGGGATCGGTAAAAGTTTGCGGAGAAAAAATTGAATTAGATCCAATAGCCGTGAAAAAAAAGATTGGCTATTTGCCCGAAGCCAATCCTTTGTATCCAGAAATGTATGTGCGTGAATATTTAGATTTTATAGCTGGGGTTCATGGTATAAGTAATAAATCAGCGGCTATTGAAAAAGTCATAGCATTAACAGGGTTAACGCTAGAGTCGGCAAAAAAAATTCATCAATTATCAAAAGGCTATAAGCAAAGAGTAGGGCTTGCTGCTGCGTTAATTCACAATCCAGCTGTATTAATTTTAGACGAACCAACAAGTGGATTAGACCCTAACCAAATTATTGAAATTAGAAATGTAATTAAAGCACAAGGAAAAGATAAAACGGTATTATTTTCTTCGCATATTTTGCAAGAAGTAGAAGCCATTTGCGATCGGGTAATAATTATCAATAAGGGTAAAATTGTAGCCAATGATAGTTTGGCCAATCTGCAAAAAACAAAGAAAGATTCTTATCAGGTTCGGGTAGTGTTTAAAGAACCTGTTTTAGCAAGCAGTTTTGCGCAATTTCAAGCAATAGATGAACTAACTGCAATTAATGAATCTACTTATTTAATAGCTACAATTAATCCAGAATTGGTTCGTAAACAGTTGCTAACACTTACCATTACAGAAAACCTGAACATTGTTTCATTACAAACAGAAGGCAATAGTTTAGAGGATATTTTTAGAACATTAACAGCCACTTCAGTGTAAAATCTAATAAAACAAGGGGTTGTAATCGGTAGGAATGCTTAAATTGCACCCTCATTCAGTTATAATAATCACAAACAAGCAATCATGAGTTACATTGTAGAAGTTCATGCCCGTCAAATTTTAGATAGTCGAGGCAACCCAACCGTTGAAGTAGATGTATTAACCGATGACGGTGCAATGGGCCGTGCGGCAGTGCCAAGTGGCGCAAGTACCGGTATTCACGAAGCAGTAGAATTACGAGATGGCGATAAAAAGAAATATGGCGCAAAAGGCGTTTTAAAAGCAGTAAAAAATGTAAACGATATTATTGCTGAAACCTTAATTGGATATGATGTTTCACAACAAGCAGCAATTGATCAGGTAATGATTGATTTAGACGGTACTCCTAATAAAGCAAAATTAGGTGCCAATTCTATTTTGGCAGTTAGTATGGCAGTAGCAAAAGCAGCAGCAGACGAAGCTGGTTTGCCATTGTTCCGTTACATAGGAGGAACCAATGCTAAAACATTGCCTATTCCAATGATGAACATCTTAAATGGTGGTGCTCATGCCGACAATAAAATCGATTTTCAAGAATTTATGATTGTACCAGTAGGTGCACCTAGTTTCAGTGATGGATTGCGTTGGGGTGTAGAAATTTTCCATGTACTTAAAACAGTATTAAAGAAAAAAGGATACAGTACAAATGTTGGAGACGAAGGTGGATTTGCACCAAATATTCAAAGCAACGAAGAAGCCATTGAAACTGTATTAGAAGCAATTACTGCAGCAGGATATAAAACAGGTTCTCAAATTGTTATTGCTATGGATGCTGCAAACAGTGAACTATGGGATAACAAAAAGAAAAAATATGTATTCCATAAAAGTAGTGGTAAAGAAATGAGCAGCGATCAGTTGGTTAAATTCTGGGAAAGCTGGGTTAAAAAATATCCAATTGCTTCTATTGAAGATGGTATGGCCGAAGACGATTGGGATGGCTGGAAAGCTTTAACCAACGCTGTTGGAAGCAAATGTCAATTAGTTGGCGACGATTTATTTGTTACCAATGTAAAACGTTTACAACAAGGAATTGATAAAAAAATTGGTAATGGATTACTAGTTAAAGTAAACCAGATTGGAACGATTACCGAAACAATCAATGCAGTTACTTTGGCGCAACACAATGGCTACAATACTATCATGAGTCATAGAAGTGGTGAAACAGAAGATACTACAATTGCAGATTTAGCAGTAGCATTAAATTGCGGACAAATTAAAACTGGTTCTGCATCACGTTCAGATCGTATGGCAAAGTACAACCAATTACTTCGTATTGAAGAAGCGTTGGGCAATACTGCTATCTATCCAAAAGGGAAGATTAAATTTGGTACAAAATAGTTTGAATTAAATGTAGTTGGCAACTCGATTTTTTTTAAATTCGGGTTGCCAACTTTTATTGTATGCTAAAAAAAATAACCAAAATACTCACCAATAAATATGTTCTAGCGAGCGTATTTTTTTTAGTATGGATGTTATTTGTAGACCAACGCGATTATTTCCAACAGCAAGAACGCAAAGCCGAGCTTCAAAAGTTAGAAGCAAAAAAGCAGTACTATCAACAGGAAATTGCTAAAGCTAAAAAAACACTCACAGATTTACAAAGCAACCCTGCTGCACTTGAAAAATTTGCCCGCGAAAGGTATTTGATGAAAAAAGACGGAGAAGAGATCTTTACAGTAGAAGATTCCGCTCATATCAAATAAATTGCCCATTCTTTCGTTCAACCCATTATTGTAATTTTCTTGGGTTTATTAGGCCCCAACCGCAATATAATTTACAGTTCGCCGTTTTTAGAATACCGTACCCTCTTAGCCATTTTTGTATCATTTTATGAAAGAAATCAAAGCGGAGGATTTAATGAGTTACCTATACAACGAAGCGTCACCAGAAATGAATGATGCTATTCAAAAAGCCATAGCCGAAGACCAGTCTTTAAAAGATCAGTTAGACTTACTGCAATTGAGTATGCAACAGCTAGATAAATTAGATCTAAAATCACCTAGCGATGCCTCATTATTAGCTATCATGGCATATGCATCAAAAAAGAATGCAGAATAATTCAATTCCAATTACTGGCCCAATTTAATATGACCAAAAAAGAACGCTATCAAAAAGCCATTGAATATTTTTTAACCAATGTGCCTGAGGCTGAAACGGAGTTGCTTTATGACAATCCATTTCAATTATTGGTGGCAGTTATTTTATCTGCACAGTGCACAGACAAGCGTGTGAATTTAACAACACCTGCCATTTTTGAGCGATATCCTAATGCAGCAAAAATGGCAAAAGCTAGTTTCGATGATTTGTTCCCAATCATTAAAAGCATTTCTTATCCGAATAATAAAACCAAGCATTTAATTGGCATGGCAAATATGCTAATGACTCAATTTGCTGGTGAAGTTCCCATGACAGTAGATGCATTAACGCAACTGCCTGGCGTTGGAAGAAAAACTGCTAATGTAATTACCAGTGTAATAGACAAACAACCGAATATGGCGGTTGATACGCATGTGTTTCGCGTATCTGCTAGACTGGGTTTAACAACCAATGCTACAACGCCGTTAGCTGCAGAGAAACAACTCATAAAAAATATTCCTGCAGAACTAGTGCATACGGCCCATCACTGGCTTATTTTGCACGGACGTTATACTTGTTTGGCACGAAGTCCTAAATGCGAAGAATGTGGCTTACAAGCAATTTGTAAGTATTATGCTAAGTTGTAATTAATTTTTATTTTTTCCTTTTACCAATTCATACGAATGGTCTACAAATTGCTGCAACTGTTTGTTAGAAATACTTCCGTCAATAATAACGGTATTCCAATGTTTTTTATTCATATGCCAACCAGGAATAACTGCAGCAAATTCTTCGCGTAATTCTAGTGCCAAATCAGGATGGCACTTTACATTAAATTGTAAGGGATGGCTATTGAAATCAGTTAACAAAAACATTTTTCCATTGATTTTGTACACCAAATTATCGGGTCCAAAAGGTTGTGTTTCTTCGGCCCCTGGTTTACTAAGTGCATAATTGCGTAGTTGTTCTAAATCCATTTGATTTTTTTAGCCGATTATAAATCTAACACAATTTGAATATTTTTTGCTGCACTTTTTAAAGCAAAAAAAAGCAACCAATTTTCAGGGTTGCTTTTTTAAAATCTATTGTAAGTGGTACTATAATAATTTATGTACGCAGTCTACTAATTCAGATTTGGTAATAGGAATACCCATCATTTTATTGTAAGGAATTGCATCCACAAAAAACTGATCGCGTATAATTCTTACCAATTGGCCATTGTTAATTTCAGGCACTAAAACCTTATCGAAATTTTTAAGAATCTCTCCTAAGTTTTTAGGGAACGGACGCATGTAACGAATATGTGCATGGCTTACCGCATGACCTTCGGCTTGTAATTCATGACAAGCGCTTTTAATAGAACCGTAAGTAGAACCCCATCCTAAAATCAATACTTTGCCTTTTTCTGCACCGCTGTCAATAGTTTGTAGCGGAATATAATCGGCTATTTTATCTACTTTGGCTTGACGTACATTAATCATGTGTTGGTGATTCTCTGGTTCGTAGTTTACATTACCAGTTACATCTTGTTTTTCTAATCCGCCAATACGGTGTTCTAAACCAGCTGTACCAGGTACTGCCCAAGGACGAACTAATTTTTCGTCGCGCTTGTATGGTTTATATTTTTCGTCGCCTTCGTCTTTAGTTTTTTTGAAACTAACTTCAATAGGTTTTAAATCGGCAGATACAGGGAACTTCCAAGGTTCAGCACCATTGGCAATGTATCCATCACTTAATAAAATAACGGGAGTCATGTGTTGCACAGCAATTCGGCAAGCTTCATATGCTGCATCAAAACAATCACTTGGTGTAGATGAAGCAACAATTGGAATTGGCGCTTCTCCATTACGTCCATAATATGCTTGCATCAAATCACTTTGCTCTGTTTTAGTTGGCAAACCTGTAGAAGGACCACCACGTTGTATATTAATAATCACCAACGGAATTTCTAACATCATTGCCAAGCCCATCGCTTCGGTTTTTAATGCCATACCCGGACCAGATGTGGTAGTAATTCCTAGAGCGCCACCATAACTTGCACCAATTGCAGCACCAATACCAGCAATTTCATCTTCTGCTTGGAATGTACGAATACCAAAGCTTTTGTATTTACTTAATTCGTGTAGAATATCGGTAGCCGGTGTGATAGGATAAGTTCCTAAGAAAATAGGCAATCCGCTTTTTTCACTTGCAGCAATCAAACCATAAGAAAGGGCTTGATTTCCCATAATACTTCTGTATAAACCTGGAACCATTTTAGCCTTGTCAACCTTGTAACGTGTGGTGAAAGCTTCAGTAGTATCACCATAATTATATCCAGCTTGTAATACTTTTATATTGCTGTTTAAGATGGTTGGTTTTTTGCCGAATTTCTCTTTTAAGAATTCGATAGTTGTTTCTAAACTACGGTTGTACATCCAGTAAATCAATCCCAAAACAAACATGTTTTTGGCACGATCTCTTTCTTTAACACCTAAGTCTGTAAAGTCTTTTAAAGATTCACGAGTAAGTTTGGTTACATCAACTTTCATTAAGTCGTAACTGTCTAAACTTCCATCTTCTAAAGGATTTATGCCATCTGGATAATTAGCCAAACGCAAATTACGTGTATCAAAACCATCAATATTGGCAATAATTTTACCGCCTTTTTTAATGCTTTTTAAGTTAACTTTTAAAGCAGCTGCATTCATTGCTACTAATACATCGCAATCATCTCCAGGGGTGTAAATACGCTCACTAGAGAAATGCAGTTGAAATCCACTCACACCAGGTAAAGTACCTATTGGAGCCCTAATTTCTGCTGGAAAATCTGGGAAAGTTGCCAAGTCAATACCTAGCATTGCAGTATTGTTGGTAAACTGCTGACCCGTTAATTGCATTCCGTCGCCGCTATCTCCGGCAAACTTAATTACTACGTCTTGTAGAAGTTCTTCTTTTCTGTTCATCATAATCAGTTCAAAATATGACGCCAATGCAGTCTTAGCATGGCTGTTTCAGTTGTTTTTGTACTTCAGCAAAAAGCTGATTTTAAAAAGTTGCGCTAAGATACTACAAGTGAGAGGTATTATTCCCGTTTTTTCGTTTTTTCTCTCATAATTATCGAGTAATTAACCAATTTTTATATGTGTTAGAACCTTCATACAGGTTGTATCTTTGTGGCCATAAATGAATTTGCAATGCCAAAATTTGTTAAGAAAAGGGAGGTTTTATTATTGGTGTTAGTGTGCCTTTTAACAGGTTTTGGGTCTTGTAATCAGGCCAGTTCAACCAATCAACAAAAGCAAGATTCTATTGCTAAATTACCTATAAAGCCAGTTATTGGTGCTGAAAATGAGTCAGTTGCCTTCAAGCAAAACATTGATACCAATAAATCTACCATCTATTTAACCTTCGATGATGGTCCTCAAAAAGGCACAATTGGCTGTTATAATACTTGCAAAAGCTTAGGGGTTAAAGCCAGTTTTTTTATGGTAGGATTGCACCAGCATATTAAATCCGATGGAAAACAGTTGGTATCATTAATTCGGGATGGCTATCCTCAGTTTCTTTTAGCGAATCATAGTTATAGTCATGCAAAAGATAAATACAAGGATTTTTACCACCATCCTCAATTGGCATTGCAAGACTTTTTAATTACGCAAGATTCTTTAAAAGTGCCTAAAAAAATTGTTAGACTCCCAGGAAATAGGGCATGGGTAAGGGCTAATGATGTTACCTGTAGTCATTTGGTTAGTGGCGTTGCACATCTTTTAGACAGTACTGGCTATAATGTAATTGGATGGGATCTAGAATGGAATTTCAGTCATAAAACAGGCCGACCTATACAAACACCCGAAAAATTAGCTGCTCAGGTAGATAGTGCATTTGCACACCAAAACATGCATGTCCGCAAGCACTTAGTAATTCTTACACATGATAGAATGTTTCAACGCCCTACTGATAGTTTGTCTTTGGCAAAATTCATAGGGCTGTTAAAACTTAATCCAAATTATGTTTTTGAAACGGTTGATCATTTGCCAGGATTAAAAAACTAATTGTTTTACGCGTTTATCTACTTCAGTCAACAAATAATTTTATCATTTTTTTGAGGAATTGCAAGCATAATCGCTTTATTATTGTAGTATATTTGTAATTGAAAAAAAATTAAAACTATGGCAATTTTTAAATCGGGGAATCCAACTTTAACTGAAAAAATGTTTGATAAAAGTACCGCTGTGATGGCCGAAAATCAAGGCGTTATGAGTGTGCGTGGTGCAATTAATAAATTTGGATTTTTAATGTTGATGGTAATTGCTGGTGCAGCTTATAACTGGCAATTGTTCCAAGAATTAAAACAGTCTACCATGACTATTTTAATGATGGTGGGTGCAATTGGCGGATTCGTTATTGCACTTGGTATTACTTTCAAACCCAATTGGGCTGCATACTTGGCGCCTGCTTATGGTTTGTTACAAGGCTTATTCATTGGTGGTATTTCTGCTATTATGAATAAAGTTTTTGAAGCAAAATATCCTGGCTTAGTATTGCAAGCTGTTGGTTTAACTTTTGGTGTAGCACTTGCAATGTTTCTATTGTATAATTTTAGAATTATAAAAGCTACCGAAAAATTTAAATCGGTTATAATAGCTTCTACACTTGGAATTGGTATTTTTTACTTAATCACTATGGTATTAAATATGTTTGGTGTGAATGTAAGTTTCATGCACGATTCAAGCTTATTGAGTATTGGAATTAGTTTGTTTATAGTAGCAATTGCCGCAATGAATTTAATTCTTGATTTTGATATGATTGAACAAGGAGCAGAAAGAGGTGCACCTAAATTTATGGAATGGTATGGCGCATTTGGCTTATTGGTAACCATCGTTTGGTTATATATTGAAATGCTAAAATTATTGAGCAAATTAGGTAGTAGAGACTAATTGGTTTTTTTAAAATATGCTAAAAGGCTGTATCAGATTTGGTACAGCCTTTTTTTATTCTATCCAATTAGCAAATCAACTTGTAACCAAAATTTAAATTTGATTTTAAAATGTAGCAGTAAGTGTTTTAAGAAAATTCAAATTTACAAATACAGTAACTTAGTTGCTAAATACTAGCAGTAATATGCAATTCGACCAACAGGGTTTGACCAATGAGCAATTAATATCTTTCTATCAGCAGCTAGTATTTCCTAGAATGGTGGAAGAAAAGATGTTGGTTTTATTGCGCCAAGGAAAAATTAGCAAATGGTTTAGCGGCATTGGTCAAGAAGCAATTTCGGTAGGAAGTATGTTAGCCCTGCAACCAAACGAATGGGTAATGCCCTTACACAGAAACCTTGGTGTTTTTACTGCTAGAAATATGCCATTGCACCAATTATTTATGCAGTGGCAGGGAAATAAACAAGGATATAGTAAGGGCCGAGAAAGGAGTTTTCATTTTGGAAGTAAGGAGCACGCCATTTGTGGTATGATTTCGCATTTGGGTCCGCAATTAGCCGTAGCAGATGGTGTTGCATTGGCTTATCAATTAAAGCAAGAACAAAAAGTTGTGCTGGCTTTTTCGGGCGATGGCGCAACAAGTGAAGGCGATTTTCACGAAGCACTAAATGTTGCAGCAGTTTGGAATTTGCCTGTTATTTTTTTAATAGAAAATAATGGGTATGGATTAAGTACGCCTGCTAATGAACAGTATCGTTGTGCGCAATTAATAGACAAGGCAAAGGGCTATGGCATGGAAGGTGTTCAGGTAGATGGCAATAATATTTTGGACGTTTACCATACCATTAAAAACGCTAGAGCCTATTGTATAAAAAACCAAGCACCTTACTTAATTGAATGCCTAACCTTTCGCATGCGCGGACACGAAGAAGCGAGTGGCATTAAGTATGTGCCAAAAGAATTATTAGAAACCTGGGGCAGAAAAGATCCTATTAAAAATTTCGAACAGTTTTTAATTGAGGAATCGGTTCTTACTGAAATGGAAATTGCCTCTATTAGAAACACATTTCGTGAAAGCATTGAAACCGAATTGCAATTAGCGTATCAAGCAGTTGATGTAATACCAGATACCAACGAAGAATTGGCAGATGTATATGCTCCTGTCATTTCAAATAATACAATTGAATTAAACGAGTTGGAAATTCAATTAAATAATGCACAAACAATTATTCCAGAAAAAAGAATGGTGGATGCCATTAAAGAAGCGTTGCGCCAAAGTATGGAAGCCCATAGCAATTTAATTTTAATGGGGCAAGATATTGCTGAATATGGAGGGGCTTTTAAAATTACAGAAGGCTTAGTAGCGCTATTTGGAAAATCACGCGTGCGTAATACCCCGCTTTGTGAAAGTGCCATTTTAGGCGCTGCACTAGGCTTAAGTTTAGAAGGATTTAAATCAGTTGTAGAAATGCAGTTTGCCGATTTTGTAACGGTTGGGTTTAATCAAATTGTAAACAACCTAGCTAAAATTCATTATCGTTGGGGGCAAAATGCATCGGTGGTTATTCGAATGCCAACAGGTGCTGGAGTTGGCGCTGGTCCTTTTCATTCGCAGAGTAATGAAGCATGGTTTACACATGTACCCGGATTAAAAGTGGTGTATCCTTCTAGTGCAGCAGACGCAAAAGGTTTATTAATTGCGGCCATCAATGATGGTAATCCTGTATTATTTTTTGAACACAAAGCTTTGTATAGAAGCGTGAGTGATTTTGTGCCTGATGAATATTATACAGTTCCAATTGGCCTTGCAAAAACAGTAAGCATTGGGTCAGATATTAGTGTGATAACTTATGGTGCTGGCGTTCATTGGGCCATGGAATACCAAGCGCAAAATCCTAACATATCATTACATATTATTGACTTGCGTAGTTTAATGCCACTAGATTTTTCTGCCATAAAAAATGCAGTAGAAAAAACCGGAAAAATACTGATTTTACACGAAGACAATTTAACAGGAGGTATTGGTGCCGACATTAGTGCATGGATTAGTGAACACTGTTTTGAACACTTAGATGCACCAGTAATTCGCTGTGCTTCTTTGGATACACCCATTCCTTTTAATGCAGCACTAGAAAATAATTATTTAGCAAAAAATAGAATCGACCAAGCCATAAAAAAATTATTAGCTTACTAAAATAATTGAATCCCATGCAAAAAAATACTTACGCCTTATTGTTAAGTTTGTTGTTTTTACCAATGCTATTGTTAGCGCAAACAAACACCTATCAAGCCCCAAAATTTACAGATAATAATCGCGCAGAAAAATTGGCAAAATATTTTCCGCTGGTAGAAAAAATCTATAGCGAATATGCTACAAAAAATCATTTTCCAGGGTATTCATTTGGTATTGTATTAGATGGGAAGCTAGTTTATTCAGGTGCTGGAGGATTTACAGATATTGATAAACAAACGCCAGCAACTACACAATCGATGTTTCGAATTGCTTCTATGAGTAAGAGTTTTACGGCAATGGCTATTTTAAAATTACGCGACGAGGGTAAATTAAAATTAGACGATCCTGTAGCGCAATATATTCCTGAAATGAAGGGGCAACAACTAACCAAAGATGCACCCATTATAACGGTTAGAAATTTATTGTCTCATTCGGCAGGATTTCCCGAAGACAATCCTTGGGGCGACCGTCAGTTGGCTATTTCAGATACCGATTTAATTGCCATGATAAAAAAAGGAATTAGTTTTTCGAATGATCCAGGTTTGACTTATGAGTATAGTAATATGGGCTTTGCAATGCTAGGATATATTATTAAAAAAGTAACCGGTATACCTTATAGCGACTACATTGAAAAATATATTTGGCAACCACTCCATATGCAACAAGCTAGTTGGGAATATTCTAATGTGCCTGCTCAAACACTGGCACATGGCTATCGTTGGATCAATAATAATTGGCGCGAAGAAGCATTATTGCACGATGGTATTTATGGGGCGATGGGTGGTATGATTACTTCAATAGAATCATTTAGTAAATACATTGCTTTTCACCAATCGGCATGGCCTCCTAGAAATGATATTGAAACTGGACCAATTAAACGAAGCTCTGTACGAGAAATGCACCAGCCTTGGCGTTTTTCTTCATTAAATGCTGCCTATAAATATCCTAGTGGAAGGGCTTGTGCCATGGCAGCTGCTTATGCCTATGGATTGCGTTGGTCTAAAGATTGTGAGGGTAGAGAAACCATTGGTCATACTGGTGGTTTACCTGGTTTTGGAAGTAATTGGGTGATATTACCCGAGTATGGTTTAGGCGTAATGTTTTTTGCAAACCTAACTTACGCACCAACATCATTTGCTAATGTACAAGTGTTGGATACCTTGCTCAGATTAACAGGTATTCAGCCCCGACAATTACCAGCGTCAAAAATTCTTACACAAAGAAGAGATGATTTAGTAAAACTATTACCACAGTTTAATAAGGCAGCGCAATCGGGTATTTTTGCGGTTAACTTTTTTGCAGATTATTTTACAGAATCACTAAAAAAAGAAGCCACAGAAATATTTGAAAAAGCAGGTGCTATTAAAAAAATAAATGAAGTGGTTCCGGAAAATCAATTACGCGGTTATTTTATTGTAGAAGGAGAAAAAGCCAATATCAATATTAGTTTTACCCTTACGCCAGAGAATCCTGCATTAATTCAGGAGTACCATATTAAGCTTATTGATAAATAAATTATTCTCCAGGATGGTATGATTTTTCAACATGCTTTAGTACATCTTCTTTGTAAAATAATACCTCTTTAAATTCACCTTTGGTATAAGGTATTGCTTGGTCTGAAAAATGTTTTGAATCACGATCACTTGATTCACCGCCAGCTAGTAAAGATTTTGCGATTACTTTTTTGCCAAATTCAACTGCGCAAATAAAACTATTGCCATTATAGCCATAGCGTAAATTAGTATTAGGGTATGCTTTGCTAACAAAAGACGGTAGGCATCCCCAAGTAGAAGCCGCAAACCCAGATGGGATGCTAGGTTCAGCGTCATTGTATTTTTCAACAATATTGCCTGTTAAGCGTTGGTATCGATTGATTTCGCCCCAAGGTTTTTGCCAGGTTCCAAATTTAGCAGTCAACTCTTTCGTTACTTCCAATAAACTATTTAAAAGCAAACTAACATTATTAGACTCAGTAAAAGCAGTTGTTTTTTGTACCTGATCTGATTCATCTTTTCCATTAGACCTCATAATTGTAGGAAATAATTTTTGTCCCCATTCAATGGCTAGTGTTGTTGCTACGGAATTTGCTGATGAATTTCTATCCCAATTTTTCAATAAAGCAATTGGTGCAGATAATGCGGTAAAATTTGTGTCTAATTTATTTTTTTCATAAGCGTTGAGTAATGCAGGAATGAGCAAGTCAAATGCTGCAAGATGTGTGTCGTAAGCAGACTCAATCACTTTATTGATGTTAAGTTGCGTGCGATCTTTAAAAATTTTCACTGCATTTAATCCCCTAAAATTTTCTCCATCAAGTGCCATATAATGCGGGTAATTTTCTTTTTTGGGGCTACTTATTCCAGAAACAGTAAATGGCGTTGAATTACAATTTTGTAAAAACCCACTGCTTGGATTATATACATGAATCATTTCGTTTAAACTATGAAGCCCTTTCCATTCTGTAACACTTGTGCTTCCATCAACTGGCTTCGACCAATTGTATGCGGTATCTCTTTTTGGAATAAAATTACCATGCCAATATGCAATATTTCCTTTGTCATCTGCAAACACGGTATTGTTTGAAGTATTAGCCAGCATTTCCATATTTTTTTTGTAGTCTTCAAATCCTTTAGACTTAGTTCTTTGCCAAGATTGTATTAAAGACTTGATAGATCGATTGTTGGCTTTTACAGAAATCCATTGACCATTTCTTTTAGCCATTACAGGTCCATGGTGTGTGTAATAAGTTTTAAAACTTTTAGATACTAGTTTACCATCCGCTAAGTACTGGATAGCTATTATTTTTTCAGTTACTGGCAATTGTTGGTCATTGTACTGATACCTATAACCTTTGTCGGTTGCTTGTACTTTTTCTATATATAAATCTGCTACATCGCTATAGCCAGAAGTATGCATCCAACCACAGTGTTCATTGAATCCTTGGTACACAAAAAACTGTCCCCAAGTAACAGCGCCATAAGCGTGTAAGCCTTCTAAACTTTCAACAGCTACTTCTGGTCTAAAATAAAAAGTAACATGTGGATTGATATATAAAATGGCATTGCCAGAAGCTGTTTTGGAAGGCCCAAATGCAAATCCATTGGAGCCGCTTGGTAAGGGTTCTTCAAATACTTTATTATTTTTTGCTAATGGAACAGGTACTTCATTTGAATAAAATGCTTTTAATTCATTAACAGTCACATCGCCTAAATTAATAGCACCAATACTTCCATCGGTCCACATCAGTGCATACCATGGTTCAAAATGATTTAGCAGTAATGGTTTTTTAGTAGGATGCTTGTATATATAATAATTAATGCCATCTGCATGTGCTATTAATAATTTTTTTAACCATTCATCGGCTTGTTCAAAATCTTTTTTAGCTGCTGCTGAATCAAGTATTATTCTGTTTAATAAGTCATTGTACATATCTGATATGCCGTTTATTTCAGAGAGCCTTCCTAGTTTTTCTATATAGTTCATTTCAACTCGCCTAAAATCGTCTTCGCATTGGGCATAGATTAGTCCAAAAACAGCATCGGCATCTGTTTTGCCATAAATATGCGGGACACCCCAATTGTCTCTAATGATGGTTGTTTGTTTAGCTGTTTTTTGGTATCGATTAATTTCAGATTTACTGAAATCTTGGGCCTGTAAAAAAATAGGACTCGCAATAATTACTAGTGCTAATAAACAATTGATATGCTTTAAAGAAGGAATATTTTTCATTGATATTTATTTATTGGCTCTCAAAACCATTCCATTTCTACTGCCATTGTGAACGCCATCGGTAACAGTTATTTTTCCATTGACTATTACATATTTAAATCCTGTAGAATACTGGTGTGGCTTGTTATAGGTTGATTGGTCTTGCACTGTTTTTTCATCAAATACTACAATGTCTGCGGCAAATCCTTCACGCAAAATTCCGCGGTCTTTTAATTGAAATTTTTGTGCAGGTAAAGAAGTCATGCGTCTAATGGCTTCTTCTAATGAAATAATTTTTTCGTCTCGAACGTATTTAGACAATACCCTAGCATTAGTACCATAACCCCTTGGATGTGGATTGCCCGAACCAAATACACGAATACTCGCATCACTTGCAAACATATTAAATGGATACTGCATAATATTAGCAACATCTTTATCACTCATGCCATGAAACACCATGCCAGCGCCACCTTGCTCCATCATTTCAATAATAGTGATTGCTTCTTCTTTTGCAGTATGCTTTTTACCTTTTAATAAATTCACTTCTTCAATGCTTTTGCCATTATAACTACTGTCGGCTTTAAAAGAAGCAACAACAGGGTAACTAAAATGTTTCAATTTTCTTTTTTGAAGTTTCTTTATCATGTATTGAACAACTTCTTTTCTAATAGTTGTTCTTGCTAGTCTTGCTTTAATAGAATCTTCTCCATCAGCCAAAATCCAATCCGGAATTAAGGTGCTCAAAGAAGTGCTACTGGCAGTGTAAGGATATTGGTCAATGGTTACTTCTAAACCTTCAGACCTTGCTTTAATAATCATGGGAATGGTTTCTTTACTGCGTCCCCAGTTTTGTTGACCACTTAATTTAAAATGCGATATCTCAACAGGAATATTGGCTTCTCTACCAATATGTAATGCTTCTTCAATGGCTTGGGTTACACTATCTGCTTCGTCGCGCATATGGCTCGCATAAACGCCGTGATGTGCGGCTGCAATTTTTGCGAGTCTTACAATTTCAGTTGTTTTAGAATAGGTGCCAGGAATATAAATTAGGCCTGTAGACAATCCTACTGCACCATCATTCATGGCTTTCTCAACAATCGCTTCCATTTGTTGCAATTCTGCTTCTGATGGATCTCTATTGGCAGAACCCATCACTGCTTTTCTAACATCGTTGTGGCCAATTAATGAAGCGGTATTTATTGAAAGATGTAAACTATCAATCATTGAAAAGTACTTGCCTAAATTGGTTTCAGAAAGACCGCAGTTACCGGTAACAACACTGGTTACTCCATCGTAAATAAAATTCGATGCAGTAGGATTTTTCCGCTCATCTCCTTCAATATGGGTGTGAACGTCTATAAAGCCAGGCGACACAATCAAGCCAGTTGCGTTAAGGGTAGTGGTTGCTTTCCACGTATTTAAAGCACCGATTTTAATTATTTTTCCATCTTTTACGGCTATATCAGCGTAAAACCAAGAATTGCCAGTGCCATCTAAAATCTTGCCATTTTTAATAATTAAATCGGCTTGCTGTGCTTTGGAACTGCTTGAAATGAGTAGTAAAATTGCAATTAACTGTTTCATTGGTTGTATGGATAATGCGCATTAATATAAAGAAGCTTCAATTTAGGATGAATTTTTGAGCCTATGGCTAAATTTTCCGGATCCTTGGTCTATTGTAAAGCCGTACTTTTGCAGACTGAAAATTTAAACAGGATATGTTAGACAAGCTCGATGCCATAAAAGCCAGGTTTCATCAAGTGGGGATAGCCCTCACCAACCCTGAGATTATAAATAACCAAAAAGAATATGGTGCGTATAGTAAAGAATACCGTTCTCTAGAAAAAATTGTTGAGCCATACGAAATTTATAAAAGGGTTTTAGCCGATTATGATTTTGCCAAAGAAAGTTTGAATGGCAGTGACGAAGAGATGCGCGAATTGGCCAAAATGGAATTGCCCGAAATTGAATCTAAAAAAGACCAACTAGAAAAAGAATTAACCAAATTATTAATTCCAAAAGATCCACAAGACGATAAAAATGCCATCATTGAAATTCGTGCTGGAACCGGTGGTGATGAAGCTAGTTTATTTGCTGGGGATCTATTAGGAATGTACCTACGCTATTGTTCTAAAAAAGGCTGGAAAACAAGTGTGGTAAGTGAAAGCGAAGGAACTGTAGGCGGATATAAAGAAGTGATTGTAGAAGTAACTGGCGAAGATGTGTATGGGACTTTAAAATTCGAAAGTGGGGTGCACCGTGTACAACGCGTTCCTAATACTGAAACACAAGGAAGGGTGCATACTTCAGCAGCAACAGTAGCGGTAATGCCAGAAGCCGAAGAAGTAGATTTTGAATTGAAAGAAAGTGATGTGAAAATGGAAACTGCCCGAAGTGGTGGTGCTGGTGGTCAAAACGTAAATAAAGTAGAAACAAAAGTATTCCTTACCCATATTCCAACAGGGGTGGTAGTGGTTTGTCAAACTGAAAGGTCTCAGTTGGGTAACCGCGAAAAAGCCATGACCATGTTGCGTACTAAATTATACGAAGAAGAAGTACGCAAACACGAAGATGAAATTTCTCGTCAACGAAAAACATTGGTTAGTACGGGCGATAGAAGTGCTAAAATACGAACCTATAACTGGCCTCAGGGAAGGGTTACAGACCATCGGATTGGTTTAACATCTTACAATTTAGATGCTGTAATTGGCGGTGAAATTGAAGACTTCATTGAAGCCCTACAAATGGCAGAGAATGCAGAAAAAATGTTGCACCAATAAATTGAACAATTAGTTGTTTTTGGCGCTGTCTTCTTGTGCTTTCAATTTAAGTTCCCATGCCCAGGCTGTTTTCATCATATCGGTGAGATTGTATTCAATTGTCCAACCTAGTTGGGTAACAGCGGCATCATTGTTGGCAAATATGGCTACTACATCCCCCGGACGTCGTGCAGCAATTTCGTAATTTAAAGCAACCCCACTCACTTTTTGAAAACTTTGAATGGCTTCTAAAACAGTTACGCCAATACCGGTGCCCAAATTAAAAATATCACAGGCAGTTTTGTTTTTTTCTTGCTCTAAATATTGAATGGCTAAAGTATGTGCATGTGCAATATCGCATACATGAATATAATCGCGAATACAACTTCCATCACGGGTATCATAATCGTTACCAAACACTTTCATTTTTGGTAATTTGCCTATGGCTGTTTGTGTAATAGCGGGCACTAAATTTTGTGGTCTACCAATTGGTAATTCGCCAATAGCCGCGCTAGGATGGGCTCCTACCGGATTAAAATAGCGCAATAAAATAGTATTGCAGCCGCCATTTTTTGTAAAATCCTGTAACATTTCTTCGCCCATTTGCTTGGTAGCGCCGTAAGGAGATTCTGCTTTTTTTATGGGTGATAATTCTGTAACAGGAATTGCATCGGGGCTACCATATACCGTACAAGAAGAAGAAAATACAAAGTTCGGAATGCTAAATTCTTCTACGCATTTTAGCAAATTAATCAACGAAAATAAATTGTTTTCGTAGTACAATACTGGCGCTGAAACAGATTCTCCTACTGCTTTATAAGCAGCAAAATGAATAATACCAGCAATATCTGTGTTCTCTTGAAAAACAGCTTGTGTTTCGTCGAAATTCTTTAAGTCAACCAAATAATTTTTTACTTTCTTTCCTGTGATTTGCTCAATACCTGCAATGGAAAAACTAGACGAACGAGAGTTGTCGTCAATAGATATTACCTCGTAACCATGGTTTAATAAATCAACTATTGTATGAGATCCAATATATCCGCAACCTCCTGTAACTAATATTTTTTGCATAGCGTGTAAATATGTTGCAATATTAATTCAAGTAATTCAACAAGCGGCTAATCAACCAGATATTAAATAAATAATTTCAGAATATAAAAGATGCTAGCAGCTAAAATAGCCGAAATAGGAATGGTTAAAATCCAAGCCCACAATAGGTTAATGGTTACACCCCAACGTACTGCACTCAATCTTTTGGTAGCGCCTACGCCAATAATTGAACCTGTAATTGTATGTGTAGTAGAAACCGGAATTTTAAAATGCTCGGTTAAGAATAAGGTAATAGCACCTGCAGTTTCAGCGGCAACACCTTCTAATGGGGTTACTTTGGTGATTTTGGTACCCATTGTTTTTACAATTTTCCATCCACCACTCATGGTGCCAAGTCCAATACATAAAAAACTTGTAAATGGAACCCAACCGTATTGGTCTACAAATTGGTTAAAGTTCATATGAATCCCCAGCGTTCCTTGGTAGTAAATCATAGCAGCACCAATAATTCCCATTACTTTTTGGGCATCATTACCGCCATGTCCAATACTAAAAGCTGCTGAAGAAACTAACTGTAAACGCTTAAACCAATTCTCTGCTTTATACGGGTTCGATCGCTTACATATATGCACAATTAATATTGTGATAAAAAATGCAATGATCATTCCTATTAATGGGGCTAAGAAAATAAATAAGAATGTAGGAACCACTTTTACGTAGTTAATAACGTGGTGGTCTAAATGACTAAATCCTTTTGCATTGGCAATGGCCGCTCCAATAAATCCACCCATTAAAGTATGAGAAGAACTAGAAGGAATACCAAACCACCAAGTAATTAAATTCCAAATAATAGCAGCAACAATTCCTGCTAACAATACTTGTAATGTAATAAATTCTGGGTTAACCCATTTTGCAACTGTATTACCAATTCCAAATTCTTTGAATATATATTTTGATATAAAAAACGCTGCGAAATTAAACATAGCTGCCCATAAAACCGCCTGAAAAGGAGTTAGTACTTTCGTGGAAACTATTGTGGCTATTGAGTTTGCGGCATCATGGAACCCATTGATGAAATCAAAAACAAACGCAAGTACTATAATAATTATTAGTAACGTAAACATAAGCAGTTTTTTTTAGCTTCTCATTTTGTCTAGCAATATAAACTAGCCAGTAATGCTGGCAGTGGTCTACTGTTTATGCGTATTTAATAATAATTGATTCAATTACATTGGCAGCATCTTCACATTTATCTGTAGCAATTTCCATTACTTGATAAATTTCTCTTTTCTTAATCACTTCTTTAAAATCATTCTCTGTTTGGAATAAAATTTCAATGCTCATATCAAACACATCGTCTGCTTGGTTTTCAATGCTATTTACTTTAACCATCGCTTCAGTCATGGCTCGTAAATTTTTCATATCGCGCAAGCCAAATACTGCTTTTTTAATTTCAATAGTACCTTGTAAAATAAGGTCAGCCATTTTCTGGATACCTGTATCATTCGGGTTTACATTATAGAAATTAATTTTTTTAGAACAAGCGTAAATATAGTCGGCAATATCATCTAGGGCAGAAGCCAAATAGTGAATATCTTCTCTGTCGAAAGGCGTAATAAAATTTCTACCTAATTCAGTAAAAATACGGTGTGTATTATCGTCGTTTTTGTGTTCTAAGTCTTCAATCTGGGCTAGATAAGATACACGTTTGTCTGCATCTGGCTCACTTACCATTTCTTTGAGTTTAATACCCATTTCGTGGACTTTTTCGGCTACATCTTCAAATAGCTCGTAGAATACTTTGTTTTTTGGCATGAAAAATTTACCGAAAGAGTTGATACCCATGATTTAAGAATTTGGTGCAAAAATAGGTTGATGCTTACTAGTGTAGGCAGATAGCAATAAGTTAACAATAAGGTAATATACGGCTCAAAAATAATAGTAAAAATAACTATTGTTATTAGTCTTTTTTCTTCTCTAAAGTGAATCCAATGGTGGTTCCTACGTCTAATTTACTTCTAACATGCATGGTTTGGCTATGCGCTTCAATAATATGCTTGCAAATAGCCAAGCCCAATCCTGTGCCTCCCACATCCCTGCTTCTACCCCTGTCGGTTCGGTAAAAACGCTCAAAAATTCTTGGCAAATGTTCTTCTCCAATACCAATTCCATCGTCGCTAAATTCTACCAGCACATGTTTTCCGTCTGTTTTATAGATACTCGCCACAATACTGCCATCTTTTTTGCCATATTTGGTGGCATTTTCAAGCAAATTATTAATTACCTGCCTAATTTTTTCTTTATCTGCATAAACACTAATAGGCGCTTCGCATCCACTTTTAATAGTGGCTCTAATATTTTTTGCGGATGTTTTAATTGATAAGGTTTCGTATACCTCTTTTATTAAATCTTGAATAATAAACTGTTCTTTATATAAGGGTTGTTCGCCGCTTTCAAGTCTGGTTATTTCATCTAAATCTTCGGCTAAGTTAACCATGCGGTCTACATTTTTAGCAGCATTTTCTAAAAAACGTCTACTCACTTCTGGGTTATCAATAGCCCCGCCCAATAAAGTGTCTACATAACCTTGAATGGCAAAAATGGGGGTTTTAAATTCGTGCGATAAGTTTTGTAAAAACTCTTTTCTGTAGGCCTCATTGTCTTTTAATAATTCAATTTCTGCCTTGCGTTGTTCGGCCCATTTTTCTACATCTTCTCTTACTTCATCAATACTTTTTTGGGGTAAAATGTATTTGTAATAAGTCTCTTCTCTTTTATTGGCCTTTGTTTGATAGATAAACTTATAAATCAGTTTAATTTTTCGATAGATAAACCATTCAAGTACAAATTGTATTAAAAAATAACTTAGTCCAAAACTTACTAGCAATACCCAAATAGCTACTATCCAGTCGGCTCTAATCAAGCCAAATATAATGGCGTTTGGTAATGCCAAAGCCAATGCTGTAAAGGCAGAGAGTTGTTTGGGAGAAAAGTTTTTTGGATTTAACATGGGTTAATTTCAATCGGTCTACAATCCATTTAATAGCAAGTTAATTCATTGAAATGGAAAAGCCACTTTGAAATTTATTGATCAAATTTATATCCAACCCCTTTAACGGTTGTAATACATTCAATACCCATTTTTTGACGAATTTTACGGATATGTACATCAATGGTTCGGTCGCCTACAATCACTTCATTGCCCCAAACCTGCGATAAAATTTCGTTGCGTAGAAAAACCCTGCCTGGTCTAGAAGCCAATAGGTGTAATAATTCAAATTCCTTTTTTGCCAATACCACATCTTTTCCGTCTATAGTTACCATGAACTTTACTGGATCGATGCTGATATTGTCTATTATAATTGTTTTGCTTTCGCTTGCATGGTTATTAGCTCTTCTGAATAAAGCGTTCACGCGGCTAATAAGTACTTTAGGGCTGATTGGCTTATTTACATAATCATCTGCGCCAATTTCCAATCCTTTTATTTGAGATGCTTCGTCGCTTAAAGCAGTTAAAAAAATAATCATTGTTTTTTCGAACATAGGTTGTGTTCGTAAAATGGCACAAACTTCTGTACCTGTTTTTTTAGGCATCATAATGTCTAAAATAATCAGGTCTGGGTTTAGTTTTTTAGCTTGTTCTATCGCCTCATTGCCATCTTTTGCTGTAAAAACTTCATAGCCCTCTTTTGTAAGGTTATACCCCACAATTTCTAAGATATCTGGTTCGTCATCTGCTATTAAAATTCTCTTCACTTTGGCTTCCATGTTAACAGTAAGTTTACACAAACTTAATTTTAATGATTGGCAATTTGGGTATTTCTCCTTATTATGTTATTGTTAACTGTTAAAACATGGCTTTCTGCATTTTGAGGTGAAATGGTAGTATTTTTGGCTGATAGTACTATGAAACAAGTATTTCTTCTAATAATAGCCTGTATTTTCTTTGGAAGCATTATGGCTCAAACGCCAACCAATATGCCGCCCATTCCTGCTATAAGGGTTTGGCACCACGAAGACATTATAGGATCGCAAAAAAAAATTCAAGCACTCTTTGGTGCAGTAGGCGATACATTAAATAAATCTAACGAGCAATTAGATTCATTTAACCATCAAATTACTGCTATAAGAATAAGTATTGAACTGAATAGTAATTTAAATAACAATGATAAATTTAAATGGCTACGCAGTACCAATGAAATACTAACCAGTTTTATTTATGCCTTTCATGTGCATCAGATTGAGTTATTGGAACTAATTCCACTGGTAAAAGCATTTGACAAAGCAATGAATTTAACTATTGCAAACCAATCGGTGTATGCTGTTTTTGAACAAAATAGTTTAGCCGTAGGATCAATTTTAATTGACAATTATGGCTTAGCATCTAATAAAGGGATTGCCCTGGCAAAAGATTTGTTGGTCTGGAAATATTGTCAATTAAATCCAGAAAAAATTCTTACTACATTAAGCAAAAATGCTAATAATATTTTTGCCGATACTTTAATTGTTCAAGCAGCATTTTTAGATCCAGAAACACTTTACAATTATGCAGCAGCACCCAATGCATTAGGAAAAAAAATCCAATCAGTCAATCATCGATTTGTACAATTAATTGGCCAGTTTTCGCTTACTAAAACAGGCAGAATGTATATGCCTTTTTTAGATAATTTATACCATAATAAAATAACTGTCAGTGAAATTACGCCACTATTAACGCCCGAGAAATCTGAAAATTATTATCAACTATTGGTGCATACACGTATTGATTATGTAGCAAGAATGCAACATGCAGATACGCCCATTCTTGTAAAGGTATTAACCGATAAATTAAAAGACAAGGCTATTGAGCTATACATCAATGAAATCAATGCTTTGCACGAAGAAAAGAATCCAAAAATCAGGTTCCTGTCTTTAGAAAAACTAAGTGCACAAGACTTATATTATTTGGCAGTAATGGGTGAAGCAGAAATGTACACTTCTAGTTTTGTAAGTGGTATTTATCCACGTATTTTTCAGCGAATGAAAAAGCCAGATGCAAATAATTTATTGCAGTCTGTGCACAATGATTATGTAAAAAAATTCATTAAAATAGCTGCAGCCTATAATACGCTCAATGACTTTCTGCAAAAGATGGATTCTAGTATTGCTTTTACTAGAATGCAACAGTTTGTTGATGGGTTAGAAAATACAAAAAATTTAGAAGAGGCAGTAGATGTTGCTGATGCATTTGCTAGTATTTATCAACCAAAATTTAAAAAATTAATTCTAGATCAGGTGCATGTAAATTTAGTGGCAGCACAGCAAAAAAAACAGGTTCGAGCCATAGCTATTTATCAATTATTGGAAACCATTTTCACATCAATGGATACCGCTAATCATATTGATATTGCCGCAGAGCTTGGGATTGCACCGGTTTATTTTATGCCCAATAAATTATTGCAAAATGCCCAAGGAAAAATTATCATGCAACAGTTTTTTTATGGCGATAAAGATGGCATGACAATTTTTAATGCTTTTGTTGCGTCATTTAATGTTGCAAAATGGAAAATTACCCAACAAAAAAATTGGGTTGAAATAGCCTCCAAAAAAGGGGTGCCCATTAGTATCTATGCCAATCGGCCATTGAATCAAGCATTAGATTTAGACGAGCAAGCACAAGATGCATTAATTGATTATTTAAAATTGCAACAATTAACACCTTCAGTAGTGATTCATAGAGGCCATAGCTATCACTTAAGTTCAACTATTAATAAATTAGCATCCTCTGCTAAACTGGTTATTTTAGGTGGTTGCGGGGGATATCAAAACTTAAATCAAGTATTAGCAATTTGCCCTGGAGCACATATTATTTCTACCAAACAAGTGGGAACGGGTATAATTAATAAAGGGTTGATAAATGAAATTAGTGAAACACTAAGATTGGGTCAAAACCTTAACTGGCCTAGTTTGTGGACAAAAATGACCAATCAATTTAAAGTTCAATTAAAAGAAAGTTTCAACGATTACGTTCCACCCCATAAAAATTTAGGCGCCATTTTTATTATGGCGTATCAGAAAAAAATCAGTCAAGAATAGATTATAAATCGTCTTCTTCCCAGTCTTCGTCGGCTTCGTCTTCATCGAACAAAAGTTCGTAATTCAAAGCTTCTTCGTCTGAAAGTTCTTCTAAAATTTCAAAGATGGCATCTTCTTTTTTTCTCCAATAAGTAACTTCTTCTTCGGCATCGTGCAAAATTAAAAATACGGCGCCTGTTGTTTCCATCATTGGTTGAACCAATACTAATTCTTCGCCTTCGTTTTCTGTAATTAAGTAATAGCGGCCTATGGATAGTTGTGAATAAGTAGACATATTGTTTTGTTTTAAGTTAGTTCGATTATACAATACAAGTTAATTCAATTTTAGGGATTATTTGTATTAGCCAATTAAGAAAGAAAAGGATTGTTTTTTCTTTCGTGACCAATTGTGGTTGGTCTACCATGCCCAGAGTAAACAATCACTTCGTCGGGTAAGGTTAACATTTGTTCTTTAATACTATTTAATAATTGCTCATGCGAAGCCATAGGCAAGTCGGTGCGGCCAATACTTTCATAAAATAGCACATCCCCACTTATTATAAAACCTTGTTCTGCGCAATAAAAACTAATGCTTCCAGGAGAATGTCCGGGGGTGAAACGAATACTTAGTTGGTCTTGGCCTAATGAAATTGTGTTTTCTTGGCTAAGAAAATGCAAGGGTCCGGAGTAATTAATAAATGGCATTCCCCAGTTTTCGCCCGATTTTGGTGCGAATTCTAGCATTTTTTCTTCATTTGGATGGATATATAGCTCTAAACCATAGGTTTTGTGTACCCAGTCGTTGCCAAACACATGGTCTAAATGACAGTGTGTATTTACCAATTGCACTGGCTCAAGTTGGTTATCAATTAAAAACTTTTTTAACGTTTCTTGTTCTTCTGTAGTGTAACATCCGGGATCTAATATAATAGCTTTGTTGGTATCATTGTATAGCAAATACGTGTTTTCTTGTATAGGGCTGAATTTAAAAACTTTAACATGAAACATAAACGGAATTTTGGGGTGCTTTTAATGGTAAATGACTAATTTTAAAATACTAAAGTTCGGATATGCAACTGAATAGATTTAATAAATGGCTTTTTTTAATAGGATTTCTTTTCCCCATCGTTTCTACGGCGCAAGTTAATGCAGTGGTGTTTGGAAAAAACAGGGTACAACACAAGAAATTTATCTGGAAGTTTCACCAGTCTCCTAATTTCAATACTTATACTACACAATCTGGTGTTGAACTTGGCAAATTTGTTGCCCAGGTTGCAGAAGAAGAATTGCCATCTATTGAAAACTTTACAGAATATTCTTTGCAAAGACGCGCCAATATAGTGGTCTATAATAATTATAACGATTATAAAAGCAGCAATATTGGACTAGGTTCCGACTGGCAAAATGCTGGCGGTTCTACCAAACTGGTGAATAACAAAATTGTACTTTATTACGATGGCAATCACGAGCACCTCAAACAAAGTGTGAGAGAAGGTATTGCCAAAGTATTAACCGATAATTTATTGTTTGGAGATGATATAGGTGAGTTTGCTAGTAACCAAGCATTACTTGATTTGCCAAAATGGTTGCTTGATGGATATGTAGCTTATGTAGCACAACCATGGAGTACCGAAAAAGATGATGCACTTAAGAGTGCTATTTTGAGTGGTAATTACAATTCCTTTTATCAATTTGCTTTTGAGAAACCATTGCTAGCAGGCCATGCATTCTGGTATTATTTTGGTGAAAAATATCGAGTAGAAAATATCACCTATTTACTATACTTAGCAAGGGTGTATAAAAACTTAAATAGTGCTGCGCTTCGTGTTTGTAAAATTAAGTTCAAAGATGTTTTGAAAGATTTCATGCAGTTTGAGCAAGACCATTATGTAAAGGAAATTCGCCAACGAAGAAATGCACCCAAGGGTTTATTAAATATTACAGAAGATGTAAGTAAGAATGATTATTTCCGTTTTCAAGCAAGCCCAACACCAAAGAGTAATAATTATGCAGTTGTTGAATTTAAAAAAGGCATTTATAGTGTAAAGTATTTCGAGAATTTTTATAATGCCAAAACCTTGCTTAAACTAGGTGTGCGCACCAATCAAGGCGATATCAATCCAAACTATCCAATCATGGCTTGGGATGCTAAAGGAAGTAGATTGTTGGTGGTTTATTGGGAGGATGGAAAAACTAAAATGTTTGTATATGACGCAGTAGCACACTATAAACGCTTTAAACAAACAATTGAAGGTGTAGACCAAATTATTGATGCATCTTTTATGTTGGATGCTAATTCACTAGTATTAAGTGCAGTTAAAAACGGACACTCCGATATTTTTACTTATAAAATTGAAGAGCAAAAAATGACCCAAATTACCGACGATGTTTACGACGATTTGGATCCTAGTTTTGTTGCATTTCCTAACCGAGTAGGAATTGTGTTTGCCTCAAATAGACCAAGTGGTACAGCGCCAAACAAAGACACTGTATTGCCAAGTCGTTATCGTTTTAATATATTCATGGTGGATGTATTAAACACTAGTAAAGAAAAACAAATAGCCAAATTAACCAACCAACAGTTTGGAAATGCGCGCTATCCAATGCAATACAATCCTACACACTTTACGTTTGCATCAGACGAAAATGGTATCATTAATCGTTGGGCTGGTTTCTTTGCTACCCAAAGAAATGGGGTAGATACCTTGGTATATGTTGGCGATGAATTATTACACAATCCTTCTAAAAAAGAATACGATTCTACACTAGTTGCTTGGAGAAGAAACGAACCTGATAGCGTTGGATATTTTCAGGTATACAAAGACTCAACTTATACATTTCCTATTACCAACTATCAAAGTTCTTTATTAGAAACAAGAATTGCAGGTAATAATGGACAAGTAAGTGAAGTGCGTCAAGAAGGAGATTATAAGTTTTTATATAAATTAAAAGTAGACGAAGCTGCATTGTTAAAACGCAATGTAAATGCACGTCCTACTGAGTTTATGAAAAAGCAAATAGACGCTAAAAGAGCGGCTGAAGGCAAAGCAATTATTTACAATAAAAAACCAGTAGCAGATACCGTAAAGCCAAAATCAACGGCTATTTTTCAAAATGAATTTGCCGACGAAAAGCCCGACACATCAGTGGCTGTAAATAAACTCTTGAACAATGCAGAAAAAGTTTCTACACTTAGTAAGTCTAAATTATTTGATTATAGATTGAAATTTAGTAGTGATTATATATTGGCAGGATTTACCAATAATATTCTAATTAATAGATACCAACCTTATGGTGGTGGTTCGGGCCCTATTCAATTAAATAATGGTAACGACCTCAATTTTACATTTAGGGTTGGTGCAAGTGATTTAATGGAAGACCTCAAATTTGTGGGCGGTTTTAGATTTGGTACCAATTTGAAAGATAAAGATGTGTTCTTCTCTTTCATGAACAATAAAAAACGTTTAGACTGGGGCTTAACTTACTACAGAAGTAATGTGAGCAATTATTTTAATACTAGTTACAACAATGAATTGGTTACTAATTTATTTCAAGGAAATGTATCATATCCATTTAATGAAGTAAAAAGTTTGCGTGCAACACTTGGTGTTCGTACCGATAGGGGTATTTTAAAATCTTACGATAACTATTCTGGTCAACCCGACCCTAATGCACTTGCTTACAAAGACACTTTGTCGAGGTATGCATTGGCACGTTTAGAATATGTGCACGATAACACCATTAATCCAATTCAAAATATTTGGAATGGCTTGCGTTTTAAAATTTATTTAGATGTAAATCTGCCAGTTTATAAAAATTCTTTTGGATCAGGAACCAAAACATTTAATTTAGGATTAGATGCAAGGCAGTATGTAAAAATCTACAGAAACTTTATTTGGGCCGGAAGAGCTGCTGCTGATTTCTCTTGGGGCAATCAAAAACTAATTTATTATTTAGGTGGTGTTGATGGATGGATTGGGCCACAGTTTAATAGCAACCCGCCTGCTGCCGACCAGTCTTATGCTTTTCAGTCTTTGGCTGTGAATATGCGCGGTTATAATCAAAATATTGCCAACGGAAACAATGCCTTTGTTATAAACTCAGAATTGAGGTTGCCTGTTTTTGCAACCTTAATAAATAGACCAATTAATAATGCTTTCTTACGCAATTTTCAATTGGTACAATTCATTGATTTAGGCTCTGCTTGGAATGGCAAATACAATGGCATCAAGCGCCCTGGACAATTTATTCAAACCCTTGATCCTAGCGGCATTCCAACGGGCAATATTACTGTAAGAATTGATGCCGGTGGCTTGGGCCCTTTTGCTGGAGGATATGGCTTTGGTATGCGTAGTACCCTAATGGGCTATTTTATGAAGCTAGATACAGCATGGCCAATGAAAGGTGTTTTTGTAGGAAAACCAATCTGGTATTTTTCTTTGGGATTTGATTTTTAAGAAATTAACAGTTTGCTTTTTAAAGGACAGATCCTATGAACTATCTTTGTTTGTATGGCTGTTCGTTACAAATTTGGGCTTAGTTTATTCTTATTATTTTTTTGTGGAATCATTGCACAAGGTCAGGGTAGAAAGTTGTTTGGTATTGTTAAAGACAAACAAAGTGATGAGCCAATTCCTTTTGCTTCGGTTGTTTTTAGATTATCAAATAAAGGTGTCCTTACAGATTCTGCTGGAAGATTTTCGGTAGACTATTCAGCGCTGTTGGCGAATGATTCTGTACGCGTATTAAGTGTTGGCTACAAGCCACTAACAATTCCTATTCGCAGTATTAAAGACAGTGCAGAACTAATTTTAAAAATTGAAGTACTTCCTCCTACAGGAGAAGCTGTTGTAAAAAGCAAATACAATCGGGCGCTTTGGTTTTGGCGCAAAATAATGGCCAATAAAGACAAGAATAACCGCACCCGTTGGGATAGTTATTCTTATGAGATTTACAATAAGTTAGAGATGGATCTTAACAATGTAAAGTCAGACAAACTCAAGAAAAACATTTTATTAAAACCACTAGGATTTGTACTAGATTATGTAGACTCTGCCGATGGTAGCAAACCTTATTTGCCGGTCTATTTAACAGAAACACTTTCGGATTATTATTACCAAAAAAATCCAGAAAAAATTCATGAAATTATTAAAGCCACAAAAACCAATGGCTTAGACAATGAAAGTTTAATAAAGGAGTTAGGAGGGATGTACCAAAACATTAATGTATACAGTAATTTCATTCCTATTTTCAATAAAGATTTTATTAGTCCTTTTAATTCCAATGCCGATAATTATTACCATTTTAAATTAGCAGATACAGCTTATTTGAGTGGTAAAAGATTGGTGCATTTTCGCTTTACAGCCAAACGAAAAGGGGAGAGTACTTTTGAAGGTGATTGCTGGGTAAATGATACCAGTTTTGCTATTCAAAAAGTAACCATGCGGCCTTCGCCAGAAGCAAATATTAATTTTATTGAAGGGCTTTCTTTAATTCAGGAATTCAGGCTTATTAAAGACTCTGTTTGGTTTTTATATAAGGATAAATTTGTGGCAGATATTGCCCCAATAGGAAATGGTAAACTTGGCATCAAAGGCCGAAAAACCACCACTTATGAGCATGTTGTTTTAAATGACCAACAAGCTATAAAAGATTTAAGTGGCACACAAAAAACGCAACAAATAGATCTCTTAAAAAACACCGATAATTTCACTGATTCATTTTGGACCAAAAACCGACACGAGCCCCTGAATAAAAACGAAAATACAGTTTATAAAGTATTAGATACACTTACCAAAAACCCTACCTATGTTTTTTATAGAGATGCTTCTAAGGCATTTTTAAAAGGCACCAAAGATATTGGCAATATTCGTATAGGCCCTTGGTATTATTGGGTTAGCGGAAATAATTGGGAAGGAAGTCGTTTTCGATTCGACCTCTCTACCAATCGATCTTTTAATAACAATTTGTACCTAACTGGGTATGCCGCATACGGAACCAAAGACGGTAAGTTTAAAGGCGGTGGAGAAGCCAAATATTTATTTAGTAGAGACAACTGGACCTATTTAAAATTCGTTTATAAAAATGACTTAGACAATGGGCAAGTATCTTACGATCAATTAGGAACCGATAATTTATTTGGTACAATTTTTCGACGTCCAAATATTGCTTTTAAATTTCAACAGCTTACAGAAAAAAGACTTGAATTTTATAGAGAAACAGCCAATGGTTTTGCTTATGGATTTTCTGGAGCAAGCAAACAATTTAATGCATTGCAAAATCTACCAGGCAAAGAATTCTTTTCACAAAAAGGCAATAATCCATTTAATACTTTCGAAACTGTATTGCGTTTGCGATATGCTTATTTAGAACGTAGCTTAGAAGATAATTTTTTACGCGTTAGTTTGGGAAGTTTGTATCCAATTGCAGACTTTAAATATACCAAGGGATGGAACAATGTATTGGGTAGTAATTACAATTACCAAAAACTAGACTTTAATGTTTCTCAATTGGTAAAAATATCTCCTTACGGCACTGTTTATTATAATTTATTTGCAGGAAAAGTATTTGGAACATTACCGTATCAAATGTTAGATATTTTACCTGGAAATGAAATGTATTATTACAACAAATTTGCTTTCAATTTAATGCAAAGATTTGAGTACCTCACCGATCAATTTGCAGGATTTAATTTGGAACATAATTTTGGTCCGGGCTTGTTTAAATACATTCCTATTACACGTAAATTAAAATTCCGTCAATTCTGGAGTGCCAAAGGAATTGTTGGAACTTTGAGTGCAGAGAACCAGCAATTAAATTATGTAGGAAATTATCCTTATAGATCTTTGGATAGCAAGCCCTATATAGAACTAGGAACCGGCGTAGACAATATATTCAAATTCTTTAGAGTAGACTTAGTTTGGCGGGTTGCTGCACCAGCTCCAATTAGTGGCGCATTACGCGACAAGTTTGGCATATTTGGAAGTTTTAGATTCCAGTTTTAGCCAGTGTTTTGCAAATGTTTTTTACAATTGAAGGGCCTTCATAAACAAAGCCTGTCCATACTTGAATTAAACTAGCACCAGCATTTAGTTTTTCTTTTGCATCAAAGCCATTAAAGATTCCTCCACTTGCAATAATGGGTATTTGACCATTGGTATTGGTGGATAAATATTGTACTACTTCAGTAGCGCGATTGTTAACAGGTTTACCACTTAAACCACCAGCACCTATTGCATTTATAGTATCTATAGGTGTTTGTAAATGCGCTCTACTAATGGTGGTATTGGTTGCAACCAGTCCATCAAGTTTGGTTTCAAAAGAAAGGGCAACAATATCGTCTAATTGTTCTTGTGTTAAATCGGGTGCAATTTTTAACAACAAAGGTTTTGGTTTTGCTTTTCCTTGGTTAATGTTTTGTAGTTGCATCAAGATCTTTTTCAAAGATTCTTTTTCTTGTAATTCGCGTAAACCTGGTGTGTTTGGAGAGCTAACATTCACAACAAAATAATCTACTTCTTCAAACAAACCTTCAAAGCAAATTTCATAGTCTTTCCATGCTAATTCGTTGAGGGTTAGTTTGTTTTTTCCAATATTTCCTCCAACAATTAATTGGGTATTGTTTTTTTGATTATTCCAATTGGCTAGTTTTTGTTTAATAGCCACTACTCCTTCATTATTAAAGCCCATTCGATTAATCAGTGCTTTGTCTGCAGGCAAACGAAATAGTCTGGGTTTATCATTGCCGTTTTGTGCCAATGGGGTAACGGTACCTATTTCAACAAATCCAAATCCCAAACACGACAACTCATTTAAATAAGCCGCATTTTTATCAAAGCCTGCACCTAAACCAACAGGATTGGTAAAATTCAAACCAAAAACTGTTTTCTGTAAACTTGTATCCTTAACACAAAACTGTTTTTCAATGATGGCACGCGAAGGCCCAAAAGCACAGGATTTTTTTAATAAGTTCATTGAAAAATAGTGTACTTCTTCGGGCGGAAACTGAAACAATAAATTGCGAAGGGTAGTGTATAACATAGGGCAAAGATAAAGCAGGGGTTTCAAACACCCTAAAACCCAAAACTTACCAAAAAATAATAGTTGCATAAACAACTTTTATTTTAATTTTAACTACATTTGAGTAGATTAAAAAGATTCTCATGCAGGAAGCATATATCGTTGCAGGTTACCGTACAGCCGTTACCAAAAGTAAAAAAGGTGGATTTAGATTTTTTCGTCCAGACGATTTGGCTGTGGAAGTAATTAAAGGACTAGTAGCTACTATTCCGCAATTAGATCCAAAAAGGGTAGACGATGTAATTGTAGGAAATGCAGTTCCAGAAGCCGAACAAGGCTTGCAATTTGGTAGAATCATTTCTGCCCGTGCATTGGGTATAGACGTTGCAGGTTTTACCATTAATAGGTATTGTGCAAGTGGATTAGAAAGTATTGCACTTGCTACTGCAAAAATCAGATCCGGCATGGCTGATTGTATTGTTGCAGGCGGAACAGAAAGCATGAGTTTGGTACCCACTGCGGGATGGAAAACAGTACCTGCTTATTCTATTGCCAAAGATGATCCCGATTATTATTTGAGTATGGGACTAACTGCCGAAGCGGTAGCAAATGAATTTAAGGTAAGTAGAGAAGACCAAGACGCGTTTGCCGTTTTATCGCACCAAAAAGCAAACAAAGCTATTCAAGAAGGATATTTTAAATCAGGCATTTTACCCATTACTGTAGAAGAAACGTATATCAACGAAAAAGGTAAAAAAGCTAATCGCTCTTATGTGGTGGATACCGATGAAGGTGTTCGTGCAGATACTACTGCAGAAGTATTGGCCAAACTAAAACCAGCATTTGCAATAGGTGGTTCGGTAACAGCAGGCAATTCTTCACAAACCAGTGATGGTGCTGCTTTTGTGATTGTTATGAGTGAAAGAATGATGGTTGAATTGCAATTAAAACCCATTGGCCGATTAGTAAATTGTGCTTCTGCAGGAGTTCCGCCAAGGTTAATGGGCATTGGTCCTATTGCGGCTATTCCTAAAGTATTAAAACAGGCCAATATGCATTTGGCAGATATAGATTTAATTGAATTGAACGAAGCATTTGCTTCTCAATCATTAGCGGTTATTCGTGAATTAGGTTTAAACCCAGAAATTGTAAACATCAATGGAGGCGCTATTGCACTTGGTCATCCATTGGGTTGTACCGGTTGTAAATTAACGGTACAAGTTTTAAATGATATGAAAAGATTGCAAAAGAAATATGCGATGGTTACAGCCTGTGTGGGCGGTGGACAAGGCATTGCAGGCATTATTGAAAATATGTAAGAACTTTTATTATCAATTTCAAAGAGGCGGTATCAAATGCTTGGTACCGCCTCTTTCTATTAAAATAGCACACCGAATAATTCAATTTTACGGTACTTCAGTTTTTATGTTTATATAATACCTTTTAATTGCTGATTTATATCATAGATTAAGGTTATTGATTGAATTAATTTTAGAGAACAAATTTCAATCAACTCCTTAATACTATTCTCATGAAAACGATATTGGTTCCAATTGATTTTTCTGCAACAGCTACCAATGCTAGTAATTATGCATTGGCATTAGCAAAGCAGTACGGCATTAATCGTATTGTATTGTATAATGCTTACCAAGCACCAGTTAGTGTAGACCCAATGGTGCCAACCGTGCAACTACTAGATATTGATTTAATGAAAAAAAGTAGTCAAGAAGGTTTAACGCAAGCGAAAAAAGCATTAGAACATTTAAATAGCAAGGATATTCAAATTGATACTTTTAGTGAGTACAATATTTTAACAGGAGGCATTAATGAACTCTGTGCAGCAGTGTCTGCAGACTTAGTGGTAATGGGCATTACAGGCGGAGGGGCCGTAACAGAAACTCTAATAGGAAGTAATGCTGTAAGCGTTTCGCAACATTCTAAACTACCCGTAATTATAGTGCCACCAAATTCGGGTTTCGAAAAAATTAATAAACTAGTGTTGGCTTGCGATTTTGAACAAGTAGAAGAAACAACACCCATGAAGCCATTAACCAAACTTTTAGAAATTACAGGTGCGGAATTACACGTGCTACATGTAAATACACCGTCTAAACATGTAATTGACCATTCTTTCGAAAATATGATTTTAGATAGGCTATTAAAAGAATTTTCTCCTACCTATCATTTCATAGAAAACGAATCTTTTACTGCAGGTATAAATTTATTTTCCGAAAAAAATAAAATTGACTTAATCATTACAATGCCTAAAAAACACGGATTCTTTGATAGTTTATTTAAAAAGAGTCATACCAAAAAATTAGCGTTTCATAGCCATTTACCCTTAATGGTTATGCACGATTAATTTGCATACTAACTCAAATATTTTCCAACAATTGGTACCCTTCTGCCAACGCCAAAAGCTTTGGGAGAAACGCGAATGATAGGACAGAATTGGTTGCGCTTGTATTCGTTGGTATTAACCATTTTTAGGGTTCTGTCTACCAATGCAGCATCAAAACCTAGCGCTTTAATTTCTGCAGGTCCTTGTCTTTTTTCAATGTATTGATATAGTACTTGGTCTAGCACGGCATAGTCAGGTAAACTATCACTGTCTTTTTGGTTAGGCCTTAGTTCTGCACTAGGCGCTTTGTCAATAATATTGGTTGGAATAATTTCACTATTTCTGTTAATATAATTTGCAAGTGCATATACTTGTAATTTATAGCAATCACCTAATACGCCTAATCCGCCAGCCATATCTCCATACAAGGTTCCGTAACCAGTAGCGAGTTCACTTTTGTTGGAAGTATTTAATAAAATATATCCCAATTTATTAGAGATAGCCATTAACAAATTACCCCTAGTTCTACTTTGAATATTTTCTTCAGCCAAAGAAAAAGGCAGTCCATTAAATACGGGTTCTAGGGTTTGTAAAAAACTTTCGTACACATCATTAATGCGTATAATATCGTAAGGATTATTTAAGTTGTTACTTAATGCAACGGCGTCGTTAACAGAATGATCTGTAGAGAATGGCGAAGGCATTAAAATGGCACGTACATTTTCTTTTCCTAGTGCGTCGCAAGCAAGTGCCAAAGTCACTGCTGAATCAATTCCTCCAGAAGATCCAATGATGGCTTTGCTAAATTGCATTTTGGCAAAATAGTCTCTAATGCCTAGTACCAGTGCATCGTAGACTTGAGCAATATTGAGCATTGGCTCTAGTGTTGCAGGGTTTAATTCTTTGTTGGGCACTCGGCTAGCAGGTTCTAAAATGCTTCCATCAATTGAACCATCTGCATTAACGGTTGCACTAATTAGGGCTTCTTTAAATAGTGGTATTGATTGACACAAATTAGCATCCTTGTCAAAAATCATAGAAGCGCCATCAAATACAATTTCTGTTTGACTCCCTACTGCATTGCAATAGAACATAGGAATTTTGTATTTTAAAACGTTTGCTTTTATAACCGATTTACGGTCTTCATCGTGTGTATAATCGAAAGGTGAAGCGCTTAAATTGAGCATAATATCTGGTTGCTCCTCCATCAATAAATCCATTGGGCAAATTCTATACAATGGGTTGTCGCCTAAATTCCAAATGTCTTCGCAAATAGTAATAGCCAAACGCTTGCCTTTAAATAAAACAGTTTTCCATTCGTATGCAGGTTCAAAATAACGATACTCATCAAACACATCATAAGTTGGTAAAAGTGTTTTGTGTATTTCTGCTTTAATGGTTTGTTCGTGCAAAAAGAAAGCAGCATTAAATAAACTTTTTCCTTTTTGAAATTTATTTTTTGCTGGCGAACCTACTAATACCCCAATGGTATCTGCATGCATTTTAATTCGGTCAATGGCATCATAACACTTGGCTATAAAATCATTAAACTCCACAAAATCCCTGGCAGGATATCCGCATACACTCAATTCGCTAAATAAAATCAAATCGCCACCAGCTGCTTTAGCCGTTTCAATAGCCGAAATTATTTTTTCAATATTGTATTCAAAATTGCCAATATGGTAATTTTGCTGTGCAATGAAAATCTTCATGGTGCAAATTTCACGAATTATTGCCAAATCGGCCAGCTTAAAACAAGAATTAAATGATTATGTTTATCAAACTAATATAAAATCTTACAATAATGGGGTTGAAGCGCGTGTTTTTTTTGGTTGCACTATCTATGCTTTTTGCTTGTAAACAGGGGCCTAAAACACCAGATGTGTCGAAAATTAAAGTGAATTTGCAAGTGATTCGTTTTGAACAAGCGTTCTTTAGTATTGACACCAATCATATAGACGAAGCACTTACAAAGTTAAATAATGACTATCCTGGATTTACCAAAGATTATTTATTTAATATACTTGGTACAACACCCGATAGCGCATCAAAAGATATTCGACTATTTCATAACACTTATAGAAGACTCTATGATTCTAGCAAACAACTATTTGCAAATATTAAACCAATCGAGCAAGCATTAAATAAGAGTTTGCAATATGTAAAATATTATTATCCTAATTATGCTATTCCAACTAAACTAGTAACCTTCATAGGGCCTATTAATAGTTACGGAAATATTATTACTACAGACGCTTTTGGAATTGGTTTGCAATTATACATGGGCAACAATTATTCTTTGTACAATACAGAAATGGCACAAATATTATATCCTAGTTATATTTCTCGACGATTCGACCAAGCCTATATTCCAATTAATTGTATGAAAAATATTATTGATGATATGTATCCTAATAAAAATTTAGGCAAACCTTTGGTGGAACAAATGGTGGAAGCAGGCAAACGTCAATACTTACTTAAATTGTTTTTACCCAATATGCCCGACACGCTTACAACAGGCTATACGGCTAAACAATTAGCCATATGTAATAGCAATGAATCAAACATTTGGCATTATTTTATACAGAACAATTTACTATACGAATCTAATCCGGATGCTACCAAAGATTATATGAATGATGGCCCAAATACGCCAGCACTAGGAGTTGATGTGCCTGGTTTAATTGGCCAATATGTTGGTGAAAAAATAGTATTAAAATGGTTGGATAAAAAAGGAAATGTATCGCCCGATATTTTAATGCAAACGCCAGCAAAACAAATTTTTGAAGAAGCCAAGTATCGGCCTAATTAGTCAAATTATATTCTTGTCAATTAAATCGAAGAATTGTTAGCAGTAGATTAGTTGTTTTTAAAGGGAACAATCATTTCAAAAGCGGGAATATTTACGTAAAACTGCTCTTTGTTATTTTGATTTTCCATCAGGTAAGTGCCATGCATTTTACCCATTTCTGTTTTTAAATTGCAACCACTTACATATTGGTATTGTTCGGATGGCTTTAATACAGGTTGAATGCCAATAACACCTTCTCCTTCTACTTCGCGGTGTTCGCCATTGCTATCAAAAATAAACCAATGACGTCTTAATAATTTTAGAGCAAACCCATTGTGGTTTTCTACGGTTACACGATAGGCAAACATATAGTCTTGATTCATAGGATTACTATAATCATTTTGGTAAAATACTTCAACGCTAACCTCAACGCCTTCAGAAATTTTTGATACCATTTGTAGTTGTTTGCTTTTGGTAAATGTAAGAAAATCCAATACAATAAAGGATTAAAAATGATTCAAATTGGGGAATTTCAAATAAATCTTACCATGCCCACAAATAATTCCATTTTAACACTTGTAATTCAAATTTAATAGCGCTCCTAACTATACAAATGTTAATTTTGCGGCCATAAATCAAGTACTATGACAAAGATAGCAGTAGCAAAAGGAGATGGGATAGGTCCTGAGTTGATGGATGCGGTGTTAACAATCTTTAAAGCTGCTGATGTTCCGTTAGAATACGAGTTTGTAGAGATGGGAAAATGGGTATTTGATAAGGGTTATAGCAATGGAATGACGCCCGCTGCGCAAGAAACCATTGAGTCTTTGGGAATTTTATTTAAAGGCCCTATGGAAACGCCCAAAGGCAAAGGGGTAAAAAGTGTAAACGTTACCGCCAGAAAAACTTGGAACACTTATGCTAATAAAAGAACTTTTCAAACCCTTCATGGGGTAGATACCGTATTTAGTAAAGCTGGAATACCTATTGATATAACAATTGTTCGCGAAAATATTGAAGATACTTATGGCGGAATAGAACATATGCTAACCCACGATGTGGCATTGGGCAGAAGATTTATTACCCGTCCAGGTAGCATGCAATTAATTAAATACGCTTTTGAAATGGCCAAAAAAGAAGGGGCCAAAAGAATCACTTGCGGACACAAGTCGAATATCATGAAAATGACAGATGGCTTGTTCTTAGAAGTGTTTTATAAAGTTGCAAAAGAATACCCAGAGTTAAATGCCGACGATGTAATTGTTGATGACCTTTGCATGAAACTAGTTTCGAGACCCGATTTATTTGATGTAGTTGTTTTAACCAATTTGCAAGGAGATATTGTAAGTGATTTATGTGCAGGACTTGTTGGTGGATTGGGTTTTGCTCCATCTGCTAATATTGGAGACCATATTTGTATTTTTGAAGCAGTGCACGGAACTGCACCAGATATTGCCGGAAAAAATATTGCCAATCCAACGGCTTTATTATTAAGTGGATTTGGCATGTTGCGTCATTTGGGGTTAATGGAAAAATCGGCCATGATTGAAAATGCATTATTGTATACTTTAGAAAGTGGTGTGCATACAGGTGATTTTGGAGATAGAAGTACGCCGTCTTTAAACACTACAGAATTTGCAACGGCTATTATTAATAATTTTGGAAAGCTGCCAATACATCATCCAAAACCTGCTATCCCAAACCATTATGTTACTCCTACCCATTTCATGCTAAATAACAATCCAATGTTGGAAAGTAAAGAGATGGAAAATGAAGAAATTATTGGGGTTGATATGTTTATTGAAAGCAACGAACAACCACAAATTATAGCCGATAAATGTTTAAAGCATACACTTGATATTTTTAAATTGGTAAACATTAGCAATAGGGGTACGCAAGTATGGCCAAAGGGTTCGGTTTTTACCAACTTAGTAAACCAATACCATATTCGTTTTGAAAGTATTGGCGAAATTCCAGTAACCCAAATAGAAATTTTAGAACTCTATAAACGCATGATTCAAGACTATAAAGTGTGTTCAACAGAGCTTTTAAATACTTGGGATGGCAAAAAAACCTATAGTTTATCGCAAGGGCAATAGATTTAATATTTTTTAATATTAATTAAGTTGCACTTGTGATTTTGGATGTTTTTTATCCCCAAAACCTTTTTTAACACACAGAATTGGGGTTCTTTTACCTTGGTTCTTTTTTTTACCTTAATTTCACGGCACATTTTAAAGAGCAAAATAACTATGGCTGAAGCGATATTAATGCCCCGACTAAGTGATACAATGACCGAAGGTGTTATTGCGGCTTGGCATAAGCAAGTGGGAGATACAGTTAGTAAAGGAGATTTATTAGCAGAAATTGAAACCGATAAAGCAACCTTGGAACTAGAAAGTTACCAAGCAGGCACACTTTTACATATTGGTACCGGTAAGGGTGGAAAATTACAAGTAAACGATTTATTGGCCATTATTGGAACGGCTGGCGAAGATATCAGCGCTTTGTTGGCAAAATCAACTGGTGGAAACGAAGTAGTTGCAGCAGCACCATCAGCACCAGTAGCAACTCCAGTGGCAGCAGCTGCACCTGTAGCAACATCTGCAGCGATTGATATTAGTACAATGGATGAAGTAGTAATTATGCCTCGTTTAAGTGATACCATGACAGAAGGTGTGATAGCAGGATGGCAGAAACAAGTTGGCGATAAAGTAAAAAAAGGCGAAGTGTTAGCAGATATCGAAACCGATAAAGCAACCATGGAACTTGAAAGTTATAAAGACGGTATTTTATTATACCAAGGTGCAAAAGCAGGAGAGAAAATATTAGTTAATGATTTGCTTTGTATAATTGGTGATGCAGGTTTAGATATTACAGCCATTGTTGCAGCATCAAAATCTGTGGGTTCGGCACCAGCGGCACCTGTAGCAGTAGCAACTTCAGCAGCAACTCCAGCAGCAGCAACAGTTGTAGCGGCACCAGTTGCGGTTGCAAACACTGTAGTAAATGAAGGACGCATTTTTGCATCTCCATTGGCAAAAAAAGTGGCTTCAGAAAAAGGCATTGACTTACGTTTTGTAAAAGGAACTGGCGATAATGGACGTATTACCAAAACAGATATAGACGGCTACACACCAGCAACAGCGGCTGCTCCAGCAGCAACAACTTCTGCTGCACCTAGCGTTTCAGTTGCATCAGTAGCAGGTCAAATTAGTTTCGATGAAGTTCCTGTTTCTCAAATGCGCAAAGTAATTGCACGCAGATTGAGTGAAAGTTTATTTACTGCACCGCATTTTTATTTAACCATGAGTATTGATATGGATGCGGCTGTTGCAGCGCGTACCAAAATCAATGAAGTGGCTAAAGTAAAAATTAGCTTCAATGATATGGTGTTAAAAGCAGTGGCACTTTCCTTAAAACAACATCCTAAAGTAAATAGTAGTTGGTTAGGCGATACCATTCGTTATAACCACCATGTAAATATTGGTGTAGCAGTAGCGGTTGAAGAAGGACTATTGGTTCCTGTTGTGCGTTTTGCCGACGGAAAATCATTAAGTCAAATTAATGTAGAAGTAAAAGAGTTTGCACAAAAAGCAAAAGATAAAAAATTACAACCATCCGATTGGGAAGGCAGCACATTCACTATATCTAATTTAGGAATGTTTGGCATAGAAGAATTTACAGCCATCATCAATCCACCAGATGCATGTATACTTGCAGTAGGTGGCATTGCACAAGTGCCGGTTGTAAAAAATGGCCAAGTAGTTCCAGGAAATGTAATGAAACTTACTTTAAGTTGCGATCATAGAGTAGTAGATGGCGCAACAGGTGCTGCATTTTTACAAACCTTAAAAAGCTTACTAGAAGAGCCTTTGCGCATGTTGGTTTAATATTGGCTATCCCAATCACAACCAATTGGTGCACCTGGTGCAATTGATTTTGCTGCAGGCAAACTGATTTCTTTTGGTTTATTAATTCTTTCTACTGCATATAAATAATGTGCTTTTAATGAAGGATTGGTTTTTGCTTCTGCAAGCGCCAATCCTTTTATTATTTGTAGTCGATCGAAGCAAATGGCTTTCACCGCATAGTTGGCTGATTCTGATTGGCTAAGGGCAATGATGAAGCTTAAAACCATTTGTTGCACTTGCAATTGCACCTGTTGCTCTAAGCCTTTTTTAGTAGTTGATTTCCATGTTTTTTGTATGGTTGCATCTAACACATCATCCCAACCCAAACTACCAGCTTCAGCTTTAAATTGCACTAGTCTATTGGCCCTTTCTGGGTTGAATAAAAATCCTAATTCAAAATTGGTGAGTGCTTCAGCAGCAGCCAAAGGATCGAAACTCATGCCAGTTCTTTTTTGAAATAGTTCTCCAATTCCATAGTACATAGGAGGTCTTGGCGGAATAAGGCCAATGATTTTGTTTGATAAGGTTAATAGTTCTGGACTCAAACAATCTAATGCTGCGGCCAATGCTTTTTCTTGAATGGCTTTAGATAAAATAGTTGGCTTTACTTGTTGGTCGCCTTTTACACTATAACTATAATTCATGCCGCCAATTAATTTGCAATTCGCTTCTAATTGGTAACGATGAAAATTATAAATGGGCACTAAAACATCTTCTAGTTTTGCATTTGGTGTATTAGTTGTTATAGCATTTTCAGAAAAATGCTCTAATGCAAGTTTTCTAACTTGTATTATTTTTTTTAATGCATCAGTTGCATCGGTGCCATTATCCCATAAATGCGCATAAGGATGCATGCCACTTTCGGCGCGCGCATCGGCATCTGCAATAAATAGCAATCCTTTTTTGGTATTTTCTTCTAGCAACTCAAGTAAGCCAGATTGCTCTTTGTTTTGATTGGCAAATTCTGTGTATCCATATTGAATAGCTCTTTTATCCCATTCTCCAATTTCGTTGGTATATACTTGATTAAAATCAATTGCTCCCTTGCTATTTACAAAAACATCGGGGTGCGGATAATCCATAACAGAAGCTCGATTATTAAAGCTCGATGCATAATTATGCTGTAGGCCAAGTGTGTGTCCAACTTCATGTGCAGCTAATTGGCGCAAACGCTGTAATGCCGCTAGTTTCATGGTTTCAGGAACAGGCTTGCCAGTTTCAAAAGGCGCAAGAAGTCCGGTGAAAATTAAATAGTCTTGACGCACACGCAAGGATCCTAGCGTTACTTGTCCTTTAATAATTTCACCTGTTCTAGGGTCGGTAATACTGGCACCATAACTCCATCCGCGTGTTGATCGATGCACCCAATTAATCAGGTTGTAACGAATATCCATTGGGTCTGCAGAATCTGGTAATACTTTAACAATAAAACCATTTTTAAAACCCGCTGCTTCAAAAGCTTGGTTCCACCATCTTGCCCCGTCTAATAAAGCAGAGCGAATGGGTTCTGGAGTACCATTGTCTAAATAATAAGTAATGGGTTTTACAGGTTCACTTATTGCAGCTTCCGGATTTTTTTTCTCAATCCGATGGCGGTTAATTACAAGTTGTTCAATGGGTTCTGTAAATGCAGTACTATAATCGAAATAAGCTGTTCCAAAATAACCACTCCGAATATCGTAGCGACGCGGCTGGTATTTATTATCGGGTAATTGTAAAAAAGAATGGTGCATTCTAACCGTAATTGCTTCTGGGGATGGCGTAACAGTGGTTACAAATCTTCCAGCATCACTACCTCCTGTAAAAGTAATGGTTGCTTCAAATTCTGAGTTTAATGGAAAGTTTTTAGTGTTGGCTAAGTAAATGGCAGATCGCGCTTCATTAAAATTATAATTGCCTTGTTTTAATGCACGAATTTTATCGGCCACACCATGTGCGTCTCTAACAAAAAAGCTAGTAGCATCTACCAATACTTTGTCTCCTTCGTCTTCTTCAATAGTAAAGTTTGCAATAATTGATTGTGCAAAAGATTGCTTCACAGCCCTTTGTTCATTGGTATTTGGGCTGATTGCTCTATAATCATAATTGGGTTGAACCAAAAATAATTTCTTTCCAACCTTATTAAAAAACACAATTCGGGTATCGCCAATTTGTCCTCGGTCGAGTCCTAAATCATTCGAGCCAATCCCAGCAGGAAGTGAATTAACGTATAAAAATTCGGTTTCTAATTTATCGGCTTGCAGCCATATTTTTCCATTTGCAGCATCCCACCAGTAAGTAAAATATCCATCATGGCGTTGCATGTTTTTTGTTCTGTCATTAATTTTTCCATTGGTTTGGGCAATTGATAAAATGGAAATAAAACTGGCAATTATTAGGTAGATGCTGCGCATTTGTTAGATTTTAATAGAAAATATATTGGGGCATTATAGTGCTCAAAAAAAACTCCTGCCATCATTCAAATTTGAATATTGGCAGGAGAATGAATTGTATTAATTAAAGCAACGCTTTATTCAGCAACAGGAGTTACTGGTGTTTCAGTAACAACAACTTCTGGAGTTGCAACTACTTCAACAACCGGTGCAAACAACACTGGAGCTTCTACTTTTTTAGGTGCTTTTTTCTTTTTTGGAGCTGCTTTTTTTACAACTACAGGAGCAGGTGCAACCACAACTGGCGCTACTACTACTTTCGCTGCTTTTTTCTTTTTAGGAGCTGCTTTTTTTGGAGCAACTGCTTTTTTAACAGGAGCTGCTTTTTTTACTGCTTTTTTTGGAGCAACAACTTTTTTAGCAGGAGCTGCTTTTTTTACTGCTTTTTTAGGAGCAAAAACTTTTTTAGCAGGAGCTGCTTTTTTTGCTGCTTTTTTAGGAGCAACTGCTTTTTTAGCAGGAGCCGCTTTCTTTGCTGCTTTTTTAGGAGCAACTGCTTTTTTAGCAGGAGCCGCTTTTTTTACTGCTTTTTTAGGAGCAACTGCTTTTTTAGCAGGAGCTGCTTTTTTTGCTGCTTTTTTAGGAGCAACCGCTTTTTTAGCAGGAGCTGCTTTTTTTG
>Ga0194047_10000063_pt1 | contig 79668 bp, 65 predicted proteins | sample JunL225m_MetaG_2_FD_160070 | JGI IMG/M metagenome (GOLD analysis project Ga0194047, IMG submission 160070) | Anoxic zone freshwater microbial communities from boreal shield lake in IISD Experimental Lakes Area, Ontario, Canada - Jun2016-L221-5m | ecosystem: Environmental > Aquatic > Freshwater... | reverse complement strand
GTTATCAGCAGGAGTAAAACCTGGTAGTTTACGCATATCTTTGGGAATAGAGCACATTGAGGATATTAAGTCAGATATCAGCCAAGCCCTAGTTGTTTAAAAAAGTGCTATGATCGCAAGGTAGATTAGACTACGTGTTGTGCTAGTTCCCATTATCTTAAACTGCTACCATATCTAACTTTTTTATTCTAAAGGACAGGCTTGCAGAAGAGAAAAAGAGCGGCCAACTGAAATCGAAGACAAGCTTGCTAGGTAATCACGGCAGATTGTTGGTGAGAACGAGTACTCGAGATTCATTTTAATTCAAATAGTAACTAGTTGGATACAAGAAATTGTGAAGTTAAGTAGATTACCTCTTAACAGCGTAACAACATACTGCACCTCTATGAGAACACTCTGGGGTGGGGTGTAGACTCAGGTTAATCTGTTAACTTGTGTGGATTCGTAGCGATATGAGCACTTTAAGCTAACTTATGACTATCTCACTATATATGTAATAGATGGGCTATTTGTGCATTTCGTCGTACTAAAACGCCCGCTTTGTAGAGTTTTAATTTCATTTAGCCAAAAAATAAGTCTATCAACGTAAATGATGTAATTATCTTCAAATTTAGCAGGTAACGCTCTTGATTTACATCATAAACAATTTTTCACCTAAGTATTCAGCTTTTACTGTTTAATATTTAAACTCATTTACTCATTTTTAACGCATAGATGAAAAAAGCATTTTTAAAGATAGATTGGAGTATATACTTAACTCTATCTGTACCGATGCTGCTTTTTGTACTTGTGGCGAATATCGCCGTATTGCGTGCTATCGGCATAGGGTCTGATTTCTATATTGGGACAGGTTTTGTTAAAGCATTTATATTTCCGGTAAGCTTTTTGATTTTAATATATTTATTTAATCTGACGCAGGCTTACGTTAAAAATACCATCTTGTTGGTCGTTATTATTATTATCCTGCTTTACCTCCTGCTAGTTTACTTTGATCAGCGTATATTAACTATCTACTACAATTATGTTTTAGCTGCAAATACTGGTAATCCCCATGTAGATCTCTACAAAGAATATAATCAGAAATATTTTGGCACTAATGCTGTAATTGTGCGTATGGCTTCAAGGTATTCATTTTTAGCATTGTCGTTATTTGCCTATCAATTCTGGTTTCTGAAACATCAAACTGATAAAATTGAACGTGATCGTAAAATATTTGAACATGCAGCACTCGAATCCGAAATGAGCAGGTTAAGAGCGCAGGTAAATCCTCACTTCTTATTCAATTCAATTAATACCATAATATCCGAGTCTAGGAACCATAAGTTAGTTGAAGAGCTTGGTCGTGAACTGTCCAATGTCTTGAGGTATAATCTAAGTCATACTACTTCCACTGCATTATTTTCAGATGAAGTTGATGTTACTACCAGTTATCTGAAAGTGAGTAAGGCTAGATTTGAAGATAATCTAGAGATTAATATCATTGTATCTAATGAGGCTAGGGCTGTTAAGGCACCTCAACCTTTACTCTTACCACTGATAGAAAATGCCTTGAAATACAGCTTCTTAACAACCAAGGGGCCCATTCTAATATCAATAGAGGCATTCCTTAAGGAAGGCTATTTGATTGCGTCTGTTGAGAATACAGGTGCTTGGGTTGAACCTCTTGTTCCTAGTAAGCCTGGTAGGCAGCTAGGTCTATCTAATCTGAAAGCTAGACTAGAATTATTATACAAAGACAGGGCGAATGTTTCTGTGGATAAATTTGCCAAGTCAGTCCGAGTCACAGTAACAGTGCCTATAAGTGCATGAAGCCACTGAAGGCAATAATTGTGGATGATGAAGGTCCTGCTCGCAGGCTACTTGCCCGCAGCTTAGCTGTTCATCCTGAGGTCATTGTTATAGGGGAAGCAATTAATGTAGATGAAGCAGCTCAATTGTGTCATCTACATAGTCCTGATGTTGTCTTCTTAGATATAAGTATGCCCCAGAAAACGGGCTTTGATCTTATCCCGTTACTTAAAAATGACACAATTATCATCTTTGTAACGGCTTATAGTGAGCATGCTGTGAGTGCATTTCATGTTGGGGCGTGTGACTATCTGTTAAAACCCTTTAGTCCTGAACGAATAGCTCAAACGATTGAACGTATCGTAGCTCAAAGGACTAAGTTGGATATATTGGATTCTACAGAGAAGCCTTCAGTGCCATTACGCTATCACGCAGATGTCGTTATACGCTCAGATAAGTCACTGATACGTCTGCTTGTATCAGAAATAGCAATGATCAAGCCTGACAGAGAATTTTGTCATTTCTACCTCACCACGGGTAAGAAGTATATGCTATTTCAGAAGATATCCTATTGGGAAAATCTACTTCCAAAAGAACAGTTTCACCGAATTAGCCGTTTTCATTTAGTTAATATAAAAGCAGTAATCCAGTTTGATAGGCGTGAGCGTAATGAATCCGCTATCACTGTTAAAGGCTGTGAAAAGCCAATAATCCTAGCCCGTGCTGCTACGATCAAATTAAGGGCCCTTTTGAGGACTGAAATTCGTTAGGGTAAACGTACCTGTTCGTAGATTTTATGTGTCCAGGGAATCGTGCATATGGAAAATGAACGATTTAAGTGAGTATATCTATAAATTGATGAAGACGAGACATCCATTACCTTTAGTAATGTCAATCAGTGTTACAAACGAGTGTAACCTTGATGATAAAGTTATCTTGGAATCATTAATAAAACGATTAAATCACAAAATAATAAATTTTAATATTCGCGGAGAAGACGTAAGTATTTTGCAAGAGGCTGTTAATTCTTTAACTAAATTAAAGAAGGCAAAAATTCTAGAGGAATTATAAAGTAATACTAGAATGTACTATTTCATTTATATTTTGCATTACTGTTATTCAGGTTATCCCAAACATTATTTGAACAATATGATGCACTAAATCTGAGGTTATTTCGCCTCGGATAATTAAAAATAAAAAAACAAAGCTATGTCACACGAAAAAAAGATAGATCACCATAATAAGGCAGCAGAGCATCATGAAAAAGCTTCTCATCATCATAAAGAAGCAGCTAAGCATCATCACGCAGGCCATCATGAAAAAGCAGCTCATCATGCTCATGTTGCTCATGCACATCATCATCATGCTGAACAACACGCTAAGCATGCTGCTGGTTTACATGCAGATCACCACGGCCATCATTGAAATAAAAATATTTCAATTATTTGAACATCTTAGCCACCAGCTGATTGTTGGTGGCTAAGATTTATAATAAAACGATATGTAATGGTTTATTTGAATGTATAGTTGCTTTAAAATTGTGATTATAATGAGTGAGGCTAAAAGATATATAATCGGACCAAATAAGGTTGTAACTGTTAGCGATGAAGTTCCAAAGAATTCATCCACATGTAATGAGGATAATAGAGATCAAATTAAATCCGAACTTAGTATGTATGCACCTAAGAAAATACCTAATAAAACGGCTGAATTAAATTATAATTTACTATCTGAAAGTAATTGAATTGTGTATAGCGTGGGTTTTTCGATTCTTGAATCGTTACTCACGGGCACTTGAATCCGATGACTGACCTAGAGAAGATAAAAGGGGCGGCCAACGGGGGAGGAGATCGAGTATCACTTTACGTTAGAGTCGGTGAGTATTTGCTGAGAAAACGAGAGAAGCTGCTCATTGACGCAAAATAGTTACAAAAGTACCTCAATTTGCACGTGGCATTTGAGCAGCTATGGTTGGAGAACAGGTTCATTTTAGGGGAAAAAATGATTTTAATCCTCTCAAAGACAGTGCAACAACTTATAAGCAAAAGACTAAATTGCATAAAAAGGGCCTGCACCAAAAAGAGTACAGGCCCCGAATTAAATCAAGTTCTACGCTTACTTAGCGCAACAAGCAGAAGATCCTGAACAGCAATCAGCTCCAGTCGAGCAGCAGCTCGATGTTGCTTTAAGTGTTGTATTTTCCTTAGAAGAAGAAAAGCCAACGCTTACGATTGTTAAACCAAGAATAAGTGCTAATGCTAAAAGATAATTTTTCATATAAATATTTGTTAAAAGTTAAATTAAACTAAATCAAACACAGTAAAACTTTGGGGGTGGTAAAACAGGTTTATAAAACCGACTAATTGACATTTGCTTTACAGCTTCCCACTTCAAAGACCGGCTTACTGGAATGCAAACATCTATATGCATTTGAACTGTAGCTAAATTAGACGTGATTACGCAACTAACAGAGCAATGATCGCATCCGCATTTTCCTGATTGCTGAGTAGGTAAATTTGCCTGAGTGCAACATGCCGTAACTTTTCTAGTGTTCTTCACGATGATATCGTTTGTATTCAATAATTCTCCATAACTGGATAGAATTACCAAAATAGAGCAGCACACTAGAAATAGTAATTTCACTCTTAATTTAGATTACACATAGTTAACCTTACCTCAATACATAAGATATACTATGTATGTACTTATAAGACTTTTTACTCATGGATAATCTAATACTAAATTTAGGTCTTTTTCCTTAACTAAGAGCGGAATCTACTTTTCTTAATGCCATTGAGTGGAACTCGTTATGTAATGTGTAATAACAGAAAGACATGACACATTTTATTCTAATTTCTTATCGTCCAGCCAGTAACAAAGGAAGAGAATTATATGAAAAAGCTATACGTCAAATAGGATAAATATAATTAACCGCTTTATTTGAGCAAAGCTCAGTTTGTTGTTCTCCCGAATTTATAGCCAACTACTACACCAATTTATTTAAGAGTACCCTAACTCTGTGTTGTCTCATCTAAAGGCTTAGGCTTATAAATGTGGTATGGCATAACAGTCATACACTAAGTCAATACTAGCTAATCAGGTAGATAATGCTTACGTAAAATTTAGATTGCTGTCCATCGGCTTAACCCGGGCGCGCATTGCTTCAATGCTGGCTGCTTATAGCTAGCTACCTCATCGCTATCTGCCACTAAAGTAAACCCGTAACCTTCTCGTCTAACTCGTTCATTCTGAGGGACTGGCCTGCAGAATAGAAATGGGGCGGCCAACGGGACTCGAACCCGCGACCCCAAGATTCACAATCTTGTGCTCTAACCAACTGAGCTATGACCGCCGTAAAATACTGAAGGAATAGAATCTCTAGGCCTTAAAGCTCTGTCAAGCGCTCGGTATAGGCATAGTTAATAGGTCTTTAGCCTTCTCTAGCCCTGTTTTCTTGTATCTTGCCACTTTGATCAAGGAAAGGAACAATTATCCTTCTATATGAAGCGATTAAGGATCATTACCCTTAATATTGCCCATGGCAGGGGTATAACACCTATCCAGGGGATAACCTCGTCACGTAAGATCAGGGTCAATTTACGTAAAATAGCATCCCTGTTGACCACCGTAGATCCTGATATTGTTGCTTTCCAAGAAATCGATGAAAAAGCAAGGTGGTCAGGTAATTTTGATCATTTGGATTACTTGCGCGTTCATGCCGGTTTTCCTCACGCAGCCTTTGGGATTAATAACCGCAGGCATGGTATTTTAAATTTAACGTATGGTAATGCCTTCCTCTCTAAGCATCCAATTTCACGCACAGAAACGGTAGTCTTCGGGCGGAAAAAAATTGGAGAAAAAGGATTCTTCTTTGCGGAGATTGAATTTCAGGGAAAGATAATTCCAGTAATTAATCTGCATTTGCATGCAAGTTCACGTGCGCAGCGCATGAGTCAGATAGAAAACTTGAGTACTTGGCTTAAACAAAAGACATCATTAGAGGGCAAACGCTGGAGTATATCACCTATTGTATGTGGAGACTTTAACAATTCAAATCAGCGTGATGATGCCACAGCCTCTTTATGGTCACAACTTTCTGTGTATGGGGATTATCTTGTAAGGCCTATTAATGAGGCAACATTTCCTTCTCCATTCCCACGTAGAAGATTAGACTTTATCTTTATTCCTGCTGAGTGCCGCGCCGTAGAGTGTAAAGTAATTAAAACAATTATATCTGACCATTGCCCAGTAATGGTTGAATTTTCTCTTTCTTAGGCCTTCAAATCCTGCACGTCCTGCCTTGCAACAGTGAAGCAAGCTTTCTTATAGTATTTACTTCATGTCCCGTATATCTACAGCATTCGCTACAGCTAAATCACAGAACCGTTCTGCATTTATAGCCTATCTTTGCGCCGGGGACCCAGATTTTGATACCAGTTTAGCTGCGTGCCATGCACTTATTGATGCTGGCGTAGATATACTAGAACTAGGTGTTCCTTTTTCAGATCCCTTAGCTGATGGCATAACAAATCAACTTGCAGCCCAGCGTGCCTTAGAAAGCGGCATGTCTGCTTCACGTGTATTTGAACTCGTGTGTAAGATTCGTGAAAAAAGCCAAGTGCCTATTGTTTTTTATACCTACTATAATTTGGTGTTTTCAAATGGGGTAGAGGCATACATCAAAAAAGCCAAGCAAGCAGGAGTAGATGGAATGCTTACTTTAGATCTTCCTCCTGAGGAAGCGAGTGAAGTCTCCAAAGCTTCTACTGCAAACGGCCTTGATTGCGTATTCATTGTTGCTCCAACCACTCCTGCAGAACGACTCGCCATTATTGGTAAAGTTGCAACAGGGTTTATTTACTACGTTTCACGCGAAGGCGTAACAGGTGTTAGAGATCAAGTTGCTGTTGGTATTGCCGATGCTGTCGAACGCATTAAGTCTGTCATCAAACTACCCGTTGCAGTCGGCTTTGGTATTGCAACACGTGCTCACGTAGCGGAAGTAGCTGCCTTAGCCGAAGGCGTTATCGTAGGCAGTGCTTTAGTAAACGTGATTAAAGATAATTTAGATCAGCGCTCTACGATAGGTGCAAAATTAAAGCTTAAAGCTAGTGATTTGATTTTAGGCACAGTGCGTAAATAAATTTAATATCGCCGGTGGCCTTAACGACTCAGTTACCAGTAATTAAAGTTCTCACCGGCTGTACTGCATCGGGTAAAACAGAGTGGGCTCTTAGGTATGCCCAGTCTACGGGTGCAGAAATCATTTCAGCGGACTCTTTACTCTTTTACCGCGGACTGGATATAGGAACTGCAAAACCAACAAAACAGGAGCTTAATTTAATTAAGCATCATTTGATTGATGTCATGGATTTAAATGAGTCTATGAATATTGCACATTACGTGACACTGGCTCAGCAAATTGTAAAAGAGATTCATTTTAAAAAAAAGACTGTTTTAGTTGTTGGGGGAAGTGGATTTTATTTGAAATCATTTTTCAAAGCAGTTGCAGATCAAGTAGAGGTAAGTCCTCAACTGCGTAAAACAGTAGATGATCGTTTAATACATGATGGATTATCTAGTCTTGTCACTGAACTAGAGTCCTTAAATCCTCAAGGCCTAGGTGCTCTGGACATCGATAATCCAAGACGCGTTACGCGTGCTTTAGAGAGGTGTTTATCTACGGGTATGACTTTGGCTCAACTTGCATCTGAATTTGAAAAAATTCCATCTCCCTTTAGGGATTACACGATAGAGCTTACACGTATTGAACAGTCACCAACTGAATTACTGCGCCGCATAGAACTACGTGTTTCCCTTATGTTGCAAGCAGGTCTAGTAGATGAAGTGAAGCATCTTCTAACTTTAGGCCTTAGAAATAATTTAAGTGCATCTCGTGCGATTGGTTACCGCGAAGTCATTGCTTATCTTGATGGCAAGATTTCACTTAGTGCTCTTGCACCAGAAATTATCGCCAATACAAAAGCCTTAGTTAAAAAGCAACAAACCTGGTTCAGGACACAATTGCCCGCGCATCAAGTGTTACCTACCGATTCACTCACCACTCCAGCAGCACTGTTTACTAGGTAAACTTAGTTTACGTTAACGTGATAAGACTCTAACGAGGTTCCTTCTAAGAAATGTAAATTAGCTGTAGAAGAATACAATGATACCTGCGCTTGAATCTGTGTATTTAGGGCAGCTTCTAGTTGGTTTTGAGCTTGGAGTACGTCGTAGCTTGTAGAAAGACCCGCATCAAATTTTGCCTTTTGAAGGCTATACTGTTTTTTGCTTAAAGCTACGGTTGCTAGCGAAGCATCAACAGCTTCCTTATTAGCGTTGACTGCACGGATAGCACTTCTGACCTGAACTGTGAGAACTTGATCTGCTTGATCTAGCGCTACTTTCTGACTCTCAACACTAGCCATCGCTTGACGGTATAAGGCTTTGTTAGCTCTCATGCCCCATGGGATGGTGAGCTGTAAGCCTGCATTCCAATTATAACCTGGGGCGCTCCAAACAGTGCTACTTGCATCACTATAAGAATGTTCAGCGCTTGAATATCCTATACCTGCGGTAGCATTAAGCCGTGGTAAGGTGTTTCGTTTTGTCTGAAGTGCAGAAAGTTTGTACTGCTCAATGGTAGCTTCAATGACTGCAAGATTTGGTCCATTATCACGTGCTTTCTTGTAGGACAGATCAAAGGAGATGTCGTTTGTTGAGTAACTGGGGAATTCGACATATCCAACAGTGCTTTTAAACTGAGTTTCACCCATCGTCTGCAGTAGGGAGTCTTCTGCGTTTTGCATGGATTGCTTGTAACCAATTAATTGGCTCTTAGCTGTTGCAACTCCCGCTTCAGCTTGAGTCACGTCAAGATCTGTTAAGATACCGCTTTGTCTTTTAATGATGTTTTCATCAAGTAATTGTTGAGCGAGTTTTAAGGTATCATGCGCAACATCAAATTGTTTACGCGTATAGATCAAATTGAGGTATGCCGCCTCTACGTTATAGATCATGGTTAAGACTGCGCTTTTGAAATTAGCTTCAGCAATACGCTTGCCGTATTCTGCGGTATGAATGCCTGCCATGCCATAATCAGTACCAGCTCCTTGAAGAAGGGGTTGGCTTACATTTAACGCTACTTGGCCTAAGTATGCCGGATTTAAAAGTGATTGAATCGTGTTTGTTGCTGTACGATTGAGTGCGTAATCTGCACTTACGGTGCCTCCTGTGACAACAGGCTGACTTACTGATAAAGTAGCTGAATTCCCTTCACTTTCAGGGCTTTTGCCCCCTGTAGCTGTACTGGTAGAATTTGTAACACCAGGACTTCTTGTGAATGTTTTTTGCCATATGACACCTAAAGTAGGATCATACACGGATTGAGCGATAATAACGGAATCTTTAGCTCTGCTAACAGAGTACTGCTGTATACGAACCGTAAAGTTCTTAGCTAAAGCTTGCGCAACAGCGTCTTCAACACTCAAGCGAGTTGAACTGGTTTCATTTTGCGCAACACTTACACTGATTAATGTCAGTGTAAAAATAAGGGAAGTGACTCGGCGAAGTAGACTAGGCATATTAGAAAAAGATATTCTAGAGACTGTAACTAATGTGTAAGCTAGAATAGCTTACACGTACAATTTACTTACGATAGCAAAGACGTACTTGTTGTAAGACGTCTTGAAACAAACTGAAGTTACTTCACTAAACTAAGCGGCCTCGATGGCCTTACTTCTTCACAACTTCTTCAGTGCGCTTCAATTCTTTGTTAACAAGTTCGCCTAAATAGGAGCTAGAAGCTAAGCGTGCCATAGAACTACCGATAGCTTGACGCATGATCTCAACTTGAGGATTGGAAGCGTTAAGAGTAGGTGCTTTTTTGTCTGCAGCATAGACTAGGATGCCGCTATCAGCATCTATTACCATGTCAGATATCTGGCCTTTTTCTAAGCGGTCCAGTGTACCGCCTACTTGAGCAGTGAGAGTCTTTGGACGGTCGCGTAAGGTAAAAGTAGGTATGAAGCCTGTCTTAATTGTAACTGAGTACGTTTTGCTTGCATCTGAGACTGCTTTTTCAAATGCCATACCTGTGTCTAAACGACCTTGAATAACGCCACGTAGGGTGCTTCCAAGTTGAGAAAAGCTTCTGTGACGAGATGAATCAGCAAAATCATTTTTAACTTTATCGTGCACTTCAAGTAGCGTTGGCTGTGTTGAAGGAATTGAGCTTTTGTAGACTAAAATTGATGCACCGTTTGCTGTAGTCACTGCTTCAGAGAAAAAGCGATTTGAATCAAGTTTTGAAACAGCGTCTGTCATGTCTGCAGAATTACCTAATTCGGAAGGACCATCTTCTGCGGTAAAGGGAGCAAGGGAGCGTGTGCTTAGTTTACGTGCACTTATGAACTGGTTGAAGTTTGTACCTGAAGAAACTTTTCCTTCATACAGTGCATATGCTAAATCAGATGCAGCTTTTGCAGCAGCTTGTTTTGCACGTTGTGAAATAAGAGCTTCTTTTACGTCACTTTTAACTAATACAAAGTCTGCATCAGCATTAGCAGATACCTTAGCCGTTTTTGCTGCTTGTGGAGCAGGAAAGCGCTCGCGGTTTTGATCGTAAAAAGCACGCACTTCAGTATCGCTTGCTGTAACTGAGCTTACGTAGTTTTGTGCAGGAAAATCAATGCTCTCTGCTACGATGCGCGTTGGAATCTGGTAGCGAAATGAGTTATCCTTAAAGTATTTATTTAATTCTGCTTCAGAGGCGGAGAGTGTTGGCTTGTAGCTTGCGTAATCAATGGTCGCTGTTGCTAAAGACCATGATGTCTCTGCACGTTGTAATTCACTTTTCACATCTGAATCTAATACGTAGCCAGGTCCATTGAGCAGGCGTTCAACTTTCTTCATGCGCACATCATCACCAAGTACGCGTGCAATATCTGCTTCGCCTGTACCTGAGCCACTTGTTTTCACATTTTGGCGGAAGCTAGCATAACGTGTTGCATCGAATTGACCGTCTTGGCCTTGGAAGATACCTAAACTTTTGATGTAGGTTGTAACTTCTTCAGTGGTTGCTGAAGGTACATGCCATTCATCAGCTATGTGAAGTGCAGCCACGCGCTGTAAAGCATACATCTTAACACGTTCTGGATCTATTCCGGAATAGCCTGCTTGGAGTTCGATACTTAAACTTGCATCACCCATCACGTGACCCATGTCTTCTTGGGAAGCTAAATTGTGACCAAAGAAATCCCTGCGGATATCTCTGCGGTCTCCACGGCCGATACCTGGTGTTGCACCGATCGTGGCAATGAACGAAATAATCGTCACAGCCAATAGAATGGCGAATACTGTGCGGAAGTGATGCTGAAAGGTTCTTTGGATCCAGGAAATCATGGGTAGAAAGGGTTAAGGCTAGGTCGCTTGAGGTGACTGGCAAGGGAGAAAATTGCCTCTTTAAGCATACTTAATCACCTTGTGGTAGCTTCCCTAGGCTTACTTAGCGTCTTTTTGAGACTTAAAATAAACACTTTGTACGGCGCAACTGATTTGCCCGCCTATTAATACATAAAGCCAGAATATGAATATACCGAACATTAGGACTGGAATGATACCTAGGGAGCCAAACAAGCTACGTGCAGCAATTGCACGTTTTACGTATAAAAAGCCTAGAAAGTTATTTAAAATAAGAAGTAACGAGGCAACGCTTGCACCAACGAATGCAGAACTCCATAAAACCTTGGTATATGGCAATATGCGATAAAATAAAGCGAGTACAGTCACCATCAAAACGAAGGAAATAAGGGAGAAAACGCCTTTGGATAAAAAGGCCAGTGCTGAGCCAAAAGGTACTTTCCCAAAAAAGACCGTCACAAAGGCGCTTGCACCACTTAGGGCGACAGTTGCTGTAAAAAGCACACTACCTAGTGTCATAATGAGGGCATAAAATCCAATGCGCTTTAGCCAGGGCCGCCCCATTTTTACATTCCAGATGTCATTGAAGGCTTCCTCAATTGAATTAATCAGTAATAAGACCACTACAATTAAGGAGATAGCTTCAATTATGCCTGCTGAACTTTTCTGCGTACTAGCCACAAACCCATCAATCATTGATATGAGTTTGGGATTAAAGGTAACCGCTGCACCGCTTCTTGCGGTACGTTCTTGCGCGCTAATTTTTTCGTATTCAGTTAATTGAGGCGCTACAAAGTGAATGACTCGGTTTAAGGTGTTTACTGCAATGTGTTGATCATGCCGTGTGAACATTAGTCCTGCCACTAAGACCGCTAGGGCAATCACTGGACCCAAGCCTAACATAGAATTAAAACTTAACGCAGCAGCACGATTTAAGGCGCGCGTTTCAACGAATACGTTGAATGTGCGTACGAAAGTAGCCTTTAATTTTGTAAAGGAATAGAGGGGATGATTGGAGGTCGATAAACGCACTTTAAAAAATTACATACGCTTAAGCGTACGTAAGCCAAGTAGGGTTAATCCTGTTTCTAAAACTAAAAGAGTGCGTGAACATAACAAAAGTCTTCTGTCACGAATAGCTGGGTCTTCGACTAATACTTTATCCGCTGTATAGAAGGCACTAAAACTCCCAGCCAATTCATATAAATAAAGACACAAGAAGTGGGGGCGTAGTGTATCGCCTGCAAGACGAACAGCGTCTGCGAAGCTCACTAATTTACGTGCCAAAGTAATTTCAGTTGGTGTTTCTAGGGCAGAGGCCCCTTTCTCTGCTTCTAAGACATCTAGGGGGATCGAGTGCTTTCTGAAAATAGAATGAATGCGTGCAGCTGCATACAAGAGGTAGGCCGCTGTGTTGCCTTCAAGTGAGATCATTTTATCCCAGGAGAAGACATAGTCGCTGGACCTATTTTGTGATAGATCTGCATATTGAACTGAGCCAATACCTACGACATTAGCAATTTCTGTTCGCTCTATTTCAGGTGAGTCCGGACTTTTTAATGTGACTAAACTAAAGGCTCTTTGTTTTGCTTCGTTTAATAAATCCTGGAGCTTAATGTTGTCGCCTTCGCGTGTTTTAAGTGGTGTCCCGTTTTCACCTAATACAGTGCCAAAATCGACGTGGTTGAGTACAGGTAGTGTGCGGTTGGTGTGACTAAACCACGCTTTCGCTGTTAAGAAAAGTTGTTCGAAGTGATCACTTTGACGCTTATCTACGACATATATAATGGACGTCGCTTGGAAGGTTTCTACACGGTAAAGTAGGGTGGCTAGATCGGTAGTTGCGTAGTTAGCTGCACCGTCTGATTTACGTACAATAAAGGGCTGAGTTTTGAATCGCGGATGCTCAGGATGAAATACCACTAAGGCTCCCTTACTTTCTTCTGCTATTTTATGCTCGATTAATTCCTTATATATTGGAGTGAGTTTATCGTTATAAAAACTTTCACCCAAAGTATGGTCAAAGCTGATACCGAGTTGATCGTAGATCTTTTGAAATGCCACAAGACTGATGTCTGTAAACGTCTTCCAAAGAGCTACATTCTCTTTATCGCCGTTTTGTAATTTAACTAATTCAAGACGAGCTTCTTCAAGTTCTGCAGAATTTTCAGGAGTAGCTGCACTACCTAATTTATACAGTCTTTCTAATTCTTCAATTGGTTCATTCTGCATTGCTTGGGGATTAACCCAGCGCTTGTAAGCATAAATTAATTTTCCAAATTGAGTGCCCCAATCTCCTAAGTGATTATCGGTAACAATTGTCGCACCATTGAACGCTAAAATACGAGCGAGCGCCTGACCAATGACTGCGCTTCTTACATGACCAACATGCATCTGTTTTGCAGTATTGGGACCACCAAAATCAATTACGCAGCGCTCCCCTTTACGATTTTCTGAAGCACCTAGTGCAAGTGCTTTTAGTGAGCCGTAGAGTCTTAACCATTCTAGTAGAGATTCTGGTTTGAGTTTAAAATTAATAAACCCAGGACCTGCGACTTGAATTTCGAAAAGTGCAGTTAATTCTGAAGGTAGGGCAGTAACTAAGGCAGTTGCGAGTGCTCGCGGGTTAGCTTTGTTTTGTTTGGCATACCCGAGTATACCATTTGCCTGATAATCTCCATGTGCTGGGTCTGCTGTTCTAACTTCGGGTTTAAATAAATCGGCATTAATACCCGCTAAAGGTGCTGCTGCTTTGAGTGCAGTATCAAGTTGGCTAGCGAGGTTAAAGGAGACGTGCATTGTACTTAAGGTAAGAGAGTTATCTCAATATACCTCAAATTACCAGCAAGCGCTTAATGCAAGTGAAGTACGGGTAAAGTGAGTCACTTTGACTCTTTTTACGGGTGGCTTTTGGCTCGACTTATCTTTGGAAGGTGTTTTTATCCTAAACTTTACCGGAACGGACCACATCCCTTTAAATATAACTCCTATATGAGCAGCAGTAAACGCCCGATACCGTCTCGCCGATTTGTAAAGCCAAGCTTTACCTACTTAATTGAGAAAAAGAGGGATGGCGCTGAGTTTACTCAAGATGAGATCCGTTTTATTGTAGATAGTACCTTGGATGGAGAAATGCCACAGCATCAGTTGTCTGCTTTGGCTATGGCTATTTATTTCTCGGGCATGTCCGCTCAAGAAACCGCTCAATTAACTGAAGAGTTAATGCTTTCTGGCGAAGTTGTTGATTTATCTGGAATTGCAAAACCAAAAATTGATAAATATTCAACTGGTGGTGTAGGTGATAAGACAGCACTTGTTCTTGTCCCATTTGCAATGGCAGCGGGTGTTGTTGTTCCAATGATGTGCGGTGTTGAGCACGATTACATCATCAATACGTTAGATAAATTAGGTGCAATCCCTGGCTTTAAGGGAGATTTCTCAAACGATCATTTTGCAAGTCAGTTAAGTAAAATTGGTGGAGCTATTGTTTCCCAAAATCCTGACTTAGCCCCAGCAGATGCTAAGTTATATGCACTGCGAAAAGAGACCGGTACAATCCCAAGTCTTCCATTAATTACTGGCAGTGTATTATCCCGTAAATTAGCAGCAGGTGCTGAAGGCCTTGTTATTGATGTAAAATGGGGTAACGGTTCTTTTATTCGTGATTTAGAACAGGCTAAACAACTCGCTCGTTCCATGACCCGTGTTGGTCGCTCAATGAAGCGCCGCTGTGTTGCTTTAGTCACGGATATGAATCAACCACTCGGTGATACCGTTGGAACTTCCTTAGAATTAAAAGAAGCGATTCAACTCTTAAAGGGTGAAGGTCCAGAGGACATGAAGGAGCTAGTACTTAAGCTCGGTATGGAAATCGTACGTCTTGCAGGAGTCGCTGGTTCAACTCTTTCAGCAAAGCAGACTGTACAACGTCACTTAACAGACGGTTCTGCGTTAGCTAAATTTAAAGATTTGGTAAAAGCACAAGGCGGAGATGTATCCTATATAGATCATCCTGAAAAATTCGCACAAGCTCGCCACATTCGTAAACTTCCAGCTCCAAAACGTGGTTACGTTCATACGATTAGTGCAGCCATGATTGCTCGCGGCGTTCATATTTTAGGTGCAGGACGTGAAAATCCAGATGATAAGTTGGATTACTCAGTCGGTGTATCCGAAGTTAAAAAGGTAGGCACTCAAGTAAAGCAGGGCGAACCTCTCATGATGATTCATTATAATGATGAAGCTAAGTTAGAGCAGGCTCTAGAATACTTTAAGAACGCTTACCGCTTAGCTCCTAAGCGTCCTACTGCTCCTCCTTTAGTGGTTGAGCGTGTTGCGTAAGAAGTACGATAATTTTATTTCCTCAAAAACTCATGCTTTAAAAGCATGAGTTTTTTTATTCTACACACATTTAGACTTAAAGGACCGCACACGTTTTGTTAGTCCTAAACAAGGCACAGTTTTGTACACTTCTAGTTGTGAGGCTATTCAACAATAAAGAATTAAAGCGGCCCGCCGCTTTAATCAAAAACAGAAACGCTTTTCGCTCACTAAGAGCAGATAGCTTAAGCGCGGCCTAAGTACGTACCGTCTTCTGTACTTACACGGACTAATTCACCTACCTTGATGAATAAGGGTACGTTGATTGTTAAACCGGTTTCTAGCTTAGCAGGCTTTTGTACGTTGCTAGCTGTATCACCTTTAACGCCATCTGAAGATTCGATAACTTTAAGAGTCACAGTAGATGGGATTTCAACAGTAAGTGCTTTTTCGTCTACAAATAAGACGTCTACTTTGCCACCTGTGGTTAAGTAATGCTTAACGTCGCCTAGGGTTTCAGCGCTGATTTCAATTTGATCAAATGTTTCTGGATCAATGAAAGCGAAGGCTTCACGGTCAGCATAACTAAATTCTAAGGTGCGGCGTTCTGTAGGAAGTACTTCAATGGCTTCAGTGGACGCAAAGCGCTGGTCCAGGGACTTGCCGTAACGTAGATTGCGCATTTTTACTTGTACGAATGCACGTAAGTTTCCAGGTGTACGGTGCTGGGTCTCCATAACTAAATGGGGTTCACCGTTGAACTTAATGACCTGACCTTTGCGGATATCGTTTGCTGCTGGCATGATGCTTTATGTTCGTACTAAGGGTTGGCTGTATAGTAAAGGAACTGAGTAAGATAATGCCTGCACGAGTGTCAAGCCACTGCGTAGGAAGGGGATAATGCTAAGGCATTAAAAGTGGGTCTAATTAGCCTTAAAACAACGGTTTTTTGTGCCTACGCACTTTTGGAGCGTTATGAGATAGCTTTGGTGTTGCAGTAAATCGTTCTTAGCTATTAACTTAGGACTTATAAATATCCACGCTTGCTCCACCCAGTAGCACTCAACGACACTTTAGACTTAAGTTTCCATGAAACAAAGAACACTCGCTCGTGAGGTCAGTATTAAAGGCAGCGCTCTACATACAGGCGATGCAGTCACTTTGACTATGAAACCTGCGCCTGAAGGCCATGGGATTATCTTTAAGCGTATAGATTTACACGGCAGTCCAGAAATTTTGCCCCGTGTTGATTTAGTCACAGATTTAGTCAGGGCGACTACAATACAATCTGGGCATGCAAAAATTCACACCGTTGAGCACGTCTTAAGTGCACTACACGGCTGTGGAGTAGATAATGTGATGATTGAGATGGATGCTTCTGAACCTCCGATTATGGATGGTTCAGCACGGCCATTCGTAAACATGATTATCGAAGGCGAGCCTGTGGAGCAGAATGCAGAAAGAGAATACTTTGAACTCGATGCACCCGTTTCTGTTACACGTGGAAATTCTTCAATCATTGCTCTTCCATGCGATACATTAAAAATTTCATGTACCTCGGCAGATGATCGTGGAATTCACACGCAACACTTATCTCTGACAATTGATCCTGAAGTCTATCAATCACAAATTGCAGCTGCACGTACTTTCACTATTTACGAAGATATAGAAGAACTAATTAAGCTAGGTAAGATCCGTGGCGGTTCACTGGATTGTGCTGTGGTAATTAAAGGAGACGCAATTATCTCTAAAGAACCGCTTCGCTTCAAAGATGAATTTGTTCGGCATAAAATTCTCGATATCATTGGAGATATTTTACTACTAGGTAAGCCGCTAAAAGCCCATATCGTGGCAACTCGTCCAGGGCATGCAATCAATGCAGAACTTACCAAAGTTTTATTTGAGAAATTACAAGAGTCTAACAAGAGTGGTAAAAAGAAACCTGCAACTGCTCCACTTGTGTTTAATTTAGCGACAGAAAGTTCGCTCGATATTCGCAGGATTTTAGAAACTTTACCTCACCGTTATCCTTTTGTGATGGTTGATAGGGTTCTTGAATTTAAAGGAAATGAAGAAATTACAGCCCTTAAAAACGTCACCATTAATGAACCTTATTTTAATGGTCACTTCCCGGGTAATCCTGTGATGCCAGGAGTACTGCAGCTTGAGGCTATGGCTCAGACTGCGGGTATACTCATGCTTAGACTGTCTGGCAGTACAGCGAAGACGGCTTTTTTCATGAGTGCAGATAAAGTTAAATTCCGTAAGCCTGTAAGGCCAGGGGATCAACTTATCATTACTGCTAAACTACTTAAAGCGCGTGGCGGTAAACTTGCTACAGCAACTGCAGAATGTAGCGTAAATGGCCAAGCAGTATCTTCTGCTGATTTAATGTTTATGGTGCTGGATGATCAGGCGCTTGATACCTGATCAATGCTTTTTCTTGTAGACGTCTTTAGGATCAAAGACGCGGTCTGCTGCAAATTCGAGTGTAAGTGATGCTGGGTCTTCAGCCTGGGCACTTGCGCTGAGTTTACGATAGAAGCAGGAAGGGTAGCCATTATGGCAGGAAGCGCCTCCGACATTCTCTACTTTAAGTAAGATAACGTCTTGATCGCAATCAGTTCTAAGTTCTTTCACAAGTTGTGCATTGCCTGACTCTTCACCTTTAATCCAAAGCTTGCTGCGTGAACGACTCCAGTACGTTGCCTTCTTAGTTTTAAGCGTATGGGCAAGGGATTCTGCATTCATGAAAGCAAACATTAAAACCTCATTCGTAATATGGTCTGTCGTAATGCAGGGAATGAGGCCATCGGATCCAAACTTTGGTTGCAGCAGAGTGCCAAGTTCGATATCTGAGTTATTAGTCCGCGCTGGGAAAATAGGTATACTCATAGAGGTTTTGAGGTGTTTAGTCTTCTTAAGTAATCGTAAGTGTAAAGCCCAGTTCTATGGCCATCACTAAAATCAAAACGAATTGCGTAATTACCAACTTGTTCGAAATGCGTCACCGTTACGCCAGGAAAATGCCTTGGCCCATCACCACCATACTGGGTTCCAAAGATGTCTCTCTCACCTAAATTGTCAGCACTTGGGGAGGCAGCACGTAGAAATTCGCCGCTATAGTAACTCTCGGCGCCGTCAGTCCACAGAATAGCAATTTCAGAACCGATTAACTGTATAGAGGATGGATTAATCACAAGATCAACTTAGTCGTCATCAGCGTCGGCGTCAGTATTAGAGTGATGTTTTAATGATCTAACAAAGGCGGCGTGAACGGGTGCAGGCATTGTGGATTTCTCACCTTTTACTGTAGCCCATATGACCCGATTAAAAGCTATTTCATCAATCCTATCTTCTTTAGAGAAATCAAAGGTTGATGAAACCTTATCACCACGTGTTCCAACAGGATTGGTTTCATCTAAATTAACGTTCGGAGTAAGAGCCGTATAAGTGGATAGATTAGGCACTGCCTGGAATGAAGCCCACATGGGCTGTGCACTCGCATCGAATTGGGACATAGGTTCGATACCTAAAATGAGCTCCATCGTGTGAAGCATTGAGCAGGTTGTGTAGGGTGTTGAATCAACCGCTGCTTTTTGAGTGTACGGACTAATTGCTAGAGCAACCGTGCGGTGAGCATCGACATGGTCTGGACCATTTTGGGCATCATCTTCAACGACTAGAACTAGGGTATTAGCCCAGAAACGTGAATGACTTAAGGCTTCGATAAGACGCCCTAGTGCTAGATCATTATCAGCAACCATGGCACGTGGCGTATGTTCGTGTGCTTTTGCTCCCATAGTATGGTCGTTGCCAAAGCGAACAATTTGCAAATGAGGCATATCTTCCAATGTTTCATAGCGCTTCATTTCAGATATAAATTCAGTAGCTCTTTTCTGCTCTGAGTAGGAAAGGTCAAAGCCCCGGTAGTTAGGATCTAGATGACCTTTCAGGCTTGGCATAATTGCAATAGCGGGATCCTTAGCAGTAGCACCATTAACAATAAATTCTCCGTATGTGCGGTAGGATACATTTGCCTTAGCGGCTTGATCCCAAATGTAACCGAGTGCAGGAAATGCTGCTGCGTAGTGGCCTTCTGAAGGGTATGGAAAATTTTCTTGGGCTAGTCCTGTTACTTGTGGTCTATGTCCATAATCTGGTGGCCATATTTTCTCTACAAATTCTGAACAGTAACCTGCCATACTCCATTCATGCCCACTGGCGCTGACTTCAGAGTTTGCATAAAAATTATCCAATAAAATAAATTGCTTTGCTAAGGCATGGTGATTTGGAGTTACACTTTCTGGAAATAGGCAAAGATTAGCATCTCCATTTCCTTTTTCGATATCTCCGAATATCTGATCGTAGGTGCGGTTTTCTTTAATTACGTAGATGACGTGAGTGATAGGAGATGGTTTTTGTGGAGTAGCTTGTAGGGCGAGTATTCCTACATCAGGTGTATTTCCTCGTGCGGGTACGCATGTAAGTGCCGTTTTAGTCCATGACTCAAGCTGGTGTATTCCGGCATCCCCTTTTGACAGATCAATACTAGCAAGTGAGCCGTCAAACAGTGCTCCAATATATTGAAATTTTTTACTCTTACCAATATTATTTGCCTTAGGTGTTAAGCCACGTGAAGACAATACAAGGAGTCGATCTTCATTGGCAGTTAAGCGAACACTAGTCGGCATCCAACCTGTAGGAATAAAGCCAATAGGGGTCGAAGTGCCTGCAGTTGTGACATCAAAAACAGCTATATTATTATTGTTAGAATTTGCGACATACAGTCTTTTGCCATCCTGACTTAATGCGAGACTATCAGGAGTTGATCCTGGAGTAGCACCAGCAATAATGGAGGAGTTAAGTTGTTCTAAAATATGACCATCCGTTGTATCTAATACACTCACGGTATTAAGTCCTCCGTTAGAAACATAAAGGCGTTTGCCTGAATCAAAAAAGCTATTTTTCGGAGATAGTTGCATTGCGTTAGGATGTAATCCACAGGCAAAGCGAGTGATCTGATGGCCGTCCAAAGCGCTTAAAACAGCAATCGCTGATTGACCCCATAGGCTTACATAAATTTTAGCTGCGCGATCATCATATATGATATCTAGCGGCTGTTCTCCTTCAATAATTTGAGTTCCTCCTAATATATCATTAGGAGCGATGGTTTCTTTGGGCTCTCTAGCAGGAGCATTTTTATTTCCATCCAAGGAGTCCCCAAGGCGTGTAACCCATAAAGTAAGACCTGTGTCGCAGTCTACACAGTGTACATCATTTTCGAGTAGACGTGCTGCAAGGGCTATATGCGAATTGGGCTTAAACGTTACACCAGTTACAACTGCACGATCTTTTGCTTTGCCAATTATTACAGCTTTATGGTCATGCAAGGTGCCGTTAGAAAAAGAGAATAAACGAATCACCTGTTCACTGCCACCGCTGCACGCTAAGAGTTGGCCATCTGACGAAAATGCAAGGCCGTTAAATGCTTCTACAATATTTACTACCTGAATTGTTTTCTGACTTGCTACATCAATTAGCCAAATTGCGTGCTTTCCTTGGCCTGCATGTAGTACTGCAGCGTAGTGACCAGATGGATCAAGCGCTATTGAGACGGGAAATTCACCCAGAGTGAGTTGGGAGCCTGCAGGCTTAATCGGCCACTGGTTGTGCAGAAGTACTGAGCCATCGGGCTGTAGACCAGGCAGTATAGCCGCTGCTGCTAGCGATGCACCGACTGCTAAAATTATGCTTAATGATGTTAGGTTGCGCCAAATATTCATTAGATTCATCGAAGTCTTCCTGATCATCCTTGTCGATAAGAACCTTAGTGATATTTTACACGTTTGTGTTACGATCTAATGCTTTGTATTACTACGCATCAGCAAGCTTGAGTAATTACTGCTTAGCCGATCATATAATACACTAAAGCCTGCATCTCCTATTATGACTTATCTCGCATTTCGTTATTCCCCTCATTTTGTTTTACTCGCTACATGTGTATTACTCTGTGGATGTGGAGATAAGAGTATTACTCACTACCAGATCCCTAAGGAAAGTGATGCTCCAGCGCCTGCTTTTGCAGGTGAAGCGCAAACTCCTGTAACTCAGGTAGGTTTAGCATGGAGTGCTCCAGAAAGTTGGCAGTCAAAACCTGCTTCAGGTATGCGCATAGCCAGTTTTGTAGCACATGGCTCAAAAGCAGAAGTACTTGATATATCGGTTGTTTCTTTTCCTGGTGATGGGGGTGAAGATCTCGCAAATGTAAATCGCTGGAGAGGGCAGGTTGGTCTAAGTCCTCTAACACAAGATCAACTTGCTTCAGCTCTGCAGGCTGTGGACTCCTCAGCTGGAACTTTGCAGTTAACTGATTCTCTAGGTTTACCGTCTTCTGGTAAGCCTGCTCAGCGCTTACTTGCAGCTTGGTTGCATCAAGGCGGTAAGGCTTGGTTTTTTAAAATGCTTGGTGATAGCGAAGCAGTAGGTCAGGAAAAACAAAATTTTATTACTTTTTTAAAAACGATTACAGTAAGTTCATCACCACAAACAGTTGCAAGTACTCCAATGCCTGTGATGACAGCACCAGCAGATATGAGTGCTACGCCAGTACCTACTGCAGAAGGTGCTTCACTGACATGGACTGTGCAAAGTGCATGGCAACTTAAGCCAGCTGTTGCGATGCGTAAGGCTAGCTACAGTGCAGGGGATGCAGAAATTGCAATCAGTGCTTTCCCCGGAGATGTCGGAGGTGCTTTAGCAAACGTAAATCGGTGGAGAGGGCAGGTAGGTCTTACTGCGATTGATCAGGCCCAATTTGATAAATCTAGTACTGCACTAGATGTACAGAATTTACATTTTGTTATTATTGAAGCGGTAGGGCCTAGTTCAAAGGCAATTATAGCAGCACTGCTACCTTGGAATGGTAGTACATGGTTTTTTAAACTTACTGGAACTTCAGATGCTGTGTTTAAGCAGAAAGCAGATTTCCTTAAGTTCTTAAATACAGTAAAGGCTCCATAAGCAGCTATGGTTATTGATTTCGCTAAAATTGAGCAGCGCGAAGCCTACGGCTGGATGATTAATTCGGTCGGGCCTAGGCCAATAGCTTGGGTCTCCACACTTTCAGCTTCGGGTATAACAAATCTAGCTCCATTTAGTTTTTTTCAAGCGGTTTCTACGAATCCACCGGTACTTATGTTTGTACCAGTAAATAATCGTGATGGTACAAAGAAAGATACGCTCGTGAATATCGAATCACGTAAGCAATTTGTAGTAAATTTAGTTTCTTTCAAAGATAGCCAAGTAATGAATCAATCTTCTATGGCCTTACCGCATGAAGAAAGTGAATTTGAAGCCTTCAAAATACACTCAACACCAAGTTTGAAGGTAAGTCCTCCACGGGTGAGTTCCGCAGCAGTTGCCTTTGAATGTGTGCTACATGACGTCTATCCAGTTGGCAGTAATACCAATGTTGTATTTGGCCGTATCGTCTCTGCGTATGTAGACGAAGCGGTATTAGCAGGGGATGGTTTTCCTGATCCAGCTAAACTGGATTTAGTAGGCCGTATGGGACGAGATACCTATGCCCGTACAACCGAACGATTTGATTTAGGTAGACCTTAACGGTTTACGGCGTAGGTGTTACTTAAACGTGTTTGAGCATGGTCTAAAGCTAAATTATTTACACGCTCTGCATAGTCTTTTGTTGAGTGGGGTATTTTGCCACGAATAACTGCAGTCACCCCGCAGTTCCAAGCAGCTGCAATTTTTTGAATCGATGGTTTCATATGAGCGTTTGTTAAACGTTTAATAATCCAGTGGTAATGGGCTAAGGCCACCGTATCAGAATAATGGGTACGAGCTTTTTTGAAAGAAACTTGGGTGTGTTGTGACCATACGTTGCGCTTAAATTGGTAAGCGCCTTCTTCTCCGCATGAACCGGTAGGCGCGTTATAACAATTGCCTGTTTCAACCTCACGGATTGCGTAAAGGAAGTCATCGGCGTTAGATAGAGTGGAGGTTTGGGCGTTTAGAGAGCTTAACGTTGAGATAAAAATAACAGCTGTAATAAGGAATGTTTTCATAAGTGCTTTGTTTCCCACTGGATGAATTCCAGCGTGCACTTACTGATTATTCGCGCGGATAAGCCGTTCCCGATCGTTCTTTATGATGTTTAAAGTTATGATTATTAACGATATATGATTTTTAACTGCCTAAATACAAGAAGGAGTCTTTTTGGCACAATTAAAGCTTTTGTAATGTTATGAAAACCTGATTAATAATGACTTACGTAACTTTCCACGATTCGTGCAGCTTGCACGATCACTCGATTTGAATAAAGGCACTTAACGGAGTTTGTGTGAAAAGAGTTTTTGAATGTCTTGAGTCAGGTGCTAAATCACTCGATGTTAAGTCCTTCCTGACAGCACCCCTTAGCTAGTTCACCTCTGTTTTTATTATTATTATATTATGAGTCTATTTAGAACTAAATCGATGGAGTCACTTCAGTTGCAGGCGCAAGATAGCCAAGGTCTTCATAGGACTTTATCGGCTACCAACTTGGTTAGCCTCGGTATTGGAGCGGTCATTGGTGCAGGTATCTTTGTTCTTACCGGACAAGCTGCTGCTCAATATGCTGGCCCTGCTATTGCCATTTCCTTTGTTATCTCTGGCTTAGGCTGTTTATTTGCCGGTCTTTGCTACGCTGAATTTGCGTCCATGATCCCAATAGCGGGAAGCGCTTACACTTATTCGTATGCAACACTGGGTGAATTTTTAGCATGGATTATCGGCTGGGATTTGATCCTCGAGTACTTGTTTTGTGCACCCACAGTTGCCGTAGGTTGGTCAGGTCACTTCCAAGGTTTTCTTAAAGAGTTTGGAATTATAATTCCTCATTCCTTTGCAACTGCGCCCTGGGAATATGTGAATGGTCACTTAGTAGCAACCGGTGCTTTAATGAATCTACCTGCTAGCTGCATTGTCTTAGCGATTACTGTTTTACTTGTTATTGGTATTAAGGAATCAGCCGCATTTAATAATTTAATGGTGGTAACCAAGCTTTCTGTACTAATTGCTGTGATTGGATTTGGGATCTGGTATTTCACTCAGCATCCAGGTTTAGCTACTAAAAATTGGACGCCTTTTATCCCTAAGAATACGGGTGTATTCGGTCAATTTGGCTGGAGTGGTATTTTTAAAGGAGCTGCGGTTATTTTCTTTTCCTATATTGGCTTTGACGCTGTTTCTACCTCTGCACAAGAGGCTAAAAACCCAAAACGTGACATGCCTATTGGTATCTTGGGATCGCTAGCAATTTGTACGGTTTTATTTATCACACTCTCATTAGTGCTTACTGGAATGAAGAACTACACAGCACTTAAGGTAGATGCTCCTGTTGTGTTTGCACTGCAGGAAGCGAATGCTCCTGTTGCGCTTCGCTTTGTAGTAGAAATTGCGGCAATGGCAGGTCTGTGTTCAGTTGTTCTTGTTATGCTTATGGGTCAGCCTCGTATTTTCTTCTCAATGGCGCATGACGGACTCTTGCCAGCAGTATTTGCAAAGATTCATCCACGCTTCAAAACGCCTTATATTACAACCATCTTAACAGGTGCAGTAGCAGCTGTGTTTGCAGGACTACTCCCACTCGCGCTCTTGGGAGAACTCGTATCCATTGGTACTTTATTTGCATTCGTTATTGTAAGTTTGAGTATCATCTTACTTAGAAAACGTCGTCCTGATTTACCACGTCCTTTTAGAACGCCATGGGTACCACTGGTACCTATCTTAGCAGCGGTTGTCTGTTTAACTCAGATGCTTGCCTTGCCGTTTGATACGTGGATGCGTTTAATTATTTGGATGCTTATAGGTGTAGTAATTTACTTCACATATAGCCGTAAGCATAGCCACCTAAACACACAGAAGTAGCACTTCTATCTCACTTACTAAAGCCTCGATCTATTTTTTGGATCGAGGCTTTTTTATTAGCTAAATGCCTGACAAATACTAGCTCAGTGAACCACTGCGCATAGCCTCAATTAAGTGTTCTGTTCCACGCCATGCTAAAGCCATAATCGTTATGGTTGGATTTTTATCTGCACTTGAACAAAATGTAGCTGCGTCTGCTATCATTACATTTTTTACATCCCAGAGCTGTCCATAGCTGTTAGTGACGGAAGTCTTAGGGTCTAGTCCCATGATGGCTCCACCTACGCCGTGCTTTACGTGGCCTCCAGGTAAAATATCTCCACGACCCTTGGGGTCAGGCTTTGTAGTTACTTTGCCGCCCATAGCATGAATTAAATCAGCGAAGGTACTTTGCATGTGGATTGCCTGCTTGATTTCATGCTCAGACCATTTCCAGTGAAAGCGCATCGCAGGGATTCCCCACTTATCTTTTACTAAGGGATCAATATCACAAAAACTGTCCGCATTCGGAATCATTTCTCCTCTGCCGGAGAAAGAAATGGAAGCTCCGTAGTAACGCCGTGCATCGGCCTTAAATTGTTTGCCGTAACTGCCATGGGTGTAGGGTTCAAGGCTAGAGCCAGTAGTAATCGTCGGCATCTTTTTGCCTGTCGCAAATTCGATATGATAGCCCCGGGCAAAGCCAAGTTTTCCTGCGAGTTGATCTTTATGTAACCACCAAGGCGTGTACACGTGATCACCACCAGCACCATCTTCATTCATTGGAGGTAGGTTTTCTAAGAGGGGAATATGCCCACTTAAGCTAGTTCCTACCGTATCCATTAAGTGCTTACCTAGAAGGCCGCTTGAATTACCAAGTCCATGTGGAAACCTGTTGGACTTAGAATTAAATAAGACTTTGATTGTTTCAGTAGAGCTTGCTCCAAGCACCACTGCTTTGGCTTTTACGTGGTGCTCTATACCAGTAGTTTTATCAATAAAATGCACACCACTTGCTAGACCGTTTGAACCCAAGGTAACTTCACGCACCATGGCATCGGTTAAAATATCTAGATTTCCAGAGGCAAGGGCAGGGGGTAAGTGAACTGTGGGTGACTGATAATTTGCTTTGATTGCGCAGCCTCGATTGCAAGGTGTCGCCCAAAAACAAGCTGAGCGACTGCGCATGGAATCAGCCACTAAGCGCTGCGCTCGGACGTTGTGTGGATGCAGTTTTTGGGGGATATTATCAGCATCTAATTTTTGACTTAGAACTGCGCGGTGGATTGCAACAATAGGAATCCCTAATTTCTTAGCTCTTTGCTGAGCGAGTAGTTCACCTAAGCGAGGTTTGGGTGGAGGCAGTAAAATTCCGGCAGGGGAATCTGGACTATTTTCAATCCCTTCAGCATCGCCGTAAACACCCACTAGCATTTCTACTTTGTCGTAAAAGGGTGCTACGTCTGTGTAATTGATTGGCCAATTAATCCCTAAACCATCTCTGTCTTTTGGCTTAAAATCATACTGACCATTTCGGAAGGAATTACGTGCCCAGTGGTTTGTTCTTCCACCCAGCATTCTAGAGCGCCAGAGCATGTATTTCTCGTCTGGATTTGAGGAGGCACTTGTGTAAGGTTCGCCTGGTACAGCCCAGCCTCCATTGACTGTGGAATCATAAAATCCAAGAGGCTTATCGGGTGTTTCTGTACCGCGCAAAGGAGCGTCTGCATTGGTCTGAAACATCGGAGTTTCGGCAACTGGATCATAGTTTCTGCCTGCTTCGATCATAAGCACTCGGATGCCTTCCAAGGCCAATATGTAGGCTGATTGTCCGCCCGCTGCTCCAGATCCAACAACGATCACATCGTAATCATTTCGTAGTGTTTTTACGGAAATAAATGGCATGGGGTACAGCCACTTCAAGGTCCTTACAGTGGTCTGTCAAGGGACCAAAAAAGGCCAAAAAACAGCCATTAATTTCAACCAAAAGATGGAAGCTTAACGTGCCTTGAAATGGTGTGAATAACTTGGGAGTAAAAAAAACGCATTTCTAGAGTAGTTTTACTTGCAAAAGTGGGAGGAAATGGGGAGAAATGGGGCGTTGTGGGGCAATTAGCCCTTTCTCACCCTTTCATGTCACTTCCCGGTAAAGCATTTTTCACAGGTCTATTTAGGCATAACCTTGATGATAAAGGTCGTTTAACGATCCCATCGTCTTGGAGAGGTGCGCATGCTGAAGGGGATAGTTTTTTGGCAACACCACATCCTGATGGATATGTAGCTGTATTACCTCCAGCTGAGGTTGAGAAGTTACACCAAAAGATTGCGCAGATGGCTTTAAGCGATGGTGCAGCACAAGATTTCGCAGCACGATTTTTTGCTCAGACCCAAACGTTCAGCTTTGATAAGCAAGGACGTGTTGGTGTGGATGAAGGTTTACTTAAGCACGCAGGCATCACGAAAGAAGCGGTGCTCGTAGGCTCACTTACAAAATTTAATCTCTATTCCCCAGGACGTTGGCAGAAAGTTGAAGCGCGTACCTCTGGTGAAAACTTCGGCGACTTAATGCGCCGTCTAGGTATTTAATGACAGCCTTTGACACAACGGCAGTCGCAACTAGTTCCAGCAATTCTGGGCATAAACCGGTTTTATTAAACGAGGTACTTGAATTTTTTGCACCTAAGCCGGGTGCGCGTTTTCTTGACTGCACTTTTGGTGGCGGAGGTCACACGCAAGCACTTTTAGATTCAGCAGCTGACGTATCCGTTATTGGACTCGATCGTGACCCTCAGGCTCAAGACCGTGCATTAGAATTGAGTTCAAAGTATGCTAATCGTTTTCAACTTATTGATCTTAATTTCGGAGATTTAGATACGCTTCCTAATCGTGATTTTGACGGCATACTTTTCGATCTGGGTGTATCGTCATTTCAATTAGACGATAAAGAGCGTGGGTTTTCGTTTCGCTCAGATGCACCTGCTGATATGCGGATGGATCCACGTAGAGGAGTTTCAGCCTCTGAGTGGCTTGAGACAGCGTCTGAAGCAATGCTTGTTTTAGCGATCAGGGATTATGGTGAGGAAAAACAGTGGAAACGTGTTATTCGCTCAATCATTGACGCTCGTAGAACGGGTGCACTCTCTCGCACCTCATCCTTGGCTGAAGTCATCGCTAATGCGATACCTGAGAGAGAAAGACGTGTTGCTCGCATTCATCCAGCCACGCGTTCGTTTCAAGGAATCAGGATCGCAATCAATGATGAGCTAGGAGCATTAGAGCGTACCTTACCTGCAGCATTTGAGCGCTTGGTATCAGGCGGCGTACTTTGCGTTATCAGCTTTCACTCCTTAGAGGATCGGCCAGTCAAGCGTGCCATGCGCCGCTGGTGCGGTATGCCTGAGGATCAAGCGGACAGTATGCCTCAGGATTTGAGGGTACGCAAAGCCGAAGCACTTACTAAGCGTCCCGTAACACCGACTCTTTTAGAAATTGAAAATAATTCGCGTAGTCGTTCAGCAAAACTAAGAGCCGTACGTAAATTGTAATTTTAAAATTAATACACTTATGAAGACTTTAACTAATCGAGCTTTTGTTAATCCCTTTGTTATGGGTACCTTACTTGTCGTATGTGGAAGCGGAGCTGCTGGCCTTGGCTCAGTATGGATGCGTCACCAAATTTCTGTCACAGCTAATGAAAATCGTGTTCTTGAAAATCGTATTGTTGAGGTTGGGCGCTTAAGTCAGCAAATGACGGCTTGGGTTGCAGAAGAACAAGACATCACAGCTCTTCTTAAAAAGAATAATGAATGGCATTTGGGACTTGTTCCTCCCCAAGAAGGTCAAGTTCAGATTATTGCTCAAGATTCAGTTGCTCGCCTCACTGCTAAACGAGATCAAGGCATTTTGACTGACCGCGGTATTAGTTCGTCCGTGCACACAACGATCAGTTTTAACATTCCTTCACAACATTGAACTATGTCCAAGGGGTTTGCCTCAAGTTCTCGGATGACGTTTGTCTCAGTGGTTATACTGAGTATCTTCGTATCTCTGGGCTACAGGCTTTACTCCTTACATGTAAGTAACCGAGATCATTACCTTACCTATGTTGAACACGTAAGACGGGAGATTATTCCAACGTATTCTAGACGCGGGGATATTCGTGATATCAATGGGGCACTATTAGCAACCAGTATGTCAGTTGTTGAGGTTGGAGTAGACCCCAGTGTAGTCCTAGAAAAAGATGCTTCCAAATGGCCAAAATTAGCTGAACTACTTGGAATACCTGTTGAACAACTTAAAACCACTTTAACCACCAAGTACCGTGCGGTATCTCTTACTGGCGTAAAAAACCCCCAAGGCTTGGTGTTTCATTTAGATAGTGCTCAAAAAGAACAAAAAAAAGACGAAAAACCCGAAGTTGAAACTTCAGCTGCAGTTACACTCCCTGCTGTCGAAGCTCCTAAAGTTTCGACCGATAGCGATGAGAGTGTTGTTCTTGATGAGGCAGATAGTACCGGAAAAAGGATTATTAAATATGCACGTTTAAGTACTGGCATTGATCAGGCAAAGTTTGAGGAAATTCAAAAATTAAAGATCAAGGGTGTATATGGAACGAATATATATCGCAGGGCTTATCCCCATAATGAATTAGCTGCTCATTTAATTGGTTATTTAAACCATCAAGAAGTGCCTCTAGCTGGCATGGAGCATTATGCTAATTTCTTTCTACGTGGTCAGGATGGGTGGGTAGAGACTGAAAAAGACGGTAAACAGCGTGAGCTCGCTCAGTTTAGAACCAGGGAGGTGCCTGCTGCAGATGGATACTCGATTGATTTGTCTATAGATTCTGCAATTCAACACTTAGCTGAAGTTGAGCTTCAAGGTATTAGAGATAAATACTCACCTCAGAAAGCGACTATAATTATTAGTGATCCTAGGACTGGATTTATATTAGCGATGGCTAATTATCCCACCTTTAATCTGAATGAATATAACAAGCTTCCTGCCTCTGAATTATCAAGGATGAAGAATGTGGCAGTTGCAGATTTATATGAACCTGGATCTGTATTTAAAATTATTGCTGCATCTGCAGCTTTAGATGACGGAGCAGTAAACCCAAATACCACGTTCGACTGCACCCTTAAAGAAATCGAATATAAAGGTAAGATTAGACCTCTGCCTGCTGAAGATAAATCAGATCACTTTGATCGACCTTTATCGGTATCTGAAATTATTGCTCACTCTTCAAATAAAGGTGCAGTGCAATTAGCTATGCGGATAGGCGAGGAAAGATATTATCAATTTATGCATGCTTTTGGGATAGGTTTACCAACGGGTTTTCCAGTCGGTAATGAACCTGATGCACGCACGTTTAGGATCTTTGTACCACCGCCTAAGTACTGGGATGGTTTAACTTTCACCCGTATACCAATGGGACAATCAGTAGCTGTGACTGCTTTGCAAATTCATCAAGCTATGGGAGTAATTGCGAGTGGTGGAGTGCTCCTTAAACCACAAATTATTAAACGCATCTGTGATTCTAATGGTGATATAGTTTACCGATTTGACCGAGTTGAAGAAAGGCGTGTTATTAAGCAAAGTACTGCAAAGACAATGGCACGTATGCTTCTTGGAGTCACATCCGGTGCTGATAGTACGGGACATTTAGCGGCCATACCAGGCTATGAAGTAGGTGGTAAAACAGGTACCACGCAAAAGCTAGTTCCAAAGGAAATGTCAAACGGTAAGTCAAAGCTTGTTTATTCTAAGACCCATCACGTCTCATCATTTGTCGGTTTTTTTCCTGCGAGTGATCCTCAAGTTGAAATTTCTGTAATCGTAGATGATGCAGATGCAAGAACACCTGGTAAGATAGGCTACGGTGGTACTGTTGCAGCACCCGTATTCAAACATTTAGGTGAACAGCTTATTCCATACATGGCCATTCGTGCTCCCTCAGCACTAGGTCAGATTAACCGCTCATTGGTTGTAGCTGAAGGAGGTACTCCATGATTGGTTACCTGACACAGGATTACGCCTTAATTCACGCTTTTGGTGTAAAAACGAAAGCACGTACTTCACGTGAAACTAAAGCGCTCAAGAGTTTTATAGCACGTGCACCCAAACTCTCTGATTATCTCAGTGAGGATGAAGTATTAGCTGTAAAAGGAAATCTAGATTGTCCGATTTCAGGTTTAGCTGTGGATAGTCGCCGCGTTGTGGCAGGTAATATTTTCTTTGCTGTTCCAGGTGTTGGTACAAACGCACTTGCACATATTGATGAAGCGATGAGTCGTGGGGCCGTAGCGATTGTGACAGCAACCATGCCGAAAGTTATTCCAAGTAAAATAACGCTCCTTCATGTAAAAAATGTTAGAGAATCCCTAGCTCGTGTAGCTCAGCGCTATTATAAGTCACCTGATAAGTCACTGCGTGTAGTAGGGGTTACTGGAACAAGCGGCAAGACAACGGTAAGCTATTTACTTCGTTCATTTTTAAATGCGAATGAACGTGTGGGCATGATAAGTTCTGTGAGTTATGATTTGGGTGCGCGTAGTGTACCTGCGTTTAAGACAACGCCCGAAGCGTTAGATATTTATGGAATGATGGCTCAGATGCGCGATTCTGGATGTCGCAGTGCTGTTCTTGAAGTTAGCTCTCATGGATTAGACCAAGAGCGTGTCCTTGGACTACAATTTTCGGTAGCTGTCTTTACAAACCTAAGTGAAGATCATCTAGATTATCATGGCAGTATGGAAGAGTACTTTCGTGTAAAATCTGGACTCTTTGTAGGAAAGTTAGGTTACACTCCAAGTGTGGCAGTAGTGAATGTCGATGACTTATATGGCAAGCGCTTAGCGGATATAATATCAACTGAAGCTCCTCAGGTACGATTAGTAACGACAGGTCTGGGGGCTCATGCAGCAGTACGTGCTGAGAAGCTGGTTTACTCTGCAACCACTACACGTGGTGTTATTACTTGGCCTAGAGCTGATGGTGGACGCAATGAAGTTGCTTTCAAGTCACCTCTAATCGGTGAATACAATGTCGCTAATTTACTTTCTGCAACTGCGACTGCGTGGAGTATGGATAGAGATCCATCAATTTTTATAAAACGGTTAAAGCATTTTGAAAGTGTACCTGGCCGCATGCAACGCATAGATGCTGGTCAAAGCTATAGTGTATTTGTAGATTCAGCTCACACTGATGATGCGCTGCGTAATGCCTTAGGCATGCTAAGACCGATTACTTCAGGTAGGCTCTTAGTGGTATTTGGCTGTAGCGGAAATAAAAACCGTTCCAAACGACCTTTAATGGTTAAATCAGTTCAGGAGTTTGCAGATTTTTCATTTGCGACTGCAGATAATCCCCGTGGTGAAGCTGTAGAACATATTTTTTCAGATATGAAAACAGGGGCTACCAGTGAATCTAGAATAGCTTGGGTAGAAGATCGTCGTAGAGCGATTAGTGTAGCACTTGATGTAGCTAAAGAAGGAGATACTATCTTGATTGCCGGTAAAGGCCATGAAAGTTACCAGGAGTTATCTGGTACCATGATTCCTTGGGATGATCGTCAGATTGCTAGAGAACTGATCGCAGAAAAACAGCTAAGAAATTGAAATCAGTGAGTATATTTTCTTACGAGTTACTCGCAGCTTGGACTAAAGGACATTGGAATACTTTGCCTGGTAGTGCGATTACGGGTTTCGGCTTAGATACACGTCACTTAGTTCAGGGAGAAATGTTTGTCGCTATTAAGACAGATAAACGCGATGGCCATAATTTTTTAAATGATGCACAAAAAGCCGGTGCCTCATGTGCTTTAGTTGAGCGGATTGTCCCTGGTGTAGACTTGCCACAATTAATTGTAGGGGATTCAGTTAATGCCTTTCAGGTAATTGCGAAAGAGCATAGACGTTTGTTTAAAGGTAAAGTTGTAGGTATTACTGGAAGTGCAGGTAAGACATCTACCAAAGAGCTCTTGGCTTTGCTCTTGGGTGCCAAGGATGGGGTTGGGGTATTGGCTACTGAAGGAAATTTAAATAATTATTTAGGAGTTCCGCTTACGCTCACACGCATTGATTTATCCAAGCATGCCTACGCTGTCATTGAAGCAGGTATTAGTGGTCCAAATGAAATGCAAATGCTTGCAGATATGATCGAGCCAGATGCTGCACTAGTAACCTTAATTGCTGCTGCACATCTTGAGGGACTTGGATCTTTAGACGGAGTAGCGAATGAAAAATCAATTTTACTTCGTTCTGTAAAAGGTGGTACGGCATTCTTTCCTAGTGATTGCTTACAGTTTAATGCTTTTAAGTCACTTCCCGGAAAGACTTGTGCAGTAGGTGATCATACAAGTGAAGTGGGCGCGAAAGTTACGCATCATAGTCTAACCACAGAGATCAATCTAGTAGGGCGTAATGCACCGAATATATCGTTTAGTCTACCACGTGTGAGTGCAGGTATGGCTTCTAATGTAGCACTGGCGTTATTTGCTGCACTTGATTTTGGTGTCCCAAGTAAACTACTCAATGAGAGACTAAAGAGCTGGAGTACTCCGCGATTAAGAGGGCAAATTATTCACGATAGTACCAGACTCATTTACCTGGATTGTTATAACGCTAATCCTGCCTCAATGATGGATGCACTTCAGAGTTTTGAACGTGTGAGTACTGACTATACCCAGCGTTTATTTGTGATCGGTTGTATGGAAGAATTAGGCACTCAAGCTGTAGAGTATCACATACAATTTGGAAAAAATCTTACCCTTAAGCCAGCGGATCATGTTATTTTACTCGGAGATAATGCTACGCACATTGCGACTCAACTTAAAGTAAGCCATATACAAATAAATCCAAAGCCTGAGGATATTAGTAAGCAAATTGAGGCTTTTACTGGCGCTATCTTTATGAAAGGTAGTCGTCGTTACGCCCTTGAAAAATTTATTCCTAATTTAGTCACCACATCAGGAACGCATTAATATACTATGTTAAGCTACCTCGCTCACTATTTTACAACATTTGGTCCTTTGCGCCTTTTGAGGTATGTCACTTTGCGTACGCTTTGTGCCACAGGAACAGCAGCATTAATTGGCTTTATTATTGGACCTTGGCTTATAAGCCGTTTGCGTACGCTTAAATTTGGTCAGCACTATGATGATGATAGGACCGGGGATCTTGCGACACGCTTTGATAAAAAAAATACACCAACTATGGGTGGGTTGCTTATTTTTATATCCGTATTTGTCAGTTCTCTACTTTGGGCTGCACCAAATGTGTGGGTAATTGTATCATTATTTGTATTCACAGCACTCACTGCAGTCGGATTTAGGGATGATTACCTCAAAGTGATTCGTAAGAGTAGGGATGGGATATCTTCAAAAGAGAAAATATTATGGCAGACTCTAACGACTATCATAGCGGTTGTTATTTTATGTATGCATCCGATGAGTGCCTTAAAGATTAGAGAATTATGGGTGCCATTTATTAAACATCCAGTAATAGCTTCTATGCCACTTATTGCTTTGTTTGTCTTAATCTATTTTTGGATCGTAGGATTTTCAAATGCGATTAACTTAACGGACGGCTTAGATGGTCTAGCAATAGGATGTACGATATCAGTAGCACTAGTTTATGGCATTATGGCCTATGCAGCAGGGCGTATTACTATAGCTGAATATCTTTTTATTGGTCACGTACCAGGAACTGATGAGTTAACGGTCGTATGCGGATCAATTATAGGAGCTGGTATTGCATTTCTTTGGTATAATTCACATCCCGCAGAAGTTTTTATGGGAGATACAGGCTCTCTAGCACTTGGTGGCTTGATCGGTATTATTGCATTTATGGTTCAACAACCTCTGACACTTGTAATCGTGGGTGGAGTGTTTGTCTGGGAAGCCGTTTCTGTGATTATACAGGTTGGCTACTTTAAATATACTAAACGCAGTACAGGGGAGGGTAAGCGCTATTTCCTTATGGCACCGATTCACCATCATTTTCAGCGTAAAGGATGGCCTGAAACCAAGGTTGTTCTTAGGTTTTGGGTTATCTCTTTAATCTGTGCAATTGCTGGTCTTGGAACGCTTAAATTACGTTAAACATGGCACAAGTATACTTATCAATTATTTCTGCCTTTTTTGAAAGTGCTACAAATAGACCAAAAGAGGATTCGAAGGCTCAGGTTGAGCTTTTAAACACTTACTTGGTCTTAACGGGCATGTTGAAGGGGGCTTATTGTCTTAAAAATGCAGCACAGGCCTGTAACTAAAAGCATCGAGTAATAATCTTTATCATTTTAAGCAGATTTTTTGTTTCAATTTGTTGTATAATCCTTAACAATTTCACCATGAAAATAATGAAAATTATCGGAGTAGTCGCGGGCATTCACGCGCTTTTCTTTTTGCTCCTTTTTGCAGTACCTGGCTGCAGTTCAACTTCTAAGGCTCCAACAGCAGAAGCTACTTCTGCAAAGCAGGAAACACCTGCAGTAGCAGCAGCACCAGTGGCAGCGGCTACTGATACAGCTACACCTGCTGTCGCCTTAAATGTGCCAGCACCAGCAACTACTCCCGCTCCAGCTGAAGAGGGACTTGCACCTGCAATCACATTTAGTCCAACACGTCCAAATACGCCAACTGAAACAGCTTTAGTTGCTCAGCCCGTGAGTGATGTTGTAGCTGCAAATTCTTACACTGTAGTCAGCGGTGATAATTTATGGACGATCGCAAAAAAGAATCATCTCAAAGTAGCTGACCTAGCTTCCGCAAATAATTTAAGCCGTAATACAAGTTTACGGGTTGGCCAAAAATTACTTATTCCAAATAAACCGCAAGCAACCACTGCTGCATCAGCTGCACCAGTAAGTGAGCAAAACACTCTGGTGTCTGCAGCGAATGCAAATCCAGCACCAGCTGCATCAGCTTCTTCTACAAAGTATACAGTCAAAGCTGGCGAATCTTTGGGATCAATTGCACGTAAGTATCATGTAAAGATTAGTGAACTAGCTATAGCTAATTCCATATCAGATCCTAAGAGTATCCATGCCGGTCAAATTCTTGCTATACCTTCAGGAGGACATTTAACTAAAGCTGCTGCTGCTGTTGTTCCTACAATCGCAATTCCGACAATTAGTACTGGAGCAAGTGAATCAGCTACTCCTGTTTCACCAGCTGCTGCAAATGCTGCACCTGATGTTCCTACGATCCAAATACAGCCTACTCCAGGTAACTAAGTTTAGTGGCAACAGTACCTCATGAACGATCTACCTCAGGTTCGTGAAAAAGGTGCTGCACGTTTTTTGCCCGACCCGGTTGTTGTTATTGTCGTTTGTGCAATCGGGCTAACGATCTTAGGTTTAACGATATTATTTAGTGCAAGTGCTTCGTTTAAACAGGGTCCTTACTTTTACTTAAACAAGCAGTTACTGGGTATAGGTGGCGCAATTGCTCTTTGTATCACGACGGTGAAGGTGAATCTCGATCAACTACGCAAGTACGTATGGTATATTTTAGGAGCACTTCTATTTTTATTATTCTTAGTTCTGATTCCACATATTGGAATTAGGGTTAATGGAAGTCGTCGCTGGTTAGGCGTTGGATCCTTGCGGGTGCAAATTTCTGAATTTGCCAAATTTGGTATGGTTTTCTGCTTGGCTCATTATCTAGCACTACAGCAAACAAAGTTAAAAGAGTGGAAACTTGGTTTTTTATATCCAGCTGGAATTATTCTGTCTTTCTCTATCTTAATAATATGTGAGCCTGACTTCGGCACTACAGCTCTTGTAATAGCGGTGGGTGCGACGCTCTTTTTTTTAGCAGGTGCTAAATGGATCTATACGGTACCTAGTATTCTTTTGGTTCTTTTGGCATTCGTGCTTCTCGTCATGCATAATCCAAATCGTCAGCGACGACTTTTAGCTTATATGGATGTAGAGGCTAATAAAAAAGCAGGTACATATCAATTGTATCAATCGCTTGCAGCTTTTGCAGCGGGTGGTGTTAATGGCGAAGGTCTTGGCCAAGGCCGCCAGCAATCTAATTTCTTACCTGAGGCACATACTGATTTTATTCTCGCTGTAGTAGGTGAAGAACTAGGACTTTGGTATACCGGAGGTATAGTAGGGTTATATACTATAATTTTTATAGCTGGGTATTTGCATGTACGACGTGCACCTAATCTTTTTCATTTTTTATTAGCTACGGGTTGCGTCTTACTAATCTGCTATCAAGCGATTAGTAATATTGGTGTTGTGACGGGTGTGTTTCCCACCAAGGGCATGTCACTACCCTTTATCAGTGCTGGGCTTTCAAATTTACTTTTGATGGGGATTTTACTAGGGGTTCTTATTAATACCTCAAGAAATTGGAGTAGGACTGGCCTTAATGAAAAGAAGCGTCACATGCAGGAGGTAGTGGCGTGAGCCAATTCTTAATTTCCTGTGGCGGCACAGGTGGACATTTATCTCCTGGAATTGCACTAGCTGAAGCCTTAACCCAGCAAGGGCATAGTGTTATACTTTTAATTAGTAAGAAAAAAGTAGATTCAAAGTTAAGTGAAAAATATCCTCAGTTAACTTTTCAAGCTATACCGGGTACCGGGTTCACGTGGAAACCTCTAGGGTTTTTGCGCTGTGTTTTCACTCAAACACAAGCGCTTCTTATGTGTTTAAAATTGGTGAGGCAGTTTAAACCAAAAGCTGTCATTGGTTTTGGTGGATTTACTTCAGCTGCAATTATTCTAGCAGCACGTCGAAGTGCTATCAGGGTTTGTTTGCATGAATCTAATCAAGTTCCAGGTCTTGCGATGCGCACATTGGGACGTCTAGCTCAGCGTATTTATTTACCTGCTGGAGTTAAACTGCCTCAGATTAAATCAAGTATTATTGTACATGTAGGAATGCCTGTTAGACGCGAAATTAAATTGCTAGATAGGCAAAGTTCTCGTGCCTGTTTTGGTCTAAGTGCCGATCGTCTTGTTATTGGGGTGCTTGGAGGCAGTCAGGGCGCATTAGCACTTAACACCTGGGCACGCACTCAAGTAAAGTTACTGGGTGAACACGGTATTCAGATGCTATGTGTCACAGGTCTTGGTAAGGGATCTGATGAGATTATTGAAATTACAGCTCAAGATGGGGGGACTTTGCGTTCATTATTTATTCCTTTCTGCGATAAGATGCCTGAATTCTTAAATGCCTGTGATCTTGTGGTGTCACGTGCTGGTGCAGGTAGTATAGCTGAATTAATTCACTGCCAGGTTCCTTCAATTCTTATCCCATATCCTCAGGCCGCTGATAATCACCAAGCAAAAAATGCTGAGGTATTTGAAAAACAGGGAGGCTGTGTTGTTTTTAAACAACAGCAGTTAACTGAGCTTGACTGGACTTTTTTAAGTACGTTTATAAGCCAAAATAATTTAGCACAGATTAAGGATAAGCTTAAGGTCCTTAGTGAGGATAATCCACTTGAAGTGATAATTAAAGATTTGGTTATTTCAAGCTCTTGACCGGTATGATGATCTATGGATTAAACAGTAACGCATGAACGGCTCACCACAGTTTAATTGGAATCAGCATGCCGCAGATCTTAAAAGTCTGCTCACTGCCAGTGCTAAGATTAAGCAAGAAGAGGCTCTTGCTCAAAAAACGACAATGAGACTGGGTGGGGCAGCGCGCATCTACGTAGAGCCTGCATCAAAGGATGATTTAAAGACACTTTTCATATATGCGCTTAGTAACAAGATCCCTGTACTTCCTTTAGGGCGTGGCTCTAACCTAATTGTTCCTGACTCAGGTGTAGATGCGATTGTGGTTTATCTAGGGAATGATTATTTTTCGCAATTTGAAGTATTAGCCGATCGTAAAGTTAGAGTAGGTGCAGGGCTTCGTTTAAAGAATTTATGCGGACTTGCGACAACAGCAGGCTTAGCTGGATTTGAATTTCTTGAAGGGATTCCAGGTAATATTGGTGGTGCTTTGCGAATGAATGCTGGAGCAATGGGAGGCTGGATGTTTGATGTTGTAGAAACGTTAGATCTGATGACCTTAGACGGCGTATTTCACACACTGAAGAAAGCGGATGTTCATACAGGCTACAGGCACTGCTCTGAATTAGATCATGCTATAGCTTTAGGAGCTGTCATTAATCCAGCTACACCACAGCAGTCAGATGTGATTTCACGTCAGATTGATGTCTATCGCAAAAAACGTCACGAGAGTCAGCCTAGGGAACCTAGTGCAGGCTGTATTTTTAAAAATCCAGAAAACGATTCTGCTGGACGTCTCATTGATGTGAGTGGTTTGAAAAAAGCACGAGTTGGGGGAGCCGAAGTTTCTGACGTGCATGCGAATTTTATAGTAAATAAAGGCGGTGCAACTAGTGCTGATGTTATTGCACTCGTTCGTCATATTAGGGCACGCGTCTCAGAGGTCGCTGGAGTTAATCTTGAACCCGAAGTGCTACTTTTTGGCAGTAATTGGAAATCTGTATTATGAAATCACCTATTATAACTGTATTTTACGGAGGGACATCATCTGAGCGCGAAGTTTCGCTGGGGTCAGGCAAAGCCTGTGCCCTAGGCCTTACTACTTCATTTCCTACGCGTCTAGTCCGCATTGATACCAATGCATTGCCTGAGGCAATTGGGAATGAACCTCAGATCGTTATTTCAACATTGCACGGTACCTTTGGTGAAGATGGCGGTATGCAAGGCTTGTTAGAAAAAGCAGGCATTATTTATGCAGGCTGTGATGCAGCATCAAGTGCGCTAACGATGGATAAATCTGCTACTAAAGCAGCCTGTGTTAAGCGTGGCGTTAAGACGGCCAAATCAGTTACTTTTCAAGGCGCAGAAAAGCCAACAGCCTCACATCTTGTAGATGCGTTAGGTCAAGAGGTTGTCATAAAGCCAAACAGCGAGGGTAGCAGCGTTGGTCTATCTATTTGTTCAGGTATTAAGGAAGTTGAAGATGCTTTAAGCCCTATTAAATCTGGTAGCTGGATTGCTGAATCTCGAATAAGGGGTCGTGAGCTATCAGTGGGTGTTCTTGGTGGTAAAGCTATGGGAATCGTGGAAATTACGCCTAAGTCCGGAGTTTATGATTTTACGAGTAAGTACACAAAGGGGATGACGCAGTATCAAGCGCCTGCACCATTAGAGCCTGCAGCCACAGCTTCAGTTCAGGCCGCAGCCGAACTTGCCTTTGCTGCATGCGGTTGCAGGGATTATTCCCGTGTTGATTTTATTCTCACCGAAGATAACACACCTTATCTACTCGAGATAAATACGCTTCCTGGAATGAAAGAAACGAGTTTACTGCCAATGAGTGCACGCTGCATTGGCTTAGACTTTACAAGCTTAGTTCAAGAGATGGTGAAGCCAGCACTAGCGCGTTATCAGGCAGCTCATAAAACGCTATAATATTGAATTTAGACGACCATAATTTACCGCCTGAAAGTAGCTGGAGAAATATCCCTCAAGCGGTGAATCCGCGCGCAATGTCCAAGCAGGGCAAACGCAGGAGAATGGGTAATGGAATTCGTATTATTGTAGCAGTAGTAAGTCTTGCTATAGTAGGGTGGATTACCTGGAAAGTGGGTGTTTTACTCCAGCATGGACCACGTTCATCTACGACTGCTGCCTCATCTATTCCAATAGGAAATCATTTAAAACTCAGCTCTGATGGAGTACTTGATAACGATATCAAGTGGCTTAGCCGTACCCTAGATCTACCAGATGATGCTACATTGATGAGTATCGATTTGAAACAACTTCAGGACAGGGTCTTGTCTGAAGGTCAGGTTGCTTCAGCTACTTTAGTTAGGCTTTTTCCGGCTACCTTATCAGTGACGCTTTCGGAGCGAACACCTGTTGCGCGAATTATGGCAGAAAGTGCTGATTTAAGCTCTAAGACCCTGCTTGTTGCTCGAGACGGGATTGCATATTCAGGTTTAGATTATGATCCGGGGTTACTCAATAGCTTACCTTGGCTTGATGGGGTAGCGCTCGTTCACCAAGGCAGTGGCTTTGTTCCGATAAAAGGGATGGCCATAGTTTCAGATCTGTTGATTCAAGCTAAACTTTGGGTTAATACGCTCTATCAAACGTGGAGTGTAGTCTCCTTAAGTAAGCTTCAGTCTGATGGGATTATTAAAGTAAAAACTAAAGAGGGTGTTTTAATTACTTTTGGTACTCAGGATGGCTTTTTTAGGCAACTAGCTCGCCTAGATACCTTGATGGATACAGTTAAATCTGGGACAGCGGGACGTGCCAAGTTACATGAAGTAGATCTATCATTAGGCCAAAGACCTAATAGCCTTCAAGCAGACGTTCCAGTCAGTCTAATACCGATTGAGCCTAAGGACGGCGAAAAATCGGCAACAAAGACAACTGTGTCTGGCAATTCGTCAAAATCTTCTTCAGCTTCACAAGGTAAGTCTATAGCTCCAAGAGCTTTGACTGCTAAACCAACCTTTAATATTCACGTTCCATAACTTGAAATCGAAGCACACCTTTATCGCAGCAGTTGAAATCGGTACCTCAAAAATCACCGTATTTATAGGTGAGTATTCTGGCCGTGAACTTGCGATTATTGGCCGCGGAGAATGTCCTTCGCACGGAATAATTAAAGGTTCGATCGTCGATTTCAAAAAAGCAAGTGATGCAACTCAAACTGCACTCTTGCAGGCACAAAATGAAGCCGGTGAAGATATTGATTGTGTTTTTCTAGCTCAATCGGGTGGCCACTTAGAAGGATTTTATAATGAGGCAGCTGTAAACGTGAAATCGGCTGATAATATGATCAGCCAAAGTGATATTAAAACGGTTTGTGATCTAGCAAAAGCCAAGATGCTTCCAGAGGGTCGCTCGGTAGTGCATAATATTCAAAGACCTTTTCGAGTAGATGGCCGCTTGGTGCCTACATCACCTGAACATCTCATGGGCCAGCGTCTAGAGGTGGGCTATTGGACCGTACATGGACAAAAGCAGCGTATTGCTGATTTCATTCATGTTATTGGTGGAGGTAATTTGCAGGTGCGTGAAGTGATTCTCTCGAGCCTTGCATCTGGGCATATGATTACCACAGCAGAAGAGAGGCAGAATGGAGTGCTTGCTATTGATATTGGTGCAGGCACTACCGATTATGTACTCTATAAAGATGGCGTTGCGCATACAACAGGTGTTGTTGCAATTGGTGGAGCACACTTAACAAATGATTTAAGTATTGGACTAAGGCTAACTACCGATCAGGCAGAGAAATTAAAATTACGTTTTGGTCGTGCAGTGATTCAATCTAAAGACAAAGCAGATCGGGTCTGGCTTGACGGTAATTTTGCTATCGGGGATCGTCAATTTCCTAGGCAAACCATAGAGCAAATTACATCTGCAAGAATGTGGGAACTGCTAGAGGTGGTTAAGAAGAAATTAGGTCACGCTTTTACACCTGAAACTTGTGCATCAGGTGTAGTGCTCACTGGTGGCAGTGCTAAATTGCCAGGACTCACTGAATGTGCCTCAAAAATCTTTGCAGTAAATGCACACTTAGGTGAAGCACCAAGCTGGCTAGCAGATAATTTACGTGATCCAGGCTATCAGACAGCGCTGGGACTATTATATTATAGTTTAAGCGGTAAAGCCGGCAAAGCATCTGCATCCTCAGAAACACGTGGTTTCTTGGGTACACTATCACGCTTATTCTCCAACGGATAATCCTATGGACTTAAACGAACTTCCTCTTGATCCGTCCTTAGCTTCTGAGCGTTCAATCGCAATTAAGATTATTGGAGTAGGTGGTGCAGGTTCCAACGCGGTCGATCGTTTGAAGATGGATAATTTGGATCGCTTGCAGCTAGCGTGCATTAATACCGATAGTCAGGCTCTAGGCTCATCTCCTGTGCAGGAAAAAATCTTGATCGGAATGAATGTAACACGCGGCTTAGGAGCTGGTGGAGATCCAGAACTGGGTCGTGAGGCAGCCGACACAGACAGAGAGAAGATTTCAGTAGCAGTTAAAGACTCAGATTTGATATTTCTTTTAGCAGGTATGGGTGGAGGTACAGGCAGTGGCGCATGTCCTATTGTAGCAGAAATTGCTGCAGAATCAGGTGCACTTGTGATCGCCTTTGTTTCGATGCCTTTTAGTTTCGAAGGTGGAAGGCGTTTGAAACAAGCAGAAGAAGCGCTACGTAATTTGCGTCAAGTCTGTGACGCAGTCATTGCACTTCCTAATGATGTAGTTTTACAGGAAGCTGCGGAGAATGAGACTGTCTTAGATTCTTTTGCTCGTGCAGATAATTGGGTGGGTCGTGGTGTAAAATCTATTTGGGCAATCTTATTTAAGACAGGGCTAATTAATTTGGATTTTTCTACTCTTCGTCAGGTGTTTCAGCATCGCGGGGGTAAAACACTATTTGGTTTAGGCGAGGGTAGCGGTGATAATGCAGTTGCTGACGCTATTGCTAGTTTGAAGCTTTGTCCTTTGCTGCATGTCCCAGAATTTTCCAGAAAAGCAGATCGCTTGTTGGTTAATATTGTGGGTGGAACAGATCTTACCCTGGCGAAGGTTAACCAGATTATGAGTGCTGTTGCAGAACAGTTTGGACGTGATGCAAATTTCGTCATGGGAGCTGTCATTGATGAAGCAAGACAAGGTCAGGTTGAAATTTGTGTTATTGGAACTAGCGATATGGGTGGACGCACTGTTCCTTCACGTCGTGCCACTACAGTTAAAGGCAGAGCAAGTTTTTCCAGCTCTCAAACAGAACCAGCAGTTGTAACTGAAAACTTAATTGAAGAAGAATTGCCTGCTACTGGGAATACACCTTCAGGAAAAACTCAAACCTCGGCAGTTAAAACTGCGCAGCATGAATTTGGCTTCGGAGAACTCGAAAGTCGGGGTAATTTTGAGAGAACTGACCGTAATCTATATGATGGGCAGGATTTAGACGTTCCTACATACCTTAGAAAAGGCATTAAGATATCGTTGTAAGTTGCTATTTATTAGCAACTTATGACTTTATTGGTGTGTAATTTAGTAACGCACCCCTTGGCAAATGAGCTAGCTTCTGCTTGGCTATGTGCATGTTTGTCGACGAATGCACAATTAAAATTCAAGCCGGTGATGGCGGGCGTGGTTGTATCGCCTTCCGCCGCGAAAAATATGAGCCTTGGGGCGGCCCTAATGGAGGTGATGGAGGCAAGGGTGGCGACGTCATTTTGATCGGAGATGTGAACACCAATAACTTGGTGGACTATAAATTTCAGCCACACCGTAAAGGTGAACGTGGCGAACATGGTCTAGGTAAAGACTGCAGTGGTAAAGAAGGTGTGAATGCAGAATTGCGTATGCCTTTGGGAACCGTTGTTACTGACGTAGAGAGTGGTCAAATTGTTGCTGAGGTAATTGAGGATGGTCAGCGCATCGTTCTGTGTAAGGGCGGTAATGGAGGCTGGGGTAATACCCATTTTAAAACGCCGACTAATCGTGCACCTAAGCGCGCAAATGATGGACAGCCTGGGGAGCGTGGTTCGTTCAAACTTATTTTAAAGAGTATTGCAGATGTTGGTTTAGTTGGGTTTCCAAATGCAGGAAAATCTTCCCTTACTAAGCAACTGACTAAAGCACATCCAAAAACAGCAGCTTATCCGTTTACAACGCTACATCCGCAAATTGGTGTAATCGAATTATTTGATGAGTTTGGCGGTTCCAAACGTTTACTCTTAGCAGATATTCCAGGGCTAATTGAAGGTGCAAATGAAAACAAGGGTCTTGGGCACCGGTTTTTACGGCATATTGAACGCTGTGCGCTTTTGATTCTTATTATTGATATGGCTGGTAATGATGGGCGTCATCCTTGGGACGATTATAAGCATCTTCTTAGAGAGTTAAAACTCTACGATCCATTACTGCTTAAGAAACCACGCTTAGTTGTAGCCAACAAAATGGATCTACCTGATTTCAAAGCAAATCTGGTGAAGTTTAAAAAGAAGCACGACGTGGCTGTTCTTCCAATTTCATGTTTAGAGACACTTGGAATCGAGCGTCTCAAAAAAGATCTCTTCAAGCGCGTTGCTACGTTCCGTACTCAGGAAAAGAAAGCTGCATGTCGTCCTACTGGCCGGAATTCTTAAAATTATCGCTTGTACATTTACTAGCAGTTGCAAGTCCAGGCCCAGACTTTGCTTTAGTCTTAAAGCAAAGTATAAAGAGTGGGCGTAAAACTGCGATATGGACTGCGTTTGGCATAGGCTCAGGTATTTTATTCCATGCTAGCTATTCCTTGTTAGGTCTTGGCGTTCTATTAAGCAGCTCTCCCTTTGCATTCACTGTTGTTAAATGGATCGGTGCTAGTTATCTTGCATACCTTGGATACTGTTCTCTTCGAGCTAAGCCTACTAATCTTTTGATTGCACACTCTAAGGGAGGTGAATCAATCAACCAAGCGCCACTTGAGGCGTGGAAAACAGGATTTATTGTTAATATATTTAATCCTAAATGTGCACTTTTCTGCATCGCTTTCTTTGTGACAGTTGTAAGTCCATTTACTCCATTACCTTTAAAAGCAGTCTACAGTGTGTGGATTGCGCTTATGACATTTATCTGGTTTTCGTTTGTAGGGTATGTTTTTACCCGCGAAAAAATCCGTACTGCATTCTTACGCCAAGGCTATTTGATAGACCGAGTCTTGGGTGTAGTCTTTATTGCTTTTGCCGTGAGTATTGCATTCACAGCACTGCGCTAAATTTAAAGATATACACCGCCGCCAAGTAGTTTTTCACCATCGTAAAGAGCAAGTATTTGACCGGAAGCTAGGGCTCTTTGGGGAGTAAGAAATCGAACAACAGCTTTTCTGTCTTCTTGAGGGATAAATTCGAGTTTAACGCGAGGATCACGGTAGCGCACTCGGCCTTCAAGTGTTGAAGTCTGGGTGATCGCACTACTTGTCCAGCTTAAGCTATGGATATTGATTTCACTTTGATATAGACCAGGAGCATCACTGTGATCGAAAGCAACAAGTAAGGCATGGTCTTCACCGCGTTTTCCTACAACGACATAGTTTTCGTTATCTGTATTGGAAGGAATTCTAATTCCTTTGCGTTGGCCAATTGTGAAGTAGTGTAGCCCCTTGTGATTTCCTAGTACTTTACCATCACTAGCTCTTATAATAGGACCAGGTTTCTCTGGAACGTACGCTGTTAAAAAGTCTGCCATCTTAACTTCACCGATGAAGCAAATTCCTTGGCTATCTTTTTTATCTGCTGTGGGTAGCCCAGCTTTTTTAGCTATTTCACGCAATTCAGATTTCTGTAAATGCCCGATTGGAAATACGGCATCCTTTATCTGATCTTCAGTGAGTAGTGATAAGAAGTAGGTTTGATCTTTTCCTTTATCAAGACCTTCAAGGATGACTGGATGTCCGGTTTCTTCTGCACGTCTAGCATAGTGTCCTGTTGCTACAGCACTAAAGCCATGCTCTTTTGCCCACGAGCGAAATACACCAAATTTGATTTCACTATTACACATGATGTCGGGATTTGGGGTAAGTCCACGCGCATAACCATCAAGCAAGTATTCAACAACTTTGTGTTTATACTCCTGCATTAAGTTCACCACTTGGAAGGGTATACCTAAATGCTCGGCTACATTACGTGCATCCACAATATCTTGTTCCCAAGGGCAATGACCAATGACTTTATCCTCATTAATCCAGTTTTTCATGTACGCACCTTCAATTGTATAACCGGCTTCTTTAAGTAGAAGCGCTGCTACGGAGCTGTCTACTCCGCCTGACATTGCGACAAGAATTTTACCGTGAGAAGGCATGTATGAGGTAAGACGCTATCATCGCTTCCTATACCGCTTTTGTTCAAGTACGCTTTTAAAGGAACTTTAGGCACTCGGCCTGCTCTAGTGAGACTAACTTATGTCCTTCACTTGCAACCTATCAGCTTTAGTCCTTACTTTGAGGTTAACTTTTAATGGTTTCTGAACATCCACGCTTCCTCAGTGCTTGGCTTGAGTCACCAACAGTGGGGATTGTCGAGTTTGATAGGGATTGGAACTCAGCCAAAGCTCCTCAGATTGACCTTACATCAGGGCCTAACACTCAGTTAGTGGTTACAGTGGCCGATAGCCTTATTATTGGTAGCTTATATGGGTACTGTTTTGATTTAGAAACCAATGAGTTTCTTTTTGTTTACCCCTTAGAGCATAGTAGTGATTTAGGTTCACAGAATGATCCAGTCTATGTTGCTGGGGAATTTAATGGTTGGCAACAAGCCGTGGGAGATCCCCTGTGGCGTCTAGATCCTGCAATACTTAAGGGTCATAAGGTGCTGCTTTGGAGGGGACAGGCGGATCGTTTTGTTTTTTCAGGAATACAAAGTTTCAAATTTGTAACCTCAGAACATATTTGGCTTCCAGTACCTGATTATGCACCGAATATTATTTTAGATCAGGGTGGTAATCATAATCGGGGGATTTATCCAGACAAACTAGGTAAGCAGCTGTGGCAATTTTCTTCATCTCAGGCATTTGAATTATCTAGCTTACCCTTGATCGCTGTCGAGGGTAGTGGAGGTCCAATGCCGCTCGCCTTAGGTGATTTCTTTTATGAACTAAAAACGGATTTACCTCTTGGTGCGATTCAGTCAGGCAAGTCGACTCTGTTTCGATTATTTGCGCCTCGTGCAACCTCTGTCGTCTTGGAGCTAAGTGAAACCAATACATCTGAAGTGTATACGTTTGAGCTTCAGCGCCGTAAGGAAATAGGTCAGGTCCCGTGTGTATGGGAAGTCACTTTAAGTAAGAATCTACATGGGTGGAGGTATTGGTATAAACTGGACGGCGTAAGAGAAGGTCCGGGCGCTTTTGATCCTGAGGCTAAGGTATTAGATCCTTACGCGCTTGCGTGTGTTTCAAGAGATGGTCCAGGGATTGTTGTAAGTAAGGACTTAATTGGTCCTGCTGATTTATCTTTTAGAACTCACAATTGGCAGGATCTAATTATTGCTGAAGCACACGTTAGAGACTTGGCCTGTCATGCGCCTATTAGTGCAAATGAAGCTCAGCGTCGTGGTTTTACTGGCCTTACAACCTGGGTAGAAAGTAGCCAATTTTATTTAAGTAATCTGGGTGTTAACTGCGTTGAATTACAGCCCATACAGCAGTGCGATAGTGTGACTAATGAGGAGTATCACTGGGGGTACATGACGACTAATTATTTCGCGCCCTCATCCACATACTGTTTAGATCCTAATCAAGCTTCTGGTATTACTGAATTGCAGGCACTTGTAGCAGCGTTTCATAAACGAGGAATTTCTGTTATTTTGGATGTGGTTTATAATCATGTCGGAGTACCAGAGCACTTGCTTAAGATAGACCGTATTTACTATGCGACTTTAGATAGAGCAGGGCATCTCATGAATTGGAGTGGCTGTGGCAATGATTTGCGTGCGCGTGCTGCCATGGCAAAGCGTCTTATTATCGATAGCTGTATACATCTTATTAAAACTTACGCAGTAGACGGGTTTCGTTTCGATCTTGCTGAACTACTCGGGGTGGATGTTTTACGTGATATTGCTGCTGCTTTACAGCACGCTAAATCAAATGTTATTTTAATCGCCGAACCCTGGAGTTTTAGGGGACATATTGCGGGTGTACTCAGGGATACCCCTTGGTCGTCGTGGAACGACGGATACAGAAATTTTGTTAGGAGTTATGTGCTTGATCAGGGTAAAGCAGAGACCTTGGAATACTATTTAAAAGGCTCTCCTTGGTATTTTGCTAAATGGCCTGCTCAAACAGTAAACTACACTGAGTCACATGATGATCGTACCTGGATTGATTCCATTACAGAACGTTCAGACGGTAACGGCTATGACTGTACGACTAATGACGTAAGACGTACGCATTTAATGGCGGCCATTTTGTTTATGTCACATGGAATCCCCATGATTTCAAGTGGGCAGGATTTTTTGAGGTCAAAGTACGGTATTAATAATACCTACTTACGTGGTGATATAAATGCCTTGGATTATACCCGTCTTGAACGCCATTTAGCGACGCATGCCTACTTCACGGAGTGGATAGACTTCAGGAAAAGCCATCTAGGCCGCCTGCTTAGGTTATATAGTCGTCCTGAAGATGGCTTTTTTAGCTCTTTTAAGGCACCTGATGGGAATTCCATAGCGCTTCTTTATAATGCGGACCAATCTCATGGTGGCTTACGCCTGCTATTTGCTATTAACCCTGGATTAGGTGCATCTTTAGTTCCTATTACAGAAGCTGTCTCTCAACTTGGTGTTTGGCAGCAACTTGCTGATGAAGAACGTTTTCATGTACCTAAGCATGGAGCGCATCGGGTGGTTGAGCCGAAATTGCACTTACCGGCGCTGAGTTGTACACTCTGGGTTCTTGAAGGCTAAGACTGCACTTAAATCGGAGAGAAAAAAGAAGCATTCCCCTTGCAAAACAGTAGCAAAGAATGTTGTTTAAATGCTCCTCACGTCTCGTGTGGAACCTGCAATTATAAATCTAACGCATAAACAAACTTAAGACACTTATGGCTCTCAAAGTAGCGATTAATGGTTTTGGACGTATCGGCCGCCTTGTATTCCGTGCTCTCGTTGAGCAAGGACTTCTTGGAACCACTTTTGATGTGGTGGCTGTGGGTGATATCGTTCCCGCTGACAACTTAGCATACTTACTTAAGTATGATTCTACCCAAGGACGCTTTAATGGAACTGTTTCATCAAAGAAGTCTTCTGCGGATAAATTAGAAGATGACGTACTTGTCGTGAATGGTCATGAGATCAAGGTCGTTAGTGCTAAGACTCCTGCTGAATTACCATGGGGCGCACTCGGCGTTTCAATCGTAATTGAATCCACAGGTCTATTTACCGAAGCTGATAAAGCTAAGGGACACATTGCTGCAGGTGCAAAGAAGGTTATTATTTCCGCACCAGCAAAGGGTGAAGACATTACAATCGTAATGGGCGTGAACGACCAAAAGTATGTTCCAGCTTCTCACCACATTATTTCGAATGCATCGTGCACAACAAACTGTCTAGCTCCTGTTGTACACGTACTGCTTAAGGAAGGTTTTGGCGTTGAAGAAGGTCTAATGACCACGATCCACTCCTACACAGCGACTCAAAAGACAGTCGATGGTCCTTCCAAGAAAGATTGGAAAGGTGGCCGCTCTGCTGCTATCAACATCATCCCTTCAACCACAGGTGCTGCAAAGGCTGTTGGCCTAGCTATTCCTGAAGTTAAAGGTAAGTTAACCGGTATGTCGTTCCGTGTTCCTACGCCTACAGTTTCTGTTGTCGACTTAACGGTTCGCACCGTAAAAGAAACTTCGTATGCAGAAATTTGTGCTGCGCTAAAGAAGGCAAGCGAAACATACATGAAGGGAATCTTAGCTTACACCAGTGATGAAGTTGTTTCTTCAGACTTCATTCACGACAAGAGTTCCTCAATCTTTGATGCAGGTTCAGGCATGGAGCTTAATAGCCGCTTCTTTAAACTCGTTTCTTGGTATGACAACGAATGGGGTTATAGTAACCGCTGTGTAGATCTTCTTAAGAAGGTAGCCGCTGCTCTCTAAGGTTTAACGTTTTCGTTTTTTGAAAGAGGAAGTGTGCGCCTAAGCAGACTTCCTCTTTCTTTGTTTTTACGCTAGGTGTTTTAGTAGATTAGGATTATTTTTTTAATTATTTTATTATGTCTAAGTTCAAAACTATTCGCGATCTTAAGCTCTCAGGTAAGCGTGTGCTTATCCGGGTCGATTTTAATGTCCCCCAGGATAAAGTTACTGGAGCTATCACGAACAATCAGCGTATTGTAGCTGCACTGCCTACTATTAAGTACGCACTAGAGCAGGGTGCCTCCGTTGTATTAATGAGTCACCTTGGTCGTCCTGATGCTCAAAAGATTGCTAAGTTTTCGCTTAAGCCAATCGCTGCTGAACTTGAAAAAGTTTTAGGTAAGCCAGTAACATTTTTAGACGACTGTGTAGGCCCAGCTGTTGAAGCTGCATGTGCTGCACTTAAACCAGGAAGTGTTGTTTTACTCGAAAATTTACGTTACCATATTGAAGAAGAAGGTAAGCTTAAGCTTGAAGATGGTACCTCTAAGAAGGCTGATCCGAAGGCTGTTGAAGTATTCCGTGCAAGTCTATCCAAGTTGGGAGATGTGTTTGTGAATGACGCTTTTGGTACTGCACACCGTGCGCATTCCTCTATGGTTGGCGTAGCACTCCCTGAAAAAGCAGCAGGCTTTTTAATGGAGGCTGAGCTTAATGCTTTTGCTGCTGTGCTCGATCATCCTAAGCGTCCACTACTCGCTATTTTAGGTGGTGCAAAAGTTGCAGATAAAATTCCTCTCATTAATAATCTGCTTGAGAAAGCAAATGAGATTATAATCGGTGGGGGTATGGCCTTTACCTTCAAGCATGTAATTGAAGGTATGCCTATTGGAACAAGCTTATTTGATCCAGAAGGTGCCAAGATCGCTTTAGAACTCGTTAATAAAGCTAAAGCTAAGGGTGTGAATTTAGTATTCCCTGTAGACTTTGTATGCGCAGATAAATTTGATCCTAATGCACAGACACAAATTGCAAGTGATAAGACAGGTATTCCTAATGACTGGATGGGTCTAGACGGTGGTCCTGAATCCATTAAGCTTTACACTGCTGCAATCTTAAGAGCTAAGACGATCGTATGGAATGGTCCTTCCGGAGTTTTTGAATTCGAAAAATTTGCTGGTTCAACTAAAGCTATGGCTGAAGCAGTTGCTCAAGCTACGGCAGCTGGCGCAGTTACTGTAGTGGGTGGTGGAGATACCGCTACCGCAGCAAAGAAATTTAAAGTGGCTGACAAAGTGACTCATTGTTCCACCGGAGGTGGTGCAAGTTTAGAATTCCTTGAAGGTAAAGTTCTCCCAGGTGTAGCTTATCTCGAAGTTTAATCTTATTATTTCTATGTCTTCACTGCGTAAAAAACTCATTGCTGGTAATTGGAAGATGAACAAGACGGCGGCTGAAGCCTCCGCTCTTTTAAAAGACATCCGTATTGGGGTAGGCAAACGTAACGATGTAGAAGTCGTCGTATGTCCTCCCTTTACAGCACTCGAAAGTTCAGCTGTAGCGCTTGAGGGCTCTATGGTTAAACTAGGGGCACAAAATATGCACCATGAAGCAAACGGTGCATTTACTGGAGAAATCTCAGCACCCATGTTGCGCTCCTTATTTGTGACGCACGTCATTTTAGGACACAGTGAGCGAAGGACGTTGTTTGGTGATACTGATAAATTCGTAAACCAAAAGGTGCTTTCTGCCATCAAGAATCAACTTAAGCCAATTTTGTGCGTTGGTGAAACCTTGGCTGAACGTGATGCTGGAACTACTTTAACTGTTGTTAAAACACAGCTAGAAGGTGGTCTAGAAGGCGTTAATAAGGACACAGCAGCGACTCTTGTCATCGCCTATGAACCAGTATGGGCGATTGGAACTGGCAAGGTAGCGACCACCGAGCAAGCACAAGAAGTACACGCTTTTATACGCGGACTTTTAGGTAAACTTTTTGGGGATCAAACAGCTCAAAAAATACGGATCCTCTACGGTGGATCAATGAAGCCAGCAAACGCAGGAGAGCTCCTAGCTCAGGCAGACATCGATGGCGGTCTTGTTGGCGGCGCTAGCCTTGAAGCCCGTAGCTTTTTAGACCTCGTTGCAGCAGCAGGCACTGCTGTTTAAGGTCTTAAAAACAGGATCGACAGCCTTATTAGTCTACTTTTAGCTTATTTCATCATGACGTCTTCGATAGCGATTATCATTAGCTCCATTATTATTCCCGGAATGCCTGGGAATGGAGATCTAGCGTAATCTGAATCGAACGCGCTAAACTCTCCATCACCCCGGGCCTACTAACAAGCCCCGGGGTTTTCTTTTTTATGAGCAACAACTCCATCAAAATCTACGACACCACCTTACGTGACGGTACACAGGGTGAGGGGATTAGCTTTTCTGTGACCGACAAGTTGCTCATTGCTGAGAGGCTTGATGCTTTTGGAGTAGACTATATTGAAGGGGGCTTCCCTGGTTCTAATCCAAGGGATATTACTTTTTTTGCTGAAGCTAAAAAATTAAAACTCAAGCATGCTAAGCTAGCAGCCTTCGGTGCTACCCGTAGGGCAGATGGACGTGCTGATCAAGATCCCCAATTAAAGACGTTAATCGATAGTGAAATGCCTGTAGTTACGATCGTAGGTAAAACCTGGATGCTGCATGTATTAGAAATTCTGAAGACAACCCCAGAAAAGAATTTAGAAATGATTGAAGATTCTGTGCGTTATTTAGTAGCACAAGGTCGTGAAGTTATTTACGACGCCGAACATTTTTTCGATGGATTTTTAGATAATCCAGATTATGCAATTAGAACTCTGGAGGCTGCAGCACGTGGAGGTGCTTCCAACTTAACACTGTGTGAAACAAACGGTGGAAAACTTGTTTCTGAGGTTGAACGTATTACATCAGCTGCAGTGGCACGTTTTGGCCAGGCTATGGTAGGTGTTCACTGTCACAATGACAGCGGTCTTGGCGTCGCTGTTTCACTCGCAGGAATTCAAGCTGGTGCTGGACTTGTACAAGGTACAATCAATGGCTACGGAGAGCGCGTAGGAAATGCTGATCTAGTCTCTATACTTCCTAATCTCTTCCTTAAGATGGGGAAGACTGCTGCCTGTGCACATAATCTTTCTCGTATTCGCGAACTCTCCTTATTCTTTGATGAGCTTGCTAACTTAAGACCAAATCCTAAAGCACCTTTTGTTGGAGAATCAGCCTTTGCGCATAAGGGTGGTCTTCATGCTAATGCAGCTCAAAAAGTTGCCCGTAGCTACGAACATATCGACCCAGCTTTAGTTGGAAACAGAACGCGTGTCTTAGTTTCAGATATGGCAGGGCGTAGCAGTTTAACGTTAAAGGCAAAGGAAATGGGATTAGAACTTGATGAGAAGCGCCCAGAAATGAAGGCTCTCATTGAAGATTTAAAAGAACGTGAATTTAGAGGTTATGAGTATGAAGCTGCTCACGCTTCCTTTAAACTTTTAGTCGCAAAGTGGACGGGTAAAAGGCCATTACCTTTCGTTGTCGAAAGTTACCGTGTAGTTATTGAACGTCTAGGTTCTACACTCTCAGCTACAGCAACGGTTAAGGTTAAGGTAGGTGCAGATCTTATAGAAAAAACAGCTCAATCAACAGGCCCTGTAGGAGCGCTTGATCAGGCCCTGCGTCTAGCACTTGAAACAACCTATCCTCATTTACGGCAAATGACTCTACGTGATTATAAAGTACGTATTCTTGAGACAAATCAGGGAGCGGCTGCACGTACACGTGTTTTAGTTGAGAGTGGAGACGGTAAGTCTATTTGGGTTACAGTTGGTGTTAGTGACAATATCATTGATGCTAGCTGGGAAGCGTTAGTTGAAGCAGTCGAATACATGATAATGGGAGCATAAATTTTTTCTAAATCGGTTACCTCTCCGATGAAACGTTTAGGCTTTTTATTTTTTTCTTTAGTATTCAGTAACGCACTGATGTCTGAAATCGTGCAAGTGCAGGCTTTGTATTTAGATACAAAGCAGCCAATAGATTTAAGGGTAAATGATTTGATTAGTCGCCTTACGCTTGAAGAGAAAGCCAGACTCTTAAATCACAAGGCAGAACCAGTGGAACGTTTTCATATACTCGCTGATCAGTGGAATCAGTGTCTAAATGGTGTGCAGTGGGATAGGCCTACGACATTTTTTCCTACCTGTATTGCCATGGCTGCAACCTGGGATACGGACCTAGTCCAAAATCAAATAGCTACTGTTTTGTCGGATGAAGCTAGGGCGATTTATAATGGCTGGCATCTTGATCCACACGCAGCAGGTCAACATAAGGGGCTTATTTACCGTGCACCTGTGATCAATATTGAACGAAATCCTTATTGGGGTAGGAACCATGAAGCCTGGGGTGAGGATCCTTTTTTGACGGGAAGTATGGCGGTTTCGTATGTAAAGGGCTTGCAGGGTAGCGATCCTTTACATCTGAAACTAGCTGCGACATTAAAACATTTTGCAGTCAATAATGTTGAAAGTGATCGGCAGAAATTAAATGCAGCTGTTTCTGAGCGTATGCTTAATGAATACTGGCTGCCGCATTTTAAGGCTGCGATTGTAGAAGGAGGAGCTCAGTCGGTAATGGCTAGTTACAATGCAATCAACGGAGTGCCAAATAATATTAATCACTGGCTATTAACCGACGTTCTTAAAACGACATGGAAGCATGAAGGCTTTGTGGTTTCCGATTTAGGAGGTGTACGTAGCATGGTTGAAGGACATGAGGCTAAAAAGATGAGCTATGTTGATGCAGTAGCTCAGAGTCTTTTGGCAGGCTGTGATTTTTCAGATAAGGAATATGAAAAATATATCCCGATTGCTGTACGGGAGGGTAAATTGCCAATTGAACGTGTAGATGATGCCTTAAAGCGTGTACTTACAGTAAGATTTAAATTGGGTGATTTCGATCCCTTTGAACAAGGAATTTATAGTCATATTCCTTTAAGTGTTATTGGCAGTGATTCCCATCGCTTAGTTGCTCTTAAGGCTGCTCAAGAATCAATTGTGCTATTGCAAAATAGGCATGCTGTTTTACCTCTTGATATTAAGACTGTTAAAACGATCGCTGTTATTGGTCCTTTGGCTAATCGAATCATTATGAATAATTACAACGGTGTAGCTCTGCCGTCTGTAACGGTACTACAAGGAATAAAGGATCGTGCACCTGGAGTTTCTGTTCTTTATGCTTTTGGTGGAAATCTTGGCGGAGGTAAACGTGCCCATTTTAAAAACGAAATTGATGAGCCTGTGGGTGATTCTAAAAGCGAATTAAGTAAGGCCCTAGCAATCGCATCTCAAGCTGATGTAGCAATTGTATGTGTTGGAACTACAGCTGCTGTTGAACAAGAAGCAAGAGACCGTACAACCTTGGCACTCACGGGTGATCAGGAAATGTTGGTTGAGTCCGTAAATAAAGTTAATCCAAAGACTATCGTAGTTGAGATGAGTGCAGGGCCACTGGTTGTCCCTTGGATTAAGACGCATGTAGATGGTATTCTACAAGCATGGTGGCCAGGAGAAGAAGGTGGGCATGCACTTGCCGATATCTTGTTTGGACTAATCAACCCTTCCGGTCATTTGCCTCACACTGTCTATTCAAGTGAAGCGCAGGTTCCCTCTGTAAAAGAATATGATATCAGTAAAGGCTTCACCTATATGTATCTTAAAGGAATTCCTCTTTTTGCGTTTGGCCATGGGCTTTCTTATACGTCATTTCAGTACAGTGATAGTGTTGTATCTTCGGTGCATCTAGGCAGTGAGCCAATTTCTATTACCACTCATGTTCGTAATACAGGTCAACGCATAGGAGATGAAGTGGTTCAGTTATATGTGAGGCATGGTACTGTGTCTGCTGGTGCACCTTTACGCGAACTACGAGGATTTAAACGGGTAAAGTTACAATCTGGGGCCACCATTCCTGTAACTTTTAAGCTATCGCGTGAGGATTTGGCGCGTTGGGATGATGCCACCCACGGTTTTATGACTAGAGCGGGTGAATATAGCGTAGAGATTGGACGGTCCTCTGACGATATTAGGCAGACAATCCATATATTTGTGGACTAGGTCTTAGATGTATTGTTTTTTCATTTTTCGCGTGATTTTGGGGCATTGTTCTATCAGTTTAAGAAATTCCCATGAAAAAATCGTCATCCCACTTTCCTAAGATTGATACGATCCGCTATGAAGGACCAGCAAGTGATAACCCACTTGCATTCCGTCATTTTGATCCAGATGAGGTCATGGACGGCATTACCTTCTCTGAGCAAATGCGCTTCTCTATTGCTTACTGGCACGCATTCCGTGGTGCAGGAAGCGATCCGTTTGGTCCTGGTACAATCACACGTGCATGGGAGAGCGGTAAGGATCCTATCTCAGTTGCAAAGACGCGTATGGATGCAGCGTTCGAATTTTTCCAAAAGATTCGCGCTCCTTTCTGGTGCTTTCATGACAGAGATATTGCTCCTGAAGGTTCCTCGCTACTTCAGTCCAACAAAAATTTAGATAAATTAGTAGCACACGCTAAGATCTTACAAAAACAAACCGGAGTTCATTTACTTTGGGGTACTGCGAATTTATTTTCTAATCCACGCTACATGTGTGGTGCTTCAACTAATCCAGACGCGCATGTGTTTGCGTATGCTGCAGCTCAGGTTAAGAAAGCCCTCGAAGTTACTAAAGAATTAGGCGGAGAGAATTATGTATTCTGGGGTGGTCGCGAAGGCTATGAAACACTGCTCAATACGGATCTTAAGCGTGAGCAAGATCACTTGGCTGCGTTCATGCATATGGCACTGGATTACGCAAAGAAGATTGGCTTTAAAGGCCAATTTTTGATCGAGCCTAAGCCAAAGGAACCAACGAAACATCAATACGACTTCGATGTCGCTAGCGGTATTGCTTTCTTAAGAACCTACGGCCTTGAAAAGCAGTTTAAGTTTAATATTGAAACTAACCATGCAACTCTTGCAGGCCATACCTTCCAGCACGAAATTGAAGTAGCAGCCTCTCAAGGTATGCTTGGTTCAATTGATGCCAATGCTGGAGACTTGCTCCTAGGTTGGGATACAGATCAATTCAATACCGACGTACGTGAATTGACTCTTGCTATGCTTTCAATTCAGAAAGCGGGTGGCTTAGGTACTGGTGGATTTAATTTCGATGCGAAATTACGTCGCCCTTCGATTGATCTAGAAGATCTGTTCCATGCCCACATTGGTGGCATGGATGCTTATGCTTTAGCATTTAAGATTGCTCGCCGTATTATTGCTGAAGGAAAACTCGAATCGTTTGTCGAAGCTCGTTACGCTAGCTTTGACCAAGGCTACGGTAAATTAATCGAGAAAAAGAAGATTGGCTTTAAGGAGCTCGAAAAACTTGTACTTACTCAATTAGGAGAACCAAAGCCTAAGTCAGGTAAGCAAGAGTATCTGGAAAACCTCATTGCCTCTTACCTGCACGGTTAAAGGATTTTTTACTCCGCTTTTAGACTGTAATAGACAGTCGAAAGCGGAGGTAAATCTATCGTGATTGAGTAGGGCTGGTTATCTGTAACGCCTGCAACAGCTTTATGCTTTTGCAGCTTTGATTTACTTGAACCGCCAAACTCTAAAGCATCGCTTGAGAGTACAGCTGTATAAGTTCCTTTTTTAGGAACTCCTAGACGGTATTGCTTACGTTCTATCTGGGTGAAATTCGAAACTGAAATTACAAACGACTTGTTGGCAATTCGTATAAAACTTAAAATGCTGCGCTCTTTGTCGTCTGCACTGATCCACTTAAAACCCTCCCAGTTAAAATCGTTTTCGTATAGGGCAGGAGTTTCCTGATAGAATCTATTGAGCTGTCTTACGAATTTCTGAAGTTTTTTATGCGGGATTTGGTTAAGTAAATCCCAGTTAAGTTCACTAGATTCATTCCATTCCTTAGTGACCCCTAATTCACTACCCATGAATAAAAGTTTTTTTCCAGGGTGAGAAAACATATAAGCTAAAAGACTGCGTAGATGTGCAAATTGATCAGGTGATTTGCCCGGCATTTTGAGCAGTAACGGTCGTTTTTCATGCACTACTTCGTCGTGAGAGAGGGCAAGCATGAATGCTTCTTTGAAAGCGTACACCATTGAGAACGTAATTTCATTATGATGAAACTTACGATGTACAGGTTCTTTACTAAAGTAGCCTAGGGTGTCGTGCATCCAACCCATATTCCATTTTAGATCAAAGCCTAAACTCTGTCTTTTCTTAGGCCCTGTTACTTGAAGTATTGCCGTTGATTCTTCGGCTATCATCAGGGTGCCAGGGAACTGCGTATGAATAAGTGAGTTTAAGGTTTTAAAAAAAGTAACTGCACCTGAATTCTCTTTTAAGCCTAAGGTCTGATTAAGCGGCTTTGTTATTGAGTATTCGGAGTACACCATAGATGAAACTGCATCTACACGTAAGCCATCAATATGGTATTCCTTAAACCAGAAGTAAGCGCTACTGGTTAAAAATTCGCGTACTTCTTTTTTATCTAAATTAAATAACGAAGTTCCCCACTGAAGATTTTCACTACGTGTTGGATCTGCGTGTTCATATAGAGCAGAGCCATCAAATTGTGATAACCCATGTTCATCTTTAGGAAAATGTCCTGGTACCCAATCAAGAATTATACCTAACCCTGCAAGATGTGCCTGATCTATAAAGTACTTAAAATCATCTGATGACCCAAACCGGGATGTAGGGCAGAATAGACCCGTAACCTGATAGCCCCATGAGCCATCATAGGGATGCTCGGTGATAGGGAGGGGCTCGATATGTGTGTAGCCCATGTCTTTGACATAAGGAATGAGTGTCTTCGCTAACTCGCGGTAGCTAAGCCAGCGTTTATCCTTATTTTTTGTTTTAGCCAAACGCCATGAACCTAAATGTACTTCATATACCGAGATCGGTTTATCTAGGGGTGAGGATTTTTTACGCTTTTTTAAATATGCTGTATCATTCCAGGTGTAGCTAGAGAGGTTACTTACACGAGAGGCTGTTTCAGGTCGTAATGCTGAGGCAAAGGCAAAGGGATCTGATTTATCAACACGTATTTTAGTGTCAGCAGCTGTGATACTAAATTTATAAAGTGAGTTTACTCCTAACTCAGGAATGAATAATTCCCATACTCCCGTTTTACTCACACGCCGCATGGGATGTCGTATGTAATCCCACTGATTAAAATCCCCTATAACACACACCGAAGCTGCATTCGGTGCCCAGACACTAAAGTTAACTCCCTTGCTGCCCTGATGCTCAAGCAGGTGTGCTCCTAAACTCTGGTAAAGATGCTCACCCCTGTGCAGATTGTGTTCCGTTGTATAAGGCTTAACACAGTACGGCTTACCAAGTTTTAACTTGGGATTAGAAGCAATGTTTTTTCCTAGCACGGGTTAGAAGGATTTTAGCTACTTAAGTAATGGATCTGCTTTATTCAGAATTCCACTTAAATCATACATCTCGTAATAAATTTAAAAACCCCAGTATCGTCTGCCTGAGGCCTCCATATTATAAAATGGAGCCGATGATCGGAATCGAACCGATGACCTACTGTTTACGAAACAGTCGCTCTAACCAACTGAGCTACATCGGCAGCACGAAAGAGTAAGGAAAAAGCCGCTCAGTGGTACTGTCAAGGTACTAAGCCACTTAGAGAGCCTGTACAGAGCCTAATTGCACCATAGTTTTCTGACTGTACCACTTACTCGCTTAAGATCTGATTTGCACCCAGGATTTAGGTGCATGATACTCTGATAATACATGAAACTAGGCCTTGGCTTATATCGCCACATGCTCACTCAAGAGAATTTCCGTTTTGCTAAGCAAGCGGGTGCTACCCATATCGTCGCACATCTTGTAGATTATTTCCGTGGGACTTCTCACGGCGCCAAAGATGATCAACCCACTGGTACAGACAGGGGTTGGGGGATTGCAGGTGATCCTGAACTGTGGACACTGCAAGAACTTGTTAACTTACGCCGTAATATTGAAGCCGAAGGACTTAAACTTGAGGCGATAGAAAATTTTGATCCCGCGCACTGGCATGATATTTTACTCAATGGACCTCGCTATCATGAGCAGATTGAAAATGTGAAAACGATTATTCGCAGACTGGGTGAAGCAGGTATTCCTATTATGGGATATAATTTTAGTATCGCAGGAGTCGCAGGACGTGTGACGGGGAATTTTGCTCGTGGCTCAGCACCTTCAGTAGGCATGGATGGTCCTTTAGATAAACCACTTCCAAACGGTATGGTATGGAATATGGTTTACGATGAAAAAGCGCCGCAAGGCACCTTAGATTCCATTACACATGAAGAGTTATGGAAACGTCTCACTCGTTTCTTAAATGAAATTTTACCTGTTGCTGAAAAATCTGGAGTTAAGCTTGCAGCACATCCGGATGATCCGCCGCTTCCAACAATCCGTGGGCAGCCAAGGCTTGTGTATCAGCCTGCACATTATCAAAAGCTCATCGATATTAATACCAGTAAAGCAAATCAGTTAGAATTTTGTATCGGATCTCTTGCTGAAATGACTGAAGGAGATGTCTACGACTCAGTCGATCAGTACAGTAAACAGGGTCGTTTAGGCTATGTGCATTTCCGTAATGTAAGAGGTAAGGTGCCTACTTATAAGGAAACCTTTATAGATGACGGAGATGTCGATATGATGCGTATTCTGACAATCCTTAAGAAGAATAATTTCGATGGCGTTTTAATTCCTGATCATACACCTCAAATGGCGTGTGCGGCACCGTGGCATGCAGGAATGGCGTATGCTATGGGCTATATGAAAGCTGCTATGAAATCTTTAAATATATCCTAATGCATAATTTCCCTGAAGTATTCTCACTTAAAGGTCGCACTGCGTTAATTACAGGGGGAGGGACCGGTATTGGTGCTGCGATTGCAAAAAGTATGCATGCAGCGGGAGCTACGGTTATTTTAGTGGGACGTCGTCAAGCAGAACTATCAGCAGCTGTGAATGAATTAGGTTCACGTGCATACGCAGTATCTCATGACATTACTCAGTTTGATAAAAGTGATAGCTTGATTGAGCTAATCACCAAAGAATATGGTCCTATTCACTGCTTAGTGAATAATGCTGGAATTAATTTAAAGAAACCCGCGATTAATACCTCCGTTGAGGAGTTTCAAACAATCCTATCGACAAATGTGCTAGCAGCTCACGCTTTAACAAAAGCGGTGGCTCCTCAGATGATTGAACGCAAATCTGGTTCAATACTCTTTATTGCTTCAATGGCCTCACTCTTTGGTATTCCTCAGGTCGTGGCTTATAGCGCAGCTAAATCAGCTCAGGTAGGTATGGTAAGAACGTTATCAGCAGAACTCTCGTCTCAAGGTATTCGAGTCAATGCGATTGCACCTGGCTGGATTGAAACAGCGATGTCAGCAAAAGCGTTTGCTGGAGATCCTGCACGACTGCAAAAAGTTTTGGGACGAACACCGATGGCTAAACTAGGAAAGCCAGAAGACATTGGTTGGGCTGCAGTTTATTTGGCTTCTGAGGCTGCTTCCTTTGTTACTGGCGTAGTATTCCCTGTTGATGGTGGTGCAAGTATTGGATTCTAAGTTAGACTTATGAGTTCACGTCTTCGTAGTAGATTAGCCTTCATTGCCTTAATGCTTTTACTTATTGCAGCTGTGATTATTTTACCTCGTTTCCTTATTGTGGCAGAGATTGCAGGTAGGGAGTTATTTCTCATGCGCAGCCTAATTTTCCCTGCGGCCTTTATATTCGGCTTTTTGTATATCACCCGTAAGCGTGGGGAATAAAAAAGGGGCCCCTTATGGGCCCCAAAGTCGTATGGTGGTAGGACCTGGATTCGAACCAGGGAAGGCGTAAGCCAGCAGATTTACAGTCTGCCCTCGTTGGCCACTTGAGTATCCTACCAATACGAAAGGGTTAGTCTTCTGGCAGTTACATTAAATTCAAGAGTTTTTTCACACGACTTACACATCTTGCCTATATTGGGGTATAGTATTTGATCATTTTTAGCCTTATGAACGCAGAAATACGCGATTTTTTAGGAAAAGTGCTCGCAAGTGGCTATATTGCCCACTTATTCGCGATTGCTGGCTTTCTGCTCGCTTTCTTTCTGGTTGCCCGGCTAATGAGCGAAAAAAGGGCTCCAGCTAACACTTTTGCATGGTTATTGGTCATTATTTTGGTCCCTTACGTTGGAGTGCCCCTGTATCTGCTGATTGGAGGGCGTAAATTAAGGCGGTTAATTAAACGCAAGACTCAGCTTCATCCTGAACTACCTGTAGGTTCTTCCTATCCACGTGTTTTACTGGGTGGGCCAATTGCTCATGCCCTTACTGGCGCAGGTGCTTCACCATCAGTTCCTGGTAATTCTCTTAAATTATTACTTACTGGTGAGGATGAATTTAATCTCTTGGCTAAGCATATTTTAGAAGCCAAGCATACGATTCATATAACGACTTTTATTTTCAAACAAGATGAGACAGGAAAGAAGATTGTAGAACTGCTTGCGCAAAGAGCGCGTGAAGGCGTTAAAGTTAGAGTGCTTCTTGATGCTGTGGGGTGTCTGATTTCGAGTATGAATTTAATGAATCCTATTCGGGATGCAGGAGGTGAGGTGGGTCGCTTTATGCCTGTAATTCCTTTTTCATCCAGTGGTTCAGCTAATTTACGTAATCACCGCAAGATTGCTATATTTGATCACGCAACTGCAATTTTAGGCGGCAGAAATATAGCTAAGGAATACATGGGTCCTAGTTACTTTAAACAGAGATGGTGTGATCTAGGTGCAGAGATCAAAGGTCCAGCCGCTGCGTTACTAAATGAAGTGTTTATTGCGGATTGGTGTTTCGCGACAAAGCAAAATCCAGATGCTGTACATAGGGGTATTTCACCTGCTGTTGCTGAATTAGTTGGAGAAAGTGAACTGCAGGTAGTTGCTAGTGGTCCCGATGTTAAAGGAGATCCACTCTACGAGGGAATTGTAGCCTCCATTCAGGAAGCAGATAAAAATATCACAATAGTTACACCGTATTTTATACCGGATGAAGTGCTTCTACGCTCTCTGATTGTGAAAGCTCGTGCAGGAAAAGAAGTCACCTTAATTGTGCCGCTTCACTCAAACCATCCGATCACTGACTTTGCTCGCCGCTATTACATGCGGGAACTTAAAAAAGCGGGTGCTAAGATTTTACTTTATCCACGCGGTATGCTTCACGCTAAAGCAATTATTGTGGATGAGCGTGTAGCAGTTTTTGGATCAGCAAATTTTGATTTAAGAAGTTTATTTGTAAATTTTGAAGTCTGTGTTTTTTCCTATTCTAAAGCAGATGTGCAGTCATTGAGGACTTGGGCTAATGAGTTAATGAGTCAGTGCAAAGAAGCTAAACCTGAGAGACGTGGGCGTACACGTTTACTGGGAAGTCTTGCTGAGGATTTAAGCCGCTTACTTGCGCCACTTCTGTAAGGTTAAATTAGGCCCGCATCTCGGAAGCTATAATAACCCCTGCCTAAGGGATCAAGTTCTGCTCTACCTAGGATAACATGGTCAAGAAGGGGTATCTGAACAGCTTTAGAGGCATCACGTAGTTGCCGAGTGATATCTAAATCGGCATGACTTGGCCTAGGATCTCCACTGGGATGGTTGTGAGCACAGATAACTGCACACGCTGATTCTCGCATCGCTGCACGATAGACCTCGCGTGGATGGGCGAGGGCAGCTGTAGCAATCCCGGATGAAATTTCTACTACACGTAGTAATCTGTTTTTTCGATTTAAACAAACAGCCCAGAATTTTTCTACTTTTAGGCCTACTGTATAATTTGCCATGTGCTCAGCAACAAGTGGTGCGCTATCTAAAGGTTCATACTTCTCGCCGCGGTGCGCGACTACACGGTGAGCTATTTCCATGACTGCCATAAGCTGTAGGGCTTTAACATGGCCTATTCCTTTATGCTTTCTAAAGTCTGATTCTGACCAGCTAAGTAAAGAGGCAAGAGATCCACTTTGTTCTACTAGGGTATTTGCTAAGGTAATTACATCGTTATCCTTAGTCCCACTGCTGAGTAAAATAGCGAGTAATTCGGCATCGCTTAAGGCGAGAGCACCGCGCTTATGCATACGATCACGTGGGTGCTCGTTTCTATCTAAGGGACGAATTTTAGTTGGAAAAATTTTAGGGAATAAGGCGATTTGCATCACCTCTATAATGGCAACTTCCCAACCTAGCCTCTGTTTGATCCACAAAAAAGGGAGCTTTAAAAAGCCCCCTGTGGTAAATTAGAAGTGTTTTACGTAACCTGTACGTCTAAGACGTTCGAGCCAATGCTCGGTATCAGTTTGAGTCGTTTGAGTCATTAAGATGTGCTCAATTTGCTCACGTACCTGGTCGAGAGGTTGGATGCCTGCATATTTGCGGTCTTCAACAAAAAGAACAAAACAACCATCTGGCGTCATGATTGCATCGGTAACGTTGTTTTTCTTTAAAACAAAGATTGGATCAGCAAATTCTGGTTTTAAATCAGTACGTTTCATCCAGCCCCAATCTCCACCTTTTGATCTCTTGGTATCTTCACTGAGTTCCTTGGCGAGGTCTTCAAATTTTTCTCCCGCATTGAAGCGCGTGATAATAGCTTGAGCACGTGCTCTTAAACCTTCAGCAGACTCAGTGTCAGTCTTGTTGAGTTGAATCAGACGCAAGTGAATACTGTCTTCCTGGTAAAATTGATCTTTGTTCTCTTTGTAGAATTGTTCGATCTTAACAGGACTTACGATACTGACCGACTTTTCCTGCTGCTGACGCATGTAATGATAAATGATATCCTCTTCTATATCCTTACGATATTCCCTCATGGTCATACCACGACTGCGTAGGTAAGCTAAAAACTTGGAGCGGTCGTTATCGAATTGGTCACTTAGCATTCCAGCAATACGGTTATCTATGAAGCTTGCTGGAATCTGCTTTTCGTCTTCTCCCTCTTTGTGCTTACGAAATGCTTTAATGATAAGTACTTTGTCGATTAACTGTTGGATAACGCTATCCTGAAGCTGTTCTAGTCTTTGATTAAATTCTTGTTCATTACGGGCTTCTTTTTGAAGCTGCGCAACCAGTGGTTGGATTTCATGGCGGACGTCATCCACTGTGATTACTTTTTCCTCAACAATGGCTACGATACCATCTGCGTAGCGCAGATTAAGGTTATCGCCTGGTGCGATTGCAGTTTGAGTAGCTTCTGTTTGGGCCAGCACACGGCAGCAGGTCCCAGCAATGAAGAGAAGTGAGGTACTAAAGCGACGTAGCGTCATGTATTCGGCAGATTATTAAGGAAACAAACGATCTCTTCCAAACGTAGAAGGGCTTTCGCTGCGGTCAACCTCGGAAAACGTGAGCCTGGCATGACCCAATCATCCCTACGGCCGCTGTTACGTAAGCACTTCAGTCTGTGAGACTCACATTCGACCAGTAAGAGTTTTTTTTGTTCGGCTAAGATTCTTATTTTTGTGGTCAAAATAAGGGCTTTAACTTCGTCACCGTACTTGCCGAATCGGTCTTTAATTTCATCTGTAACTTTTTTAAGACCCTCTAAATCAAGTGTTAATGCAAGTTTTCGGTATAGGTCTATTCTTAGTCTAGTCTCCGTTACGTAAGTTGAGGGGATGAGTGCCTGTATTGGGGTTATCGCAATTGCACCATCTGCTTTGTTCTCAGCGTCTTTTATGGCAGTATAGCCGTCGTCACGTCTACCGGCTGCTTTTTGAGCACTATTTATTTTTTCTCCAGTTGAGACAAAATCCAGTTTTACGCTTGCTCGTATGTAGGATGCCGTGGTTTCGCCCTTAAGGCGGGCCACTGATTGTCTTAAAAGCTGGCAATATAGCTCGAATCCCACTCCCACGATATGCCCACTTTGCTCTGTTCCCAGTAAATTTCCAGCTCCCCTGAGCTCTAAATCGCGCATGGCTATTCTAAAGCCAGCTCCTAATTGATTATGTTGGCGTAACGCAGATAAGCGTTGGCGAGCAACTTCGAGTAACTTCGTGTGCTTATGTAAAAGTAGGTAAGCATAGGCTTGATGTTTGAAGCGTCCTACACGTCCCCTTAATTGATAGAGTTGGGATAATCCAAAACGGTCAGCTCCTTCGATGATGATAGTATTACAGTTAGGAATATCTAGGCCACTCTCGATGATTGTTGTACATACAAGGACCTGATTTTTTCCTGCGACAAATTCAGTCATGACCTGCTCTAAAGCATCAGCATCCATTTTTCCGTGACCTATACCAACACTCACCCCAGGAAGTAATTCAGCTAAACGATTCGCAACATTCTGAATCGTTGATACTCGGTTGTGTAGATAGAACACTTGCCCACCACGTCTTAATTCATGACGAATTGCGTCCACGACAACTTGCTCATCATAAGTTTTAACAATCGTTTGAATCGGATGCCGATTAGTAGGTGCAGTTTCAATTACACTTAAATCACGTGCACCAGTAAGTGCTAAATATAAAGTACGAGGAACAGGAGTGGCACTCATGGAGAGTACGTCCACACTTTCTCTCATACGCTTGAATACTTCTTTATGTTTTACACCAAAGCGCTGCTCTTCATCTATAATCACCAGCCCTAAATCTTTAAACTGAACGTCATCCTGGATTAAGCGGTGTGTTCCTATTAAGATATCCACTTGCCCAAGTGTTGTTGCTTCAAGAATCAGCTTTTGCTCTTTAGCAGTTTTAAAGCGGCTAATCATTTCAATAGCGATTGGGTAGCCTGCCATTCGCTCCCTAAATGTATTTAAGTGTTGTTGGGCAAGTACGGTTGTTGGAATGAGTATTGCCACTTGCTTGCCATCTTGAACGGCCTTGAAAGCGGCTCGCAGTGCAACTTCAGTTTTTCCAAAACCAACATCTCCACAGATGAGCCTATCCATTGGGCGGTTTCGCTCCATGTCAGCTTTAGTTTCTGCTATCGCTTTGAGTTGATCGCGTGTTTCAGTGAAAGCAAAAGAGGCTTCGAATTCTCTTTGCCACTCCGTTTCTGAACCAAAACTGTAGCCAGGTTGTGATTCACGGCGTGCTTGAACGCGTAAGAGTTCTGCTGCGACGTCCAACGTTGCTCGTTCCGCTGCTTGGCGTGCTTTCTCCCATCTTCCAGAGCCTATTTTCCCAAGTTGGGGACGGATTTTACCTAACCCAACGTAGCGACTTAATAGATGAGATTCAGAGAGTGATACGTGAAGGGTAACGCCTTCTTCAAATTCTAAAGAGATCACTTCACGTACGCCCTGAGCGGTATCTAGTTTGGTAAGACCCCTAAAAAGTGCGATCCCATGTTGTAAGTGAACGACAAAATCGCCTTCTACTAATTCAGCAAAATCAAGGAGTTGATCGACCTGAGCTTTTTGTACACGAGCTCTTTGATCTGTTGCAGCTCGCCTTGGTCTTTGACGTCCTAGGATTTCAGTTTCGGTTACAAATATAATTCCTGTCTTTGCCTTAGCGAGGGAGATTTTTTCAGGTAGCTCACTTGCTTTAGTATCTCGGTACTTTATTTTAAAACCTTCGTTAAGACCCGCCTGAAGAAATACGGGTTCGATGTGTTTTGTTTTAGAATGCGCCTTAAGAATTTCCCTCATCCTTTGTTCTTCACCACTTTTTGCTGCAATAAACACTAGGCCATAATCTTTATTTTTCCAGATACCCAGTTGCGTGAGAAATTCACTACGTGCACTTTCTTCGGCTTCAAGTCGATCTTGTGCAACTAATTCATCTCCAGGAAAGTGTCTACTATGGCTTAAGTTTTCAGTATCCCAGACTGTGCTATCACAGGTAGAATCAAAGTACGTGCTTGCTTCATCTAGATCACCTACAGCGATCAATTCAGCGCATGCTTCAAGGATTGGAGTAGCTCCTTGACCCTCGTCCGGATTAAGTGCTCTAAATTCCTCCTCAAGAGTCGTGGGCTCAATTAATACACACACGGTTGATTTAGGCAGATAGTCTGCAAGACCAGAGCGTGCAGCATCAAGGCGAACTCGCGGGGAAGCAGATAAAGTAATTGTTTCTACAGGATCACCTGAGCGCTGTGTCACAGGATCAAACGTGCGAATGGATTCAATCTCGTCTCCAAAGAAATCCAAACGGTAAGGTCTTACATCAGTGACTGGATAGACATCAATAATGCCACCTCTGATGGCGTAGTGTCCGGGTGCCTCACACAGCGCTTCGCAGTCATAATCAAGTGTTTGAAGTTCGGTAAGTAGACCCGTAAAGGAATGGTGTTTACCTTGATGGAGCGTAAGTTCATGCGCACTAAATTTTTCAAGTGCGGGGACTGCCTGTAAAAGAGCTGAAGGAGTCGTGATAACAATTAAAGCAGGGGAAGGTTTCCCTTTCTTTTTCGCATCAGAGGCTTCAGGCTTAACATCTGAATGACTAAGTCTGCCTTTAAGTTTAGATAGTACATTAAGTCTATCGCTTGAAGCTACAAAGGCTTCTCTTAAATCACGTGAATCTGGGATCGATTCTGGGAAGACTAAAATTTCTGCATCAGCCCTATCTTTTTTCGCTATCTTAGCTTCTGTCATTGCAGCGTAGAAAAGACGTATGTCTTCACTCATTGCTTCAGCTTGGCGTAAGTCTTCTATAACAATTAATGAGACTGGCTTTTTACGTTCACTGAGTAATTCAGATACCACAACAGCACGCGCTGCTGGGCATATGCCAGTTAAGCGGTGACGTGTATTTTGAGCGGAGTCAGACATTTAGCTTTTAAATCAAGGCTAAGTCCTCAAGAAAGCAAATATCTACACTCACTTAGCATACGGCTTCTACCTAGTGCTTTACTTGGCAATATCAAACAAGGGCAGTGCTTGGCGAGCGGCTGCTTCTTCAGCAATCTTTTTAGAATGTCCACGCCCACGGCCGAGTTCTTTATCTAATAAGTAAACGGCAACTTCAAAGGCCTTAGCATGATCTTCACCTTCCTCTAAAATCACCTCATATCTTAAAGCATGATTGCCGTGGATAGGTTGTATAATCTCTTGAAGCCGACCTTTCGGGTTGTCACGACTACTTGAACCTTCCAGCCGTTGAGCTATATCGCCGTAGAGTGCTACGACAGTTTTTTTAGCAGCCTCAAAACCACCGTCCAAATAAACTGCACCAATGAGTGCTTCACAGGCATCCTCAAGAGACGATGCACGGCTGCGACCTCCAGAGGATTCCTCACTTGTACCTAAACGAATGCATGTATCGATATTAGCTTCTTTAGCAACTTCTACTAAGAAAGTTCCATTCGTAAGCGATGCTCTACGTTTACTTAAGCCTCCTTCTTGCTCTCCTGGGTATAGTGCAAAAAGAAGATCAGTCATGATGAGCTGTAAGACAGCGTCTCCTAAAAATTCTAGCCGCTGATTACTGACGGTTACTTCAGCATGATCTGCAAGATAGGAGCGGTGTGTGAGTGCCTGAGTTAAAAAACGTTGCTCTTTAAATACGTGATCAATGCGTGTTTGAAGCGTTTTAAGCAACTGATCGTAAGTCTTAGTATCCATGAATCTTTGAATTAGGATTAAGACGAGGCGCTTGCGTAGCGCTTTAGGCCACGATTAAAAACAAAAATAGCGACGCTAAGCCAAATGATCGCAATCCCAACAAGACCTAAAGCCCAACTTAATTTAAAGCCGCTGAATAAAATTTCTGCAGGAGTATTACTGACGACGACTAAGGGTAAAATCCAAACAAAAACTAGACGTGCCAAACCGTGGAAAGCTCCCTTGGGGAGTCTTGAAAATTCAGTAAGCGCAAAGTATGTACCTTCAATACCGCTTGTACTGGTAAGCCAGAAGGATAGGGACATTGTGAGAACAAGAATGCTATAGTGAATGGCAAGGCCTGCAAAGATCACGAGCGTGTAGCCTATCATGTCTAAAACGGAAGGGTGCAAGTTAAGTTTGTTAGCTGCAAAGATCACGACTCCCAGTGCAACAAACGAATTAGCTAGTCCATCTGGATCTAGCTTGCGTGTAGACGCCATAAATAAGGGATGGCCTGGTTGAGATAGGAAAAAATCGAAGGCTCCGCTGCGCACATTGCGGCCAAGCTCAAACAGATTAGTCCAAAAGAAACCCATCAGTAAGCGCTGAACAAGCATGCCTGTTCCAACGAGCATAACCATTTGGTACTGCGTCCAACCTGCAATGGATGGTGTGTGCTGATAGATGACTGCAACTAAAAGTAAATTTACACCCATCCAGAGTAATTCAACTAAAGACCAGATAAAGAAATCTCCCCTAAACATCATGGTACGCACCAGAGAATACCGAGCACCAGCTAACCATATTTTAAAATAATTCATAGGTGCTTACTTATCCTCCTACAGCTGTATGACGTTTGAGTCCACGTACCCAAAGTAGCTGAGATGTGCAGAGTAATACAACGACCCAAAACGCTTGAATCATGAAGCCTTGTGTAATGAGTTCTGGACCTATACGGCCTGTGATAATTGCCGCTGGGAAATACATTTGGTAGAAAAATGGTAGGTACTGAGCGATATTGAAAATCGCTTTAGGCATAAGGTCTAAGGGGAAAGCTTGTCCACCCAGTGCTGTCTCTACTGCCATAGAAAGAATAACAAAACCTTGTATTTCTAAAAACCAGAAGCTTAGCATGCCAAAACAATACGCTATCGAAAATTGAATAATTGCTGCCATTGCCATTGCAGGGATAGCGCAAAGTAGTCGCCACATGTCATGGGGAAATACCAGATAGCTTCCAATCCAAGGAGAAATAAGAATTAAAGGAATTAGAACTAGGGCTCCAGATACAAGACGAGCTGCAACAAAAACACTGAAGCGGTAAAGGTAATAATTGATTGGTTTTAGAAGAAACTGATTGATGAGCCCATTTCTGATTTCTTCACTGATTTGGTAGTCTTCATTAAACGCACCAATGAAAAATTGAAGAATAATTAGAGTAACAAAATAGGTGATTGTTTGTGCTAAGTTAAAGCCACCTATCGTTGGCTTAACTGTAAAGATAGCACCCCAAAGAATAAAGGCTGCAGCTAGATGTAGTAGGGAGAACAAGCCACGAGCTAAGAAGTTCCAGCGGTAGACAAGATTGCTTTGTAACCCCAGAATGAACGCCTGTTTATATTTACTAAAAACTGCGATCATTGCAGAGAAAAGCGTGCAATGATTTCTTCAGCGAGTTGCTTGTAAGCGTGAGCTCCTGGACTGCTTGCATCGTAGGAGAAAATTGTTTTTCCAAAACTTGGAGCTTCGCTAAGCCTAATTGTGCGTGGAATTACAGTGCTAAAAATCTTACCAGGCAGATGCTGTTTAACCTCATCAATCACTTGTTTCGAAAGTTTTGTACGCGCATCGTACATAGTCATGATGACTCCACCTAGTTCTAGGTCGGTATTAATCCCTGCTGTTTTTAGCCGATCAACATTACGTATAATTTGGCCAAGACCTTCTAGAGCCATGTATTCACATTGCAGTGTGATTAAAAGAAAATCAGCTGCAACTAAGCTATTCATTGAAAGCATTCCCAAGGCTGGGGGACAGTCTATGATAACGACCCTAAATTTCTCTGACGCTCTTACGGGTGCTAGTACTGTTTTAAGTTTGAGTAGGAAGTTCTCAGTTTGAGCAATTTCTATTTCAGCTGCTGCTAAATCTTCTTCACTTGGAATTAAGCTTAGATTCTTAGTTGATGTCTGTACAATCAAGTCCATCGCGTTTCCTTCTCCGCGTAATGGTCCGTAAAGACTTTTACCTTCTTGTTTCTCAACGCCAACAGAGCTCGTAGCGTTCGCTTGCGGATCAAGATCCACTAAGAGGGTAGTGATTTTTTTTGCTGCAAAGGCGGCAGCAAGATTCACGGCCGTGGTTGTCTTTCCGACACCCCCTTTTTGATTGGCTATGGTGAATACGATCGTAGGCATAAACTTAACCATGTAAGCGGCTTGGACTTAGGGCAAAGCGGAAAATTAACTTTCTTAGCCTTGCTTTGATTACTTATGACAAGCAGAGGCAACACGGGTATATATAGGTTCACAGTCATCCTTTAAGAGCTAAAGGATGAAATTCTATGCTAATTTAACCATATTTCGGCTAGAATTTAGACTATAACTACATGCTTAGCTAACGGATTTTGGAATCCAGTTTAAGTCCTACACGTAGACAGGCGGGTTTTTGCTGTAAATGCAGCCTTCATAGGACAATATCCTGCATTTCTGATTTCTTTGTATTTCTTAACTAAAAAGTGAAATTTTGCATTCGTTTACAGGTAATCTACAAATCAAATTCTATTTTTGGTAGCTTAGGGAATTGATTTGTAGTTACCGGATCCAGTAATGCCAGTATTAGATTATCTTTTAATGCGATATAGTACTGCTTATTGGCAGCTATTTTGTGCTAGTCTAATAAATACAAATGTATTTCAATTTTTCTACACCATGAAACATAACCTATACCCTAAGATTGTTGGATTACTTGTTCCATCAATTTTTGCTTCAGCGCTAGCTATTATAAATCCTGTCAACGCACAAGTAGCGCCACCTAAGGATGAAGTAGTCAAACTCAGTGCATTTTCTGTTACCGGTTCTAACATTAAGCGTGTTGAACAAGAAAATGTACTTCCTATCACTGTTGTTGATCAGGAAATGTTTGAATCACGTGATGCTAATCAAGCATCTGAATTGCTAACTGCTTTACCTGAAATTACGGGTATGCCAGGCAATGAAACAGCTGTTGCTGGTGCTACTGCTCGTGGTGATAATGCAACAATTTCGATGCGTGGTTTACCTTCCAGTAATACGCTAATATTAGTCAACGGTCGTCGCTTAGTTCCTCATCCTATCAGTCAATCCGAAGCAGGCGTTCCTACGTTATCTGTTAATTCAAATCAGCTACCTAATGGCGGAGTAGACCATATTGATATTTTAAGAGATGGTGCTTCATCAATTTACGGCACAGACGCTGTAGCTGGTGTAGTCAATTACCAGATGAATAAATCATTTGTAGGTACACAGCTTAAGTTAGCCTGGGGTCAAACCCGCTATGGCGACGGAAAAGACCGCCGTATTACAGTAACACAAGGACAAACATTTGCAGGTGGTAAAGGTCATATTGTTGCAGTAGCTGACTATTACGATCGTGGGGTAGTGTTTTCTGCCAATAGACCTTTTTCTTCGAATCCAGATAATACTGCTAATGCTCCTGCTCCTTGGAATGTGCCTACTGATACCACATTTAATTTATTATCAACATCGAGTGCTTTCGGTTCCTATATCACAGGTACCGCTACAGCTACTAATCCGTATGGCCAAGTAAGTACATTTACAGGTGCTCGTCCTACTGGTGTTCCAACAACAATGACTTCAAGTACGGGTGTTTTCTACCTAACCCCACTAGCAACAGGTGGTGTAGGTTTCGGAACAGCTGCTCCTGCACGTACATGGACAGGTCCTGGTCATGATTATTATTGGAATAATAGCGCTTACCGCCACATCCAACCATCAAGTAAGCGTACCAGTATTTACACTTCAGCAGAGTATGAAATTAACTCTAAATTGTCCGTCTTTGGTGAGTTCAACATGTATCAAGCGCATTCAACAGCTTACCGTGAGCCTGATGCTTATTCGCAAAGCACGGATGGCTACTTAATTGTACCTGCATCTAATCCTTATAATCCTTTTGGTACTCGTTTCTGGGATGTGAACGGTGCAGCAAACACAGATGGTACAGCTCGTTTGAAGGGTACCCCTTCGGCTGTTTCTGTTACCAATAAGCGCTTTATCGATTTTGCGACACGTACCGATTATGTCACTGACTCAGTTTACCGTGGAGTGCTAGGAGTTCGTGGTAAATTTTTTGATTCATGGACATACGAGGGAGCACTTTTATATTCTGCAGCTCGCGGCATTGAATATGAGGCAGGTGCTACACGTCGCAGTCTTCTTAACGCAGCTATCAATCAAACTGATCCTGCAAAGGCGATGAATCCGTTTGGTCAAACCTTTGCCATTCAAAATGGTGTTGAAGTTGTTACTGGGGCTTTCACTAATCCGCAAAGCTTAGTGAATACATTTGCAGCACCATTTATCCGTAATGGTATTACAAAACTCGGAAGCGGTGATTTTAATGCTAGCGGAAACTTGCTACCAATATGGGGTGGTAATTCAATCGGTGCTGCTTTTGGTGGTGAATTCCGCTATGAGGCGTTTGACGATTTCCGCCCTCCATTTGCTGGCTTAAATCCAGCAACCTCTGGACTTGATCCACTTGGTGATGATTTCGTTAGCTTTTCACCTAATAACGATACGCATGGTAATCGTCATGTTTCAGCACTTTATGCTGAAACTGTTTTACCGCTCGTTGGTCGTTCCTTTACCTTACCATTGGTTAGGTCGCTTGAATTAACTGCTTCAGTGCGTAGGGAAAATTACTCAACCGTGGGTTCAACTTCTAAGCCAAAATACGGCGTATCTTGGAGACCGCTTAGTTTTGTAATGACACGTGCTTCCTATAGCGAAGGCTTTCATGCGCCTAATTTGAATGAATTATTTACTGGGACCTTACAGCGTACCTTATTAAGCAGTAATGACACGTACCGCTCGATAGTAACTGGATTACCAACAGACGGTCCTTCAAATCGTATTAGTATCGCTCACGGTAATTTAAATTTAAAACCAGAAACATCTAAGAGTAAGTCTGCAGGTATCGTGATCGATATCCCTTATGTTAAAGGTTTGTCGCTATCTGTAGATTACTGGGAAATAGCTCAAAAGAATGTTATTGTTACAGGTGGTGGTATTGCTGCTGATACGGCTACACTACTAGCAGCCACTCAGGCTGCTGTAGCATCTGGTAAAAGTATCGGTAGTGTTGATTTAGGTTCTGGAACAGCAAACTACCAAGGCGATCCTTCCGTAGTTCGTATGCCTGTTACTGCTACAGATATTGCCGCCTTTGCTGCATATAACGCTACTCAAGCTCCAGGAAATCAGCGCGCTGTTGTCGGTGGCATCTCCTACGTAAACGTAAGTTACTACAATGCTGCTTCCCAGTTTGTAAATGGTTATGATTTTGATCTTAATTATCGTTTACCAAAGATGAGAATTGGAAGCTTCACCTTTGATACAACATGGACATACCTAAACGATTTCCATGCTTATACTTCAGCAACCGCAGCCCGTACTGAATACCGCAGTTCAAACAGTGCTAATGTCGGAGGCGCAACACCTCCATGGCGTGGCACTAGTATGTTAAATTGGAAGAAAAGCAATTGGTCGGCAGGTGTTTCTATGTATTACATAGGTCGGTACACGGATACTGGTGCAACCACATCTTTAACTACATGGAATACACTTGGTAATCCTACTTATATTCAGCCGATATTTAACAATGGATCATATAGCTACCGCTACGTAGTGCATGATACTAAAATGTATAATACTTATATTGCATACCGCTTGGAGCCTTCTAACAAGTGGTTTTCTGATACACGTATCAGGTTGGGTTTAAACAATGCCTTAGATGCTAAACCACCACTTGTATCTGGAAGCTCACAAGGTTTTGAAACAGGTCTATACACCAGAATGGCTCGTGGCCGTACCTATTCTATAGATATTACAAAGAAACTATAATAACTGTTTTTATTAACTCAAAAGACGTGCTTATAACCAGCACGTCTTTTTTTGTGCTCACTGTTTAGTGGCTAGCCAAAAGCGGCACTCATCTGAAAAGTCTTTCACTGCAGCTGATTCTTTGGAAATTTCTTTCCTTAATGCATCATACTGATGGGTCCAACCTGTTGCAGATAAGTCATCGAGTATTTCAGAACGATTGGGTAAATGCATGAAAGTTTTCCCGTGTTCATGGGAAAAATAGCGATCACCAAATTCTACTAAACGTTTGTCTTGGGTGCCTTTTTCCCAGCGCAGTGTCTCAAGTGACCACAAGGCTCGTTCGGTAGGCGAATAATCCCGGTCATGGGTAGTGAATAATAGTGGAGCACCCGGATTACTTACGCGTTTTAATTCAAGCAAAGCTTTACGTCTATTATCTCTTCCTGGAATTTGCATTAGTCCGTTAAAGAGAAATAAAACACCATCAAATTTTTTTTTAAAGCAGGCAATTTTGGGTAAGCAAGTTGCATCTGCTACATGAAGATCAATGCCGTGTGCTTCTTTTTCTTTTACCAGACTCTTTGCTTGCTCGATGGGTTCATCTGCTAAGTCGAAAGCTGTTATGTTTGTGTAGCCTTTATTCCAAAGGCCTAAGGCTGCACGACCAGCGCCGCAGCCTGCCTCAAGAAGACGTGCACTTTTATCTTTAAAAAAACGGTCGATTAAAATTTCCTCCGATTTCCAAAGTCCTAAGTTATGTGCTGCACGGGTGTAATGCACCACGGCAACTGGATCATTGAAATGATCTTTGACTGCCTGAATTGTTATTTTCTTATGTTTATTTTTCATGCTACGTCCCTGACGCAGCGAAATCCAATGTTTGATGCTGCACTGTCAGGCGTATTACTACTGCGGGCATCTGTTCTATAGCGATTACAGTAACTGGAGTGGCATAGATAGCTGCCGCCGCGCATGCATCTACGAGTTCCAGTATCTGGGCCTAATGGATTCTCTTTTGAGGATTTTAGATAATAGCCCGATTCAAACCAATCCCAGCACCATTCCCACACGTTGCCCGTCATCTGATATAAACCGTATGCATTTGCTTTATAACTTTTAGCAGGTGCGGTCCCGTAAAATCCATCGGCATTGGTGTTATGATTAGGAAAGTCACCTTGCCATACATTCATGCGGTGCGTCCCCTCTGGCTCTAGTTCATCACCCCAGGGAAATCTTTTTTGAACTAATCCGCCGCGTGCTGCATATTCCCATTCAGCTTCGGTGGGTAGGCGTTTTCCAGCCCATGTAGCATAGGCTTGGGCATCATTCCATGAGATATGAGTTACAGGATGCAACCAGCGTTGCTTAATATTTGTACCAGCACCTTCTGGATGTCTCCAGCTAGCACCCTCGATACGGTACCACCATTCACTACCTTGTACGACTAAGCGAACTCCTGCGTCTAATTGTTTTGAATTCAAATGCCCGAAAAATACAAATGACCAACCGTATTTTTCAGAATCTGTTTTATAGCCTGTAGCGTTTACGAATAAATTGAAGGATTCGTTAGTAACACAGTTTGTATCAATGTAGAACGCATTAACTGCAACATCATGTGCAGGGCCTTCACCGTCTGCAGCAAAACCGTATGTCGCATTTGTCCCCATACTAAAGACGCCACCAGAAATAAGCCGCATACCTTCAGATGATCCTGAAGTGATGCGGCTAAACCGAGTAGGTAGGGTCTCGTGACGAGACCCTTCTGGGGAACTAGGGGCGCAGCAAGCGCCCATAGGCTTACTTGACTGTGAGGATTCCATGCATGCCGGCCTGGAAGTGGGCTGGAAATGTGCAAATAAAGGTGTATTGGCCAGGTGTAGTAGGTGCTTTAAACTCAACCTCACCTGATTTGCGTGGTCCAAGAATGTCCACTTTGGCAATTATATCAGCTGCACGGTCTGCTGGGATATAGTTAGTGTCTTTTGCTGCAGAAGCTGCTGTATCAAAAGAAGTTACGTCAACATTGCTGTTCAAAAGAACCCAGTTATGTCCCATGACTTCCTTAGGGATTGTGCCCGCGTTTGTGAATACCACTTTAAGGGATTCACCAGGACTTGCTGAGATTGCTGTTATGTCGTATTTCATTGTGTCATTGGCACTTATGTCAATTTCACGAGGACCTGATGGTGCTGGTGTAGCCGCTGCCGCGGTTGTAGCAGGCTGGGAAGATTGGCCACAGCCAGCGCCGATAAGCGCCATTAAAGTAAGAACTGAGAATGTGATTTTCTTCATTGTAGATGTTAATTCGCATTTTGCTGACCCTTACGCAACTATGATTGATTACCTTAGATGGTCATTAGAACAAGGAATGATTACTAGGAGTTATATTAAATGCGTAGATTAATGCTTGAAAACTAGCTCATTTCGTTGAGCTTGGTTGGATTCGTATCCATGCGTCTGCATAAATTTTTACATAATTCGTTCACCAACATCCGCTCCCTCGGAGCTGTTGCCTCATTGGCATTGCTATCCGGGTGCTCTTGGCAGTCCCTGCTTGGTCTGGACGGCAAACAATCTACTTTCATCACTGAAGGTCCCGTAGCTAGGACACAGCTGGATCTTTTTTATGTCACGTGCTACGTGACGTTTGCAATATTTGTCATCGTTGCATCAATTCTTGCATACGCTACAATCAAATTTAAAGCACGCACTCCAGCTGAAGAAAGTGCTATTCCACCTGAAGAAGGCCATGGCAACCCACTTATCGAGGTAGGGCTTATTGCCGCGTCTGTATTCGCTTTAGTCATTATAGCTGTTCCGACACTTAAAGGAATTTGGTATACCTACGACGTACCCGTTGAAGAAAAGGCAAATGCTTATGAAATCACTGCAACT
>Ga0194047_10000062_pt1 | contig 80008 bp, 87 predicted proteins | sample JunL225m_MetaG_2_FD_160070 | JGI IMG/M metagenome (GOLD analysis project Ga0194047, IMG submission 160070) | Anoxic zone freshwater microbial communities from boreal shield lake in IISD Experimental Lakes Area, Ontario, Canada - Jun2016-L221-5m | ecosystem: Environmental > Aquatic > Freshwater... | reverse complement strand
TTGTTGTTAAATCTAGACGCCTATGCAATATCTATTGATACCAGTACTCGGTCTCTAGTGGAAACCCATAGGATTGCCCTAGGACCATCCAAGTACGGATGCGGTGGATTTCGGTGGCCAGTGGGGTTTGGTTTTGTGTGAACTCCCTATTTGCTGTTGTTGTTAAATCTAGACGCCTATGCAATATCAATTGATACCTCTATTGAACCTCTACTAGAATTCTACGAGATTGACATACTAGAATTCTACGAGATTGACTAACACTGGCTTTAATTCGCATGCATAAACAAAACATATTGGACTTGAATGGTTGACCCTAGTGTGCCGCCGAGACCAAACATCCAAGTGTTAAACAAATACACGGCATGTGTCGTTGTCGTCTGAAAAATATATCCTGAATTAATGTTGTAGTAATGATTTGTAGTTCCACTGGGAGTTCCAACATAACCGCCAACAACACCACCTTGAACAGTATATGTTGACGGATCAATTGGAATGGGAATCATGCCAAACACCGCAGTATGATCAGCATTCGAATAAATTGATGTCAATACACCTGATATCACGTAATCATTACCAATCTTGTAAGTCAGTCCAGAACATGAATAGTTCTCGCCGTATTTTTCATCGAAAAACGATGTATTGTTACTTGCATTTGCAGTGGGCGCAATACCTGGTCCAGGGTATGAAAATGTTTCAATCGATATTGGATAGACTCCAAGTGTTTTCTGTGCGGCTGCCAAGCTGTTACTGCCAGTACCCCCCGCAGTAATAGGAAGAATGGCTGGTATATTCAGTGCTTTTCTTGCAGTCGTTACATCAATGCTACCGGTTCCACCTTGCGTGATTGGAAGTACATCAGGTATGCCCAAATTTACACGTGCGGTTTCTACGGTTTTTGCCGCAGTTCCTCCATGTGCTACCGAAACAGGACTTAAATAAGGTAGTATAGAAAACACCATTCCCACTAATGCTACAGCAAATACAATACCGACGATCAGCCACTCATACCAAAGCATTTTATTGATCACGAATCACGATAAATCCAGCAGGACGTGCTTCTAAATGAATGTTTCGTCTTCTAAATGATTCAATCACTTTTGCAACGTTGGTTTTGCACTCGGGCTGGATTCGAATTTCGACTGGAACCTCCTCCAATGACTCCAAGTGATTCTGAATGCGCATAATAGTTAAGCTCAAATCTCGTGTTTCGCTTTCTAACAGTTTTGCTTGAAGTAACGTAGCTAATGGGTGCCTTATTTCCATTTATTATTAGATGTAATAAAAGATGAGCACAACGAAAAAAACGCCTTGGCTTAGAAAGCTTTTGGGTAAGAAAACAACTGTGACATCAAAAAATAAGTTTAAAAGATCAACACCATTACTAAAACGTATAAAAAGACTAATATATGGGCAAAGTCCAAAAAGATCTATGAATGCTGAAGGTGAGTCTTGGACAAAACTGTACCGCTTTCCAACCGAGTTAATAAAAAACACGGTATTTCCTGGGTCGGCTGTTATTAACGGTGCCGCAATAAATGCACATTTAAGCATGATAACGAACATTTATCCCAACCATTTTGATATCATACATATAAGTAATTCTACCGTGAAAAGCACACAAATTAACATAGGAAACTACAATCTATCTCCGGAAAGTTGTTGTTTAACGTACGTTGGTGACAAAGATGATAAAGTTAGACAATCTGTGGCACGCAAACTTACAGCTATGAATACCGATGATTTCTCCTACTCTTATTCAGAATTGTGCAGAATAGTATTTAATCAACATTGTAAAGAAACCAATTCACAAACACTAAAACAGTACGCAAACGACATAACTAATCAGTCTAATATCATATGCAGTGGAATATTTTTACATGTGTACATAAAAACGTTTATAGAGTTAAAGCTTGATCTTTCATTTGTCTTTCCATTAAACCCATTTGCTTGTACTCCAGCCCGAATTATAGATGTATTAAAACACAACAACAATTGGAGTGTAGTTCCACTGAAGCTTCTCCTGCTTGCCACACCATTGGCGTATAAATATCCAATGGATCCAAAGCAAAAGAAAGCGTACGATGACTATCTATCTGAAGCTAATTGTAGTCTAATAACCATGGACAGCACTGGTGCGTGTGACGTGACTAGCGTGGCGCATAATGATCGTGATGTAGTAAATAAGGACAGATTTTATTGGACAGATGTGCCTTTTAAGTTTATACCTGGAATATATGACAACAAAGAAAACAAAACGTTGATAAAACCTTTATTTATTTGCGGTACCCACCCTTCTCAGAAATCTACCCATGTGCAATATCAAGCGTCCCAGCGGAAGTAGCGCCAACTTGTTCTGAATGTGCACAATCAGTTTGTACTTGAATGCGATATTCAATTCATGTTTGTACCGCTCTTTCAGTGTTTGTGTGTAAACCGGTTGTCCTGGGCCATCCTTAGACCGCTGGTTGATAAACCTCAAGAATCCCAGTAGATTCTCGTGTTTATACAAGTCGCTGGCCAACGGTTTGATTGATTCGTGTAATACAGTTAAATCACCAAACAATACTCGCTCACCAATATCCACATAAAACGATGGTTCTTGTGTGTAAAAACGAACATGTAGACAGTTTTCACCAATCACACGTTGCTCACAAAAGTGTACTCTAGAATTAATCAGACAGTGTAGTTTCCATGATTTTTGGTAAATGTACTTTCCGCATTCTCCAGCAGGTTCCAGCAGATGCCATCGCCGAGAATCACAGTCTGGCAGTGTCGCAGCGTATCGCATGTTAAGCAAAGCTGGAGTGGCCTTGAATTGATAGCGATCCACACCCAAGCATCCCAATAACACACATGGCTCTGCTCGAGGGATTTTGGATTGTAGATCGGCCCACGAATATGGTATCTGGTGGAAATTCACTATAAACATGCGAACAACAGGTTCCTCTCTGCGTACAAAGTGTGTGATTCCATTCGAAACTCTCTTGGTAAACCCAAACGGATTCAGCGTGGCTTCCATGTGTGTGTCATTGGCTATATTGAGACAGACTACACCATTGATGCATTGCCAAGGAATGTGCTTTGGCACGGCTGAATTCGTTTGGAAGTCCATGAGAATCCACTCGGATCGCTCGGGGTGAACAATCGAATCAAGATAATTCTGTCCTTTCAACAGAACACGATCCATTTTATTTGAGAAACAATGACTGATGCAGCGTGCTTATTCCAAACACTTTATATTCGCAGCGACACAGTAATCTTCATACGCGTTTTCCCATTCAACCGATACTTGAGAGCTATTGAACGCGTTGGGTTGTTGCCAAGCCGCTTGCCATGGTGCAATTGCATTCTTTCGCAACCATTTTACATTTGCGCTATTTAGAGGTTTCGAGTTCATACTGCGATCTTTCGGTGGGGACTGGATTTCTAATTGCAATCGATAGATATCCACATCAGGCCGAAATACACTGGTAGACGCTCGATCAAAATCGATAAATACCCACCTGCCACTGTGTGTACGGGCAATGTTAAATAATGCTAAATCACCATGTGTGAGTTTATGTTTGATGCAATATTTGCCAATTGAGGATATGTCTTGTACCAAATTTGCAAGTTCTGTGCTATTCTGCGGCGTGGACAGCCAATTATCCAGCTCAATGTCAATCGGTTCCATGATAATGACCCCAAATGAAGTGCTTTTATCGCGTTTCTCCACACAATCCAAATAAATCTCTGGTGCATATCGACCAAACGCCTTCTGATTTTGCACTTCGCGCTTAAATCGGTCCACATCAATTGAATTTTTGAGTATCTGAATCTTTGCTGCAGCCATTTTTCCATCTTTTTCCACTCGATAAACTTTCCCTGCAGTTCCTTGACCCAGCAGTTCACCCATTTTCCAGTCATCCATGCAAGATGGCCAATTCCGTTTTACACGTTTCCGAGTGATTTCCCATTCACTCAATAACTGTTTTTCGTCTTTTACACCTTCCTCTTTATACATGTACACATCAAACTTCAAGTAGGGCACAGTTGTGTCTTTCTTGAGATATCCGAATATCGCAACGTTGGATGCATCACCAATATTAATGGTATTTGCACGTTCGCCATACCTTGCTCTATTTATCGGCAGTTCGTGGTCCCCTCGGTATGATTTCGCATCAATACCGTACACATTAAAACAACACATCAGAATAACATAAGCACGCTCTTGTCGTTCATTGGTTCTGAGCAAATCCTCCAAATTTGAGTGATAGAACACGTGAGTAAAATCGGTAATAGAGTCAATCCCCTTTGACATATCAAACGCGTCCTCTGGGATGGCATAGTAACCAATGGGACCGAACTGCCTTGATGCCAGGTCCAAGAACGAAGCAACCGAACCCCATTTAATTTTATGTTGCATATATCTAGAATTCAAATTCTTTTCAATGAATTTGGGCAGTTCTCTTCCCAACACGGTCGTTCTTTTCGGTGAGGTTGGAAAAGACGCGACGCGTACAGCAGTGAGCGACGACTTGTTCCCCATTTATTATCCAGTAGAATTCGACTAGAAAAACTTGTTGTCCAACGTGTACCAGAATGTTTCACGGCCAGGTATCGAATCATCTGCACTGGCGTAAACATGAATTCCCATATTGCAGAGGATCGCGTTTCTAAACGATGCGTCGTCATGTTTGGAAAACTCACACGTAATACGCGTTTTGTATTTATCTGCTTGCTTTGCGTTTTGTATACACTTTAAGAGATCATCATACATGATAGACTGTGGACGTTGTATGCTTTTCTGCATATTGGTAATAATCTCGTGTAACGTTTGCTTATCCATCTTTTTTTTATGTTGAAATTACGGATGAGAAATGGCTTGTAATAGTGTAAAAAATGTATTCGACGTGATAACTGCGTGCCAATTGTATTTCAATAGACCAGACAAACCATTCATTGAAAATCCACTGCTGTTTACAATGGATTCTGATGGAAAGTATACATGGCCAAAACAAGTTGAACTTAAGTTGCGATCGATTTATACAATGCCGAAAAAGTCGCAAACCATAGTGATTGTGTATCCCTACGATGTGTTCAAATCGAAAGGAAATGACATTCCTATCATAAGACGAATGTGTGAACAAATCAGAGAAGACCAACAAATGTATATTATTGTGTTGAACACCTTGTGTGATGTCAGTAAAGCGTGTAAGGATTTAATAGCTAACTTATTATTACCATTTGAACAAGTGAACCCATTGAAGTTTGAAGACTTTCTGCATTCTAATTGTACAGATCTGTCAGCGTGTATTTCAAGTGTACCGCTTCATCCTCTTCCGTATCTTCCGCAATCACAGTGCGTGACATTAAATGCTCAAAGCATGATTATTTCAGCATGTCGTTTGTATGTACGTTTTAATGGAGGAACATTGATCTTCAAATCTTGTGATCGTTCTTTCTCTTGGCCGATTGCATATTCTGATTATTATGATAAAGACATCGATCCGCTGCTTGAATCATTAGCTGTAAATGATAATATGATTATTGTGCGTGAAAAAATGCCACTTGAGTACACAATCGAAAGGAAAGCAATGGCATACCAAACACGTGGTGTATTCTTGGTGTGCGGGATGGATGTGTTCCGGTTTGATGTGGCTTTTAATCAAACAAATGACGCACCAATATCTAAACGTCTGCAAGAACAGAAATGTTGACATCAATGAGCCCCGCTAATCAAAGTGTAGTAAAGACTGGGATTTGACTGTTCGATTCTAACCAACGCCTGTGGGTTGATGTGCTTAACGTGTGATTGCGAATAGGATCGCATTTCATGTTGTCCAGTATTGACGTAGTGTTCCCAGCAGAATTCGTTTGGAATTTCCTTGGTATCCTCATACATGTTTTTGTATTCTTCGGGATTGAAATCGTCGGGAACTTGATCCAGTCGAAATCTACCCGCATTATTGGGTACGTAGAGTGACTTTACAGTCAGAAACAAGTTGGCAGGGGGCACGATTCGAGTGGTTTTCATCTCCTTTTGTTCCAGTAGTTTTTGAATACCCTGCTGGTTGAATCCGCGGAAATATGCATTATCGGGTTTGTCGTCATCCGTGTAGCCATACGATTCCGTGGCAAACTTGTCGTTCACCATGAGCTTCACAAACGGTTCAACGGATTCCGTCAAAATACACGAATCATTGATCAGAATGTAACCATCGTATTCGAGTTTCATCATTTCCAGCGCATAATAGGACTTTGCAAAATCCACGCGAACCTCGTTGCTTTCTACTAGAATGGTATTGGGATGCAGCTTGATGTGTGCAAACTCTTTACTCTGAACCAGTTGAATTCGCTTTACATGTGGCTCAAACCGGTTCAAGATGATTTGTGTGACTTCGATCTTCACGGCAGTATCCGGATGTGTGGAAACCACGAGCAGAATGTTATTTGTAGTAGGTTTAGGTTTCGGCTTGAACTTGAGAAAGAGTATCGTACCAAACGCCAACAACAACACAATCAGTAATGCGACTAGAATGTACTTTAGGACCATTTCTCATCCCCTCAAGTCAAACAAATGTTCTGTGTTGGCGCAACGCTCTTGTCGTAATACAAGTAAATGCATCGGCAGAATTCATCCGCATTTTTGGGTGAATTGAGTAGTGCATGTCGTAACGCGTCTAGTAACACTAGTCGTTTAACGTGTTCACGCGGTGTGCGCGAATCCGGATTAAACCGAATCCACAATACGGGCATACCCAGTGCGTAAGTAATGTTTTTCATGCGAGTCAATTCACATTCTGGATTCCTGTCTCGATGTTGATACTCATCCACTTCCAGGATCACTTTGTGTTCCAGACAATCCCAAACGAAATCTGGCCGTTGCTGCGAGCATGAACCAATCGCTTTGTCGTAACTTTCGTATTTGTTGAGAGTTTCATCCATGTCCAGCCACGACTTGATCAGCTTTTGTTTGCGTAAATGTAGTGATAACGTCAAATAAAGAGAGCAATTACTGCATTTGGCTTCATGGTCTACAATTTCCAAAACACCACACACTGTGCACAGTTGCTGAACTAGATTAATGTGAAGTTGACTTTTGTGTGACTCGCACCATTCTGGTATGCCATTGATACCGAAAAGTGCGGGTTTGGGGCATTGGTTACAAGTTCGATTGGGGTTTCGAATGAATCCGGGCAGAGTATGTTTGGCACATCGGGTAGCAAACCGACCCGGATACCCATAGGATGACGCCGATGTACACTCGCTACATATGCGCTTCTTCAATGCCACCATTCCCTCCAACTTGTGCTTGACACAAAAGCGACGTGACTTTTGTCCAGGATAGTTACATGAAGCTTGAATACCGCACGTTTTAGACTCACACAGAGAAAACCTGGATTTCATCCCGCTTTGCTTATGTTTGTAACAGTGTGTGGATATGCTTGTGCCAAAGACAGCGCTTTTGCCACATCCCGGTTCTTTGCATAAACCTTCAAACCGAATCATGTTTTGTAGGCGGTGTGTCTTACAATAGGTTTGTGGTGTCGATGTTCCACCGTAAGTGGACCTCTTGAAACATCCTTCAAAGTGACATATAGATTTGCTTGTCGTAATCATTCCATCCACTCTGTGTTTTTGACACATGCGAGGTTTAGAATCATCTGGAAAACGAAAGTAGGCACGTGATTTACAGTATTGACAGGAAGGAGCATGCGACATTTTTGTTATATTCACGCCATAACGGTATACAGAAAATGTATCGAATAGAATTCACCTGGTTATGTATGGTTTGACTTGGCCAGTGGGGTTTGGTTTTGTGTGAACTCCCTATTTGCTGTAGCTGCGCCGACTTTGTTTGTTGTTAAATTTTTCTTGCTATATGAACTTTGTCGATACCTGTATTGAAGTCCTAGTGGAATCTCTTAGGATTGACCTAGGACCATCCAGGTACGGATGCGGTGGATTTCGGTGGCCAGTGGGGTTTGGTTTTGTGTGAACTCCCTATTTGCTGTTGTTGTTAAATCTAGACGCCTAGGCAATATCTGTCGATACCTGTACTAAGTCTCTAGTGGAATCTCTTAGGATTGACCTAGGACCATCCAGGTACGGATGCGGTAGATTTCGGTGGCCAGTGGGGTTTCATTTTGTGTGAACTCCCTATTTGCTGTTGTTGTTAAATCTAGACGCCTAGGCAATATCTGTCGATACCTGTACTGTATCCCTACTAGAATGTTACAAGATTGACCTAGGACCGTCCAGGTACGGATGCGGTGGATTTCGGTGGCCAGTGGCGTTCAGTTTTGTGTGAACTCCCTATTTGCTGATGTTGTTAAATCTAGACGCCTAGGCAATATCTATCGATACCTGTACTGTATCCCTACTAGAATGTTACAAGATTGACCTAGGACCGTCCAGGTACGGATGCGGTGGATTTCGGTGGCCAGTGGGGTTTGGTTTTGTGTGAACTCCCTATTTGCTGTAGCTGCGCCGACTTTGTTTGTTGTTAATTTTGCTTGCTATGTGAACTTTGTCGATACCTGTATTGAAGTCCTAGTGGAATCTCTTAGGATTGACCTAGGACCATCCAGGTACGGATGCGGTGGATTTCGGTGGCCAGTGGGGTTTGTTTTTGTGTGAACTCCCTATTTGCTGATGTTGTTAAATTTTGCATGCAATATGAACTTTGTCGATACCTGTATTGAAGTCCTAGTGGAATCTCTTGGGATTGCCCTAGGACCATCCAGGTACGGATGCGGTGGATTTCGGTGGCCAGTGGGGTTTGGTTTTGTGTGAACTCCCTATTTGCTGTTGTTGTTAAATCTAGACGCTTAGGCAATATTTGTCGATACCTGTATTGAAGTCATAGTGGAATCTCTTGGGATTGCCCTAGGACCATCCAGGTACGGATGCAGTAGATTTCGGTGGCCAGTGGGGTTTGGTTTTGTGTGAACTCCCTATTTGCTGTTGTTGTTAAATTTTGCTTTCTATATGAACTTTGTTGATACCTGTACTAAGTCTCTAGTGGAATCTCTTAGGATTGCCCATCCAGGTACGGATGTGGTGGATTTCGGTGGCCAGTGGGGTTTGGTTTTGTGTGAACTCCCTATTTGCTGTTGTTGTTAAATCTAGACGCCTAGGCAATATCTGTTGATACTTGTACTGTATCCCTACTAGAATGTTACAATATTGCCCTAGGACCATCCAGGTACGGATGCGGTGGATTTCGGTGGCCAGTGGGGTTTGGTTTTGTGTGAACTCCCTATTTGCTGTTGTTGTTAAATCTAGACGCCTAGACAATATCTGTCGATACCTGTACTAAGTCTCTAGTGGAATCTCTTAGGATTGCCCTAGGACCATCCAGGTACGGATGCGGTGGATTTCGGTGGCCAGTGGGGTTTGGTTTTGTGTGAACTCCCTATTTGGTACGGATGCGGTAGAATTGTTTGGCCAGTGGGGTTTCATTTTGTGTGAACTCCCTATTTGCTGATGTTGTTAAATTTTCGTTTATACTTACTATCTATTGACACATGTACTGTATGTCTACTAGAATGTTCAGAGATTGACCCAGGATGTTCTATACATATCCATGCAAAACGATATCGCGCAATGATCCATCTTCCACGGTTGCATAATTATTATACTTGTCGAAAATATCCATTGTGCGTTGTAAGCGATTTCCATAGAAAGAATCACCTCGTGTCATTTTCACGGTTTCCCAATATTCTTTACTCATAGATATATAATGATTCATGCGCAGTACCGTATTGGGGACCTCGTAGATACCTACGCCCCGCTTAAGGACATGTGAGTGAACTCTAAGTTTTCTGACTTTCGAACATCGCACCATTCCTTTTCGGTTATCACTCTCATAGGTGTGATCTTCCGGATATCGATGTATGAATGAACATCGAACGTCTTTAGGATGTTTAATATGACCAGAAGATCCATAGTTGATCATGCGAAATTGCAGGTAATCATGAGAACTCAAGTCGTTTTCTAAGTATTCGCGCAGAGGCTTGTGCACACCAAACACATACTCATCAACATCATTCACCATTATCCATTCGCATTCATCTTGAATGTTTGACTTGAATACGGCATTGTAGTGTTGTTCCTGTTTGCCTATTTCTGGCATGTAATAGTAACTGACATATCCAGTCGAAACATATGTTTTCAATATTGCAGCAGTGTTGTCCGTGCTACCGTTATCAATTGCGTATATATGCTCTACACCCTGTTCGATGTAGTGTTGAATAAAATCACGAATAATCATTTCCTCATTCTTCCCGATACACAACAACCCAACAAAGTACTTTTTATGTGAGCTCGTTGTTGGTGTCACTACTTTCGATTTACCCAGTCTGCTTTCTACATGTGCGCCACAGTTGCCAGTCGATTTCACCGGATACAGTTTGAATGCCAATAGACTACACATGGTGACTGCCAGAAGCCATCCTAAACCCAAAAGAATGTACAAAAACACAATGTTCATTTATATACAATCTAATTGACAACAAGATACGCCCGCACTGGGTCGTAATATGCATAATACGCGTTGGAATCGTTGAATTCGGTCGAAACGTTGTTCTGGTGGAACACATGGTTGAAGCTAGTTTCAGCACAAGACCGTTGGTGCGTGCACTGCGTGGAATAAAAGTAACAATTCGATATTTTATTTCTGAGTGCCAAGTGAATTCTATGAGATTCTAGTAGAAATCTCCTGGCACACCTCCGAATGCCAGGAATCATAGAAGACAAACGATATGTACATTTGGGAGCTGATGGACATCCAATTATGGACGATTGGTTTTATGGATTTTTGGATGATATAGGGAAGGACAGAGTTGCGCATGGAAATGGTGGATGGAAGCTCATATCTGAACTGCCAATTGCTGAACAACAATCTCTGGTTTTGGTTGGCTTTCCGGAATGGAAGTCGTGGCATGCTCAGCTCATTGATCCCCAAATTGGGCGAGACAATTTCAACGACGTGAATACGTTCGAAGAGTTTCTCTCAGTGTTGGAAAGGTTTTGACAGGATTTTGACAATTCGGATCTTTCTATACGCCTTCGGACGCGATCGAATCGCGATTCTGAACTGCGCTCGGACGCTTTGACCAAGAGCTGCCCATGACTCAGGACTATGAGCCTTTATTCTAAACTTCATGCACATCGTAACAGATTTCAGTCTTTCGTTTCTCGTGCGGATATCCCACTGGGTTGGCATATATAATTCGGCCATCACAGATAGTGTCAACATACTCGTGCGTGTGTCCGCACACCCAAAGCCTAATGTTTCGCAACTGCACATGATCAAGCAAATCCGAACAAAACCCAGAGTTGTCAAAATCTTTGAAGCGGTCATGAATCAAGCGCCTGGTAGGAAGGTGGTGGGTGATCACCACAGTTGGTAAATCTGTATTCTTTAGGGAGCGTTGAATAAAATGTGAATCTCGACCAAATTCTTGCACATAGTATATTTGGTCTTTGAAGACACCTTGTGAGAAATCGTTGATCATAGAAACACTCTCGCGAGATATAATCGACCACAGTGTAGCACCAATGAATTGAATACCGCTCACAACAATCGATTCACGATGCAAAAAGTGACATCCAGTGCAACTCGCCAGTTCTCGCAGGAGGCGATTGACGTAATCTCGGTCAAAGTTGCACCCATAGTATTCGTGGTTTCCACTGATGAATATAACAGTTGGATAGGTTTTTTTCACGTGCTCCAAAAAGCGCTTGTATTGGTCGTAGGCTCGAATTGGGGATCCAATGTCTCCGGCCAACACAAGAACATCTGCTGCGGGCCACTTGCGTGTGAAGGTGAACTCATCGCAGGCTGGCAGGAACTCTAGGTGAATGTCACTGATTCCAAAGATGCGCATTGTTTTTATATTTACCCATTGCAGCGCTCCCTAAGTTACGAAAACTTAACAACAAATGTCATGCGCTGCTGCACGAAACGACCAAACAACCAAACACCAGACCTGTTTTGGCGAGCGTTTTCGGATCGCTTCCAAACCGCTTCCGAACAAACGTTAAACCTACAGCGGAACGCGAACCGAACCGTGACGAGGAACGAGTGAACCCAAAAGAAACACTGAAATAAAATGGATGATATCAATGCTCGACTCGCAGTAAACCCACAATCAGTCACACATATTCTGTTGGTGAATCTTGATGATCCCATCTTGTGCAAGCTTCTTACTGATCTACAAACTTTTGAAATAAGTGGCGTGCCACATCCAATCCACGTATCATTCAAGACGCAAGATTATGATCCACACACGTACTACACTTGTTCGACTTATAGTGATCTGGTCATGTCTCAAGCCGTAAAACTGCTGATGGACAAGTTCAAAGAACTGTGTGGATTTCAAGTCAACTTTTTGCTGGTGAAACCACTTGAGTTTCTCTCTGCAGCTCAAGAGGGTATGGAGCTGAAACTGATGTACGTCTACATCAAACAAGGGCAGAGAACATATCTTACAAGACCATCGATTGTTTAAGCGCATCATCGATTCCATCAGCATTTGACGCACGCATGGAAATCCGCTCTTCTAAAAGTGTGCGCCCGAGTATGTCAATTTCGCGTCGACTCTGTGGATATCCTTACAACATCCTTTGCTTCAGCAGCCCTTCGCTCATTTATTGCTGGTCAAAAACGCACGGCTGACAGAATCGGCAAAGTTTTATCGTTCGGACCGTTTCGGACTGCTTCCGAACTTCAGTTCAATTAATACAAATGCTGAATCCCAGTAGAATCTCAGTGGAAATCCTACTAGAAACTCTATCAAAACTTCAAAGTCCCATGAGCATCCTTTCAGACAATGTGTTGGCGGTTGTCCTAAGTTTTCTTCGAGTCAAACATCGTCACACACCAGAATTTATCAAATCGGCTAAACAATTTGATCAGCTCGCAAGAAACGGCAAGAAATATGTGGAGACGGTGGAGTGCACAAAATTATCATGTGTACCTTCTGGTTGCCGAAGAAATACAATAAAATGGTGTGACTGCCAGTAAATTCCATAGATTTCGACTGGGACATATTGACAAAATCGATTTGAATTCTACTGGTATTAGGTAATGTGCAGGTGGCTATATACTTGGTACGGTGGAGGATTTAGAGAAGAGGGTAGGTAAGTGTAGCGAGTTCAAAGTATATAACCCACCACACACATATTTTTTTTTTATTCTCGATTTCTAAATTACGCAAAACTGCAATACTATAAATGAGTTCACGCGAGTCTGATGTTCCCAGTAGAACTCTTGTATTGTCCATATTTGTTATACTCGGTGTCGGATTGCTCGCAGCAATCACCTTGAGTGTACTAGCATATGTTGACAAGAAGAAGACAGTCACCACGCAGTCCAGTGTTGCTGCTGGGTCCACTGCCAATAAAAACCTACTTACACAAGGCGATAATATGTCCATTATATTTGCCAATGATTCTTTTTCTGTCGGACTTGCACCCGATATCAACGTGACTTCCATCTCAACCAGTCAACTCAACATGCCACAAATTCCCACCGGTTCCATGCTCTACGCCGATGCCAGTGGAAACCTAGTCGAATTCGCAGGGAACTCGGATACCTCACTCAAGTTTCTCGCACAAAGCGATAATGGAGCACCCACCTGGGAATCGCCTGGAGCTTCGACTGGAACTCCACTGACCGTAGCCAGTTCGGATGCAAATTTAACAGTCACTCTGGGTGGCACTCCTAGCATTGCTGTATTAACCGCAACTTCCATATCCGTAGATTGGCAAGGTCAATTATCAGCGGCTCGCGGTGGTACGGGATTTTCAAGTTATACAGCAGGTGACATGATTTATGCCTATTCATCCAATACGTTGGCTAAACTGTCTGGCAACTCATCTCAGAACAAAATGTTTCTTAGCTCCATGTCTGGGGTTCCATCTTGGTCTAGTATTTCAGGAAGTGATATTTCTGGTACCATTCCCGTAACACAGGGTGGAACAGGAGAAACATCCTTCACAGATGGACAAATGATGATTGGGAGTTCGACTGGAAACACATTGTTGAAATCAACCTTGACAGGTACAGCAAATCAAGTGATTGTGACAAACGGTGCTGGCTCTATTACACTAACCTTACCGCAGGACATTGGCACCAGTTCTAACGTTCAATTCGGACAAGTATACAACGCGAATGAAGTTTTACGTACTTTAAGTGGTTCTGAAAACTCTGTGTGTATTGTAAATAACTTTTCATCGATTGGCAGTAATCTGCGAAGTGTAGTCATCGGCAAAGGCGGGAATTCACAAATGACTGGATCCAGAAATCAACTTGTAGGTATTGATTGTGCCACTTCACTCACCTCTGGATCCTATAACGTAATTATGGGTGACTTGTGTGCTGCTGGATTAACTACTGGATCTCGAAACGTACTTATTGGAGCAAATATTGGCCTGTCTGGAGATCAAAGCAACAGTGTCATTATTTCTGGTTCATCTGGTGTTTCGGGATACTACGTGATTGCTCTTGGAACCAATGCAGGGCATAACAATACTGGAAACAATAATGTGTTTGCTGGATTTTTGGCTGGTGCTGCCAATACAACTGGTGAAGGTGTAGTGTTTATTGGCGGTGCTGCTGCAGCTGGCGGTGGCGCACCCGGAAATCTTTCGTATTCTACTGCAGTCGGTACTGCTGCCATGCAAAGCTGTATTGATGGTGCCCAGGGTAACAGTGTGTTTGGTTATTCTGCTGGACATGGTATTACTTCTGGAAGCTACAATACCATGTTTGGCTGGCAAGCTGGACGGTCAGTTACCGACGGTGTCAAGAATGTATGTCTAGGAAGTGGGGCTGGAATTTCAAGTGCAACAACTTCGAATGAACTATTCATTCACAACGAAGATCAGAACAGTTCGAATTCACTATTATATGGGCAGTTCAACAATCTTTATTTAAGAGTGAATAACTATTTGGGTGTTGGCATGCTTCCATCAAACGGATACAATTTGGATGTGAATGGCACCATCCGAGCCAATAGTAGTGTTGTTTGTAGCACTACTGCATTGACAACATCGGCCACCAGTGGATTCTTGTACATTCCAACATGTGCCGGCGCACCTTCTGGAACACCTGTAACTCAAACCGGTACAGTCGCACTGGCGTATGACACGACCAACGAGTACCTCTACGTGTATAACGGAGCATGGAAGAGAATTCTACTGGCTTAGACCGCCGGATAATCCACCGCAGAAGGATATTGTAATTTCAAACGGTTATAGATGACGGTAGCTGCAGGTTGTGCCTGTTCTTCTACAGTGAGTTCATCGAATCTCACATGTCTCTTGAACGCGACAACGTCGTTAGTGTACGCACCAACAGTCATGTACGCCCTGATTTCGGTTTGAACACAATAAACTTGAGCATTGTTCTTTGTGTATTTGAATGTGTGCGCATTCCATCTGCATGACAATATGACGTTGGAATATTCCGCATCCGGCGCAATCTCTGGGAAACCCGTTGACGACACAACGATTATGCACATGTTTCTTTATTCACATTTCCAGGGGAATTCTTGTGGCGGTCCGTACAGTTCCGATGTGATTTCTTTATCAAGTGCTTCCAATGCGCGACGATAGTCGTTTTCAATTCTCTGGCGTCGAGCTTCGAATTGATACCATTTGGCATGCACCTGGCATCGAACCAAATGGAAATTGCATTTGTGCGTGGGTGGATTTTTGACCCACTTGCAACCACATGATAATGCACGCTCTCGTTCCATTTATTTCTTCATATTAGTGAAACTCGAACTCACAAAAACAGAATACGTTTAATAAATCATCACTGTTCCCCGTCAATACCAAACAGTTCGCGAATTTCCAATAGAAGTCGAATGGATTGGTTGTTTGTAATCTTTTTTTGTAACCCGAAAAGCTCGAACGCCCGGCACAATTTCGTTACTTGCTGAACATCAAGATGCATATCATCCTCTGGCTTGCACTCAGTGATTGGTGGTAACGGTTTGAAAGAAGGATTCCCCAAAAACTCGGTGATTTCAAGCCATCTCTGACCAAACACAACCATTTCCAAAGGTCTAGTGAATTCAAATTGACTAACGGTGAGTCGTCGAAGCATTGCTGATATATGCTGTTTGCGTGCCGAATCGAGTGTGAATATTCTGACCTCCACTTTGGTTTCCATTGTTTATTTATATTAGAAATCGATTGAAGCTAGTTTGAGTTCGGGTGTTGCTTTCATATAATAGGCATAATATCATGAACAATCGGCACTCCAATTTGAAACCCGTCAAAGAATAAGTGCACTACACGACAGAATTCGACCGAACCCTTGGGTGGTGCCTGTAGATACTCTTTCAGCGTTCGGATGAGAATATCCTTACGTATCGCATCAGTGACCTTGCCCTGTCCCTTATAAGCATCCGGATTAAACCGTATCCACACGCAAGGCATACCGATGGAATTCGTAAGGTTGGCCATTCGAGTCTGCTCGCATTCACACGGACGGTCCTTGTGTTGGTCCTCGTCGACTTCCAAAATGACTTTGTGGGTGACCGCATCCCACATAAAATCAGGCCGTTCTTTGCCACATGAACCTCCGTCGAGCTGTTTGTCGTAGCTTTCGTATTTCTGAAGATCGGATGCATCAATCCACGCCTTGACTAGTCTTTGTTTTCGGCAGTAAAGTCGCTTTTTCATATATTCACTACATCGGCTACACTTTCCTTCGGCATCAGTGATTTCTAGTACTCCGCAGACAACACAATCATGATGCACTAAATTCATGTGTTGGTCTGACTTGTGTGCTTCGCAAAACTTGGGGATCGAGTCCATTCCATAGATAGCAAATTCTTTGCATTCCTCACATTTTCTCTTGGGATGCGCGATATCACCCGGTCGTTTGTGTGTGGCACACACGGTTGACAGTTTTCCGGGGATACCGTACCATGGGCGAGTAGGACAACCGAAGTCTAAGCATTTCTTGGTTTTTACGTCAACCATGTTTGCTTCTTTGTGTTTTGAGCAGTATTTTCCGGGTTTCGTTCCTTCATAATTGAAAAGTGGTGCTCGATTGCATTGTACGCACCGCTTGCTTGTCACATTAACCATGTCTGGTTCCTTGTGGATCGAACAGTATTTTCCGGTCTTTGATCCTTCATAATTGAAATGTGGGCGTCGATTGCATTGCGCACACCGCTTGTGTTTCACATCAATCATGTCCGGTTCTTTGTGCTTGACACAGTATTTTCCGGTACTCGATCCTTCATGATTAAAACATGGTTTTCGATTGCATTGTACACACCGCTTGGATATCACGTCAATCATGTTTAGTTCTTTGTGTTTTAAGCAGTATTTTCCAGCGGTCGACCCTTCGTGATTGAAATTCGGTTGTCGATTGCATTGTACACACCGCCTGCTTTTGACATTAACCATGTTTGGCTCTTTGTGTATTAAACAGTACTTTGCGGTGATCGATCCTTCGTAATTGAAACTTGATCTTTGATTGCATTTTTCACATCGCTTGGATTTCACATTAATCATGTCTGGTTCTTTGTGCTTGACACAGTATTTTCCGGTGTTCTGACCTTCATAATTGAAAAATGGTTGTCGGTTGCATTGTGTACACCGCTTGTGATTTACATTAATCATGCTTGGTTTAGCATGTATTCTGCAATAAAAGCTTTTTGCCTGCCCTTCATAATTGAAACTTGATTGCTTTCCACAATCCCCTTCAATACATAAATTGGACTTTTTTTTCTTCGGTGCCTCCTTCCGGTCGCAATCAATAGGCTTTCGTTTAGGCATTTAGGTTTTCCAGTAGAATTCTACGAGTTTTCACGGTGGAAATCTACTGGGTTTCAATGCGTTTTTATTTTAGATTTCGACTGGAACTGGTTGGGAATCAACGATCACCAATGTTGGAAAGTTTGGACCAGCAGGGATTAGATTTCGAGCAGAAATCATTGTCCAGTAAATTTGTGATTCTCCTGTAGAGTACTTCGATCTCATACGAGCGCGGTCCAGATCAGATATGTCGAGGAACCTGCACAACACATCAAACAAGGGAAATAACCAGCTAGAACTAACCGAAGTAACACTAGCTTGAGGAGCGGTGTAGCGTCAAGAAAATCACTTTTGGCGAAGTTTATGCGGACATGTCGTGTAAACTCGAAACGTTTCTGAAAACGGAGAACACACTTCGAAGCTCCATTAGAATTCGACTGGAACCCTGACAATTATTTATACGTATTGTCGAAGATGGTGTGTTCAGGCATGGAAAATGTTGGGCGCTTATAATCGTGATATATTTGACGCTGAAATACGAAAACGTTCATTTGACAAGACAGCACCATGGCATGCAATTCGCAGTGAATGGGTTTATATTGCATCTTTCCAAAATCAAAGGAATTACTGTTTATGTGGGCATTTCATCGTGGAGAACTGCTTGATTCAAAATGTGTTGACAAAGTCAATATGCATAATAGGGAACGTGTGTGTTCGACAATTTAACCATGAAATCTACAACAAACATATGGCCGTAATCGAATCATCATGGAAGAAATGTGTATTCTGTGACCGTCCGATGAACCCGAAACGATACAAATACGATACTTATGTATTCGACGTGATTTATCATGAGAACTGTTTCAAGTGCGCTGAAAGGACAGAAACTCACATTAATGTACAGATTCAAGCACAAGTCGATGCTCTAGTTGAAGCTGAATCCAACGCTCGAATCGAATCAGAAGTTAATGCTCGTGTTGACGCCAAGATTAATGATAGGGTTAAAGCATTAATTTATTCTCGAATCGAAACTCTGTCAATTACGTGGTCAAAATACCGAAAATGCCAAAACTGTTTCAACGGTATTCTAAACAGGCGATATGCGGAACATGGACAAATCATCAGCGATTGTAATGGAGCGCCAGATAATTACAAGTATTGTAGTTACAAATGTTTCAAGGAAGGACAAACAGAAAAATGCAAATGTAAACAGTTTTACCATCAGGTTTTGTGCCATAAGAATTCCAAATGAATTCCACTGGATTCAAACGCTCGAGCGCCAATGTTGATTTATCCGTTTAATTCTTGGAATGACAAGGGGACATACATTTTGTTCTCCAACTGCGGTTGCACTGGTCGTGTTGATATGGCCGTCCCCAAACAAGCCATCGAAAGCATTGGGTCTGGCCGTTCATTCGCGTTGATGACGGGCTTGATCGGCATGTTGCTACTGGGAATCGGCTTGAGTTCTCAAAATGCTATTTCCGCGGTACTTGGTGTGATTTTGCTCGTCTTTGCATGCGCCGGGTTCTTCGTGAAATCACTTTGGATCGTTGGATTTGGCGGTTCGATATTCATGAGCACGAACTGCTGCAACGACGAGCAACCACTTATTGCAGCTGTGTTTGGTGTACAAGGTTCCACTGCACTGCCAATTTATGCAAGCGTTCAAGTAAACTAATTTGTTATTCCAGTAGATTTCCAGTAGATTTCCACTAGAATTCGACTGGGACAAAATGTAAAATTAAACCAATGTCTGAACATTACGTCAGCGGAACGTCGGAGCCGTAACGATAGTAACGTAAACATATATTAGCAATATTAGCAACGGACATTGTAGAACAATCGCAGCACACATTGGAACAACCAAAATTAACACGACCAGCGTTATCAACGTCAACTTAAGTTCTTCAATGTTCATTCCCACTCGAACAATATTGACTTGTAAACGAGTCCTAATAGAAACCGACATTCCGCTGGGTTTATTTGAATATTTGTGCATAACATTTCCAGTAGATTTCCACTAGAATTCTACTGGGATTCTACCAGGACAATTTTCCCAAAATCTCAAGTGCTCAATGACCCAACCAACCGCTTTGGTCGAAATCAAGCATGTTTACGAAAGCGACGAAGAAACACCACACCTTAAACGCAAGAAAGTTGAAGTGAACAAAGAATCAATCACTAACTTCGCTCAATATGAACGAACCAAAAAGTTCAAAAAGGAAATGCGATCTCATTACGAAAATTTGAATGCGGTACTGAGAGTGCTGATCACGTCAAACGTGTTTCTTGATTTGAAACCTGAGTGTTTAATGGACCGGACATACTTGCAAAAAAATCGACCAACAACAGATAAAAACCGATCATCTTGGGACAACGCCATTCGAGCATTGGACAAACTTCGTGTGTGTGAACAATGCTATGAACTGGACAACTTTATGGACAAGTTTTTGGCTTAAAATAAATGTCTGAAGATCACGGTAGCGAAACGTCGTCAACGGAACACGTTTTAAGGAAAAATACTGTATTCAAATCCAGGTTGTATGAGTACAGCATGTTTCCATATGCTAATTTTATTTACTTATTTTTAAGATACACTAAAAACAGGAATATTAAGTTTCAAACAATCAATTACATTTTTGATGATGTTGACATGGATCAACGTGATGATATTTATGTTCAATTTTTGGTCAACAGGTATAACGATGTAATGTATATTCCTGGCGACACATTTGCGTCAGAATCTACACGTTCCGAGTGTGGGAGAGATTTTGGATTTGCTACATGGATGCAATTAGCAGAACAGATCGATATTGAAGACAGTCAACTAATGGATGCTATTGGCTTGTCTCTTAGCCAACTCTGTGACGATATGCAAAACACAGTTTTAGATTTTATTGGCCTTCCTCATGGAATGAACTGGGTTGACGGGTTTGCCAACAGCGTGCAAATAGTGCGCAAATGCAGATCCCAGTAGAATTCGACTAGAGCATGGGCATAACTTCCACATCGATCGGACGTCCGATTTGAAATCCATCAAAGAACATATGAATAACTCGACAGAAATCACTTGGACTTTTAGGCGATGCCTGTAAATACTGTTTCAGGGTTCGAATGAGAATATCCTTACGTATCGCATCGGTGACCTTGCCCTGTCCTTTGTAGGCGTCCGGGTTAAATCGTATCCATACGCAAGGCATACCGATGGAATTCGTAAGGTTTGCCATTCGAGTCTGCTCGCATTCACATGGACGGTCCTTGTGCTGGTCCTCATCGACCTCGAGTATAACTTTGTGGGTAATCGCGTCCCACATGAAATCCGGTCGTTCTTTGCCACACGAACCTCCGTCGAGTTGCTTGTCGTAGTATTCGTACTTTTGAATATCGGACGTATCAATCCACGCTTTGACCAGTCTTTGTTTTCTGCAGTAAAGTCGTTTCTTCATATATTCACTGCATCGGCTACATTTGCCTTCGGTATCAGTGATTTCCAGTACTCCGCAGACAACACAATCATGATGCACCAGATTCATGTGTTGCTCTGACTTGTGTTTCTGGCAAAACTTTGGAATTGAATCCATTCCATAAATAGCAAAATCCTTGCATTCCTCACATTTTCTCTTGGGATGTGTGATGTGTCCAGGTTGTTTGTGCTGGGCACAGACCGTTGGAGATTTGCCGGGGATACCGTACAATGGTTGAGTAGGACAACCGAAGTCTGAGCACTTCTTGGATCGCACGTCCATCATATTTGGTTCTTTGTGTTTTACGCAATATTTTCCGGTTTTCAATCCTTCATGATTGAAATATGGTTGTCGGTTGCATTGTACACATCGTTTGCTTTTGACATTCACCATGTTTGCTTGTTTGTGTTTTACACAGTATATTCCGACTTTCGAGCCTTCGTAATTGAAAACAGGATGTCGATTGCATTGTACACATCGTTTGGTTTTGGTTCTTACATTGACCATGTTTGATTCTTTGTGAATCGAGCAGTATTTTGCAGTATTCAATCCTTCATAATTGAAAAAAGGATGTCGATTGCATTGTACACATCTCTTACCTCTGACATTAACCATGTTTGGTTCTTTGTGTTTTGAGCAGTACTTTCCAGTATTCTTTCCTTCATAATTGAAAATTGGTGCTCGATTGCAGTGTGCACATCGTTTGCTTTTGACATTAATCATGTTTGGTTCTTTGTGTTTTGAACAGTACTTTCCAGCATTCTGACCTTCGTAATTGAAGTATGGTATTCGGTTGCACTGCTCGCACTTCTTGTGGTCTATGACACTGCTCATGTTTGTTTGTTTGTGTTTTGAGCAATACATTCCGGTCTTTTCGCCTTCATAATTGAAACGTGGCTGTCGATTGCATTGTACACATCTCTTTTCTCTGACATTAACCATGCTTGGTTTAGCATGTGCTTTGCAATAAACGCTTATTGCACATCCTTCATAGTTAAAACTTGGTTGCTTTGCACAATCCCCTTCAATGCATAACTTTTGTTTTTTCTTCGGCGCCTCCACCCGGTCGCATTCCATTGTTTTTCGTTTAGACATGAGAATCCCAGTCGATTTCTATTAGCAAAACTATGACTTTCTAGCACAATCTGGTGGAAATCGACTGGGTTTATTTAAAATTACATTTCCAGTAGAAACTCGAATAGAAATCGACTGGGCTTATTCTTGGTACCGTAACTTGCATAAATGAAACAATCATAATTAGTATTGCTGTTATAACGGTATCGACCAAATTTGCCGTGGCGACCAGTGGAGAAACCATAAAAGACGTGACCAAAAAAGATAATAATACTTCCCGCAGCATTTCCCAGTCGAATTCTGTTGTAATTCCAAGCAGAGACTCGAATAGAATCGACTGGGGTTATTTCATTTTCCGTTGATCGATTTGCGCGCGACTTCATTTTCATAAGCACGTCTTCTGTATGAAAAAATACAACCAATAAAAGAAAAGTATAGTCAATAAAACAAATACTAAAATGTCATCACGTTCCATCTGAAACACTGTGAAATTCCAATCGAATTCCACTAGAATTCTACTGGGTTTATTGATTTACAACATCGGAATGATTTCCGGTATGATTGGCTTGCCAAGCATGAAACCGTCGAAAAACAGATGAATAACGCGAGAAAACTCGGGTGCTGCTGATATGTACTGCTTAATGATTCGAATGAGAATATCCTTACGTATCGCATCGGTAACCTTGCCCTGTCCCTTGTAGGCGTCCGGATTAAACCGAATCCACACGCAAGGCATTCCGATGGAACCCGTAAGGTTGACCATTCGAGTCTGTTCGCATTCACATGGACGATTTTTGTGTTGGTCCTCGTCCACTTCGAGTATGACTTTGTGGGTAATCGCGTCCCACATAAAATCGGGACGTTCCTTTCCACAGGAACCTCCGTCAATCTGTTTGTCGTATGATTCGTATTTTGGGATGTCAGACATGTCGATCCACAATTTGACAAGTCGTTGTTTCCGGCAGTACAATTGTTTCTTCATATATTCACTACATCTTGAGCATTTTGATTCTGAATCCGTAATCTCAAGGAGACCGCAGACGACACACTCATGATGCACCAGATTCATATGTTGGTCAGACTTGTGTGTTTCACAAAACTTGGGAATTGAATCCATTCCATAGATAGCAAATTCTTTGCAACCGAATTCTTCACATTTTCGCTTGGGATGCGAAATGTGGCCTGGTATCTTATGTTTTGCACAAGAAACTGCGTTCTTGCCTGGTACTCCATATCTCGGTTGAGTTGTACATTTTGGATACGAACATCGTTTGTTTCTGATATTCACCATGTCTATTTGCTTGTGCTCGACACAGAATGCTCCTTTTCTTGATTGTCCTTCAAAGTTGAAACTTGGTTGTTTGTAGCATCCCATGAATGTGCATTTCCTGCATTTGACATTGACCATATTCTCCAGCCTGTGCTCAACACAAAATCTCGGCAGTTTTTCATGTTCGTAATTAAAAGATGATTGTTTCTTGCAATGGGCATGTGCACATATCTTCTCTTTGATATTTTTCATGTCAGGAAGTTGATGGATGGCGCAGTACAGTCCTTTTTTTTCGGTTTCATAATTGAAAGATGGTATCTTTTTACATTCTGGATAAATGCAACGTCGATTACATACATCCACCATCGTTTCAAGTTTGTGAGAAGAGCAGAATTTTCCTTTTCTGTTTCCATAATAGTTAAAAGTTGGCATAGTTTTACAACCCGAATGAGCACACGACCTATCCATAATGTTCGCCATTGTGGGCGACTTATGTGTAAAACAAAACCTAGCTTTTGTTTCGTCTTTGTTGTCGAATGATGGATGTTTTCGACATCCATGATATATGCACCGGCGACTTCGTACATTAATCATGTTTTGCAACTTGTGAGTAGAACAGTATTTGCCCTTCAACTCATTTTCATAATTAAAAATAGGTATTTTCGAGCATTCAGGGTGTTCACATTTTTTTCCCGTGACATTCGCCATACCAGGCAATTTGTGTGTAAAACATAGTACACCAGTAGTTTGAGCTTTGAAATTGAAAATAGGTTGTTTCTGACATCCTGGGTTTGAACATCGCTTATTGTTTACATCAATCATTTCTGGTTCTTTATGACTGAGGCAAAAAACTGCAGGTTTCTGATCTTTGTAATTGAAATTCGGTATCTTCGTACAGTTTGCATGTGAGCACTGTCTGCGCTTCGAAGGTTGTTGTTTTATATCGTCCTTTCGTTCGCAATCGATTTTCCGTTTGGTGGACATCAGTTGAAATCTATCAGCGTCACAAAGAAATTCAACTAGAAATCTACTGGGTTTATTGAGTTAAATTCTGGGATGCGGTTCCAGCATACCGTTCACATCAATGTCCCACCATGTGTTCCAATTGGCTTTGTACCAGTTGATAATCTCGTCCAAATGGTCTTCTATCGGTCGTTTTGGCGCCCACCCAAGCGATCGTAATTTGCTGGAATCAATCAAATATCTTCGATCTTGAATTGCTCTGTCGACACAATGAACAATACTAGATTCGTCTTTTCCTAATCGATGTAAAATTAATTTTGCTAGTTCTAACACAGTATATTCGCGCTCCGTTCCAATGTTGTAAATTTGGCCCACTTTTCCATACCTGAGAAGACAGACAAAGGCGTCTGCTGTATCAAGGACGTGTAAAAAAGAACGCAACTGTTCTCCATCACCATGAATCGAAATTGGTCTGCCAGTTAATCCACAAACGATGAATTTTGGGCATGCTTTATTTAGGCCTTGTCTTGTACCCAACACATTATTGCCACGTGTAATTATAATATTCAATCCAAATGAACGCTGATATGCTTGACTCAAGATTTCCGCACACCCCTTCGTGCTTGAATAAGGATTTTGACAGTTTAACATACAATCCTCCTTTAGTGCGATTTTGGCATCATCATTACAGGTTGTTTCATCAGTACTAACTATGATGATTTTTTCCAGTGGTTTCGCGCCGAGTTTGTTGCGGTTCTCATTAAATTCTCGTGCAGCCTCGAGAATTACGTGCGTTCCCATCACATTCGTTTCGGTAAAAAGTAGACTGTGAACCAACGAAAGATCTACATGTGTCCTGGCTGCAAAATGAACAATACTGTCGCACTGGTACTCGTTTAACAGATGTGAAACTAAATCTTTCGAGCATATCGATCCGCGAACCAATTTGCATCTTCCGGTCTTCAATGGTTTCTCAATGTTTTTGATGGTACCACACGTGGGATCTAAAATGTCAAGTACAACAAACTGACAATCCGGAAATTCATCGACAGCCACGTCGAGGAAATGAGAGCCAATCAGCCCGCAGCCGCCAAAAACCATCATGCACTTTGGTTTGAACTCCAGTCGATTTTCCATTTGTTTTTGGTCTGGTGGAAATTAATTGAGGCAAAAGGGGTGCGTTCAGAACTCAAATGCCTCCGACGATATTGAGAAGGAGGTCGCTGGAAAGTCCGATGAAATGTTCGGATATCATGTTTTCTGAATACGGTTTGGGTGGGAGTCCCAAGCCAATACTACCGGAAGTGCTGGGGATGGATGGTGGAATCTTGCGGATACGGCTGCCTTGGACTGGCAATTGGCGTTTTCTGGTGGATTACCACACGGTGAATTCGATGCAAGAAAACTATGTGATGTACATGGACGTGTCTAAGGATCGACCGGGACAACATGTGATTCAAGTGTTTGTAGAGCATCAGTACCAAGGCGCATTTCTGATTGTATTGTAGAACATAAATGAAACCTGCTCTGATGTATTCGCTGATTGCATTTAGTGGTGTGTTATTTGTATTCGTGGTGCTTATTTTAACGTTCTGGTTGAAAGGACGACATTTCTACAAGCAACACAAAAGTGATCCGGTGATTGTTCAAAAGTCACTGCCGGTAGTCACGTCGTCCACTCCAGTAGTGTCGCCAGCTGTGGTGTCAAGCAACGTAACGACGTTTATTGATGATATTGGCGCGCTCCACGTGAATTCCAAGAGAATTCTATTGGAGCCTGGGTGGATGGTAAAGCATTTCCAGTGGAATTCGGGTGTATTGTATTTTTCAGCGTTTGACATGAATCAGTCTGGGACGGTGTTTCGATTGGTCGGCGATCACGCGGAAGCATGTGTACAGCCCATATCGGGAAAGGAAGAGTACGACATGTTTGGATTCACGTTTCATTTGAACAAGGAGTATTTGGCGGTGGCGCATATGAAGGATCGGACGGTTCATGTGTTCCAGCAGATTCAGGATGACTTTCATGTGATTTCGATAGTCGACCCTAACCGCGAGACGAGTATGTTTCCTTATAGCGTGGCTATCACGACGGATGGTTCGCGTTTGTTTATGGGTAATCCCACTGAATCGATTGGCGCGCAACGTGAAAGCGGGACGGTGATTATGTATCAGAATGAGACATTTACCGACATATTCTCGACTGGTACGAGCTGGTTTGGAAAATCACTACAAATGAACGAATCAAACGAATTAGTGATTGGGGATGATAGTGTTTATTACAAATTCTTGGAGAATCGACTGGAAGTCGTCTTGGAGAATCGACTGGAAGTCGTCTTGGAGAATCGACTGGAAGTCGTTCAGCCCTTGCGAGCTCTCTTGGATCCCTTGGGGTTACCAGAACCTTCGACCATTTGCAACAACTCGGATTGATCGGGCTCGATGAAAGCGCCTGGCTCGTGGAAGTTCTCCTCGGTGGCTTGTTTCGGTTGGCCTTCGAGTTCTTCTCCATGTCGCTTTGCACCTTGCTCGTCGGCTTTCGGGGCTTCAGCCGCCATCAGGTTGACCTTCGAATCCATGTAAGCGTCAAACTGGTTGTCGAACGAGTTGAGAAAATCAGGATCTTCATCCGCATTCGGCTGGTTCTCCGACAGTCGCAAATACACCAGGCGTTTCACCAGTCCAATTTCCTTCCCCTTGAAATAAATGTACTGTACTTCGATAATGGCGGTCTGCCAGCTCATGCCCGGCAGTCGTTCAGGGCTGACTGGATTCTTCTTGAAATCCACAATAATCGTCTGCTTTTCCTTCTTCTTGGCATCCGGGTGGACAATGATCTTGGACTTGACAGAGGACTGCCAGTTTCCCTTGGCAGGGTCTTGAATGTCCTTGGGTTTGCCCTTTTTCACGAACGGAGAAACGTACATTTCGGTAACCTTTTCCGTATCTGGAATCTTTTCGCCCTTCTTCACACGCTCGGGCCAAGCTTCGGCTTGTGTGAGATGATGGATCACCTTATCATCAAGACAAATACAGGCCTTAGCTTCTTCCTCGTCTCCAAACGAAAGATTCACAGTGGACCCGAATTGACCGTCTTCGTATCCGAATTTCTTGGGGACGGTTCCACCGCCCACCAAGACGATGGTCGTGCGTACTCCAAAAGCGGCGTTTTTAGACGGACTAATGTTGATGCTCTTGTTGTTGTTGGTCTTGCCGAAAGCAGGAGGACCACAAAACATGGATGGTACAAGTTTGTGCGGAATTTCCTTCGCATAGAACTGGTTAGCGGAAAGCTTAGGCAGCGCAGCCATGTGCTTTTTTGTTTCTATACTTTTGTCTGCCCGTGTCCAGTGGTTCCCAGTAGAATTCTATTGGGTTGACATAAAATAAACACATGTTACGCAGTTTGGTATATGAAGGTGAACGAGCGTTGCAATCGCCTGTAGTGCAGGACTTGTTTGCATTATTTAACTATCCACCGTTTCAAAGGCTTCAATTACAGACAAGTGAAGAGTTCATGTTCTACATGCAAGTGTATCGTTGGGTGGAACAAGAATATTCAAGGTTTACGCCCATCGAGCGTTTGGGCATTGTTCAGAATATCATAGAAACCCCGGAGATTCGCGTAGGGTTCATTAAGAAGTTCCAGTCGAATTCTCTTAGAATCCACGAGAAATGAGTGAACCTTTATTGATTGAAACACTTGACAATGCTTTCAAACTTGCCGGCGCCAGCATCACGATCATATAGCCATGGATCTACAGTGTCGGCAGAGAGATCCGCTTTGATCGCGCGTCCTTGAAAATAGTCAATGTAGGTGGTGACAGCGCTTTTTGCCAGTTCCATATCGAAACCAGGATCCTTTTCTGGGTGAAACGTAAAGAAACTCGCCCTATTTTGAGCTCTCCAGAGGTATTCTAAAAGCTTGACTTTGTCGAGACCTTGGATTGAAATTTTGCTCATGGGAAGTTCGAGTGAATGACGAATAGAAATCGACTGGAATTCTACTGGAAACAATAAATGAATTCACGTTTAGAAATCATCAGTTTTGGGTTTCATCACGCGGCCATTCCAGTTGGGTCATCTTTACGAGATGTGGATTCAAATTTAATGTATGATGACGTGATTGCGTGGCTTCATCACATTTTCAAGACATGTCCCATCTGTGGGTCTAAATCAAGTCGAAATCTCGAAACTCTTGTTCCGGCTCCGCTGGCTTTCCCAGCTTTGAATTTTTGTCAAAGGGATATAGTTCCATTTCTCCATTCCTCTTCCGCGCTAGCGACTCTTTGCGCAAGGCAAAAACCTCCTTCACTTCTTCGGTATAATCGCGACACTCTTCCAAGTTCAGGTGTTTCTTGCTTGGGTGCAGTTGGCACAGATACATCTTGTCCACGATAAACTTGGAGTATTCTTTTCCATTCCACGTGGGTTTCTCGTAGTAATTCTCGAGAATGTACTTGTATAGAGTCTGTTGAATGCTGTACTCGAAAAAGTTGGTGGCAAACACACGACTAAATGGGCCAGTGCCGCATTCACGGTCATAGCTGAATTTCTTGAGTGCCTTGACTCGTTTCCAGTCGGTAAGTTTGACAAACAAATAGTTTCCAGGATTGAATCCCAGTGTCTTCTCGGTGTCCACATAGACACAATCAATGGAGCCGGCGATCCGTGTGTCGTCGTCGGTAAACACGTACATTTCGGTTCGATAGGGTTCGGCCTTGCTTTTTTTGACCGCTTCAGTAAACTCTTTGAATTGGATGAGTTCGGGCGTGGTGCATACGAGTTGTTTTTCTTCGTTGAGTATACACTCGATTTCTTCGTGAAGCTTGGAGCCCATTTGTTGGGATTCAGTCCCAGCCGAACTCCATTTGTCTTTGATTTGTTCTGGAGTGAGTCCGATGAGATCCTTGTGGTTTTTTTCGAAATTCTTGTTGGCCATCATTTTGGCAATGACCGCATCCTTGTTGAATTCAGGGAAAAACAGCTTGAGGATGGTGGTAACGGATAGGATATCTTGAGAAGTATACGAGCCATCATTCTTAAAGTCCACTTCGTATCTATGGCCTTCCGTGAAGAATCGGATACGTTCGTCCTTTATGTGTCCATTTTTTCCTTCGAGTTTTCGTTGACGTTTGGCGGGTGGTTCCATTTCTTTTGTGTAAGATGTGCATTCAGACAGTCGGCGTTGAATTTCTGTATGAATCGTTTGGATGGGTTGATAGAAAACGCGTCTTGGGCCGATTTAAAATCGCTGCATATTTGAAAGAATGTCGCGTCATCGTTTTGTACCAGAAACTGTGTTGTGCGTGTGTAGTCCATTTCTTTTTTGCAGTGTACATTTAAGAAATGGATGTAATTGCACAAGCACTTTTGCCGCCACTTCCTGAACACAACGGAAGAACATTGGTCACGTTTGTATTTCACGTGATGGATGTGAATGTGAACTTCTTTTTGAACTGTGGTATTGTTCGGCATCCGAATGTGGATTACTGTATTGTAGAAAATACGGATTCAGAGGCACCGAGTATGGTAGAACATGACTACAGTCCCAGCAAGTTTTACTGGATGAAGAGGCCAAACATATCACAGTGTTTTGGAGGATACTCTGCCTCCATACGAATGCTGTCCGAACCGTATCAATATCGCTTTTTCATCAATTCTACCATGAGAGGTCCTATGCTGCCTACTTGGGCGCCGAAAACAAAGCATTGGATTGAATATTTCACGGAACGGTTTAGTACGTCGGTGGCCATGGTTGGCAGCTCGATAAACATTGATCCGGAAATCCATGTTCAATCCATGATGATGGGCGTCGACCAGCGTGCGCTTAGAATTCTCGTGGAAAACAATATATTTCTCTCGGAAGATGTGCATATCGACAAGACTTCACTCATATATAAGCACGAGGTGAATGGCACACAGTTGGTGTTGAAACAGGGATATAACATCGATTGTTTGATAACAGCGTTTCAAGGCAGAGATTGGCAACGTGAAAGGGTGAAGCCATACGATGAGTTGGTGACACATGATTTGTGGACGGCGGGTGCATATTATGGACAGAACCTGCATCCCTATGAAACTATATTCTACAAGACCAACCGAGTGCACGTTGCAGATGAAACTCCAGTCGATGTTCTAACTTATTTTATTGGTAAAAAACAACTGGTAGATGCCAGTCGATTGCCAAATCTGGTAACTTTAAAGTTAGACAATGCAACTTCTGAACAACTGATTAATTCTCCAGTAGAAATTAAGACACGCAGCAAGAAACGCACAGCGAACAGAACCATTATACTATTATCTGTGGCATGCACTGTATTGGGACTGGCCTTTCTGACGTTTCTTGTGTTGTATTTGAGACGGTAATCATTCACTTTCGTATATGATGGGTGAATAAAGGTTAATGAATGGCATAAAAAACCACCCTAGTAGCACTGACAGGAGACCGACTGATTTGTGATCCTTGTTCTTGAGTTTAGTATAGTATATGGTGCCCACAATGTTTAACGCAAAATAGAGAACAAATACAATGACGTACATCCAAACATCGGTGCTACTCATTTATTAAAATGTGTTGCAACTAAAAAATCAATGAAATATAAATGTATGCATTCTTGTCTGTCACGGTGTATTGGTTGGTGGCGTTTCTAGTCGAATTCTTCGGGAACGACGAAGCGGCTAAAATGGATCCAGTTAACTCTCGTGTAGACAAGCGGAAAGCGTACATGACGATAGCTTCACAGCATGTACTCCAAGTCATACTACAGATACCGTCAGATTATGGGTTGTGTTTGACACCGATCATGTGCTTTTCGCACTGTGCTACGTTCAGCTTTCCGCGAGTGTTATTGTCTTATTTTGGATACGTGATTGTAGAATACGTGGCACACTTTCTGGATCACTATTTCCATAACTCGTGGCTTTTCGGGCAAACACATCGGCTTCATCATACCATGATACATCCGTGGGGATCAGTGGGGTTGCTAGTATCCTGGCCATCCGCATTTCGCGGTGCGATATTTCACATGCTATTTCAAATTCATGTGCTGCAAACTCCGTGGCGCGAGCATGCCATCAGCCAATCGGTTGTGTACATGATGACCGTTTTGATACACAGTGATTCATTTCCAATACTCAGTCGCTTCCATTTGGCTCATCACGAAAAACAACAAGGCAATTACTCGAATATGCCTCCTTATTGGCTGGATAGTTTGTTTGGGACGGTCGTGAGTTCGAGTGTGAGTTCCAAGTGAATTCTACTGGGATTTATGTCGTTTGTTCTCATGTCTATATTGATCAAACCAGTTGTCCAGGGATTCACCATGGTACTGCTTAAAATCCGCTTCTAGTGTGCGTTTTCTTTCGAATTCGGCGTGCTCTGCGACTGCTTTTTCATGCCATGTGGATATCATGTATGCGGCTATACAGAATGAATCAGCCAAATCATGTTTACGTTCGGCTTGAGAAAATGTTGGAAAATCTAATAAATAAGGAGTGGCAATATCTACTGTTTGAAGTTTGCGTGCTTCATAAGAATCGCTTAGACTGTAGAACCGGTGCATTGAGGTAGGGCTGATTTTCTGTGCTCGGTCTCTCCATTTTTGGAATAGAATGGCTTCGATTTGAATGAGCCCTTGTGGCGGTTGTCGTTCAATAAGGATTTTATCGATTGGAGTCCATAGCCCTTCATGTTGTTCCAGGCTGTGAAGTAGTTTATCACAAGGTTCGTTCGTGTGATATCCTCTACATGATCCGTTGGCTACATGGGCGTGATTGTACTCGTTAATGTCTATCTTCCAAACGCCTTCCACACGAATGTGAGGTTTGGTAGACAAGTCTGTTTCGTCATAATGAATCAAGCAGACACCAAGGTTGGTGAATCCCACGTCAAAACTGAGGACTTTCATGTTTTTATTTTTTAGCATAATATAAATGGAAATGAATCTGTTTGAAGCACGCAAAGATGCAGTGTCGCGTTTCATGCAATTGTGTCTGGAGGAGAAGAACCTTCCACAAATAATAATTCCCGCATCTAACAAGCACATGTTTGGCATGGATACGAACATCATGTATGGCAAACTGGACGCTACAAAACAGTTTCATCATACTGTAAAGGCTAAACCAACTTACCGCATCAGTGGTCGCGCAGTTCGTCGCACGGATGTTATCGTGGAGTTTTTCGCCAAAACCAGCAAGTTGATTCGAGTGGATTTCGACTTGTCTACTGGAAATGCATTTATTACACTGAATCCAATCAAGAAAAGTTTATTATCCAAGAAATGTGACGAGTTGAAAATGGCTCTGGATACCGTCATGAAGACAGTCATCACCAAACCCTACACGCTGTCACGTCCCCAGTAGAATTCAATTACCTCTCAACATCTTGGGGTACCACTTCAGGCCGTAGTAAGCGATTTCTTTCTTGGTGTAGTACTTGGACTTTAAACTGCGCATCTTCTTGTCCATGGACTTCATTTTTTTCTGGAATGCTACACGGACTTTACCGGTCTTGGTGTACATGCTCAACGATTTCTTGCCCACACTCTTACGTTTTACAATGCGCTTCTTACCCGAGCTGCGTTTCCGAGTGTGCTTCTTGGCAACACGACGTTTTCTACCCGAGCTATGTTTCTTCCCAGAGCTGTGCTTCTTCCCAGAGCTGTGCTTCTTGGCAACACGACGTTTTCTACCAGAGCTGTGCTTCTTGCTTGCACCTCGCTTCTTGCTTGCACCTCGCTTTTTGCTTGCACCCCGCTTGCCCACAGTCCGTCGAACAACAGTCATTTATTTGAATACAGACCAAAAATTAACAGGCGCACACTTAGTTATTCCAATAGAATTCAACTGGAATTCGGCTGGGTTTGTCCTAACCAGTTTCTGATTCTGTTGCTTATACTGGTACCTGTGTTTACACGAGCACGGGTTTTGGACATAGATGCTGATTCATTCATAACATACTGTTTGAATCCTCTTCGTCCAATGTTAACTCCTCTGCGAATTTTGGTCAGGAGTCCTGGTCGTTTTTGATTATCAGTTTCTTCATATTTGTTCTGGTTTGCTACCACAGCCAAGCGAACGTACTGTTCATTTATATTATCTATCTGATATATTCCAAACTTTTTGACAAGTTGCTTAAATGTTGTATGTGTGTACAATATATGATCAGGTTTAATGACAGCATTTCCGGACAAACTATCTATTTTTGGATTGCTTATATTATGCAAAAACTCACGTGTACTTTTACAAGGAGTTAGTATTCCAACTGAATTTAAATAGTGTTCGCGTGGTTTTGTATCGATTAAAACCAGAATATTGGGCAAGTTTAAGTTTTCACTAATTACTTTGAACTTGTAATGGCCGTTCCTGTTTTTGTTAATTAAAAATATATTTTTTTTATACTCGACAAGTCCTTGCAAAAACAACGTTTTATCAGTAGAGGGAAAAATTTTTTTTTCATTTGTTGTAAGCATATCATTAACTATTCCGGTATTTAAAGCCATTTCAATTAGTTCTCCATTCATTTCCCCATTCGGAGTTCTGATGATCACGCGTCCAAACTCATTGTAAGTTGAAGTTGTACCAACATAATCAAGGAATCGAAACATGTTTATTGATTAACAAGTTGAAATTATTGTGAAGGAGCAACAAGTGTCTTTGACATTGATGCAGATTCTTTCAAGACGTACTGTTTGAAACCTCTTTTAACTGCTCTAAAATTGCGTCGGATTCTGGATATTACTCTGCGTGGTTTAGGCATTTCTTCCTCGTTAAATGCATTCATAGCAGCTATGTCATAGAGATTATTGTCATCTGTCACCGGAAGTTGAATACACGTAGCCAAATATAAGATGCAAGAATGGACCAAACTTCATTTATTTAAAGTACACTTTCACATAAAAATGCACGCCAACCCAGTCATAATCTCGAGTCCCCGTCGAATTCTGAAATAAGAAAGAACCCTCATGGACCATGTTCCAAAAAAGCGAAAAGTAGGCGAAGTGGAAGAGGGAAAAGAGGATGATGAAAGTGAACCCGAACCTGAAGTGCAAGATGAAGACATAGAGGAAGGCGGCCGTAATCATCATGAGTGTGAGCCACAATCGCAAGCTGTGGTTCATCCGGTACACGGATGTAGAGGTTGTGAAATCAGCAGAAATGATGTAATGTACCATTCGCATCCGGATGATATATTTCCGCGCCCATGTCCGCTATATTTTGAAGAGTATCCGTTCTACAATATGGAATTTCAAGTCTTAAATCCAGTGGAAATCTGTACGCAAATTCAGAATTCGTTTGGCCTGCCATACCGAACGATTTTGGCAGCACTGGCCAGTGGTATGGATGATGTGCCATTCTCGGGCAACACTGAACGCAAGCGAAAGTTGTACAAGTCGCTGTTTATTACTTTCGGTGCATTCGAGCGGCTAAAATCTATGGAAAACACACCGAACGACATTGGGATGATTACTACGGATTATGTATCGTTGACGGGATTTCGGTACATGTTACAACGCATCAGTAATCCGTTCAAGGACGACGACATCAGTTCCCCATTGCGATGTTGTATGCTCAGTCTACTACACTCCTACCTGTTCAACACCTACAACAATTTTTATCAGCATTTTATGGGGTTTTGCAATTCGTTGGAAATCATTCTAAAGCAGTCGCTGGCGGAAGGTACAATCATCAGCCGAGATGGAGAGGAGTTTAAGAAGTCTCTAATGGAAAACAAGACGGCGTTTCAGGTCATTGAACGATGTGTGGAAGCCATGGCCAATCCGCCTGCCGCTTCGGTGGACCCCAATGACGATTTGTCTCGGGATGCCATTATTGATTTTCTGATTGACTTTATGTCGAACAAGCGCATCGTATTGACCGATACGGAAGTGCCGACCAGAGTACTCGTCGCGTTGCCATGCGACGATAATGGTGTATTCAACTACACGTATTCGAGTCCAATGCCAATCGGCGAGGCACTGCGAAAACTTCGTGTTGACAAGTCCATCTCCAGGATTTATGGCAAACAAGCCGAAAACCTGTCCAAGGAGTTGCACACGTTTCATGAATCCAGCTGCATACCGTATTCACCGGACGACTTTGTGACTAGAATGCGGTATATTGCTTTTGTGAACGGATTGTATTGTTGTATTACGGGCATTTTCTACTATCATCAAAACAAGAGGGATGATCGCTTGCCCAATAACTGGAAATGGTATTCGGATGATCTTGAAAAGCTTAACGGGTGCAAACCACGAGCCATGATTTACATTCGCAAGGAAATGCGTTATTATGACATGATATCGTTTATGTTGGGTGGAGCGTTTCTAAGAGAACGCAACGAGGAATACCGACGAAAACGTGATCAATCTGAAGACGAATTCATTAATCAATGGAGTGGATTTGACACGATTTACAGCAGTCCGTACGACGAGAGCGCCAGTCTTCCACAAGAAAACAAGGAGCAACTTTGCGCGGAGCAACGCGAGTACATTTTGAGTCGCTGGGAGAATTTCGAAGAGTGGATCTTTGACAAGAACTACTTGAAGCGACTGGATACACTGGATATTCGTTGTCGTTCACCGCAAAAAATATTTGGCGATCAGCAAATACCCCGCAATGCATATCGACGTTGGCTCTCTTGTCAAGGTCGTTGCTTGTCTGGAGTGATTGGATCACAAACTCGGGTTGGAAACGGTGCTCAAGCATACATGGAAGCGCTCACCCAGAACCAAGTTGAAGATCGAATGGAATTCTCTGTGGCCATGACGGGTATTGCCGGATGCGGCAAATCGCAGGTACTGGCTATGATTCAACGCTACATTATGCAACAATATGTTGGGCCCATGTCGGATCACGAGCGTCCCATTGACAATTTCAGCACCATCCGCGACAAAGCTGTTTGTATCGCCTCGGACTATCAGCATGACGACAAGAAGCCCTCAGTGAATCCAGGAGATTTCAAAAAGGCTGTATCGAACGAAGCCATTGTGAACCACCGTCTGCACATGGTGTCGAAAATTATTTACTTTGTTTGTATGTTTGTGTTTGCCAGTAACGCTGTATTGCCGTTCAAGGAAACATATGGAGACATTTCTAGACGTATCTTCTTCTTTCCGATGAAGCACAAAGTCCCAGTCGATGCGCGTCGATTTGCGGAAGGTGACGATCGAAATGTGCTGCAAGTGTTTGACGACGAAGACGTTGATGCATATGCAATTGCGAGTACGTGGGAACATCGACGCATCTTGTTGAATGTGGGAAACACGTCTGTTTACACGCCTCAAGATAAGGATTTCCAAATCCCCAAGTTTCTGCTGGAAAGTCAAGCCGAGTTTATTCGTGGACAGGATTCGTTATCAGCGTTCTTGTTGAGTTTGCAAAAGAGATTCGGCTGGGGACATGCCAATCGCGACTACAGTGTGGAGCGTGACAGGTTTTTGGAAATGTACAAGGCATACTGCGAGCAGCATCGCTGTGTAATGATGAAGGACACGGACATTGATCAAAACATGATCCGCAACTATCAGGTGTCTATCCGGGCAGGACCTCCGTCTATGTATTGCAAGATTCGTGTGGATGATGAGGAGGAACAGCAGGAAGACATTGTCTTTGCGGAGTAAACTGGACGAACTTTTCATTCTTTATGGTATGTAAAAAATGGCGAATGCGAAGCAACCATACCAGATTTACTTATACAATAGTCATAAACGTGAACATGTGACGTACAATACCCCAAACGAAAAATTTGGAAATTTATTATACTTTTATAAATTTCATACACCTGTTTTTGACATATTTAAGTCATTGATTATAAAACAACATATGAGTTTCACCCATTGGGGGGTTACGAAAAATGGATACGTTTTCGTGCTCGTCCAGTCACTTACAGATGATCCACGTAACGTTTATGTAATATACAATAACTCAAAACCACTCACCGAGAATGCATTAATTGAAATCAGCGACTATATTGAATATGACGTAAGCGTATCACATCATCCAATGTACGATTTAAGGCTTGAGTAATAGAAATCGAATGCAAGTTTACAATAGAATTCGAATAAAACATTATAATAGAATCCCAGTAGAATTCGACTAGAACTCGTGTAGTAGGTTTCACGTAGGTTTCACGTAGTTATCACGTAGTTATCACGTAGGTTTCACGTATCACAACAATCCGAGTGCTTTGTTGGCCAAAAGCAAATACATTGGCAGTTGTGCATCCATGGCGTGCCCAATGAGAAACGGCGCAGACACAATGAGTCCGACTTGAACAATCATCATGATCAATACAGTGTTCCAAGCGATTTCCTGCATATTGGGGAAGTAAATTCCATAGGGAATCGCCATTGAGGTAATGATAGTCTTGGCAATGTTGATGCAAAACCACGTCTGACTTGATCCAACGTTTTCGAGCATGCACATAGCGTAAACGCTGACAATGATTGTGATTGCATTGTGAATTGAAGTTCTCGTTGATTTCTTGAATATTTTGTGCATGGCCAGTCGTTTTTCTTGTTCCAGCTCTTTCAAGGCGATATTGATGCGCTGGATTTCGGATTGGTTTTGCATGGCGTTTGGAACTATGACATTATCTCAAATGCCACCCAAGCTTTGGAAGTCGTCATTTAAATGGACTGAAATTTCCGAAACTGTTTCTGCGATTCGCGAGTATCCCATTGAAAACGAATCGATATGGTGTATAGCGCTGGATTTTGACACATTGCAGTTGAAGGATGGGACCAAATCATCCGAGGAGGCATACAATGAACTCATGAAAGCAGAAATGGTGGAGATGGACATTGTAATTGACAACCTGACTGGAACGGATGACGACGAAGAACCATTTGACTTTACTGTATCGTTTCCCGTCCAAGAATTGACTGTCAAATATTCTCATAGAATTCTACTGGGAACTCGTGAAAACGACTTGCACGAAACGTCGATTGGTGTATTTTCAGTCACAAAGCCAAATGCCCCGGAAGGACATGGAAACGTGGATTCTTCGGTTCAAGAAGATTTGTGAAATGACGATGTTGCGTGACAAATACTATGAATCACTGTCTCTGTTGGAAATGACGAAAGCCTATTTGAAACACTGCAAGCCAGGAGAAGTACATTTACACAACACGCTTATTAACATGCTTCGGGATTTTACGCACACGATGCGATCGAACTATTTACTCGAATGTAAAGAAAGACGGCGAGCTGAACCGGAGGTTACTGAACAAATTTTCGACTGAATTGTCCAGCCCAATAAAAGTTGAGCATGACCATGAGAACGCATAGAACGCCAATAGAATTCGGGGTGTTGGGCATAATGTACATGGTAATGTAGTACGTGCCAAAGCAAATCCGAAAAACAATAAATGTGGCAACAAACAGGAGGGTGAGTAGCCATCGTCGTTGGGGGAACCATTCCAGTCGCAATAGATTGAGCCACACGGTGCTGAATTCGTATGTGAGTAGAGCAAACCCGTATTTGGGGTAGTATGGGGCGAAGATAATCGAACATAGTGAAAGTACAGCGTGGAAGATCATGGTGTATCCGAATACGTTGTGAAACATAAGGCATACCAGTAGATCCCAAATGAAATATCCAATGGAAAGGTGAAAGAGTGGGATTGGGTTCCAGCCGTATGCGAATATAATGGGCCAGGTTATCGTCACTACTGTGCTAAACACGAGAGAAGTGATGTTTCCAGCGGTCTTTACGTCGGATTCGTTAAACCAGGTGCAAATCCAGAACACCATCCAGAAGAAGCAGAACTCGTTGATGCAAAACATTTTAGTTTATGTGTATATAAACATGCCGCGTCGAAGATTGAAAAAGTCGCGGGTGAAAGTCCACCCAATCTTGGCATTTTCTGCTTCCAATACAAACATGTTGCCATATTTGAGCACAGAGTATAAGAAGGCGGCGGCCGAAGTGTCGAAAATGGCCAAAGATTTCATAGGTGATAATCGCACGTTTCATTTGGATAACTTGAAGATATCTGACGCGGGAAAAACGGGATTGGTGGGAATCCGAAATGATTTCGTGGTGAAAAAGGCTAGTCGAGAAGGTCAATCTGCTCGATTGGAATTCTATAACATGCTAGTGTTGAGTGATTTGAATTTACCGCATTTCCCGCGACCTTTCATGTATTTCTCATGTTTGAGTGAAGAAGACCCCAAGGGTGATTTGGGTTTCTGTGAGACGAAAGAAGTTCCAGTCGAAATCGACGAGAGTTCACTGTATGATTTCATTCTGATGGAAAACGCTGGTTCCGATGTCTGGGAAACATATGCGTTTGCGAATGACTTTGAATGGTTGTCGTTGTATATGCAGGTACTGTGTTCGTTGGCGATGGCACAAGAATCGTGTGAGTTTACGCACTATGATCTGCACATGCAAAACGTGATGATAAAACCATTGAATCGGCCTGACTCAGATAAGATCATGTGGTATCAGTATGAAACAAAGGATGGAACCTATGAGCTTCCATTAATTACACACAAGCAAGTGTCGTTGATTGACTTTGGATATTCGCATTGCAAAGGGAAACCAGTACATTTGAAACGAATGGGGTGGACTGAAAGTCAATTACCGGTGATTCAGTTTCAGAGTAGCTATCAAAAATACGCTCTTTATACAGAAATGTTTAGTCCATACGCAGATCACGTGCGATTCACCATGTCTAGTTCAGTGCCAGAGAGTATGCGAAGCATTGAGAGGGATGTGGCTTTGGATTACGCGTTGAACAAATACCATATGCCCACGGGACCGGGAAGAACTGATCCGAAATTTCCAAACGTTCATGCATTAATCGCCCATATTGTCACGCTGCCGATTTTCAAGGCAATGACTGATCATGCCAAATTATTGGGTCAACGAGATGTGAAATTATTTAAAAAATCGTCATGATATAGAAAATGCCACGCAAGGCAAAGAAAGCTGTAAAGAAAGCGGTGAAGAAGGACAGTTATTGGGAAAGGGTCAAGCGCTTCTTTAGCAGTGGCGAAGATAAACCCGCTAGTAAGTGTGTTCGAATGACGACTAAAAAGTACACGGAGCGACCGTCGCCTCCCTATCCGGCCAACAAGTGCCCCAAGAAAACGCACACGGGTAACGATGGAAACACCTGGGTGTCCACTCGAGCTTCAAACGGTGTATACCGATGGGTAAAATCCAAATAAATCTCGTGCTAAATTAGAGTATTCGCTTGGTTTGTAGAGTGGGAAGCTAGTGCCCCAGCAGACATAGGACAATTCAGACACTTCCACCCGAATTCCAAGTGAATTCCACTGGATTTCGATTAGGTTGTCGGGTGTTTGTTTAATGGTAGTAGGGACAATGAAACTGGGATAGAGTTCAGCAATGCAGTCTAATAGTCTCCTGGCATTCGCTTTACTAGATACAGTAGATCGTACCAGTTTCGAATAGGTATGTGTGTTGTATAGTGGAAGGTGGTTGAACCGATCCAATGGATTTGCCGCCATTTGTTTTATATAAAAATGCCGTTTGAGTCATTTGATTTAGAGACAGTGCACGAAGTGCTGCCTTATGTGGATGAGACGTTGTACAAAGTGCCAAAAACCTTTGGATTCCTGGCAGATTCGGAAACACTGGGCATAATAGATGTTGCGGGTGATGGTTGGTGTGGTTACTATGCATTGGGATTGGTCATCTACTTGCTGTCTGGTCAAGTATTGGGTGCCACGGATGTGGAAGACAAGATTAAAAACATTTACAAAATGTTGAAAATTAAACCGGTGATTCGGCATTGGCTGGAATACATTGAGTTTGCAGCTTATGGAAAACGCCACAAATTCAACGTTGGTGTGTTTTCAAGGGACCAGGCAAAAGGAAAGTATACGCTTCGTTATCCAGAATATTCATCCGATGAAAACCCCTGGGTGTTTGCGATTTTAGCAGGCGAGTATAATTCGCATTATAAGCTGTTGGCACGTGAAATCCCAGACAATCAATTGCGAATAGATTTTGATAGTGACGCGGCCCGAATTATATTTTCATTGATGCAGGTGGAGTATCCAGAACCAAACATCAACACGTATACATACGTACAAATGAAACATGCACTGTTGGATGAGAAAGATTTAATACGTTTAAATGTCAAACCCAAGCCACTTCACTTTGGATCGACCATTAAGACTTCACCATGGACTGATGCAGAAATTACTGAATACGCACTTGCCGAATCACCAGTAAAAGAGAGCCCCCAAAAGAACCCCAAGCCCATCCACGTGCATTCCAGCAGCAGCTCGAAGAAGAAACAAGCTAAAAAGGCGAAGACGTAAGGATCAGAAAATCAAATCCGCCAGCTCTTTTCGTTTTCCACCACGTGGGTTTCCAAATGTGCGATCTAGTGTGCGTTTCTCCACCGTCCGACGAGTGCTCCAGCAGATATCGGCACATTCTTGGGCCACCGATTCGGGCATACCGCGCTTGTTCACCATGACATCCCTCAGCGATTCAAATAAATGAGTTTTGGTCATGGGTTTTTGTTCCTTTTGTACTTTGACGCGAAGACTGCCAAGTTTGCCGAAACGTGATTCTTCCTCCGCGGTGAATTGCGGCGTGACAAACCGTTCATCCTCCTGTGTTTCCAAAAACGTCCAAATAAGAGGTTCAAGCAGAGCCATTTGGTCCTTAACCCGTTGATCCTGTTCATTGTAAGAGTCACGCATCTTGGTTCGCATGTTGGACAGTTCCAGGTACTTTTGCACGTGGTCGGGCATAGCGGATGCCATTTGTTTTATATACAATAGAAAAGACGACGAGAAATCGACTGGAATTCTATTGATCGGGTCGTTGTAACAAAAACAAAGATGAGCGACGTGAATTTCATGGAGATTCTAAACCCGTCTACGCTGATCACTAACATTATACAAACATTCACCAAAAAGTTTGTTTGGCCAATGCCAAAAGAATCGCATGTGGCACGAATATCATTTCCCACGTTAATAGGTATCGTATTAGTATTGGCCATTCTGGGATACATACTTTTTCATGTAGGAAATAGAAAATGACGTCCATTGTAACGTATGCGTCGAAAAAAGGGAGACGCAAAACCATGGAGGATGTGATGGACTTTGCCGTACTCCCAGGGGAACGCTTGGCGATGGTGGTGTGTGATGGACATGGTGGTCATCAGGCTGCACGATACTTGTGTAAAGAGTTAATGTATTCATTGAAACATATGCATGAAATGGACTGGGACGTGGACGTACACATACAAAGAATTACTAGAGATTGGAATGACAAATGTGTGGAAATGTTACGAGGAACAAAATACCCGACCAACACGGCTGAACGCCAGGCGTTATTTCAGTCTAAACACCTTGCAGAATATACAGAGCGTGGATATTCTTCTGGCAGCACATTGATTATGACATTGATTGATCCAAAGAAAAAGTGCGGGAAAGTGTGGAATATTGGAGATAGTAAAGCCATGTATAAGAATTTTGGAGACAGACAACGTGCCAGGGGAACTCGAGCACACGCCCCAAACGAACATGATTTGGGCGTGTTGGGAGGCACGGTCGAAAAAGTGGACGGTGAAAGTATTTATAGAGTAAATGGTGAATTGGCTGTAGGAAGAGCGTTTGGAGATAACACCGAGAAACTCATGGGATCCATCAAACATGAATCGACGTGTCGTGAATTTAAATGGGATTCGGGTATGTTTAGAATGGTACTGGCAACGGATGGAGTGACGGATGTCATAAGCGTATCAAAAGCATTAACGTACGAATGTGCGAATAAATTGGTCTGTGAAGCGATTAGAAATAATACGAATGATAATGTGACTGCTGGAATTATTACTATTAGATAAAGCACATTCATCCAAGTCCCAAAATGGAATGCCTTGGTCTGCCCCATTACACAGGAACACATTCGAGATCCTGTTCGAACTCTGGCAGGAATTATATACGAACGACATGCAATCGAATCGTGGTTGAGAATACATTCGTTTGATCCCGTCACTCGCCTTATTTTGCCATCGAATCACCTGTTGCCAGCTGGCGATGTCAACCAAACTCCAAACGAATTTCGAAAAGAATTGCTTTGGACAATTTGTGTGCCAATATACCACGTGGCGGTTGAGATGGAATCCAAATTTGTGTCCGGAATAGTGAACACATTGCTCCAGACAGTGACGCAATCGATCGCGAACTTGGTTTGGTTCGAACTCCTGGAACCGGTTCTCATTTCCAATGTTTGGACTTAATCGACCAACTTATTATCAACGCAAGTTTCAAGTGTATTGACTTCCGGGGAACCAGATTCAATCACGTGGTATGCGTGCATGTCAACTTCAATCGATGTAACTTCTCCCATACGGATCTCACAAAAACAGCGTTTTCGCAATGTGATTTCAAAGGTGAACAAACCATTTTTGTCGGAGCCAGGACCTCTGAAAAGACATCGTTTAGAAGATGCACAGTCGAAAGTCACAAGTCATGGAATCAAGCGGAAGAATTTGTGGGATCCATGCGCGCCAGAGAATTACAAATAGAAAGATGCATGGTTTCAAATGAAATCTAGCGCACATTCAAACTCATATAACATAAAATGGATGAAGAATCACTGCCGATGTCCGATGACGGACTCAATGTTCTCGCAAATAGAGCAGTGTTTGTGACCGATGAGCAAGTTCGAGCCATGAAAGAGCATCACGAACGAATGCGTAACGAAAACATGCAGACAGACCGTCGCAGGACGGATCGCAAGTTTAGACGTGAACAAATGCAAAGCCAAATCAGTGGTGATACGGCGGAAGATACGGGAATTGCATCGGGCGCAGATTGGCGCCAGAAGTTGACGTCTATGAATAGGAATGGACGACCGAAGGGGATGGAACCAGTCGAAGAAGAGACCACACTGTTGACCACACAATCAACTCCAAGAAGACCGAGAGATCGTGAATATGACCGACGTCGCGATCGTAGTCGAAGTCCCATTCGAAATACTAGACGAGCTTCATTTGATAGTGATGCAGGAAGTCACGCAGGAAGTCACGCAGGAAGTCACGCAGGAAGTCACGCAGGAAGTCACGCAGGAAGTCACGCAGGAAGTCACGCAGGAAGTCACGCAGGAAGTCACGCAGGAAGCTATGGAAGCCGTGCCCGAACCAATGCTAGTGATGACTCGATCGACAAGAGCAAGCTTGAAGATATTCTCGATGAAGCCATGGCCAATCAAGGCATCCACCGCCAGGACCGTGACAAATACAAGGCGTATGCCAAAGAGGAGTTAAGGTATAGGCTCAAGAAAATTGGTGCAGATCCTGGCAAAGATGACGAGGATAGACAGAAGAAAGAATTGCGTTATTGGCGAAAGAGCCTTTCATTGGAAGACAAAGAGCTTGAAAACAGTTTTTCAACTATTGTAACGCTTATTTCAACGGTGATTGAAGCCATCGTTTCGGACGTTATGCAAATCCACGTGTTCGAAACGAAGGGTCTTGGAGACTCCGTGAAGAAAGCAGTGGAAGACGGTCGGTTTCGATCGGCTATCCGCCATTTCTGTAATGCTGGCGGTACTTCGGCCATGAGCGATCCGCTCACCAATGCGTTAATCACGTTCTCGTCGATTGCATTGAATAATCATATGAAGTCCACGAAAAAGATTATTACGGATCCCAGCGACCAACCTCGTGCAGATGTTAGTGGAGAACGGCGTGAAAATCAGGCCAAGCTTGAATCCCGTGCCAAGCGTGAGCGAAAGAAGAAGAGCAAGAAGAGTACCAAGAAGAGCAAGAAGAGTACCAGAAAGAGCAAGAAAAGTACCAAGAAGAGCACCAAGAAGAGCACCAAATCATCGTCTTCATCTGACTCAAGCGACTCTAGTGATTCCGGTGGCAACTCAAGCAAATCCAGCAAACCGTCCAAGAAAAAACATCATAATTCGAAGCGATCATCCGTACAATCCTCGAAGAAATCCTCAAAGAAATCAAATGCATCCACTGCGACTACTAGCAGCAGCTCGACTACTGTGATTACGGAAGAGTTCGAAGACACCGTTGAATCCGACTTGGATGAAGAACAGGACGAGGTTAAATCTGAGTGCAAAACACCTCCAAGGACCCCAAGAAAATCGCCTGCCAAGTCAAAGTCTCCTCCTAAATCGCCTGAAAAGGTCGCTCCTAAATCGCCTGAAAAGGTCGCTCCTAAATCGCCTGCCAACGTCTCTCCTAAATCCCCTCCAAAATCGCCGCCCAAGGTATCTCCTAAATCCCCTCCCAAGAATTCGCTGCCTAAATTTGAAGTTGAACGACGCTTACCAAAGGCCAAACGAATTCTCAAGAAAACTAAAATCAGCAAACCGACCAAGGAACCGGAACCACCCAGTTCCCCAGTTCCTTCCAACTTTTCATCTGAAATGAATGTGTTAATGGGCAACGTTGAAACCAAAGTTAGCACGCTTATCACAGATCCACAAACCGGAGTAATGAGAACCGCATTTATTGAGATGGGGCCAAACATTTTGAATGGAATGGAAACCATCGGAAAACCAATTGAAATGCTGGCGAAAAATACAGTTAAAGCACAAAAGTTGGAATCCAAGCGCAAGAAACTTGGTCCAGCTCCAGGAGTTCTGACGGAACTCGACTAGCAGCAGCAAGACAACGAAGAGTCCCAAGCTCGTGCACACACTGTGAATTCGACTTCGATTTCTTCATCGTCCGTAGAAATAAAGTAAAGCTTTCGAATGGATGTACTGTGTGCCGTAGAAGGTAGTTCGATCGATTCTCGTACATCGACCGACAGAATATGTGATTTGGGTGTCAGCTTTTGTTCAGCAATATCCGCTCTGGTGGATGCCAGTAATCGCACGATTTCATTTTGAAACGCCTCGTTGCTCGGCATGGACAAACCCGACAAACCCGTCGCAATGCCCAATCGTCTGAACTGAAGATCATCCAAACTTTTCTGGAAACGTCGGTATGCCAATTCATCTTCAATCAGACCCTTGTACTTTTCCACGTGATCTGGAACAAACTCCCCCAGTATGTTTTGGATGCCAAAGTTGTATCGCCAGATCCCCGTCGAATTCTTGCAGAATGGACAGGTATTCGACTGGTTTCGTCGCTGACACTCACTGCATAAAGTGTGAAAGCATGTCGAATTGGTAGTGGGCATCACGTACAATTCAAAACATATTCCACAGGTCAGACTTTCGTATTTCCTCTTTTTTTGGCTTGGTTCAGACATGTGTGGCTCACGGAGAACTGATGCGCAAGTTATCGTCAAAGTTCAACGAACTAAACCAACCATAATTATTATATTTGTATTCCATTGCATTTTTAAAATGTTTGAAGTCCCAGTCGGTATCCAGACAAGTTTGGAGATATTCACGCTCATTATTATCCAAGTCAAAAATTGGCGCCAAACACCACCCAAAATCAATAACAGTCACTTTCCAGTCGATTATCGTTCGTTCTCCTACGACCAATTGCGGTTCATATACAGGCTCAACGCATATATTTCGTGCATGTAAATCACCATGAATCACTTGGGACTTTTTCAACTGCACACATATGTCTCGAACTTTGAGTATAACCATATTCAATTCATTGACGATGTTTGTATACCCTTGTTCAATCCAATTTTCCAACGTTAATCCAGCATACTTCATGCGAACAACGTAAATTGAACGTGGATTGTGCAGACGGTCGTGATTCAAGTGACTGTAGTCTGGAAGTACCGGATGTGGCTGACTAGATGTATCATGTACGGTGTGTTCACGAATGTTAAGTATGGGATTCCAGTCGAATTCGCGTAGAATCTTTAGGATTTCAATTTCCCGCATGGCATTTACACCTTGAATATTGGGGAACACATGCTGCTCGCCCACATGTTTCCAATTGCGTGGGTTTGGAACGGGAAGGTTATAAACATTGCTGGTAACTCCATACTCTGCGTGACTAACACGAATGGTCTTGAATGCAAACGACTGACAAAATCCATTATAAATCATGACATTGCCAGAAGGACCGCCGGTGGATAGGATATCGAATCGACTGGAAATAATGGCATCCAGTTGCTTGGTGAGTTGCGTAGACGACAACGCGCGATTCAATGGGCAGGGTATGAAATGTACCCGAATGCCAGGCAGAATATACTCGGGCGCAGCGTCATACTCTACGCCGATGGCCACGTCTGTAAAGTGTAGACGTTGTTGTGCCACATGTTTGGGTTCTCCATTGTGGGGTACCACCAGATCTACGAATGGAAATTCGACTAGAATCGACCGACGTTGTTCATAGCTCATGATGGGTCGGCGTTTCTGGAGGCAGGCGAGATCGTCTGTGGTTAGGCCTATAATCAATGTCTTTCCGCCAGTGACTGTCTTGCATGCTTTTAGAAATTCAATGTGACCTTTGTGAATCATGTCGAATGTGCCGGTGGTATATACGCAACTCATTTTATTGTTTGAGTATTTGGGAGCTGATGCGCCGTCGGGACGCCAACGCGCCAAGCACTAAACATACTCGTAACGTGAAACGCCCACCGATGACTCAGCATTGGATGCGGTGATTGAATGGTGTGTTGCCATTGATCGCCATATTGCTTGGTCAGGAGTTTATGTGGTTTATTTGGCAGACTCCATTCCAAACCGCATATTGTTTTGGTTTGTAGTGGAAAAATCCAGTCCTTTTCCCATACTTCTTTTGTGTTATACGTGATTGAATTTCCACTCCATCCATCCACCTTGGCATACTTGTCCATGGGGTACTCTTTTGTAACAAATATATCACACGTGGGAAACACTTTGCCTTTCCATCGCAATCGAACGGCACCACCCTCTCGTGTGGCAAAGTTTTCAGACGATCCTCTCAGATAAAACACTTCCAAGCCCAGTTTGTCCATTTCATCCACAAATGTCTGCCCCCATAACTTGGATCGATCTTCCCACATAACGGTCATGTCTAAATCATCGTCGTATATCATTAGCCCGTTCCACAATACAGCGCCGATTAGCGTTCCACCAGTCACGTAGAATGGCATATCTAGTTTTCTTAGCCCTTCCATCGTATTCTTAAGTAATCCATGAATGTCATTCAACGTCTCCTGGTCCAAGGCCAATACCGGATCGTCACGACTGGGTTTTCGACTGGACCGATATTGCTTATGTGGTAGATCAGGAATGGTTAATTCGTGTGTGGCCACTTTGTATTTGTCACCCGGCTTGAATCGACGTGGAAACGTCGTGTAACTGACAATTACCCACCACGAGATAACACCTACGGCTATAGCCAAAATCACCAGAAATACAACCAGAAGTGCCACTTTCATTTGTTTATTCTTTATCATTGCAAAATCATTGCTGCACGTGAGTGTATTTGAGACAGCCGAATTCCAGTCGAATTCGATCCGTTTCGACGGGAACGGACAGCGTACTTTCGGCAGGATCGTATTCGTCGGTGGGCTTGTATTGGGGTGAAACCGGGTGGTATTTGGGTGACACAGGGTGGTACTTGGGTGACACAGGGTGGTATACATCTACTGGGGCTTGCTTGTAGTACCCTTGGGGAATTCTGGGACGTTTTCGGTCGCGTAAATCTTTGGTATCCTTGGTATCATGCACCTTGACATGCACGTCCCTGCAATTTCGTTGTGTACAGTATCCATCTTTTTGAAATCTGGAGCACACACGTTCATGCAGAAATTTACATCCAGTGCTGTATCGACACTTTCCACGCTGAAAGTAGAAACAAGCGTACATTGGGGGTTTGATCAAATGATATCAAATAACATTGGTTTCCAATACAATCCCAGTCGAAATCTGGTGGAAATATATACATAAAGCATGTGGAATCTCTTGGAAGTAACCATTGTCAAACTTTGATTTGTAGTATTGCATACTTTCATCGATCGGCTTATCGGACAGTGTGGATAAATCATTTGAGTATAGCACGCGTACAACTGGACGCTTTGCCTTGATCCAGTCTTCATATGTTATGCTAATAGGCGTGGTGGGGCTGACGCCGTTGGAAGACTTGTACATGATTAGACCGGTTGTTAGATCGTGATGGATTTCATTGGGGATTGGGTCCGACTTGAACAATTTCCACACAACCCGATCCATTCGTTCACCACACCACTCGGTATGAAAACTTTCACGGATACGGGATGCAATCGGCATGCGAACTACTCCTTCTGTTTCTAGCATGATAAATCCTTTTGGGTTCACGTAAATTGGACGTTGGTGCTTTCCAATGAGTGTCAGTTTTGCTCCTTGATTCTCTTGGAATTGCCGCACTGCGGTTTGTATGCGTTTCAAATCATCTTCGTGAAACCATATTCGATCGTATCCTTCTTCATCAATGTAGTTTGGCGCATTACCGCGGAAAATATCCAGACGTTTACAGTCATACGATTTACCGTACAGAGCGCATATTTCCCTCTCATCTTCGTTCGTAGCGTGTTTGTACGGGCCGTCTCCTATGCGATATCTGTACGATTTCGGATGGGAACCCAATTGTGTTCGTAGGATTAGATTTTCCAGTCGATTATCTAGTTCATTTCCATTCTTATGCAGCACGTGCACGTGGCAGTCCACTTCCTCGCCGGTCTCGCGGTTGACGAGTGGAACCCAACTAGAAGTCTGCTGGTTTGCACAATCGAGGAGCAGCTTCAGGCGTTTGCGGTCAAGTTTGTGACACCTGGATCCCTTGTAGAACATGGGTTGACCATTCGAGTCGATTTCGAAATGACATCCAATAAATTTCCCCTGACACGGGATTGACATTTTTGCCATTTCTTTATTGCTCACTTATATATTCATAAATGAACCGCTTTACGTTTGATCCGAATTGCAACAACACATACAATTACAATTATGATCCAACGTATGCTTATGGAGGCCGTATTCTACAGTACAGTGCAGATTACAAATGCTACCGTGTAGACTATGTGCGGGTTTTCACAAATAAAAATTTACTACAACAATACCCATATGCTGTCCAACACAGAATCAAATATATGTATGAAAAGGAACAGAAAGTAAATTTAAACTACATAATCAAAAGGATGCAGCATTATCTGCTGGCAGCAGAGGTGAATGTTCCTTGGAAACAAATGGGAGCTGAAGTGAAAGACGGAAATATAACCGTATATCATGATAATCAAGTATTTTGTGTATTTGAAGGTTTTTACTGCATGCTAAAACCTGGACAAAGCGAGTTATCGAGATATTGCTTATTCGCGATACAAAAAAGCATTGATAACGAATTTAAAAAACCAAAAGTGGGCGGAAGTTTTACTCCGCAAATACCATATAATATGACCTATATGTACGGATATGAACGTCCTCTTGGATGGGTCAATGCGTTCGTGGCCGATACACCAGGACGAATCTGCACAACTAACGAAATGCATTCAAAACTACTAAGAAGAGCACAATGCATGCCAACCGATACTTTGTGCAGAGACATTCCAAAAGAGCGCATTTTTCAGTACGCAGACGGTAATATAATGGTTTGTAATGATATCATTGATTTGTACGATCAAGCGATGCGAGGCGGCTCTGAACTCGATTTGAAAGTTCGTACCAGATATGTAGAGCACCACTTGGAATGTGTCAAACTGTATATTAAACAATACAATACAGAAAATAAAAACGCAAATCTAAGGATTAAATCTGGGACACAAACAAAACTAAATCAAATAACACAACAGAATGAAATAGTAACGAAATTGGAAGACCAACAAGGGTTTTTAAATAAAACCAAGACCGATCATCAATGGGAATTATATGGATTCTATGCGATTCCAGTTCAGACCCCAAAATTAGAGGTTGTGCGTCATACAATTGCATCAGATGTTTACAAAATCAAAGGAATGGCATATGAATTGCTTTTATTATTGACGGATCAAATTTCGATTAATTCAGCATTCGAGGAGGATACAGTATCGAGTAAACTGATAACATTAATTGAATCAGAAAAAGCTATAAGAAAAGGACAAACGTTTGTAACACCAACCAATAATGAATTTGTGAATGTATCAGCCGGAGGCGCTCGTATAGTAACTTTAAACAATAACATATCATTTGTGTACCATGGCAACAACGAACCAAAAAAACCAGTATTTATAACAGCATCAGTCAAAGTCATAAATAATGGCGAATCTACGTACCACGTTTTAGAATATCCTGAATTTCCGTATCCAACAAAAGCAGTATCTTTAGATGATTACAAAGCACCTCCCCAAGAAGAAGTGAAAACGTTTCTGTTGAAAAAATTCGATAAAATCAAATGACCCTTCCAGTCGTAATCGCCGAGATTTGTATTGGAGTATTAATTGTGTTGCTGAGTGATGAGCCAAGATCATAATACGCCCACATCCTTCAAGTCGCACTTCAGGCGATTCATGTAAGATGGATCTGGATATCCCTGTGCAAGCATACCGCTGTCTTTGCGAAGTTTGAATTCAATACCGTTGGGAACCACCCAGTCCATTCTATGTGAATTCGGGTTGAATCCTATGCGAAATAAAAGACCGCGAGTCCACGCAATTCGCAGTAACCGCACGATTTCCTGTCCTTCTGAATTGTTTGGTAAAAAGCATGTCATGTTCAGTCCAAAGTGTCGTTCATTGGGTAGAGGCATGTCTGATCCTTGAATTCCCGGTTCAATGTGAAATGTGAGTGTCAGCGTACCACATTCCGCATATCCAGTGATTCGCTCATGTGGATTTTCAGTCACCTCAAATGTGGACAGTGGGGACCGTGGTTGAAACCCAGTGATGACAAACAATGATTTTCGACAAACCGGGCAACTGGACTTTTCTGCCAACCATCGACGAATGCACTCGACGTGAAATACATGTGAGCACTCACGAATAATGACAGGAGTTTCTTTAGGGTTCTCGGCGTTTTCGACTAGGTTCTCGAAGCAGATATTGCACACATCGGTAGGTGGTATGTTCTCTGCTATATCAATCACCTTTTCAATATTTCGGTCTGACATACGAACCTCTGTTCGACACCAATCGGTTTGCATAATTATTTATATCTGACAACAATAGATATAAATGGCAGTATTCAAGCGCACGAATGGTGGCAAGCCGGTTTCTCGCAAAATGTTTGTCTGGGCACATGTTTTGACGATCATATTTCATTTGGTTATTGCTGCATTGGTGATTTATGCGGCCTACTCTGGCAGTGACAACAAAGTCCTTCTGTACACAGTCGGGTCAATCCTGGGTGCTATGAGTTTATTGAGTTTGGTTCCTGTATTGCGCTACAAGCCTCAATGAATATCATTTTATCATTGTTCCAGTGTTTACACCCTGATCACGGATGGCTTGTCTTAGTACACCATAATGGTTTTTTTGCTCTTCCGTTAGTGTAATTTGTGATTCACAAACATCGTTTGTTCTCTGCCACACACATACAAAATCCGTCCATATATCCTCCATTGGAAACACGTGAAACGTTTCCACAACTTTAACTGGACAGACCGGAAACATTTCCGAATAGAGTTCTTTAGAAGCCCAAAACGCTAGAGCTTGTGCTGCATCCGCATAAAACCAATAATTGTCACCAGGATAGCAGTGATAGACTCCATTGGCAGGCGCATTCACATAAATATACCCATCCATGGCACATATACGCGTCATTTCCCTAAATGTCATCCAAAAACATGGGTCGTGTTCAAAGCAAGATGTGGAAATTACTAAATCAATACTACCTGAAGAAAACGGTAGTTTATCCCCTGGTTTAACCACAATGTCCACTGAACTGTGCTCTGCTATATCCACGCATATATACTTCATCTTTTGGTCTTCAAAGTAAGATCGGAGTGAACCGTTTTCATCCAATCCACCCACATCCACCACTGTCATGCCGTCTTTTCCATACACTTGCGCAAACAAACGTCCAGTTAGAAGTGCAGTGTCATGCATTTGTTTTATCAAAACGATTTCAAATATGCGCTAGTTCCAACCGATTGATTACATCCACCAATGCCTTGATTCCCGGTATAAACAATTCTTCTTCCGGCGTGTTTTCTATCGCGTGTTGCATGGTCATACATGCAAAGTGTAAATGGGTTCTCATTAGCTTCCATTCGAGTTCACTTGGAAGTGCAGTGTTGAATTCATGCATACGACCACATATAACCGAAATAATACGTTCTGCATTAATTAAATAAATTTGTCTAAACAATTGATGGATATGAAACGTGGCATCATGAATGGCTTCTTTCAAGGTTTCGTCGATTCGAGCCAACTCAGTCCGAATGTAACAAAACTCTTGCATGGGAAATGAATTTATGTGTTAAGCTCTTCTGGTAAATCATCTACTGACACATGAATTTCGGAGAGAATGCTTGGCAATACTCGTTGAATACCTTGTAGAAACCCAACTTGCTCGTAAGAATTCAACTGTAACATTAACGATCGCAATACCTTTTGAGCGACACTGTCGTATACCGCATCCTCATTATCAATGTCAAACTTTAATTCCGGTAAATCCAAAAACGTACCCGTTCTGGTGTGGGACATTTATTTTATTGTACTGGATGACGACAAATGGGACAAGTCTTGTGTTGTATCGCCCAAGGTGAAATGCAGTGCGTGTGGAACTCATGCAGACACTCCAGTCGAATACATTCGATATCCTGATCGTCGGTCCTACAAATTACACACTCAATTTTCGTAACCCTTCTAGGAAGCCGATGCATGATTCGGCGCGTCCTTCGAATGATAACACGGTACATGTCTTTTATCTATCACAACGCACCGACGTGAATCGACTGGAAACATAAAATGTCGGATGGAGAGAACGATAACCCCACAGGAATGCTGCGATTTCGTTCCTTTTCTGAATCTGATCTCGAGCATATTGTATTGACTCCTAAATATGTTTCAACAGTAGAACAGGCGATGGATATTGTGGATGATGAAGAGAAGAAGATGGATGAGCAGGAAAAAGAAGACAAAGAAGAAGAAGTAGACGATGATTCCGATAGTGATGACGAAGATAACCGCCGTGATGTAATGGAAGTTCACCAAGGGATATTCGAACTGCAGCAGGACTATCGTTTCCTGTGCCAAATTACCAAGAGTTCATACAATTGTTATGCGGTTCAAGACAAGCTCACATCCTGGGTTATCAAAATCAACCGTGATCGGGCCAAGCACAAGATTCCAAGAGAAATTCTGTGCCTGAGCCGTTGTGCGAATGTCCCGCACGTAATGAAACTACATCGCTGGCATACACTTTCCAATGGATACTATGCGATGGTTACGCCTGAATATGTGGATCACGAATTGCCAATGATTTTTGAAAGTCACGCTACCATCCAATCGTACATGCGTCAACTGTTTGTCGCGCTTCAAGGGTGCTACAAGTGTGGCGTAGTGCATCGCGATATTAAACCTGGAAATGTGTATTTTGACGCTACCGCTAAAGTACTGACACTGGCCGACTTTGATTCGGCCACTACAAATCCCGAACGAATTCGAAAATATAATTATATTGGCACGGATGGATTTCGTTCGCCGGAACTGAGTAATGGACTGGGTTACGACTGGCGCACCGATCTGTATTCGGCTGGAGTTACATTTGGAATGCTGTTATACCACGTGGATTCAGAAGTGGATGTGGATAACGCATTAGTAAGCACTTGGAGAAAGAATGCCAGAAAGCCATGTGAAGATTACACTTTTCACGGAGACAAGTATGCTCAAGAACTGCTGTGGAAATTGATCGAAAAGAATCCCAACAAGCGACCATCATACGAACAATGTCTGAATCACAAGTATTTTCAAACACTTTATAAGAAATAATGAACTATAACTTGGCCAAAATAGCTCAATTGGTTATTATTTTGCTTTCATTCATTCTGATGATTTGGTCTGTCGTTTCGATTGCGACTGGAAACAGAACAGTCATATGTTACGTGACATTCGCATTCACGTTTATTCAAGTGGGAATAACTGCGTACATGTACAAGTCTGCTAGCTGCGTTGTTGATTGAATAAATAAAATGATTTGAATATACATTCACTGCTTGTTTGTGGAGGATGGCTATGAAACACGAATTAAATGTGAATGCATTCCAATAGAGTTCATTTAGAGTTTCTTATGTAAATCTCGTAGAATTCCACTAGAAACACAGTATGGGTATCCAGATTTAACTTTGTCGGCAGCTAACAACAGCAGTAAATAGGGAGTTCACACAAATGGCCAATGGAATCTACAGCATCCATACCTCGATGGTCCTAGGGCAATCCCAAAGGTTTCCACTAGGACTTCAATACAGGTATCGACAGTTTTCACCTAGACTATGCAATTTAACAACAAACAAAGTCGGCGCAGCTACAGCAAATAGGGAGTTCGCACAAATGGCCAATGAAATCTACATCATCCATACCTCGATGGTCCTAGGGCAATCCCAAAGGTTTCCACTAGAGACCAAGTACAGGTATCGATGCTGTCTATGTAGGGTCTTAGATTTAACTTTGTCGGCGCAGCTAACAACAACAGCAAATAGGGAGTTCGCACAAAACAAAACACCACTGGCCAATGAAATCTACAGCATCCATACCTCGATGGTCCTAGGGCAATCCCAAAGGTTTCCACTAGGACTTCAATACAGGTATTGACAGTTTTCACCTAGACTATGCAATTTAACAACAAACAAAGTCGGCGCAGCTACAGCGAATAGGGAGTTCACACAAATGGCCAATGAAATCTACCGCATCCATACCTGGATGGTCCTAGGTGAATTCTATTCGATTTTTCTATAAACCCAGTACAGGTATCAAAAAATTTCATATAGCAAGCGAAATTTAACAACAAAACACAAAACAAACCCTTCTAGGTAAACTCTATTCGATTCCACGGCTTATTTATTAGAATACGTTAAATATCCAGCAACACCTAAAGTGGTTGCACCAATCCCCGCCATCACACCTCCTGCAGCTAGATAGGTTGACTTGTTTTCTAATTGTTCAGTCGGTTTGATGTCCAGTAGGATTTTCGTAGAGGCAAACACTGAATTGTCTGGAGTTTTTGCATAAACCGTCACTGTACTTTTGCCGAATGATGTTGTTTTCCCACTGATCACTCCAGTCATCGTGTCAAGCGTTAATCCTAGCAGATTTCCAATTGAATGAAATGTAATAGCCAGGCCCGATCCATTCCAAATAGTAATCGGTATGTTCTGAACTGTACCTCCTAATTTGTCTTGAATAACATCTGTTGGATATTCAATGTTACCACCAATTACAATCTTCAGTACTATGGTAGAGTAACCTGATAAATTCGTGGCAGTTATAGACACATTTATATTTGCTGCGGAACTTGCAGTACCGCTTAGAATGCCTGTAGTTGAGTCAAAGGCCAGTCCATTCCTTTCGGTCACCTTAGCGGGAGATATCGAAAATGTGGTTATTGCGCCACCAGTGTTTGTAGGTGTAGGCGTGGACACAATACTATTGAGTGCGTATATATAAGTAGTGACCGTAGGTACTGAAATAAATGGTGGAGGTATAATATCTAGTGGCGTAACCGTATTCACTGCTTGAATTACCTCTAGTGTGAGTTTGCATGTGTTGGACGTGATACCGTTTGTTGCAGTTATCGTGTAATCCTGCATAGGAGAAAGTGTCCTGGCCGCGCCAGCTATTGTCCCCAATGTTGTATTGAAAACTAATCCGGGTGGAAGCAAAGGTGCTATACTATAATTAAGTATGGTATCTGCACCGTCAATCAGTGTGTTTGCAATCGGGGTACTCAACGGTTCGTTCACATTCAACGTGACGGTTGATGGATACCCCAGATGTGGAGCAAAGTATTTTTTCACCAAGTATGCACTAAGTTCTGACATTTCGGAATCGTTGAGAACCCGATTGAACACCAACACAGCAAAATAGGCAGAAGTTGTACTAAACTCGTTTATGCCGACCCAAAATGGCGAACCTAACCCAAAATTGATTGGATTTGGAATTTTATCGTCCGGAAGATTTGTGGTTCCAGGCGTATTAAACGTAATTTTCTGTCCATTCAAGTAGGTCTTGCAAGTGCGATCTGTAGCCGTTGTATACGTAAGGCCCAGCGTATTGGCTGAATATATCTGTCCATTGGTTGATGTGTATGTTTTTGCTTGTATGGGTTGTATTGCTAAACACCCGTCACTTTTCAGAACTATTACATTATTCGGTGATGAACTGTATATACTTTTGTTGTAGTTAAAACATAACCCACATGCCACATTTCTGATTCCAAGTCGAACTCCAAGACCATCCAAGCTAGCATACAAGGTTTGCGGTCCAAGTGGAATTTCAGTGGCAGGGCCACTCCCGACAACCATTATTGAAAAATTAGACTTGGGGAACAGTGGCCATGGTTGAGTTGCATCATTATTTCTTAAAAAGTTCATAAGATATTCCGTAGACGGGAGAGGCACGGGTCCCTTTGTTCCCGAGTTAGATGTTCTCGTCTCCATTAGATCAACTGCTATTACAAACCTATAAGCAGCTCCTGGTGCTCCGAGTGTGTCTGAATACGAAGAGTTACTATCCCATGCGTATAAAAGTTTATTAGCATCTAGTTGAAGATGTGTTTCGTCCCACACCATGTATGCGTAATTGTATAATTCACTGCCTCTGCTGACTTCACCAGCTTGAATGCTTGTAATTTTAGTGTAAAACAATTTAGTTGTGTACGTTAAGATGATTAGCGTAATCCCAGTCGAAATCAAAAGAGCACCCAATACATAAAGTACAATAGCCAATACACTCATTTATACATACTCGCTATGTTATAAATAAATGAATTTGAAAACCTACTGGATTCTGTTTGGAATATTGGCAGTGATGCTGATAGCACTTTCAGTACTCTTGCCATTGTATTTCATTAAGTGGAAAGATTCAGGCTCAAAAGCTCTGGCGGCAGGAACGATAGCATCTGGATCTCCGGTTGTAGTACAAGTCAAGGCGCCGTGGTTTTATCCTCAGTTTTTTAGTGCAGTTGCGAATAGACTGTCAATAACCAAATTTTCTACCAATGCACAAGGTGTCGCGTTTTATATCGATATAACAACACCAATCACATCTAATGGAGGCGGCACAATGACAAGTGTTGATGGTAATGGCAAACCGTTCTTTTCGTATAAGACAATAAGCCGTAATCCAGCATATACCTCGTATGAAGTAACGTTTTGGTTAAAGAAATCAGATGGAATCGCTATCGCCACATTATCACAAATCAATGCGCAACTAAAATCTTCGGTTATGTCTGTTACAGATACAGCATCTCGTGGCGCATTCTACCTATCTGATGACGGATCGCAGCTTTTAGTCGGAAAAATCACATCGGATGGGACATTGTCACCACTCATAAACATAGAGCCAACGTTTGATATTACAAGCATTCCAAACACGTGTTTTGTGACTGGGTTTCCAAATTACAGTATAACTGATTACATTGCCACAGAACCATTTAAAACGACGTATGGACCAATTGTGAACGGGGTAGGAAATTTGGTTTCAACTGCACCGCTTATTCCTGGAATGGATCCTAATTCTCGACTCCAAAACTCCAGTGAATATTTTTTGTACCGAGTTCCATTGTTGTTCAACAGCTCGCTATTAGCTGGTGGTGCCACGACAGCGGGAAACATTGTTTACAATCCACTCATTTCCATGAGTACAATTACAAACGCTGGCATATTTAAATCCGGCTGGTCTTTGGCTACCCTCACAGAAGCTAGCGCTATGTTTACAACAGCATCTTTCTACAATTTTAACATTAACCCAACTACAAATACATCCTTTGACATGGTCCTGCAAGCAACTGCCAGCCAGGTGAATTCAAGTGCCATCGGATCGAGCATGTATGCAACCATGTTTACAAAAGCCAGTACAGGTACAACGGTTATATCGCTCAGTCCTGCCGACACATACGCTGATCGTACATTGAAATCTGCACTTTGGTTGGTAAAATACAACAACAATGCAACATCACCATTAACTCGTATTCCATCCATCATAGATGTTATGGATTTAAACGTAACGATGGGCGTGTTGGGAACTATATCACCTATCACACAAACGCCTGTATCTACTCCACCACCACCACCAAGCAATCCACCATCGACAAGCAAAAGCTCTACTACATCAGTGACCACCACATTAGAAGCGTCAGGTTCAACGGTTTTCACCCTTCCTAAAAGTAAATCATTCCTTGATCAAAATGGGCTTTACATATATATTTCTATTGGTGTAACTGGTTCGCTGGGATTATTAGTTGGTGTGTGGTACTGGCGAAAATATCATGTTTCTGTGACTTACGTATCAAGTACCGTTACCACTGCCACTACAACAGGTCCCGCTACTACAACTACCGTACCGCCACCAGATGTTTCAGTCGCAGCTTGAGTTCACACAAAATCAAACGCCACTGGCCACACCTGGTTGGTCCTAGGTGAATTCTATTCGATTCTACTAGGACTTCAATAGAGGTATCGACAGAAATCAACTATGCAATAAAATTTAACTTCGTCGGCGCAGCTAACAACATCAACAAATAGGGAGCACATTCTACCGCATCCATACCTGGTTGGTCCTAGGGCAATCTCGTAGAATTCTACTAGAGACCAAGTACAGGTATAAATGAATATTATCTAGGTGTCTAGATTTAACAACATCAGCAAATAGGGAGTCCACACAAAACCAAACTCCACTGGCCACCGCATTCTACCGCATCGATACCTGAACAGTCCTAAGTGAATTCAATTCATTTATGGTAGAGATCACCGAGTTTCATTACGCTGGTCAAATTACAAATCCCCGTTGCCTTATAAACAAGGGAGACAACAATTTACGCTTTGACGACGAAAGTATGATAGGTATCATCCGGAAAGCCGGGGAAGATACAATCAGCATACAAATGGAAAGTACAGTGAAGTGCTGTGAAGATTTTGGGTTTTTAATTAACGATGTTGAAGATGACAAAGATGCACTGGAAAGATTGGCTACATCAAAAGTAACGAGGGTATATTTAAATATATACAGAGAACGTTATTTGAAGGATTCTGAAATATATAATTTTTCGCAGGGAGGTGGTACTGTTTGCGTAAACATAGAGACGGATTCAGAAACGTTTGAGATCACAATGTACTGTTGTCAAAACGGATATTACTCACATGAAGTTCGACTGGAATGGCCTGGATATTGCGAGAATATGTGGATTTAAGTATACATACTCAATAAATGTGAACGATCTTCTGTTTTCTGCGATTGCTCAAACGTTTCGTATTGCACAAATGCCTTGTTGAGGTCCTCCTTAGTAATGGTACCCTTTGTTGCGTGTTTTTCTCCAAAGACTCTCTTTGAATGCGAGATTTTGAGTTTGGATATGAGGTTTTCGATCGATCCACCACTGTGAGGGAATGCCGACTTGTGCTCTTGAAACCACTTTAGGTTACCCACACCCTCCATCAAAACCAAGCCTTCGTCAAAAACCATTTTAGCAAACATGGCGCTCAACTGTGCCGGTCCAGCCGTTCAATAGATTTTAATAAATATGGTAATTCCATATTATGTGAAGCTTTTTATTTGATAATTGACGTAGCACTTAGACGCACTTGGGTTTTCAAAACGCACATCCATCGTTGATAAAAGAAAAGGAACCAGACGGTCAAACGTCAAATCATGTATGTCAAAGGATCCATCATTCGGCAAACATTTGGGGTTTCCCACACAACATTGCACAAATGGGCTGAAGCAAAGCAGATCCAGTGCGTCCGCATGCCTGGAAGTAAGCAACGCCTCTACGACATTGAGTCCGTCCGCCACCATTTTGCACTGCGAGAAGAAAAGAAGACTGGAATCGATAGTCGTGCAGGAGCCATATATGCCCGAGTCTCATCCGAACATCAACGTCCCGATTTGGAGCGTCAAATCGCCGACCTCTGTCGTGCCCATCCCGACTTTAAGGTCTACCAAGATGTTGCCAGTGGACTTAACTACACACGACCTGGGCTGCAAGCCCTTTTGGAATCCGTTCGTAAAGGCGAAATCAGCACAGTTGCGATCATGCACCGGGACCGACTTTGTCGCTTTGGATACGAACTTTTGGCCTGGATCTTTGACTCGTTTAACACAAAAGTCTTGGTTCAATGTTCAGAGATTGCGGCCCCAGATGATCACGGAACCAAAGAACTTTCCGACGATCTTATCTCTATCGTCACCGTATTTGTGGCAAGACATAATGGCAGACGCAGCGCAGAAAATCGAAAAAGACGCGCACAAGAGGCAATCCAAGATCAACCTGAACAGTCAACGCAAAAGAAAACCCGAGACAGAGGCACATCAGGTAGCAAAAAAGGCAAAAAAAAACCAGGAACTGGACCGATTGCAGAAGTTGATGGAGAGTAAAGGCTCTGGACGTGGTGGAAAACGCATAACCACAAAGCTGCGGGTATTGAAACCAACCATGAGAAAACCGAAACCTGAACCCGTGGACATGGCGTGCAAAAATATTCGATTGTATCCGACAAAGGCCCAACGAAAGGTGCTTAATTTTTGGTTTGGATGTGCTCGTTGGACGTACAACAAATGTGTTGATTTATACAAAACCGAGGGACGCTTTACCAGTAATATTTCGTTTCTAAGAAGGATGGTTGTGAATCAAGGAAATCATAAAGATAAGGAAACCTCGTGGATATTGAATTCGCCCACTGAAGTCCGAGAAGGTGCACTTCGAGACTTTATCAAGGCTGTTCAGTCAAATCAAGCAAAAATGAAGAAAGACCCAGAACACACGTTCAAAATGCAGTTCAAGTCAGCTAAAGCGGATTCCGACTCGATTGTAATATCCAAAAAGCAAAGACCGCTGGAGCGTGCATTACTACCCAAAATACGGTGTGAGTATGGTTTGTTAGATCTGTCCTGGAATCGAGACATGCGACTAACCAGAAAGAAAAATGGACAATACTATCTGTGTATACCTGATACTATGACGCCTGTGAACGAAAACCAAGTTCCCAAACTGAATGAATCAGTATTGGATGGCGTTGTAGCATTGGACCCAGGAGTACGTACATTTATGACATGTTATGAAGCAAATGGGAATATCACAGAATGGTGTGCTGGAGATGAACAGCGTCTATGCAGGCTAAATCATCATCTAGATAAACTCAGATGGCGCATCAATGATGACACAGACGTGCGTCACAGTGCAAGATATCGAATGAGGAAGGCAGCATCGCGAATTGCATCACGAATTCATCATTTGGTAGATGACATTCACAGAAAACTGTCCAAATGGTTGTGTGAAAATCATCGTGTTATATTCCTTCCGAAATTTGAAATTAAGGACATGGTCAAAAAGAAAGCAAAAACAAAAGGACGTCGTAACATAGCAAAAAAAACAGTGCGAGCATTGTATGCCTGGCGACACTATACATTCCGACAACGACTCCTGTCCAAAGCCCGTGAATTCCCATGGGTTCAGATTTACCTTGTCAATGAGGCGTATACAAGCAAAACGTGCACACACTGTGGTTGGTTCAATGCCCAGTTGGGAGGTGCCAAGATGTTTGAATGTCAACAATGTCACCGAAACACACCTCGCGACATTGCTGGAGCTCGCAACATTCTGCTTCGTCAATTAGGATTACTTGATCCTAAAGCCCCGGAGAAATCCGGGTTTGCCGCTTAGGCCTGAGAAGATTAAGTTCTTCTTTGCATAGCTCAGCTAGAGTTTGGTTTCACAGACAATGGAAGTGTCGGAAAAACCATTTTTCAATAAAGCGCATTCAAGTCGAATCTCCATTGAAATCTACGAGCCAAACCCTCGTTGGCCGGCAGAAAGTTCTTCTCCATGGCTTCTTTGTAACCCGCGCAAATACACAAGAATTGCTCTCCACGTTCTGTGAGATTTATATTGAGGCAGTCGATTACCTCTTGTGAATAGCTGTCACTTCCATCTCCAACTCCAGTCGCCAACGTATGTGCTTCATCGATCAACAACACGCCACCAATAGCACGATCAATGATTGCGTTTGTGCGGGCAACGCTTTGTCCCAAATATCCAGCAATGAAAGATGCGCGACTAGCCAAAATAACCTTGTCCGATTTCAACAATCCCATTCGGGCAAATAGTAAAGCAATAGCTCTTGCTAGTGTAGTTTTGCCACATCCTGGCGGTCCTGTTAGAATCATGTGGTTCATCTTGGGCGTCTTGAACTTCCCCAATTGTAGGTGGTATATCACATGTTCCATTAGAACGTGTTTGATATCCTCCAACCCAACTAGTTTGTCGATTTCTTCCAGTGGCTCCAGAAGTAATGGTAATTTTGCACAATCTCTATATACTCTGTTATCAGGCAGTGCTTTGGCAGCACGAGTTAATTCAAGCAGATCGTTCCAAGCTTCAACCTTTTTAGGCGGCGATTCGATGGTTCTGCGTCGTTTACCCAATGTTTTCAATGCAGTTAACGGAGGAGATTTAAATTTGACTTGACGCGGCAATCTCCCGCCTGTATAAGTTGCGGTCTTGGTTTCCATCTGACGACGAGGTGTACGAAACCTTAGAGGCGTATCCAGCGACAAAGGCGGTACAAGATCCTCGTCGCAAGAAGATCCACTGTCACTTTGCGGAGGAATCCAGTCCTCATCATCTATATCCTCTTCGTCATCTCTATCCTCCTCATCATCTAGATCCTCATCGGAATCATATTCTGATTCATTCTCAACACTGTCATGATTACGTTTGGTGCTCATATTTTATTTAACATTCATGCGTTTATTTACGTTAATTTTATCGGTTAATCCCAGGAGAATTCCGTCGTAAATGCCGATGGTGATGTGATCTTCGGTTGCGTGTGTTGCTCAAACAAAAAAGTGAAATAATCCATAGCAAAATTGCAATCATGCATGCATCATCGTTGTGTTCGGGTCGGTCGATGGTAATCTCTGGGGGTGCTGGAGTTTGCATATGCGCAGGGGATTGAATCGACTGGGATTTCGGATAGAAATACAGCACGTGACCTTTGGCAGTTTCAAACACTTCATATGGTTTGATAATAAAGTTATATTTCTTGGCCAACACATCCCACAGTAAAAACACAAGATAGGCACCAACAATCTCTTGGAGCATTTTCTTTTATGATGGTCAGTGTTCCAGGTTGAATGTAGCAGCTATTTTGTGGTTGAAAAAGTGCGGAAAGTTTCGCATTTGCCATCGAGATTCTTTTGCTTCTGTCAATGAATTTTCTGAAAACATTTGGATAACACACAATTTTGATTCATTTGGCGCAAAAACTTGAAAATCTTCAAATTTCACCAGCTTCAGCGGGTATATCCATTCTTTTGCAAATGCTTCTTTAGGCCAATCGTCGTGAACTTTCCAAGTGCATTCTCCCATATTATTCATGGGCATGCAGTGGCATAATTTACCTTGTTTCTCTTCTTCCCATATAATGTCAACAAACGGGAATGATTTTCCTTTTTGGTGTATTTTCCATATTCTGTCTAGGATTCGCAATCTAAAGTGATTCTGCGATGACAGTGCATCTTTTAGTTTCTGCTGAAATACTCTTGGAACACCAATGTCGATATCATCATCCCACGGAATAAAGCCTTCGTGTCGCATCTGTCCCAAAAGAGTTCCACAAGTAATCCAATAGTCGATACCATGTGTAGTAAGAAACGCGGAAACACTTTTAAAAAGTGTATGCATACTTTCACGTGTGGTCTCTTTGATATGATAAAAGCGACCGTGAAATTTGAGGTTGGGAACAATTTGCTGCCTATTACCTACAGTGTATCTATCGCCCGATTTAACACGTTTTGTTGAAACGCTTGACAAGCGTTATAAATACTATCGTCAAAGAGTTCATTTATTGATTGCCAAAGTATTTCAATGCTTTTGCTCCTTGTACAGCGCCACGCACTTTCGACAGTACAGGGATGGTACTTCCTTGTCTCCGCGCCGGTAACTAGTGGGCATTCTAACTTGGAAACATGCTTTGCACACAGGGCGTTTGTCATCATATCCGTGCATTCGGAAGCATTTCGAGCCGAAATCGCATGTCGAATTGGTGTTTGGCTGGGGTCGCTTTTCATCGTCCTTGGCCTTGGGGTAACACAGCTTGTAAGCCAAAGGCCAAACAGTGCATTGCTTGCATCCCTCCGCCCACATTGGGATGTAATTCATATGGCAGATTTGGCAGATTCGACGTTCATCGTTGTGGTTTTTGATGCAGAGCTCGCCGTACATACACTTGTCTCCAAACGTGCATTGGGTGTCACATGGGTCGTCACATGGGTCGTCACATGGGTCGTCACATGGATCCTTTTCAATGGGCACGAATGGACACTTTCCACATGTGGTCTGGTAGGGTGCAATGCGAACGGTGTGACACTTGGTGCACAAATCACGTTCATCCTCTTTGCCATGTTGTTTGATGCAGTCAATGCCAAAAGCACAACTGCCCTTCTCAAAGTGCGTGCATGGAATGTAAGCCGGAACAGCAGACATTGCTTTGGGGTTTTGGACGAATGAACCAGTAGAATTCTCGTAGAAAGCCCATGTAGAAAGGAAAGCCCTAGTAGAATTCCATTAGAATTCCATTAGAACTCGAGTAGAATTCCATTAGAAACAGCATCAATCCATCAAGTGCCACGGATGGAGCAGACCAAAGTGAAAAAATCCAGGACAACTCCATATTACAGAAAGTCTAAATTTCGAAAAGCATGTGAAGAACAAGATCGAATCATGGCGGAAATATTTAGAACTTTGCGAAAAAACGCACAAGACGCCATTGACGCGCAAGAACAGCGGGAAGAAAACTTGAAAATAATTTATACAGTTATGGAAGAGCCATCGTTCATGGAGCCATTGTTCATGGAGGAGCTTCCAGAGGAGCTTCCAGAGTTGCATCTGCCAGAAGCACTGCCAGCATCACTGCCAGAAACACTGCCAGAATTGCACCTGCCAGAAACACTGCCAGAATCACTGCCAGAATCACTGCCAGAATTACTGCCGGAATGGTTTTTGGAATCACCACTGGCTCCTAGAATTGGATTCCTTGATGAATATCCATAAAATAAATGCCTGATTGTCCAGACGCACCGGATGATTGGTGTTACGTTGTACTCGTGCACCATATTTTGGAAAACATTAGTAACGACTATCGAATTTTAACGCATAGCTATGAAAGAGCACTATCATACTGTTCAATTCTAAGGAATGCGTATGAAAGCATACAAGAGCCATACATGACATTTTGTCAGGGATGCCAAACGAATCAGTGTCAAGTGATTGTGAAACTCATGCGTATATCCGATATTTGGTTTTATAACAACAATATGATCTACTACCAAGACATATATTATGAAAATGGGTTGTGTAATGCGGATGAAAGTTGCGACTTTGATAACCAAAACGTTCGTGAAGCAATCATTCGCCACGGTGGTGAATCTCTAGTGTCGTGGTAGCAACAAGTACGCGTTCATTTCCAGCCGAATTCATGGTCCTGTAAACGAACCAAAGGATTATTTTTTGCAAATTAAATGACATTCCTGGTGCTCAAATCTGAACAATATCACCTGTTTAAGCGAGTTCTAGAATCCGCACTAGAGTCAACCGAGCAAGGGCTCGTTACAATAGAAAACTCGGATCACCCGCTCGCTATACACTCTATGGATGCGTTATACACCTGCCAGAATTCTACGAGATTCGCGAAGAAATGCTTTACGAACATTCACGTATCACATTCCTTTTCTGGAATCATCGACATGAAAGCTCTGCAGACATATGTGTGGAAGTGTAAAAAATCTAAAGTGCTAAAATTCAAAATCACCAATAATGAATTTGTTATATCGGAAGAAGGAAGTAGAGGATCCTGTGCAGTGACCAAGCGGTCAGACCTAACTCCGTATGATGTAGTTTGGAATTTGGACAGCCCCACGTTTCGTATGTCTTCTTATGAATTCGGCAGTATTCTACTGGATTTGTCGGTGGGTGGCACTGAAGCACTCATAGAAACGGATGTAAATGGTAATGTATACTTTTCATGTCAATTTGAATCAGGCTCCAATAAATATGTAGTACCGCCTGCTTGTTTGGTTTACACTTCGCACGCAAAGCAAACATCTGGACCTTACATTGTCAAGTTTCTGAAATCATTCTACAGTATGGGGATACTGTGTGTAGAATGCAGCGTCAAACTGTATCCAAATATGATTATAATTCAACAATGCGACGCAGACGAGTACATTTTCAATCAATTTATCATTCACAAGTATGTTGGTCCCAGGAGAATTCCAGTACCGCAAAAGTACCTAAAGCTATAGATGTGCATCCATCCAACGTTGAATATCACTTGGAGTCATGAACGGAGTTACTGCAGTCTTGGGCAAGGATTGGCGAATATCTTCCAGCTTGACGTCGGTCTGTTCCGTTCGGTTTCGCTTCATGGGTCGGATTCCAGAGGCAATCTCCAACATTTTCATCGTGGTTTTGAGCTTGTCGCGGATTACTTTTTCACCACTACGAGGTCGTCCAGGTCCTGGTAACACTAATCCTTGTGATGCCAACAGCTCGCTTTGCAAACCACGACGACGCTTGGCCGCTTGATTGTGATCCGTGTACCGATCTTCAGGTATATCATGAATGACGCCATATGGAAATCGAGCCCAGACTTGCTCTCGAGTTTCCACTGGAATGGTTTTAGAAATCTCGTAGAACGATAGCATGTGAAAGGCAGGTGAGGCACACTTGTGGTACTTGCGATATGTGTCGAATTGGATGTCGAGTAGTTTGTCCCAATGCGTGATTCCAAATGCTGGCGTGAGATCGTTATATTCCAGTGGCTGCAATTTGTACATGAGCCAATTCGGAGTGTTGGACTGAAACACGGTTGTCACTGTTGTGGCCGAGATGAATAAATTCATATGTTTCAGTCGCTCCAAGGTGAACGACTTGTCGGTGCAAAAGTTGGTTGTGGAGGTCGCCTCAGAGTACAGGAAATCCTTTGGATTCTTGAATGGTTGTAGTATGGGCGCCAATTCGTGTAACAGATCGGCTGGAATGATGAAATGACTGTGTTCAAAAAGCCTTGGTCGGTTCACTTTTTTGGTACCCGTCACCGAAATGAGGGCGCCCAAATCGTACTGACTGATACTGCCCATCATCAACCCAATCAAAGCATTTCGAATGTCTTTCTGTTTGACACCATTTCTGAATCCAGTGAACATGTTGATCATCACTTGTTGCACCATGGACCAATGACCAATGTATCCTTGAATGATGGTGTTGGACGTGGCCACAGTGATGGGGAACAAACATACTTTGCCGGTTGAGGTGTCCATACAGTGATGTAGAATTCCCCAGAGAAGCAGTGTTGCCAGCGAGTGTTTCTCCAAGAATTCCCGTGGATTTCCAATCGCCTCTGGCAGCGACAAGTGCTTATGATGCAGAGGCCAGTACGTCCCAAAGCGTACGGCTGGAACCAGTTTGGGACCTTTGTTAATCAGCTCTCTACGTTTCTTCAGAGTCGCAGACATGGGGTTTTGGAAGAATGATTTTATACACAATTCCAAACCCCCATCAATGGATCGCTACCAAAAACTTTTGGAACGTCGACGCCGATACGCCAATCGAGACAAGGCAACTAAACTCAGGCGCCAACGATACTGCAAAGAATACTATGATATGAAGAAGAATAACGCATCTGCGGCCATACAAATGTGCGCCATATCCACCAAGTTGTGCTCCAATAGAATTCTACTGGGACTGCTGAGTATACCATTAATTTCTGAAGCACATGGAATAAAATGATACCAAAGCAAATACACCAAATATGGATTCAAGGCCCAGAGCATTTCCAGTCGAATCAAAAGGAGGAATATGAGTGGTCCTTGCGCTTGCAACAGATGTATCCACAGTGGACGTATCACCTTTGGTCCCTAGTCGAAATCCAGGACTTGATTCGCCGTGGCTATCCGAAATTAGTTCCATTACTTGAAGCATCTCCAAATCACGCATTCACTTCTGATTTGGGTCGTTTGGCGATATTACACAGTCAGGGTGGGATGTATATAGACACCGACTATTTAGTGCTAAAACCATTTGATCATTTAATTCAAGATCACATATCCTTTGCATGTCTGTATTATGACGTATTTAATGATTTTGACACACAGTTGTTGAATAATTGGCGTCACAACAATTGTTTGATATTGAGTGCACCGAATTCTACTGTATCCAATGCGTGGATGAATCGCGTTACACAATGCAGTCCATATGTTTCGGGATCCAAGGTCAATTATGTCATGAGCAATTCACTCATGAACTACGATTATGCTGTCAAAAAACACATTAATGATTCAGACGTGCTAGTCCTCTCAAATTGTTTATTAGAGCCACTGCATGGAATGAACAAGGGAAAAACATGTAGCGGCGTGTTGGATTGTCAGCAGAAATTTCCCAGTGCATATGCTGTTCACTTTGGTTCTGCATCTTGGTACCCTTACCCCAAACTGGCGCATTTTGGAAGTCGCGTCTACAGCGGATTGCGAGATCAATGGCAAATATCGTTCTTGGTGTTACTCAGTACCACGATATTGTTTCTGGGTACAACGATTGCACTACTAATAATGCGCGCTAGCTAGCCGTTGTATCGTCCAGCTTGGGAATTTGGAGGCAATCCAGTCGAACAAGTATAGCGTTATAAAGCGATCGCATTTTCAGTGTTTTGACTTGCATTTTCGAAGAGATTTTTACGCGATTTCCACCGGGAATATCTGTGAATTTCAGTTGTACGCTTTGACGTCTTCGAATCAGCAACGTCAGATCATCAAGAATGGCATTGACCCATTTGGCAATGAGAATCAGCTGTTTTGCATCCGTCTGTATGGTTTCTTTGGTGGTGATGACATCTTCATCATCCAGGTCTTCGCAATATTGTGCAATGAGTTCTTTCTTTCGCTGAATGGCGTTTTCCAGTTCGGAAGCAGTTTGAAGTACGGCAGTAACCTGATTGTGCAATTTTAACAGTCCATCCTGCTGACGACACCAATCCGATACATTCAATGGCACGGCCAAGAGTTCCAGTCCCTTCAGGTCGGGTTCTTCAGGAATTTCGGCCAGAGCCATTCGAATGCCAGACGTCACCACTGGTGGCCCCTCTTTAATTTCGGACGATGACATGACTTTTTCGTCCTCCTCGGACAGGGTGGGCAGTGGAGTGCGTCTGTGACTCCGATGGATGCCGGTGGTTGCATCGCTGTCCACGAAGCGCTTGACTTTTTCAGTCAGATCGATGATTCGCATCCGCTTGATTTTTTCTGGGGACAAATTGAGAAACCGCACGGCCGCGTTTTCAACTTCAATGTCTCGTGTGAATCCATGAGGATTTGCGTCAATCTCGGAACTCATTTTATTTAAGATCCATGTCGCATATGCGTTGTACATACATAGAAATAAACATGGACCAAGACCAAGGTAAGCGTGAACTGACTGCATTGCTAACGAAAGTGTTGGAGACGGAAGATGTGGATGAGGCGAATACGATCTTTCAGACGATAGTGGATCGGTCCAATCAGTTGCGTAGACAGTATGGACTGCCCGTCAAGGTGGATGACAAGGAGATATCGTCCGTTTTGAAAACCAACACTGAGCAACTCGAGCTGGTAGGCGCCAAGTCAGAAGTGGTGAATGGTACAATTATATACGAGCGTGCCATCCAAAGAAAGGTGGGACAACGTCCAACACTGTTTGAGCAATCTTTTGTTCGTCCGGAAAAATCAGCACAATTTGAATCGATTATCTTGAATAACGTAAATCACAACATGTCGGTTGAAAAGGTTTATGTGTTTCCACCACTTTTGCTGCGAAGTGCAAAACAAGGTCGTGCTGCATACCATGTGGACGAAAAAAGTCAACTGAGTGATACGGAGGCCAAGCCGAATTTGCTCGTCATATTTTCAGACGATGGTCCAATTATTCCAGTGGTGGACGCACAATGCTTGCCACGCATGAAACGTATTATCGAGCGCATATACTCATTGACTGGAATATGCAATGTGAGCAACTTTAAGGTTTATTTGGAGGCTTAAACAAGCGACGGGAGCAAACTATTCATGTCAAAGCGATTAATCATGTCTGGATCGATAGGCACATTCTTCGACAATATATCATCTTTGAACTTACCCACAATCCACAACGCGTTCATTCGTGGTGGCATGCGTGTTAAATCCGTGTAGATTTTCAGCAGTGTACATTCCTTGTTATCGATAATGACCTTGGGTATAACCATGCCAGACTTTTTGATGTGCAAGTCAATAAATGCATTTTCATCATCTTCCGGTGCACATGCCAGTCGAACACGATGCACTCCACGTTTCAATTTTTGTAGCTTTACCCCATAGAACATGTTTTTAGCAGTCTCACCCATTTCGGATCGATCCATCAGATTATCGTATCTTGACCAGTGCATGTTCACGCCCTTCACTTCGGTCTTGTCAGGACTGAGTTCACAATTGTACACCACCACCTCTGTGTCCAAGTTGCGCTCCACAATAAACAACGCCGAACTTCCAAGCGTTTTCAAAATCTCTTCCGCATTGCATACACCGGGAATACCACCAGCCGCCGACATTTATATTATCTACCTTATATTGGTGCGTTTAAGGTGAAATTCATCAGAGGTAAACGGCCAAACAGATTTTTAGATTCGACTTGCATGAAATAAAAATCGACTGGATGATAAACTTTGAAGATGCAGTTTACAAAGATAAAGTTTTATATTTAGATACTTATGAGAAAGAACTAGCCGAAAAAGAGCAGCGCGTGACTAAACATAAAGTCAAGGAAATTACATTTAGATTTATCAATCCCTTAGCAGATGGTAAATGTGGCTATTACTTGATGCATATAGTTGCAAATGTCCTCAACAAAAATAACTGGGATTTAGACTATTATAACCAATATTTTAGAGAAATGAATAGATTTCAAATGAATGAATATGATGCAGCAAAATTTTTAAAAGATTATGGTGCCAACTTATTATGTATTACTAAACTGTATGCCCCCGAGGTGTCTTTATTCATTGACAAATTTAAGCCGTGGGTCATTCTGTACAATGATCAATCACATTGGAAGTTGTTGACATATCAATCAGTAATAGGGAGTCAAGCTGTATATTATCCGATATTCACAACGAAATTGGTACAAAAAATATTTGATATTAACACTGATGAACTAAAATCAACAGATCTTAAAACAGCAACGCTGGATAAAAGCCAAACGCCATTGAAAGCCATGCCTCCACCAGAAATACCAAGGATTAGGGATGATGAATTAACTAGTGCGACTTATGATTTGTTAGAAGCAAAGATTACAACTATGACCAAATCCAGGACATTGACTGAATTAGAAATCATGAATATTATATATAGACATACAATGATTAAACGACATGAAAATAACCCCGATGATCAAACATCAGAACAATTAAAATCGTTTATTCATGAAAAATTCTCGAATATGGTTAGAACCAAACAGCACAATCCCGAAACAACTGCAATGATAATAGCGTGGTTGACCAATCCAAGTCCAACCATTGCTGCGCTTTGTGTAGCACTTGATTGTTTCCGATTCATTACAGTAGATGAGCATGATAAAACTTACTCAGAATCCAGATACACATGTTCATCCGAAAACGTACTCTGCATACTCATGACAACAGATCGTGAACTAATTATAAACGTCGCCTTTGACATTGCAGATGGCAGATATCACGTTAGAATATTCCACAAACCGTCAGAAGTAAATGATTTAATAGCCAGATCTGGGTTACAACCAAACCTGCGAAGACCCAGTGGATCTAGTAGAAGATCTAGTAGAATCCATGAAGAAGATCGTAAGATTTCTACTAGTGCTTCGAGAAGAAGAACAAGACAAATAGATGACGATGCTATATTCGCCAAAGAACTTCAAAGACAAGAGTTTATAAATGGGCTTAAAAAAGGAGCCAAAGAAGCTGTAAATGCGGTTGCTGTTCAAGACGAACAAGAGTGGAAAAAGTTACACTGGAACAAACACCGTATCCCCCATAGACGCGCGTCGGCTGCACGCAAAAGTATATCCAGACGTATGAATGCGTTGGAAGAAGAAAAATTACTCCCCCCAGATAAAGCAAGATTAAAAGAAAAATATACAAGAGAACTTCAAGAAGAAGAAGCCCGAGCCTTGGCTAGAAAAAAACAAGAAGAAGCAGACCAAGGCTTCGCTGATGAACTTGTTCTTGAAGAAGCACAAACATACCGCAATATGAGACGCCGAAGAGGAAAAGGCGAAACCGAAACAACGCCAACTCGTATCCGTGAAAACGAGGCTGCAGTTACAGAGCGCATAGCAAAAAAGATGAACAAAAGTCCCAGTGGAAAATAAATGTCATTCGATGCGTTGACAATCGGTTTTACCACGGTGGATGTGAATAACTGGAATGGTTGTCAAGCGGTGAGGAAGCGCGATAAGCCTATATCGGTGGAATTATCCGGTCGAGTGGAAGAAGCCACGCTAGTCGAATTCGTGAAGATTCTCGAGGGTGCATCATTGAGGTCGTATACTCTGACACAGTTGATGGACTTTTGGCTGATTGCAGATGGTTTGAAGAATGTAGATTTGTGTGAGGCGATTGAAGTGTCTCTACAAACACATGAAAATTTGCACAACATGAATGAATAAAAAAATGGGTTGTAAAACAAAAGTGTGGGGGCCTTGGGCGTGGCAGTATTTGCATGGATTGTGTAAGTGGTTAGATACCCACGCTCATAATCGTTCATTGGCCATTCGAGTTCTAGCCGCACTCGTGTGGATTATGCCTTGTATATACTGTCGACGTTCGGCGAGTGAATTCATAAAACCTCCAATGTTAAACCCCAAGTTGGTGGGGAAACCCGGTGGATCGCTAACATTTCGAGCTTGGGCATACAACTTGCATGAGCGAGTGAATAAGAAGCTGTTTCTTCAGGATGTAGAAAAAGATGCGGATCTTACGTACTGGTTGAATCACAAAACCACACTATCGCATGTGAAATACATTCCTGCTCCGTCCAAGAAATGGGTACTGGCCCTGCTGCAATTTTACTCTTATGTGCTGTGTGACTACCCCGAAGAAAGCACGAAAGATGATATGCGACGAAAGACCGAAATTAATAGGTTTTTGAAGAACATTGGAAAGCTACTGGATTTCCAGCCGCTGCTCGACGCGGTTTCCAACACTCTATTCACCTCGATTACACTGGATCAGCGATTGCATTACGCATATACGATCATGTGTCAGGTGCTTCCAAAGGAGTGTGAATGCGGCGAGAAATCGTTTGGAGAGCAGTGTAAGCTGGCAATTGTGGGTGGATGTAAGAAGATAGACCCTGCCAAAGCGGGTTGTCACTAGGAACCTCATTAGCTCAGCTGGTAGAGTGTGTGACTTTTAATCACAATGTCGGGAGTTCAATCCTCCCATGGGGTGTTTTTTGCACGGCACGCATAACCAATAAACATGTTTAAAATAGAACGGGCCTCTCTGAAGAATCGTGATGCCCACATGATTTCCCTTGGAAAAAATATGTTCAAACACTATAAAAACATCAGTTCATTAGTGTCAGACACTCGAGAGATTGGATCGGGTGGAAATGGGTCGGTGCTGACCGGTATGGTCAAGTTCATGGATGAAAAAGTTCCAATAAAAAGCATAATTGCTATAAAGACTTCGAAAAGCGAAGACCCAAATGACGACGATGAGTATGATTCGATTAGTGACTCCATACATTACGAGTTTCAAATAATGAAACAGATCAACACTATTTTACACCTCGTGCCCAATTTCCCCACATGCTTAATGTACCTTAAATGTGATAGTGATGATCCATACAAAAAACTATGTGATTCTACTGGAAATCCACGAGAATATATTTTGCAGGAGAAAGTGGATGGTATAATGATTCACGAATTTGTAGAAAAAACTCAATCTGAGTACATGTGGTTATCCATTCTTTTGCAAATTCTTGTCGCTCTCCAGGTGGCTCAAGATTACATAGAGTTTACACACTACGACTTGCACTCATCTAATTTTCTGATTCGCTCGATAGAAAGTCCATATAATGTAATCATGCAAGTCGAATTGAAATCTGGTGAAAAAATCAACATTCCAACATTTAATTTCATTCCTGTAATCATTGATTTTGGAAGAGCACATGTATATTTCGATACGCAGCCTGATTATGCTGAAAATCGAACCTCATTTCAAAGACATTTTACATATAACGACGGCACGCAAGATGTACAGTCCACAAAGTTTTCTGCAGTGTATGATCCAGTAGAAATTACACGCAGTATGTTTGACAAGAGCCCGACCGAATTGGATGATGATATGCAGATAATAAGTAATAACGTTCTCAACGAATATGGAGGATACTACGACAAAAAACATTATTCCCTACCGCAGAATGAAACCGGACCGTACAAGAAACCACTCGATTTCATCAAGGCATTGATGGCCACGAAACTAGCAACGGAAATGTGTGAGGAAGCATCCATGTCAAACCCCAAGGTATTCTCGTGGAAAAACAAAGAGTTTTTATCTGATCCAATCAAATATGGCATCCTCGGCGACCAACGCGACACCTCCCGCGAAGCTCCTAACAACCAACGAAATCGATGAGATTCTAGGTGTAATCTGCGAGAGTCAACGAGGTTTATATTTTTGCGCTACATGCAAGACGGATGAGTTTACTACCTTTCAGATGAGACAAACTCGAAGCGGCGATGAAGGCATGAGTGCTTTTGTGTATTGTTCAAAGTGCAAAAAGACTTGGAAAAAGACGTGATCAAAATAAAACCCAATGTTCAAAGTCATTCGATGTGTGGTAATTTCTGATGAAAAAGACATTGAAGCATTTAGAGTTCACTTAAAGTCACATTTGCACTATACAGATCAGTGGATTCTAGTCGAATCCGAGAACAATATTCGCACCAACCAGCCGCTTTCGAAACCAATTGGAAAGTGCAACGTGTTAGAACTGCTGGCACCGGCATACTGGCCTCGGTTTACATTCTTGCGAGAGCCAATCGCGAATGTCCAACTCCCGCTCATGGAACGTGCATATGGTCTACTCGAACTCTTTGAGAAACCCATCTTGAATCTACCGGAATCATTCGAATACATAGTGGTTGTATCGAGTGTCACAGAAGTGATGGAACCCCGTACCATTCTCCGCATCATGTCGAAAATAACCCATGTGCCAGTGTGTGTGTATCACAATGTGATTACCAATGACTGCAAAACTGATGAGTTTCGAGAAGGCGCGCGGATCTTCAACGCAAGAGTGTTGAAAGCACATCCTATGACGTGGATTTATAACACAACCACATGTCAGACAATTCAGGATGGGTATTTGTACTTGGGCCGAGCAACCCAGTATTTGTGTGAATATAAATAACTTTATGTCGAGCAAACGGGTGTGGGAAATGATTGGCGAATCCATGTACGAGACTAAAGATGACGACCAGGATCTACTGGAAGCGATTGGAGGGCTGAAGCTAACCGATGCGCCACGCATGCCAAATTACGTGAGTGAACAGTTGAAACGTACTAAAATGTACGAGAAAGAACTGTTGTTCAGAAAGAAAGATACGTACTTGACATACGACGAAATCCAGGGAAGACTCTCCAAAGGACTAATACCCTCTATTTCCGCACCATTTGTATTTCATGAGTCTGAATCCAAGGCCATTCCAGTGGCAATTCCACAGGTAGTTTCACTGGCAGTCCCAGTAGTAACCGTCCCAGTCGAATTCAAGTTCAGTGCCAAGAAAGCTGCAAAACCGCCTCAACCGGCGCCAAATCTGTTGCCCATACAGGCAGTTCCTACGTTTGTCTTTAATACGGGTGGAAATACGGCTGCTAGTGTTCCTCTTTTCGGCGCTGAGAGCAAGGCAAAGATTTCGACTGGAATTTCTACAGAATTACCAGCGGTTGATTACACAGCCTTTGAAGAGCCCAACATGTTTAACATTCGAATGCGAAAACCATGTAAATTATATGATCATCAGATCGAGGCGGTTCGATGGGCGCTTGGTCGAGAATCTGGGAGTTTCCACGGGATTTCGGGTGGAATCCTGGCGCTTTCTGTTGGATTGGGCAAAACAATCATATCTTTATCAACAATCATGTCGACGTATCAGCCAGGGCAAACCGCAACGTTGATTATAACACCCAAAGGGCTCATGTTGAATTACTTGATGGATTCGGGCAAGTTTTTTGGCGCATCTATACGTGGTTTCATTCTGGATCGTGAAGTGGATGATAAGCGTTTCTATGGATTTACAACAGACGACGTGTACAAGAACCACATTATCATCATGTCGGTAGATACATTGACTGGTTTGGCGAAATCGATTGGAAAGTGTTCTGGAAAGGGGAACTCGGCGCTAGAAAAAGTAGCACAAATTATATACGATACCCAGTGGTTTCGAGTCGTATGCGATGAGTCCCATCGATTTTCGAATCACAAGACACAGTTATGGGAAGCACTCAAATCCTTGCCTAGAGGAAGGCGGTTGCTTTTGACTGGAACAGTAGTTCGTTCATACGAGGATGGCATATTTGCGCAGTTGGCGGTGGCGGGTATGAATATTCTAGAGTCGGCACGACAGTGGACGATTCAAAACTTTCAAGAATACAAGCTTAGGGACGCATTGTTTGTCAAATCTCAGGCGGAAACCACGATTAATTTACCGCCTAGCACGGTGGAGCAAGTTCATGTAGAATTCGGGCCGTTTGAGCAGAAAGTGTATGGGATTATGTTGGCCAATTCGCGAAAGATCTATCAAGGGTTTAAAGAGAAGGATGGAACGATATTTGCAAATGTGTTGGAGCAATTTACTAGAATGCGACAAGCATGTATCGCCTTGCACCTGATCACGCCCCAGTCGAAATCCAAGAGACTAACGGATGGTGAAAAAGAACGGCTGAAAGATGGTTCCCTGTTGGGAATGGAAAACATTGATTTGGAGCGCATCATTCGAGTGAATACGGGTCCATCAGGGGTAGAGTCGGCAAAAATGATAGAGTTGATGAAAATCGCCAAGGCAATTCCGCCCACCGAAAAGTTGATTGTATTTTCGCAATGGTCTTCCTGTTGTGCCTTGGCCATGCATGTGTTTACGACGAACTTTGGCGCATCCACTGTATTATTTGCGGATGGCGAATTGGATGCATTGGAGAGAGATCAAACGTTCCAAAAGTTTCGACTGGATCCCAGTGTACGCTTCTTGTGTATGACATCGATTGGATCTGAGGGACTAACGTTAACCGAGGCCAATCACATGGTGATCATGGAACCGGGTTTTACGAGTTTCACAAATGAGCAGGCAATCGGTAGAATCAATCGCATAGGACAGACAAGACCAACCTTTGTGTACCAGTTGATTGCAAAGAACAGCGTCGAGCATCGCATGTTGCAAATCCTAGCAGAAAAGCATGACATCAAAAAAGTGTTGCTCGAGAGCGGAATTAACACTGAATTGATTGGCAAATTGTTTGAATAAAAAAGTGCATAAAAACACTGCTCTGAGCCGGGATTGAACCGGCGGCAAACGACTTATAAAATCGTCGCTCTACCGACTGAGCTACCAGAGCTGACATGCATTCATTTCAAGTCGGGTGGAGGATTGTGATTCTGAATTGGTCGTGAAAAACACGTTCTTTCTTGATGATCTGGATCGCGTTTTACACTAGCATTTAGAATTAGCATTTAGAATTCTACTGGAAATCACATGTGTTTATTGAAAGACAGGCGAATGCAATCACTTGCGGACAGGGGCAGCACGCCACATGTAAGTGCCATCCGAATTCTTGACGGCAGTGTAACGGCGTCCATTGTGCGTCTTGACCGTACCGACTTGCAGGCTCGAACGACCAAACATGTTACCACGTTGGTAATGCGGAATCGCGCCAGACGCCTTCTTCTTCTTCGGGGTGGACGACGACTTCTTCGGGCTGCGTTTCTTGCCCTTATCCGAACGCGGTTTGCGAGCCTTCTTGCCCGCCGACTTCTTCGGACCACGCTTCTTACCCTTCGAGCCCTTCGACTTCTTCGATCGTTTCTCTTTCTGGTATTCCTTGCTGGCCGCCTTGACACGAGCCTTAAACGTGCCAGTCTTGTGTGCCTTGAAGTACTTTCGCAAATACTCAGCCCAAGGATTCAGCTTGGTCGAGCGCGATTTGGAACGCGCAGGAGATCGGGAACGCGAACGAGATTTCGACTTGGCCGGGCCACGCTTTTTAGGAAAACTGAGGCTGCCATCACTCTTTCGCTGACGATACGAATAGAGTTTTCGGCCAGCACTGAGTTTAGCCTTGTTACCAGATCGCTTGCGGCCCGGCTTTTGCGAGCTCGACTTACGCTCCTTCCC
>Ga0194047_10000061_pt1 | contig 80192 bp, 64 predicted proteins | sample JunL225m_MetaG_2_FD_160070 | JGI IMG/M metagenome (GOLD analysis project Ga0194047, IMG submission 160070) | Anoxic zone freshwater microbial communities from boreal shield lake in IISD Experimental Lakes Area, Ontario, Canada - Jun2016-L221-5m | ecosystem: Environmental > Aquatic > Freshwater... | reverse complement strand
TTGGATATTTCACTCAAAGTTTACCAGCATTTCACTCGATAGTTTACCACCCGAATGGAGTTGTTGAAGCTGATATAAATCTAGTTAATTTTTTTGGTTCGTAATGAGTCTCCTTTTAATTCTATTTTATGTGCATTAGCTGTCAGTCTGTCGCAGATTGCATCAGCGAGCGTTGGTTCATTGATGTATTCGTACCATTTACTAACGGGTAATTGTGAAGTTATTATGGTTGCGCCTTTCGCGAAGCGATCTTCTAGTATTTGCAATAAAGACAATCTCATATCTGGACTTAATGGTTGTAATCCAAAGTCATCAATAATAAGTAAGGGTGTTTTTGCAATCATGTTAAGCCATCGGATATAAGTTCCATCTAATCTTGCTGCAACCAATGCTTCAATAAGACGGTTCATGGAATAATATAATGTTCTGTATCCGAGTAAACAAGCGTTTCTACCCATAGCACAAGCCAAATAACTTTTACCACAACCTGTAGCTCCAGTAATTAGTAAGTTTTCAGATTTTTCAATGAATGTGCCATCCGATAAAGTGGCTAAAGTTTCTTTGCTGATACCTCTGCCAGGCGTACAATTTATTTGTTCTGGAGAAGCATTGTAACGTAGTTTGGATAGGCGCAAGTAGAGTTGTGTTCGCTGGTGTACGCGGTAACCAGCTTCTGCTTCTGCAAGTAATGCAACTACGTTATGTGGTTCTGGTTGTTGGTGAACAGGTTGTTTGATAATGGCTTCATATCGTTTGGCCATACCAATTAATTTTAGTTCCTGCAATTGTTCCAATGTACTTTGTTGGTTCATGTATTTATTTTTAATGATTGAAAAAATACTGTTTTATTGATAGGCATCTGGTCCTCGTAGATTAGCGTGTTCTGGTACTTTAAATAAATAGTTTTGGTGTAACTGATCTATTTGATCAAGATGGTTGATGAGTATATTTTGTAGTATTCTGTAGTTAAAAGTGTTACTGCTCAAACCCCTTTTGCAAGCAGCTTCTAGCCTTGTAGTACCATATTGTTTGTGTAGCCGAAGAATCCCTTTGCATGCATTATAAGTTTGTTCGGTATACAATCTGGCTTTTAAAACCTTATCCATATATTGATAAACGGGTTCTCCAATGCGGGATGCTTGTTCCAAAAAATAAGTAGGCGTTAGACCTAATTGTTCATGATAATGTTGGTGGCCTGCTGGCATATGTTCACCCGTGGTAGTGTAGTCGTGTTTTTTATAAGCACGTCTATGAAGCGCAATACGGTTGTGTTTGTAATAGACTTCTACAATATCTGTGTCGTATACAGCACTCACCTGTTTGCCAATATATTGGTAGGGTACACTGTAGTGATGGTAGTTTTCTCCTAGTGTAATATGATAATTCTTTTGCACCTTGGCAGATACTTGGTGCTTTATAACAAAGCTTACGTTTGGCAGTGGCTGTAAAAGAGATTGTTCCTCTTGTTTAAATTGCTGCAGTCGACTGTGGTCTTTTAATTGAAATAATTTTTCATTATGCAATGCCAGTAGTTTTAGGGCAGCCTCGTTTAGCTCATCAATGTGGTGGAATATCTCATCACGTAAAGGAGCATAGATACGCTGGTAGGCAATTTTAACCTCATTCTCTACAGCTCCTTTATCCTTTGGCTTAGCTACGCGTGTGGCAAGCAGTGTGATGTTATTATGTAATGCCCATTGCTGTAACACGTCACTAAATAATGGTTCATAGCGGCATGACTTTGTAACCACCTGCTTCATATTGTCGGTCTTAAGACTTAAGGGAACACCTTCAAAATATTGCAGGCAGCGGTTAAGCCCTTTAATTACTTGGGGGATAGTTGCATCTGGTAATGCCATTGCAAAAGTGTATTTACTGAATGGTAAAACACAAACTAAAACAGGGCAAGAAATTACCTCGCCAGTAGTTTTGTTAACATAACTCATTTTGTCGCCAGCAAAATCGACCATGACCATCTCTGCAGGTGTATGAACCAAGTGCATGGTAGCTTTTGTTGGTCGAATCGCTTCTTTGAGTAAATCGCAAAACCTAGTGTAGCGATAAGGGCTATCATATTCTTTGCGGTATTCTTCCCAAAGCAAAAGCCTTGTTACGCCAGTTCGTTTAAGTTCTGTAAGGAAGTAAGGCGTCCGTGCATTAAAATCTAAGCGTCTTAGATCATCGGAATAATCAATCACTAATGCAGGTGCATATACTACAGCACTTAATGCAGCATCACTAAGCTGACGAAGTACTTCCATGGGGTGACCAGACTTTTTAAGTCTAATAGCATATAAAGTAGCCGACTGCCTTGATATACTTAATTGAACAGCAATGGCCCGAAGAGAATAGCCTTTTTCTAAAAGTTGAATGAGTGCTCGAATCTGTTGCATTGATATCACTTGGTTGGCCATGCTTTTGTTACAAAGCAAGGTTGTTTTAAAATGCTATCAACAAATCCCTTCAAGTGGTAAACTTTGTGCCGGAATGTCAGAACATATGAAACCACAAGTGGTAAACTTTGGACTGAAATAACTCACTTAACCATAACTCCTAGTGGTAAACTTTGGAGTGAAACGCTGGTAAACTATCGAGTGAAATAAGTGGTAAACTTTGGAGTGAAATATCCATCAATAACACAGGAAAATTACTTGGAAGGTTTTCCATATCTAGCGTTAAAATGACTTGTACTCTGTTCATGTTATTCATCATTTGTTACAACAAAATATAAACTTATTTCAACTTCTCAGAATATTATTTAAATTGAATGATGAAAAAAAACGATTTATTAAAATTAAATGGACTAAAAAAGAAAGTATATTAAAGCTAATGAAATGAAAGAAACCCAAACTCATACCGATAGGATTGCGAAAATGACTTTTGCTTCTGTGTATCCGCACTATGTAACTAAAATAACGCGTAAAGGAAGAACCATAAATGAACTGCATCAAGTAATAGAATGGTTAACAGGATTTGATGCTAATAAAATAAAAAAGCTAATAGACGATAAGGTAAGTTTTGAATTTTTCTTTGAGCAAGCAACATTAAATACCAATGCTCATTTAATTACTGGCCTTATATGTGGTTATAAAATAGAAGAAATTGAAAACCCTTTAACCAAACAAGTTAGATACTTAGATAAATTGGTTGATGAATTGGCTAAAGGAAAAAAAATGGAGAAAATTTTAAGGCGATAGCAAACTTACAGTCTTTGGTTTGTTATTCAGATGGTAGTTGTTCTATATCATTCAAATCATTATTACGGAGGCTGCCAATTTTTCTTCTATGGTTTTTTTAAACCAAAATTGATAATCAATATTCCCATCATTCAACATATTTCTTGATGTATAAATATCAACATCAACAAATGCTCTTTTCATAGGACTCTTATTTACTATAAAGATAATTAAAAATTAATCATCCATTCAATTCCATATTTGTCTCTAAAGGCTGCAAAATAGGCGCACCAAGGAGTTTCTGAGAGTGGCATTTCAACTGTTCCTCCTGCCGAAAGCCCATTGAATAATTTATCTGCTTCTTCTTTACTTTCTACACTAATGGTTATTTTACTTCGGTTTTCATTTTCACTTACTTGTCCTAAAATAGCTGGAACATCACTGCCCGTTAATACACTTGAATCTCCAATAGGCAATGAAATTTGCATGATTTTATTTAACTCGTTTTCAGGAAAAGCATTGCCCATATTAGGCAAATCTTTGTAGCGAACTATTTTTGTAAAAGAGCCGCCAAATACAGATTGGTAAAACTCAAACGCTTCTTCTGTATTGCCATTAAAATGAATATGTGTGTTGATTTTGGCCATAGAACATATTTATATTTTTGAAAGTACGTTAATTTTAAAAAAGAGCACTATTTACTTACCGCTTATTTATAAAAAAGATTTTGCTGTTGTATACTCTTTTTTTAAAAGATCTATAAAATAAATCTTACTTTAAATTATAAACGAAAACCATGAAATACATTAATATATATATCTGTTCCCTATTTATAACATTTACATCTATTGCTCAACCTTTGCAAAAAGTTGAAAAAGGAAAGATTGTAAGAATTGAAAATTTAAATTCTACTTATATAGGTAGTAGAAATATTGATATTTGGTTGCCAGAAGATTATAGTAAAAAGCATAAATACGCTGTTCTATACATGCAAGATGGTCAAATGATGTTTGATCCAACTACTACTTGGAATAAAAAAGCCTGGGAAATAGATAAAAGAATAAGTCATTTAAAAAATGACAATAAAATTAAAGATGTAATTGTAGTTGGCATTTGGAATGGCGATAAAAAAAGGCATTCAGAATATTTTCCTCAACAACCATTCGATGATTTAAATGCGCTTGAAAAGAATATTATAAATGGTGCTTCAAGAAATAGTACTACTTCGGTTTTTAATGGCTTTGCAATTAATTCCGATAATTACTTAAAATTTATAGTAGAAGAACTTAAGCCTATCATAGATAAAAAATTTAATACAAAAACAAATAGGGCCAATACTTTTATTGGCGGTAGTAGTATGGGCGGATTGATTTCTATCTACGCTATTTGCGAATACCCTAAAATTTTTGGAGGTGCTATGTGTATGTCAACTCATTGGCCAGGTATTTTTGTTGTAGAAAATAACCCTTTCCCAGATGCATTTATCAATTACTTAAGCCATAAATTACCAAATCCAAAAAAGCATAAAATCTATTTTGATTGTGGCGATAAAACTTTAGATGCACTATACCCACCCATACAAATGAAAGTTGATGCACTTATGAAAAGCAAAAATTATTCTGAAAAAAATTGGCTAAGCAACTATTTTAAAGGTCAAGATCATAGCGAAGGTTCATGGAGTAGCCGTGTTGAAATACCTTTACTTTTTTTATTACAGAATTAACTCAATTGACTTCATTTTGAAGACTTCTAATATCTTCAATTAAATGCTGCATTTCTAAACTTAGTGTGCTATTATAAACGCCTCTTATTCTATTGGTTTTATCTACCAAAATAACATGCTCAGTATGTAAAAACTGGCTACTGTCTTTACTAAAGCCAATATTTTCTTCGGCAAAATATGACTGCCTAGCTAGCTTATAAATAGTTGTTCTATCGCCAGTTAAAAAATGCCAGTTTGGATTCTTAATGCCATTTTTAATAATATACTTTTTTAAAACAGAAGGCTTGTCTATCCATGGTGTTACGGAATAAGATAACATTACAACATGGTTGTTATTTTTAAAACTATCGCTAACCATTTTAAAATTGCTTGTCATTATTGGGCAAATACTGCCACAAGTAGTAAAAATAAAATTGGCTACATGAATTTTATTTTTAAAAACAGATTGTGTTATAAGAATACTATCTTGATTTAAAAAAGAAAAGCTATCTATTTGATGTGTAATTTTTTCTGCAACTTCTATTTTATTTTTTATAAAGATTGGATTAAAGTCTGGATCATTGTAATAAGGCATATCAATAGTATCCATCTTTTTCTCTTTACAAGAAAAAAGTAACATACTACTTAACAATAAAAATACTATCCGATACATTTTTACAATTTTTGGTTCCTAATAACCCAAACCTTCTCCCTTTTATTGTAATATAATTAGCCCTAATCTTTCCATTCTCGTACCATAGTTTTTGTACGCCTTCTTCTTGTCCATTTTGGTAATGCGCTAAATGAAACAAATTCCCATTATAATCCCATTCCTTCAATTCACCTTCGTATGCATCATTTTTTGCTGTAAACTCAAATCGTTTTTTTCCATTATCCCAATACGCTAATTGTTTGCCATTTTTCATGTCATTCCTAAATTCTCTATACTCCATTAATTGCTTATTGGAATAATACTTTTTAAAAACAACAAGTTCTCCCTGAGCTTGCTCTTTATGATTTGAGCATGCACTAAGAGTAATTAAAATTATGAAAAATAAAAAGCCCTTCATTATTGCGTAACAGTACCAGGAGTGCCATAAAATCCACTACCATTTAAATAGGGCGCTTCTGTAGTAAAATGATAATGATAAGTGCCAGCTGGGTAATCAATCGTTTTGTGTGTATGTCCATGATAAACATCTAACATGGTATTTACTACAACTGTTCCGTCTTCTTCTTGAGGACCATAAACAGGAAAGCCATCTAAAAGAAATCCCATCAAAGCAGATTTGGTTGATTTAACTGTTGTTAAATGTAAAGGCTCAACATGATAATGGTACATGCCTGATTGTTGTGGATGGCCATAATATTTATCAAAACTAACTATTTCATTAGTTAAGGGCTGGCTAGGGCCTGCATATTGGTTAAAAAATATTACACCATTTACAGCAATTCCTATTGGGCCTAATGGAGTTGCAGCATGCGACGCATCTAGTTTTGGATTAACAGGAATTTTAAACGTTCCTGTCTGTTCAAGAATTGAATTAGGGTTTTTTACAAAAGTAAACCCTCCAAAAGTCAACCCGCTATAAGCTTCGTACAATGCGTTAGTTGTTGGATAGTAAGAACTTTTATGATCGGGTAAATCCTTGGTTTTTATAGTAATATAAGTACCATCATTAGTAATGCTATTAGCACCATATATTTTTTTATAAACATCTGGCACTAATACAGTTGTAACTGGAGTAGTAGTGCTACTTGTTCCATCAGATTTAGAACAGGCTGCGAAATAATTACTAAATAATATTACAATGAATAGCCATTTGTTAAACTTCATAAAATGCAGGTTTTACTTATTAGAGGTGTTTGAGTTAATTTTCCTTCGTTAATAGTGTACAAACTTAAAGAACTTTCATATGTGTTTTTATTATGATGTGCTATTTTTTATTTATTGGGTTTTTATGGTAATTCCTTAAAAATATTATAAGAATTTCCGAAGGAATTGAATAGTTTGAACATCTATTATAAGTAGGATTTGAACGAAAAAGAACTCATATCTAGGTTAAAGCTTGCTGAGGAAGCTGCTTTTAAGGTATTGGTAGAAAACTATCAAGACAGGGTATATTATAGTGTACTTAATATACTACAAAATGCTAACGAGGCAGAAGATACCGCTCAAGAAACTTTTATTCAGGTATTTGAATCTATAGGTAGTTTCAAAGAAGCATCTAGTTTGGCCACATGGATTTATAGAATAGCTGTGAGAAAAGCTTTAGAGAAACTACGAAAACAAAAAAATAGACAAAGAATTAATTCCATTATTCCATGGTGGATGCCATCCGAAGAACAAAGTATTGATGCAGCTTATTTGAATCCTGGTATTAGCAATGAAAATAAAGAAAAAACTACGCTAATATTTAAAGCTATTAGTGAGTTACCTAATAACCAACGAATTGCTTTTACCTTAATTCGAGTACAAGGAATGAAGCATGATGAGGCTAGTGCAATAATGCAATTAAGTATAAAAGCAATTGAATCATTATTAAGTAGGGCTAGAGAAAATTTAAAGAATAAATTAAAAAACTATTACAACTCATAAATATACAATGATGAAAACTTTATCTGACGAACAACTAGAGAATGAATTATCTATCTTTTCTACTATGAAAGAAACTGCTTCTCCAGATTTCTTCTACACAAGATTACAGGCGAGAATGGGAAAAAAAGCATCCTTAGCCAACGCAGCATTTTCATTCAAACCGGTTTTGGTTATATGTATACTAACCTTGTTTTTAATTATTAATACCTTATTAATTGGAAAGAATACTAATGTAGCAAAAGCAAATTCCAATAATAATATTGAGGTATTGGCTGCTTCTTATGATCAAAACATTTAAAAGTTTTTTTATGAAAGATTTAGTAAAAAGTAAATTCATGGCTTGGCTGATAGTATTATTAGTACTAGCTAATATTGTTAGTCTTGTTTTTTTCTGGGCAGGTCATTTTAGATTAGAAAGAGATAACAATCCTAAAGAAATTTTGGCTAAAGAATTACATTTTAGTGAAGACCAAAAAAACAGATACTTTGATTTAGCAAAGGAGCATCATAACGCTGCCGAAATAATTAGAACGCAAATTAAAATTAATAAAGACAATTTTTTTCAATTATTAAAGTCAGATAAAATAATTGATACTGTAAAAAACAATGCTGCATTAAAGATTGGATTATCTATACAATCATTAGATATTTTAACTTTTGAACACTTTAAAAAAGTGCGGGCAATTTGCACCAATGAACAAAAGCAAAAATTTGATGAATTAGTTCAGCATATAATTAATACTGTCAATAATCCTCAACAAGGCCCTCCTTCATTCAAAAAATAATTTGACATGCTTTGTAGTCATTTAAGGCATTAATGATATTATTATCTTTATAAGCAATTAGATAAATCAACCTTTATGAAAAATATTTTTTTGCTTATTTTTTTTATTCTATCGGCCCATTTTTTAATGGCTCAATCAAACAGCTCTAAGGCTAAAAGCAGTTTAAGAATTGAAATGCTTTTCCCTGAAGGAAAATCTAAGGCACTTATTTTGAGCTATGACGATGGCCCGGATGCCGACAGAAAACTAGTGAAATTGATGAATGATTATGGGCTTAAAGGTACTTTCCATTTGAATTCAAATAAATTGAACACGAAGGGCTATTTAACATCAGAAGAAATTAAAAGTCTTTTTAAAGGTCATGAAGTTTCAGTTCATACAGCCAATCATCCAGGCTTAAGTGGTTTATCGAAAATTGATATTGTTTATGAAGTTGTAGAAGATAGAAAATCCTTAGAGAAGCTCACCGGAAATATGGTAAGAGGCATGGCTTATCCTTTTGGCAGTTACAATGATTTAGTTGTTGAAACAGTTAATGGCTTAGGTATTGAATATGCTAGAACTGTATCCGATTCTTATAATTTTTCTATTCCTTCAAATTTTCTTAAATGGGATCCTAGCATTCATCAATTTGGAAAAGCTTATTTTAAAACAAATGATGCTGAAAATGATAAAAAAGAATTAGCTAGTTTTTATAAATTGACAGATGATTTTCTTAAAACAACATCGCTAGCCTTATTTGATGTTTGGGGACATAGTTGGGAAAACAATGGCGAAGGTAATAGATGGGTTGAAATGGAAAATTTCTTCAAGTTGGTTTCAAAACGCAACGATATCAACTATACCACCCAAATAACTCTTGTTGATTATATAAATGCCTTTAAGAATTTAAAGTTTTCGGTTGATAAAAACATCGTTTCGAATTTAAGTTCTATTGATGTGTATATAAAAATTGATGATAAAACTTACAAAATACCAGCAGGTTCTCAAATATCAATATAAAATGAAGGCTCGAATTTTTTTAAGTAAAGTGCTGAAAAACTTAGTTAATTTCAGCACGCATTACTTTAACTTAATTCGGAATATGAAATTTTTTAACAATTGTCTTTTCGCTTGCTTATTATTGATTGTTTCTACAAATACAGTTAAAGCCTTTCCGCAACAACAATACCCATCCGCAACGCCATTTCCGGTGAGGGGGTTTCACCTCGATTTACGTATCCAAGTAATGAAATTGCCTGCCTTAAAAGCGCTTGCATTACAACTTAACAAATCTGGTATCAATACATTAATAATGGAATACGAAGCTAGTTTTCCATACGAAAAACATCCATTAATTGCCAATAGATATGCCTACACAAAATTAGAAATTATTGATTTTGTTAATTATTGTAAAACACTTTCAATCGATGTAATTCCATTACAACAAAGCTTTGGACATTTAGAATATGTGCTTAAAAACAATCGCTACAAAGAACAAAGAGAAGACCAAAAAGATTTTTCGCAGATTTGCCCTTCCAAAGAAAATTTAAACAGAATATTTTTTACAGAACTTTACACTGAACTTGCTGCGCTACATCCTTCTAAATACATTCATATTGGTGGCGACGAAACACATTTACTTGGGCACGATGCACCCTGCAAAGCAAAAGTTGCAAAAACAAGTGTATCAAAATTATATGGCGACCATATTAAAATGCTTTGCCAAATTGTAATTGGCATGGGTAAGATTCCAGTATTGTGGGCTGATATTGCTTTAAAATATCCCGATGCTATTAAGGACCTACCAAAAGAAGCCATATTTGTAGATTGGAATTATGGTTGGGATTTAGATAAGTTTGGTGACCATAAAAAACTAATGCAAAGTGGGTTTGAAATTTGGGGTGCCGTTTCTTTGCGTAGTAGTCCTGATAATTACAATCTTACCATGTGGGATAAACATTTTAACAATATTCATGACTTTCTTCCTGCCGCACGAAATTTGAATTACAAAGGAATGATGATGACTTCTTGGTCTACCTCTGGGGTTTATTCTGCAGTAAATGAATCGGGTTTTGATATTGTAGATTTATATGCCGTAAGAAGGGTTTATCCGCTCTCGGCTTTCAATATGCTAATTGCTGCTTTTGCAGAAGCTTTAAAAGATACTACGGCTCTTAACACAGCTGTATTTATTGAAAAGTATTGCAACAATAATTATGGATTAACACCTGCCACATCTAAAATGTTTTGGAATGCTTTAAAAACCACACCCTATGAAGTTGTGATGGGAGAAGTGAAAGGACCAATAAGTTTGGTGGATTTATTAGATAGTTCAAAACTAGCATTGAAAACAATTTCATCAATTCAGCCGCTTAAAAACACAACAGAGTTTGCGCAATATCTGTTAATGGCAGAGATAAGGGTTGAATACTTAACTTATCAATGGATTGAGAAACAGGTGAATACAGCTGGCATATCTGAAAACGCACAAAATTTATTAGTAAAGCAATTAGAAACGCTTATCATTGAAACAAAAAATACAAATAAAAAATTTACTAATTTAAATAGTGCTTACTACTATGTTTCTGAATTAGAAGCAGATAATAATTTAAGAATTCAAAAAATGGAACTTTTATACAATCGTTTATCAAAAAATAGATAAAAAATATATTTTTAAAACACCTGCCATGTTTAGATCCCTTATAAAAAAATCAATCGTATTTTTCTTGATTGTGTTTATTCAATTTAATGCACAATCACAAAATGCTGTAAAACTAGTTTCACGCAAAGACTCCATCTTTTTATATTATAATCAACAAATAATTTTAAAAGCGCGTTTGTCTGAAAAAATTCAATCATTCAATATTCAACAAAATAGCCAAGTAATTAATGGGGCTAACTATCAATTAATAAATATCAGTGCAGCAAATTTTAATAAGTTTGAATTGGTTGCAAATGTTATGGGTAGTGAAGAATCTATTGCTTGCGAAAGTGATCCAAGAATTAATGGTTTAAAAGTGGTAAGAAACACTGTTGGTCAAAGCCATAGTTTATTAAACAATGCTATTTATGAACGCAAGCACGATTGGCTTTTATCTTTTGATGCTGTATATCCCAAACTAGTTATCAATGCTGAAGCAAGTTTTAATTATGCCATACATTTTTCAGGCACTGAATTAATTATTCGATTCAAACCAAACTTTTATCAAAAACATCGTGGACTTTCTTATTTTAATCCTGAACAATATTCGGTATGGAAAAAACCAGTAGTTGGTTGGTGCAGTTGGTTTGCTTATTTTAATAAAGTAACTGAATTGGATGTTAAAAAAACAGCCGATGTGTTATCTAACAAATTAGCCCCTTTTGGTTTAAACTATGTTCAAATTGATGATGGCTATCAACAGACTCCAATTGGAATGCCAGAAACATGGCTAGAAACCAATAAAAAGTTTCCTTCAGGGCTTTCAGCTCTTTCTAAATACATTCAATCAAAAGGGCTTACACCTGCATTATGGACCAATGTAGCATTTAATGATTCTGCAGCAGCTTATGCGCATAAAGAATTGTTTGTTCGTAATGAAAATGGAAATCCAGCAATTGGTAATTGGATTGGTTATTCAATGGATGGATTAAACCCGAAAGCTATTCAAACATTAATTACACCAGTATACAAAGAACTAAATAAAGAAGGCTGGCAGTATATTAAATTAGATGCTTTAAGACATTTAAAATACGAAGGTTATAATTCAAATAGTGCTTACTTCTTACAAAAGAAAGCAAACAGAAATGAGGCATATAGAAATGTAGTGAAAGCAGTTAGGAATGAAACAGGAAAAGATCATTTTCTGATGGCTTGTTGGGGAATTCGTCCTGAATTGGTTGGTATTGTTGATGGATGTAGAATAGGCAATGATGGATACAGCTATGCTGGTTTAGCCCAATTCAATTCTTATAATAATATCATCTGGCGAAATGATCCAGACCATATTGAACTAAGCCCAAAAGAAGCTTACAGAAGTTGTGTGGCTACCTCATTAACAGGATCATTATTTATGCTGACTGATAAAGCAGAAGTATATGAAAATTCAAAATTAATTGAGGCCGCCAAAAGGTCTATACCTGTTTTATATACGCAACCCGCACAAGTGTATGATGTTGATCCCTCTCGTTCTGCTTTAATTGCGCAAGCAGATGTAGAAATGAGTGGCAGTGGCCCAAGACCCTTTGATGCCAGTAGTTCTACCACAACAGGCTTGTTTTCATTAGAAATAAACAAGCCCTTTGAAAACTGGGTGGTATTAGGTAGGTTAGATGATAGAGATCAAACTATTTCTGTAAAAGATCTAGGATTGAATGATCAAAAAGAATACTTGTTGTTTGAGTTTTGGCGAAAAGAATTTCGTGGTATTGTAAAAAAACAATTTAACCCTGGAACAATTGATAGCAACTTCCATTGCCAAGTTTTTTGTTTACGTGAAAAACAAAATCATCCTCAATTATTGGCCACCAATCGCCATATTAGTTGTGGAGCACTTGAAATTGAATCAATGCAATGGAGTAACCGTCAGTTAAAAGGAAGCAGTACGCTAGTTGCCGACGATGTTTATACAATGTATATATATGAACCAGAAGGGTATTCTAACACTAAGTTTACAGCTTTAAATGCGGATGTTTTAAAAAATGAAAAAGAAGGAATGATTCGAAAAATTAGTTTACTATCAAAAAATAATTCAGTTGTACATTGGGAGATCGATTACATACCTAATTGATATAAAAAGATTGCCAAATACAATCTAATTACATTTTCAATTTAATTGATTCCTTTACGTACGGTATAATTTTCACTGGCCCCAATAAGCCTGAAACCAATTTTTCTTTTTCTCGAAGTATACTTCCATAGTTCCACCAGCGAGCTTCTTTAGCATCTATATTAGCATCCATCATATTCCAAGTGGCTTCATTTGCCAATAGATTAGTCACTACAATACTGATGCTATTTTTTCCAGGATGTACATACTTTGAAACATCTGCCGTAAATGGCGCCCAAGATCTATACGCTACTAATTGGTTGTTTACCCAAATTTCTGCAAAGTGATTTACTTGCCCAAGGTCGAGCATTAATTTGTTATTTGCTTTACAATATGCTGCTTCTACATCAATAGTATTTGTGTAAATAGCCCTACCAGAATACCAATCAAGGTGCATATCAGACCATGGTTTTAGCCCAACCGATGCTTTGCCGCAAATTAATTGTATAGGCGATTGAATACCATCCGAAGAACTATTTAGGAGCACATTAATAGATAGGATATTTTTTTCAGCAGTTAAGTATTGTTTAATTGGTGTTGGAATTCCTTTATTTAAAACCACCAATTGGTTGTTGATATACATTTTATAGTCTCCTAAAATATTGGGCAATAAAACAGCTTCAACTCCTGGGGGTAATACTTGTTGATACTTTGTGGTACAAGGAAAACGTAGTGAATAATCCTGCCTTTTTATTTGACCCCAAAAGCCCAATGGTGGAGAAGCATAGCAGATTGCTGGAATCCAATTTGTTTCTTGTTTTTTAGCAAGCCATGTAGAATCTGTTTTGATTATTACAGATTTTCCATTTGCAAAATTAACTAAGCCCTGCAACAAAAGTCCTTTTGTGTTAGTTGTAGTAACTTGAATAGTATTAGATCCTTGTTGCATATAATCGCTAATAGCATAGTGAATGGTATTTTTCCAATTACTATTTTTTCCAACCAATTTTCCGTTAATGGTTAATTCATAACTATTATCTGCAGTAATATCTATAAAAGCATTTTTTATGTTACTATTAATACTCAATTCTTTTTTAAAGTAAATAGTACCACCACCCATTTCAGACAAATGCATACTATTATCATAATAAGTTATCCAATCTGCATCCCATACACTCAAATACCTACTAGCACCTTTAATACCACTATATTTATCTTCTATTTTAACTTGTTTTTCTATGTTGTTAAACTCCGATTGAAAATTCATTATTGGTAAACTAATGGTATCGAATTTTACTAGATTATTCCAACTATAATTAAGTGCTGTTGGACAAAGTTGAAAATCCCAATTTCCTTTTAGGGTTAGTTCATTCAATGCTTTATCTGAGCGCCATTTTATGGTTTGCTTTTCTGTTCCATTCAAATAATTCAATTCATGCATTCCATTACCCGTGCCCCATCCATTTGCTGTTAATTGATTATTACTTGTATTGATTTCTAAATTGTCTAAATCAGTTTTTGTTACCAATAGCTGGTTTTTATTACTGTTCTCAGCAGGATCCACCACAATAAAATAACTTTCCCATGGTTTAAATGACAATTGTAATTGGAGTTGATTTTCATGAATTCGATAATTAGTAATTGCCACTATATTACCTGTTTCAGGATTCCAAAGTGACGGCTTTCCAATAGTGGAAAGATTCACTGTAAATGAACTGGTTTGTTTATGACTATTCACTAAATAAAAAATATCCTTAGTTGCTATTTTTCTATGTTGGTATTTTATTGCTTCATTTCCTTCGCCTTCAATTGTAATATCTGATGAAAGTTGTTTGCGTAAAATAGTGGTTAGGTCTTCGGTATACCTTGAAAAAATTCCTTTTCCGCCACCTGGTACTGAATGAATTAATATCCGATTATCATGACTGTCATTAATGGTATGGTATTGTATTTGTAATAGTTCTCTTGGTTGAAATCCAAATATTTTTTGCATAGATCCAACAACAAAAGGATCAATGGGTGTTCCTTTTTCGGAGTTTGTTGGCAATTCATTTATTCCTATAACAACACCTCCATTCAAAACAAAATCATTGATTTTATTCAAGCATGCTGTTTGAATAGCTTTCAAACCTGGAAGTACCAATGCTTGGTATTGTTCATTTCCTACCAACAAACCATTCTTATTACTCTTGGCATTTGAGAGCGTATAAGGATCAATCACATCGTAATCAATATGATTGTCTAATAACTGTTGTTGCACTTCACGATATAATTCATCACTTACAGGAGCGGTATATCCTCCAAGCCATACTTGTGTTAGCGGATATACTATTGCTACTTTTGCAACGTGTTTTCCTTGCGCAATCATATAGGAAATACGCTGGGCATAATTTGCTAAGGGTTTAAAATATTTCCAATAAGGATTTTGATAAAACCAACTAGGAGGCCAATCGTTTTGGTTCTCTGGGCGATCCATTGAGTAATGAAATAAATGAGGAATAAATAAGTTCACGCCATACACTCCCAACATTGAAAAGCCGTACCGATACTCTTCTAATGGAATGGTGTAACCGCCACTTCCCATTGCCTCTGCAGACATTCTAGTACTACCATAGTTGTGGCCTAAAGAACTAATTTGTTTGGGATTATAAAAATCTATAGACCTTGGAAAACCATATCTAAAATCTTCATTGTCTGTACAAGGCACTTGTAACTGCCCTTCGGTATAAAAATAATCGGATTGTCTGATGTGTTGAATTAGTTCTTCGGTGGTATGACCAGTAACCCAAATATGATGATCAGATGCCCATTTGGCATATTGCTTAAACCAAGCATTACCATAAACAATTCTTACTACATCAAAAAAATCAAACCTTTTTTCTGCAGATAAAGAAGGGTCATTTAAAATTAATAGTGGTAAAAATGATTTGATATCGTAGCCTTTTATTTTTTTAAACTGCTCGGTAAAATCATCAGACCAAAAAATATTATTTTTTCTGTCGCTAGAGTTCGCATAAATCTCATCGAAGAAAACACCTGGAATGGTATTGCCAAAATAAGGCCCAAGTCTTTTATAATACGCATCATGTGTAATATGAATAAAATCGGCTACAGTAGCCGAGTCCATGTAATTAATTTGCTGATTAGGATCTTTAATCATTCTAAAGCTAATAATAGACCAACGACCAGCAGGCATTTTCCATTCCTTACCTGCCAAATTGGTCAAATCAATTTGTGAACTAAAATCATACACCCCACGGTCTGATATTTTACCAGCATAAATAGCATAAGGATTCTCCGAAAAATTGAGTTGTATTGTTTGCGGACCCATTACTTGAAAATCATTGTAACGCATGATTTTTTTAATGTTTCTTTCTGGATTTGCTAGAACAGTTCTTCCGCCAGCACTTCCGCTAGGCCATTTATCTTCATCATACAAATACGTATAAAAGCCTTTTTCATGCGCATGTTTTACGGTTGATTCAATGGCGGTCCACCAACCTGCAGAAAAATAGGGTGTAGTGCTTTGATCAAGTCCTTCTCTTGCATGCAAGAAGGCCCCATATACACCTTTGTCTAACATTTGATCCATTTGCCAATTCATTTTAGTTGAATCCAGCGAATTGTTCAATGACCAAAAAGGAATGATGCTGTATTGTGCAGGAGGATTTTTAAAATGTTTGGCAAGTGTGTCTTGTTCAATGCTGCCTATCAAATTAAATTTTGTAATTGGGTTTTGAAAAGTAAATGCTGCCAATAAACTATAGCCACATAAAATAACAAAAAAATGGGTGGTATATTTTTTAATAGAATACATTTTCATAATCAAGCAATTTGATACTAATGAACAATTGCCTATTTATCACTAGCCAATTTTACATTCTCTTTAATGATTTTATCTAATTTTCGCGCCTCAGATTGAATTAATTTTATAAACTCAGCTGTGTTTATTTTGTCGACTGATGATGTTTCTGCTTTAGCAAGTTGATCTGCCAACCCAATTATATTTACAAGAGGCGCCCTTAGTAAATGAGAATCACGGAATGCAATTGTTTCTAATTTAGCAATATATTCTTGATTTTTTCTTTCGATTTCTTTTCTAATATGTATATTTCTTGTTGAACTTGTAACACCTAATAACTCTGAATGATCATTATACACAGGAGTAAAATAAGTAGAAAACCATTCCTTATTGCCATTCTTTGATGTTTCTAATTCAAGCTCAACATAACTTGTTTTTTCATCATTAATAACTTGCTCAACGCCGTCTATTAAAAATGTATAGTCTGATTGTTTAAATATTTTTTTAATGCTATTTCCTTGTGATATTATTTTATTACTTGTTAAGAACATAAACTCTTCTGCCGCTTTATTAAAATGTATTATTTCATAATTTTTTGAAATAAAGAAAGTGATATTTGAAGAAGAATTGTCCATTGCCTGCAACTTGATTTGCTTTTCCTCAATATTTAGTTCTTTATAATTTGGAAATATCAAATCAAACTGACGATCACTAATTCCAGAAATATTAATAGTATTTATTAATAGCAAAATAACCATCAATATTAAACTAATGGGAAAAGGCAAATTGATTAAAATTTGTGCAACTTCAGGATCTTGAGATTTGGTTGATACTATTGTTAATATTAATTGTGCTATCCTAGTAACAATTAGTGTGATTACAAAAATATTAATGGAAACATTAAACTTATTTTTATACCTTCTATTCAGTTGATAGTTTTTATAAAATAAACCTATTGAAATTATAGTGTAAATTAAAATGCTTAATAACTTAAAAACTGTATGATATTTTGCATTAAAAAAACCTTCGGGGCTATTGGTAATTACCGATAAATTATTCCCTTGTACTTGTTTTATTAAATCTATTTTATCGGCTATTGGACCTAAATAAAAAGGCATTAGTTCTAATAAATGTAAAATAGCTGGTAAAAAATGTAACCAATCGGTTGAACGGAATTTTTTTTCGTCATTATAAATAGTGCGCGTAAAGAAATACAAAAACGGACCAATTAGATACATGAATGGAGCCGGAACCCTTATATAATTTGGGAAATTTTCAAATTGATTATACTGAATTAAAATTGGATAGGGTAAGAATATTAAACTAGTTACCATCCAAAAAGCCAAAATCTTAAAAGGGAAACGAATTGTCTTTTTAAATAAAATAATTGAAGAGGCTGTTACTACACCTATAAAAGCAACTAAGTTTAATAGTATGAAAAGCATTTCGAATTATTTAGGGGGTTATCTATTCATTTATTATTCAATTAAATAACAACCAAGCGCAATATAAACAATATTAATTTTCTGGAGCTAATTCACCATACCAAAAAGCTGCAGTAACACCTCCGTCCATTAAAATATCCGCTCCTGTAATAAAAGCGCCATCGCGGCCCATTAATAATGCGCCAATAGCTCCTACTTCGTCGGGGGTGCCTGCCCTGCCTACCGCAGACAATTCAATCATTCTACGATACATATTTCCTCGAGGCCCCGCCAATTCATCTTTTGCAAGTGGCGTTATAATTATGCCAGGGCTAATGGCATTAATACGTGCTTGGCGTTTCCCCCATCTAACCGCTTCGGCCTTAACCCTTAAAGAATTGGCTCTTTTTGATAATTGATAGGCATGTAAAGAGTCGCGCACATTGGCTAGTTGAAGTATGGGTAATAATAAGAGTTCTTCAGTTGGAATGGTGGCAAGCGCTTTGTCTTCTTCGGGTGTTAATGCAGCTAATCGATGCCCTGATTGAGAAGCAATTACAACACCAGAACCTCCTTGCGCTATTATATTGCCAAACTCCTCTAAAACTAGTGCTGTTCCATATAAGTCTACTTGAAGTATGGTTGATGGAGATGCTTGTGAAGGAGAAACTCCAGCTGCATGTATTAAACCTGTAATATCGCCTAAAGCTGTTGCCGTTTTAATTAATGCCTGAACCGATGTTCGCAACGAAACATCAACAATTGTTGTATGTACTTCAAAACCCGCTTCGCTAAGCTGTTTTGCAGCAGCATTACAATTCTCTTGACTAATATCGGCTAGAAGTATTTGCTTTCCAGTACCAACACGACGTGCAATTGCTAAACCTATTGAGCCAGCGCCTATAACAACTAACACTTCATTATATTGATACTTCATAGAAAAATGTTTTTCATCTGTAAGTTATTGAACATAGCCGAAAAAATACAAACATCCTAAATTTTAAATATTACATTAGAAGTTTCTTAATAGATTTAATTGAAAGATGTTTTACAATTTATCCAATAATTATATTGTTAATTAAACCGGTTTTATAAATGCTTCGCCAATTTTCATTCTTAATAACGCTCTTTTTCTTGACATTGAATATTAAAAGCAATGCCTCCACTTATTATATAAGCCCAGTTGGTCAAGATCAATTCGCGGGTACAATTACAAGCCCTTTTTTAACAATTCAAAAAGCGCAATCGATAGTAATTCCAGGTGATACAGTATTTATTAGGGGCGGCAATTATATTATGAATGAAACACAAATTGCTGCTTATGATGGCATTAAACTATATGTTAATTTAATGAATAAGAGTGGTGCACCTAATAAGTATATTCATTATTTAGCGTACCCAAATGAAACACCTGTTTTTGATTTTAGTCAAATTAAGGTGCCTAATTTTCGTGTACATGCATTTGAAATACTTGGCTCATGGTTACACTTTAAAGGCCTTCAAGTTGTAGGCGTTCAAGTGACTATTACCAGTGTAAATACACAGTCTATTTGTTTTTCTAATGATGGTGGATCAAATAATATTTTTGAACAATTAAGCATGCATGATGGCCAAGGAATTGGTTTCTTTTTAACGAAAGGCTCCAATAATTTAATCCTTAATTGTGACGCGTATAAAAACAATGATACTACATCAAAAGCTGGTGGCGGAAGAAATGGAGGCAATGTTGATGGCTTTGGAAATCATCCACAAAAAGGTAGTGTCAATAATGTTTTTAGGGGCTGTAGGGCTTGGTTTAATAGTGACGATGGATTTGATTGTATTAACGCACAAGAAGCTACTGTTTTTGAAAATTGTTGGGCTTTTTATAATGGATATGCAGAAGGATTTATTAGTAGAGGAGATGGAAATGGATTTAAAGTAGGTGGCTACGGTGCAGGTCCTGTAAGAAATTTGCCGAATCCAATTCCTAGGAATAAAACAATAAATTGTATTTCCGTAATGAATAAAGCAAATGGATTTTATGCAAACCATCACTTAGGTGGTAATGATTGGATTGGCAATACGGCTTATAAAAATGGTGTGAATTTTAATATGACAAATAGAAAATCTGGAACAGAAAGCAGTACTTTAATTGACGTTCCTGGCTATGAACATTTACTTGAACAAAACTTGAGTTATTCCCCTAAAGTAAATGGAAATGATTATACGCACTTAAATTTAAATGAGTCTAAGTATATAAACAATTCAACCGCTGAAAATTTAACGCCTACAGATTTTGTAAATCTAGATTTGAGTTTATTAATTGCTGCTAGAGATAAAGAGGGAAACTTATTTCGAAATGGTTTTTTAGCGTTGAAGAAAAAAATAAATACTGTTCAACAATATTAAAAAACAATTTACATAATTGCAGTAACCTTATTTATTCCACCGCCTTCACCAAATCTGCAATAATAAATTTAGACATTTGCAAAAATGCATAAGTTGCTTTAGGAGCGGTTTCTGGATTGGTCATATACTTTCCTAATATGGAAGGAACAATTTGCCAACTCACACCAAATTTATCTTTTAACCAACCACATCTTGCAGGAGACCCATCTACAATTAAGTTGTTCCAGTAATAATCAATTTCTTCTTGTGTATCAACCATTACAATAAAAGAAACGCATTCATTAAAACTAAATTGGTGCGGAGCAGAACTATCCATTGCGCCAAATGGAAATTTAGTTAGTTCAAATTGTGAATACTTAATATTCCCTTCTGTGTCTGCCTCTCCTTTTTCGTATTTACTAATTGTTTTAATTTCAGAATCTTTAAAAACACCTGTATAAAAAGCAATTGCTTCTGCTGCTCGGCCATTATTTGCTCCACAAAATAACATATGTGGCATTACCTTACAACTACTTTCATAGCCTAACATTAGTTGCCAATTAACACCAAATTTGTCGGCACACCAACCGTATTTTTTACTCCATGGATAGGTGTTTAATGGCATCATCACTTTGCCCCCTGTGGTTAACTTAGCCCAAAGTGTATCTATTTCTGCTTCTGTTTCAGCGTTAATATAAAATGAAATAGAAGGATTAATAGGATACCCAGGTCCTCCATTTAAATGCATAAATCTTCTACCAAACAAAGAATAATTTACAACAAAAGGATTTTCAGAAATCATTTCAAAAGATCCAAAAACTTCTTTATAAAAATTAGCTGCTTCTTTTGCTTTTCCGTCGAACCAAATACAGTTACTTATTGCATGTGTCATATTAGTAGTATTCTGTTTTTTAAGGCGATAAAAATAAGCATATAAATCTATTTAAAACTGATAGTTTATGTAGATATCTTATTTTCCTTGAGCAGCATACCTTACCGAAAACCTAAAATACGGATAGGTTTCGTTTACATCTGGCAAATACTTATAGTGACCATAGAGTTTAAAATACCCTGGTTCAAAACAAATACCAATATGATTCAATAATTTATACTGAGCCTCAGCGGTAATGATATGTAAAAAATAATGCGCGGGATTTCCGTTAAGTGTTTTAATAAGACTGCCTTTGTAATTTGCATTAACCGAAATTTTATTAAATAATTGTAAGCCAATACTAGCGTTGGTGGCTAATCCACAACCAAATGCATAATTCCTATTTTGGTATCCATAAGCATCTGGAACAGCTGCTAAAAATATTGCACCCAATCCAATGATCGAGTTCATTTTTATTTTTTTTACTACCTGAATATTAGAAAATAAGTTGAGTTTAATACTTTCTGCGCTATATAAAAATGCTTGATTTTGTAAAAAATCATAATTGGTTGATAGAATTAATAAGTGCGTATTTTTTGTAGACTTACCAATAAACCAACCTGTTAAAGTGCCATAAACATTAAGTGTATTTAATTTAGAACTATCATCATTACTCAATTCCATATTAATAGAAATATTGCTAAATGGTTTTCGATAATTTTCGAAAGGATTGCCGTATAATAATTTAACATGACCATAATAAACCATGGCAGTTCCTGTTTTATTGGCATTGAACTGCCTTAAACCAATATCAAATTCTGCATATATTTTTGATGAATCGAATTGCGCAGAATTATTGCCAACCTTGCCCCATTTATGGTCTACAATTCTTTTAAAACCATTCATAGGATTTATTAGAAAAGCCAACACCTCACTTGCTTGTCTTTTAAATCCACGCGTATGGTTGTTTACAATCATTTTAGATAACCTAAAACTCATCTCTCCTAATATAACGCCGCCAAACCCTGTATTGATAAAATCATTTATTGAAGGGGCTTGATTTTCGGCAAAGGTTTCCCAAATATAGCTGCCCGCAAAAGCCGCCGGGGCTGATTGCCAAAAACTATATCCGTTAACTCGAAAAGCACTGTAGAAAGCACTTCCATGATATGGATGTCCAAATTGATTGGTACCAAAATCGTCATCATCCCAGGTCCAACTATTTAGATTTAAATTATAATTTGTTGATTCCATTGAAATACTTGCGTATTGCATTTTTGCAACATATTTATCAAAAGTCCAGGGTACAATTTCTCCAAGCAATAATTGTGTTGTTGCTGCTTTAAAATTTTTTTTTAAAAAGGTTGGCGTTTTTTTTACTCCCGTATCTATAGTAATTAAATGAGCGATTCCTACTCTTATTGGTTTATTACGAAGTGGCATTTGAAATGCATAAAGCATATTGGTACAGCCAAATGTTAGTTGCAATAACAAAAAGAAAAAAATGCGTAGTTGTTTTGTATGACAATAACTATTCTCCGAAATAAACATCTCAGATTCGTTTTACCGAAGTTACTTGAATAGTTAAGCCAAATAAATGATACAAGTCATGCTTTAAAAGCCAAGTTGCCTATTAAACCTAGAAATGACGTATTACTATTTCTTCCAAGTAACCCTTCCCATTAACATATCTCCCTTAAAATTAGCCTGAATCACTTCGCCCGATGTAATCCAAGATTCATTATTGCCAATATTTGTTACATGAAAATTTCCGTATTGTGGTACAAGTTTAGGACTATTAATACCATCACCCACTAATGGAAATACAATACGTTCTGTCTGTTGCATTAAATGCATGGTTGATCGATTTACTTTTGCTAAATACAATGGTGCGCGCCAACGCATAACATTGGCGTTGTCTTCTGCCTTGCGCGTATATACCAAATACAAATCCTTTCCATGAGTCATCCAATGCTGTTGTGTGGTTGACATTGTTAGTGCATTGCCATCTTCCCAAGCCCATGCCATTGGCTTAGACCAAGTCAATCCATCTGTTGATTCGCTAACATATCCGTATCCATCTTCGGCTCTTATGGTTAAATAAAATATAGCGCCTAGTTGAATGAGTTGCGGCTCAAGTAAACCACGAAGTACAGTATTGTTAAGTGTTACACCTGCTTTTTTTACACTAATTGTTTTGCCATCAAAAGAGCATAATAAAGTTGTAACAGAACAATCTACTTTTTCTTTGTTTCTAAAGGTTACTGGAATTAATAAATCGCCATTTGGTAACACAACAAATTGCGATGAGCCTGCTGAATATATTGCTGAATTACGTGGGTCATTCCATTCTAATTTTTTTCTTTCAGACCAATTACCTACTGAATCGCGTGTTATATAAATTGGATATCGTGGAGGCTGTTCGCGAAAGAATTTTCCTTTTTTATAATACAAAATTTCTCCAATAGAAAGTAGTGTATTGGTTTTTGAATGATACTGCGAAATCACATCACTCACTGCTTCTTCTACTTCATTTTCTAGCAGCTTTCTTCCTAGTCCTGGAACCGCTACCGGCTTGCTCCAATTTTTGCCATTACTAGATTCACTCCAATGAACTGGTCCATAATAATCTGATCCTGTAATTTCTTGTAAGGTCATAAAAGCTTTCACGCCATTATTATTTGGCACACTACAAACACGTGGCAAAAACCAAGTAGTGCCAGAATCACGTCCTTTGGTAAGTGTTGATATTTTAATAGATTTTATTGGATCTGCCGAAGCTTTACTATCTATCAATGCATCATACAAGCAATTAACGGTTTGTTTAATCACTGTGTTGAAACCATTGGTATAACCGGGTCCTGTGCCATTGCAAATAACTACTATGCCAAATTTTTCTGTAGGATTAAAAAACATCGCACTAAATAATCCGTATGCCGATCCTGTATGGCCTTTCATTGTTTTATTGGCAATTAATTTTTCGGTTGATAAAAGCGCAAGTGCGTATGCTTCTTTATCGGTTGGCGATGGTTGCATTTCTAGCGCACTTTTTTTAGTAATAATTCTTTGACCATTATATATACCAAGTTGACTGTGCATGATCATATATTTTGCAAGATCAGTAGCCGAAATTTTCATTCCTCCTGCAGGAGAAAAAATTGGCGTGCTATATCCTAATTCATAATTAGCAATCTCTGCACTGCGCGGATTATATGCGCCAGGAGCAGCATCGAATCTAGCAGAATCATTATTGTATTCATAAATAGTTGCAAATAGAGATTTGTTTAATGAGTCTACGCAATAGCCACCTGTAATTTTTAGTGGCTCTAGAATATGTTTTTTTACATACAAATCAAAACGCTCACCAGAAACTTTTTCTACAATAGCGCCGGCAAGGTTAAAATTCAAGTTGCAATACAAATATCCATTTGCTGGCTCATAGGCATTGTAACATTTGGCAAACGCTAAATTTTTTGATGGGTTGATAGCGTCTAATGTAAAATATCCCTGACTATCATTAATAGATGATTTATGCATTAACAACATGCGGATCGTAATAGCCGTTTCAGGAAATTTTGGATTTCGAATTTTAAAACCAATCAGGTTACTAATATCATCATCGAGCGATAATTTTTTTGCCTCTACTAATTGCATAATTGCCGTAGCGGTAAAAGATTTTGAAACGGAAGCTATTCTAAACAAACAATCATCTGTTAAAGGCGTATTGGTGGCAATATCTTTCAAGCCAAATGAATGCGTATATATAATTTTATTTTTTTTAACAACTGCTACTGAAAGCCCCACCGATTTTGTTTGGGTCATAATAGCATTGATGCGCGCTTCCATTTTTTCTGACTGAGCACACAGCAGTTGAATATTGCATAATAAAATAATTGATAAATATTTTTTCATAACAAGACATTAAAAGTTCAACAAGAAACCAATTAAAAAAGTGTAACAAGCCTACCTGCGTTTTAGTAAATTTAATTCCTTAATTTTAATCAAAGGGATTTTTATGCGTACATGTACCGTTGACGAAGGTCGTAGAGGCTTTCTAAAAAAATCTTCCGCAATAGCTGCACTTTATTTGACACCTTCTATTTTGGTGAAGGCTATGTCAATTGATAAAGTGGTACCTGTTGTGGTTGCAAAAGAAAAATTGAGTTTAACCATCAATGGAAAAGCTTACAATTTACAAGTTGATATTCGTAGTAGTCTACTCGACTTATTAAGAGAAGAAATTGGTTTAACCGGCACCAAAAAAGGTTGCGATATGGGCCAGTGTGGCGCTTGTATTGTGCATGTAGATGGAAAAAGATTGAATGCTTGTTTGTCTCTTGCGGTTGATAATCAAGATGCAAAAGTTACCACTATTGAAGGATTGGCTACCGAAAAGCAATTGCACCCAATGCAAGAAGCATTTATTAAACACGATTCTATGCAGTGTGGGTATTGCACTTCCGGCCAAATTATGTCGGCCATTACTTGCATACGCGGTGGTCATGCCAACTCTAGGCAAGAAATAAAAGACTATATGGAAGGTAATATTTGTAGGTGTGGCGCATACCAAAATATTGTTGATGCCATTATAGATGTAAAACAATCCGGAAAAACGGTCTAACCTTTTTAATCTTCAAATCATGTTTGAACCAACGAATCATTTTAATATAGCTGCCGACGACGAACGCGCAGATGCTGCCGAAAAAGTAACCGGCAGAGCAAAGTTCACTGCCGATCATCATATTGACAATATTGCCTATGGCTTATTTGTTACTAGCACCATTGCAAAAGGAACTATTACCAATTTAGACAGCTCTAAAGCCCTACAAGCCCCAGGTGTATTAGATGTTATCTATTATAAGAATTGCCCGAATATACCAGGATACAATGCTTTAACCCCCGATAACAAACGAAATAATTTTGAATGGAAGGGTTTGAAAGTATTGAATGATAATATCGTTCGATTTTTTGGTCAACCCATTGCACTAGTGGTAGCAGATAGTTTTGAAAATGCATTAGCGGCAGTAAAATTAGTAAAAGCCGAATATGCAACTGAAGCATTCGATACCAATTTTAATGAAGCCCGATTGGTAGAATCAAAAACCAAATTAGCTGGCAAGTATAAAAGAGGTAATCCCAAAGCATATTTGAACGCACCATTTTTTATTGAGGCAGAATACAATACCCCAATTGAAGTACATAACCCTATGGAAATGCATTCGAGCATTGCTATTTGGGATGGAGACGATAAATTAACCTTATACGACAAATCGCAAGGACCAAAAGGCACGCAATCTACCATTGCTAGAACTTTTGGCATTCCAGAAAAAAATGTTCGAGTAATCACAGAATTTGTAGGAGGTGCATTTGGTAACGCCTTACGTAGTTGGTTGCATGTACCCGCTGCTTGTATTGCAGCCAAGAAATTAAAAAGACCCGTTAAAGTATTATTAACACGTCCACAAATGTTTTCATTGGTAGGGTATCGTCCGCAATCATGGCAAAAGATTGGTATTGGTGCCGACAAAACAGGAAAACTATTAGGTATTTCGCACGAAGCCATTAGCAATACTTCTCGCTACGAAGACTATCGCGAAGGCATTACTGATGCTTCTAGATTTTTATACAAATGCGAAAATGTAGATACGGAATATAAATTATTGCCACTCGATTTAAGCACCCCAACTTGGATGCGCGGACCTGGTGAAACAACCGGCTGTTTTGCATTGGAGAGTGCTTTAGATGAATTATCGTATCAATTAAAAATGGATCCGATTGATTTAAGAATTGTTAACTATACTGAAACACATCAAGAAAATAAATTGCCGTGGTCGGCTAATAATGTAAAAGATTGTTACGCTGCTGGTAAAGAAAAAATTGGTTGGAAAAATCGTCCTAAAAAACCAGGATCACTCAAAGAAAAAGGCTGGTTAGTGGGCTATGGAATGGGTGGTGGGATATTTGGTGCTAATAAAGGAAGTGCAACAGTAAAAGCAATTTTAAAAGCAGATGGAAGTTTGGTATTGCAAAGTGCAGTAAGTGATATGGGCCCTGGAACCACTACTGCTATGGGAATTATTGCAGCAGAGTCTTTACAAATGCCTACCTCAAGAATAAAATTTATGTTGGGTGATTCAGACCTTCCTCCAGGTCCAACTCAAGGCGGATCGGGCACTACATCAACATTAGGATCAGCTGTAAAACTTATTTGTGATACTTTAAAACAAGTAATTAAAGAATTAGGTATTCAACATTTTCCTGCATTTAAAAATTTGCAAATAACAGATTTAGAAGTTAAAAACGAATTACTGATTGATGCAAAAAATCAGGACAGTCAAATTTCTATTGTTGCATTATTGAAACTAGCAGGCAAGCCAAGTATTGAAATTACCAAAGAATCAAATGGCAATAATTTTCAAGAAATTAAATATGCTTTCTGTTCTTTTTCGGTGCATTTTGTAAAAATATTGGTGCATCCAAAAACAGGTGAAATGAAATTGCAAAAAGTAATTACCACTGGCGATGCAGGAAAAATTATTAGCGAAAACACAGCCAGAAGCCAAATGCTAGGAGGTGTGGTTGGGGGAATAGGTATGGCATTTAAAGAAGGATTAGAAATTAATCATGCAACAGGTGAAATTGCCAACGCCAATTTTGGCGAGTACCTTGTTCCACGTCATACAGATATTCCTGAAACAGATGTTTGGTTTGTTAATAAACCAGATCCATTTATTAACTCAATTGGCGCAAAAGGAATTGGAGAAATAGCCATGATTGGTTTTGCCGCAGCAGTAGCCAATGCTGTTTATAATGCCACAGGAAAAAGAGTACGGGACTTGCCTATCACACCAGAAAAACTAGGATTCTCAAAAACTTAAAATAACCCACATGAAAAGAAGAGCATTTTTAGGAAGTATTACCGGCCCAGTTGTTGCAGCTTGTGCCGTTTGCATGGGCGCCTGCAGTAAAACAGGGGGCGACTCATTTTCCTCAGGTGGCGTTGCCGCCAATTTTAATGTTGACCTACTAACTAATTTAACAACAGTTGGTTCGTCTATTTTACAAAGTGGTGTAGTGATTGTAAGGCTTGCTGCAGCGAATGTGCCTGCTTCATTTACAGCTGTACAAGCTGCTTGTACCCATCAAGGCACATTAATTAATTATAACCAAGCAGCTAATAAATTTATCTGTCCAAACCATGGTGCCACTTTTTCTACCACAGGAGCTGTTACCCAAGGGCCTGCTGCTAATCCTTTAAAAGTATATAGTATTGCCATTTCAGGTTTGATAATGACTGTTACTGGATAGTGTTTACAATTATTTATAAAAGAAAAAGTGCCTTAATTAATTGATGAAAAAGATTCTCGTATTATGTACCGGCAATAGTTGTAGAAGCCAATTAGCAGAAGGCTATTTAAGAAATTTTGTTGGAGAAAAAGCTGAAGTATATAGTGCTGGCGTTGAAACACATGGTGTCAATCCTAGGGCTATTGCAACAATGCAAGAAGATGGCATTGATATTTCAAAACATACTTCAAATAATATATTAGAATACACAGGTATTGAATTTGACTATGTAATTACTGTTTGCGACAATGCAAAGGAACGTTGCCCATATTTTCCTAGCAAAGCAGAAAAGTTTCATTATAATTTTCCCGACCCAACCAAGGCCATTGGAACTGAAGCGGAAATTGCAAAAGAATTTGCATCAGTAAGAGAAATGATTAAAAAATATTGTGCTGAATTTGTAGCAGCACATATCAAGTAGTTTATAGCTTAATATTAATTGATTCGCCCCATTTTAATACACCTGCTGATGCTGTCGTATTCCAAAGCACTTCTCTAACGGTAAGTACTTTAGAAATGGTATTAATAGACACAATTTCATAAGCTAATTTAGATTCATCCTTAGCAGAAGATTTACCCTTCATTGGGCTATCTGTTCTAATACATGAAAGATTGATGGTACTATCTGGTCCTTTCCAATGATAATATTCCGTAAAGTTCTCGTGACCATGAAAGTATGCTTTAATGGAAGGATGCTTTTTAATGAATGCCGCAAATGATTTTTGTTCTATTAGTGTTTCGCCTTTTACATCAAATCCATCTTTATACATTTCAGGAACAAGGTTTTCGAATTTATCTGTTTCATTAATATCATGGTCTCCATTGGGATTTACAAAAAATCTTGCTTCAACATATGGAACCGAATGCGCAAAAAGCAACACAGGTGTGCTTTTGCTAACCTTCTTCAAATCATTTTCTATCCAAACTTGTTCTGTTGAATCGGGCCAAAGACTTAAAAAAATAAAATGAACACCTTTAATATCTCTTGAAAAATGAATTCTACAAACTGTGCTATCAAAAACAGTTAATTTTTTTTCATTTGGAAACATCAGGTTATAAATACCCAACATAGAGGCAGGATCTTTTTTGGGTTGCATGGGTCGATGAAAACCAATTGCATTACTCATATCATGATTGCCTGGTACAATTAAAAGATCTGACTTGTCTTTGATATTTTTCTTAATTTTTAATCCCTCTACAAATACAGCACTGAATTCATTCCAAGATTTAGTAGCTGATTGAATGCCGTTTTCCATTCTATTGGCTATATCGCCAGTAATAACAATTGCGTCTAAATATTTAATGCTTTTATTGCTTTGCACCCCATTGTCTAAAGGGAAATTTTTAGTACTAAGTTGATTAATTTCGTCAGCCATTGCCTTGTTTACTGTAGCTGCAGAAACATTTTTTTGACCCCTAAAATTTTCTTTTGTTAATCCAAAATGTACGTCTGAAGTAAATACAAATTGTATGATAGAATCTTTGCCCTGTGCATTGATGAAAGTATTATTAAAAAAGAGTATTGATAATACAATTAATACTGAAATGTTCTTTGAAGATTTTACAAGCATATTTAAATATTTAAACTGTGCCTTTTTGTTTTTTAATTAGCCTTGGCTTATACCATAAATAGGTTCCTGTTATTGTTAATAGTAATAAAGACAAACCCATGATGATAGAATATATTTTTTTAAATATACTAGATTTGTTTTCAATCCAAGTATCTAAAATAGCACCATCATGAATATCTTGAATGATTCCTCCAAACTTTTTTTCTATTAAAATAGGCGCGCCTGTAATGCTATTTACCTGAATACTTAATGCGTTTTTATAATAAAAAATTACAGACCCTTTAGAAACTTTTATTTCTACTTTTTCTGAATGATTAAATTTTGTTTCGGCAAAACTGTTTAAAGCTGCTGTAGCTAGATTCTCCAAACTATCTAATGGCAAATATTGTGGTTTTGTTCTGGTAAACTTATTAGCATTATTCTCATAGATTGTTTTATTAAATACAGATTTAAATGCCAATAATGAGCCTGTAAGGCCAATTAAAAAGAAAAAAACAAATAATACAGATGCAAATTGTTTGTGTAAATTTCTAAAATTCTGCAACAATGATTTTGCCATAAAAAATAGAATAAAAAAGGTGTTATAAAATTATAACACCTTATTAAAAAATATGATTGATTATTAGTGTTGGTTACCTCTACCATTACTTTGGTAGCATCCGATATCTTTTCCTGGAGGAGTAATTTCTGTTGCACCATATTTTAAATCAACTGGCACATCTGCTCTTGGAGAAAATCCAGTGTATCCTGCATTTAAACAAGGCGATGTTGGCTTTAAAGAAAAATTATAGTTTCCAACAACCGCAATATCAGCCAGCTTTAAACCACTTGGCAAAGGAACTGGCGCATTAATAAATTGAGGATTATTAACACCTACAGCCGAACTTGGCGCAGTGTAAACATCTCCTATTTTCCATCCTGCTGGTAAATAAGTAGAAGGTTTAGGAAAATCAGTTTCTTGTGGTTTACTAATACAAGTACTTACAGATAATGATGGTATGAATTGACTTGCTACAGAAACAGAATCGGCATAATAATAATTATAGCCATATTGTAAATTAGCAGTATCAGCAATAGGCGTTCCTACTACTCTTAAACCAAACTTACAGTTCACAATTAAATTGTTATAGGCCATTCCACCAGCCCCTTCTTCAAAATTTAAAGAACCACCTCTACCCGCTGCAGACCTTCTATATCCACTATTAATAATGGTGTTATTATACATTCTAACATTCGACGCAGGAAAGCCCGGTAAGATATTAATATTAGATAATTTTGGACCGTTTGTTGCCATCCCAATACATAAGTTATAAGCAAAATCACCAATGGTACCTGCTTTTGCATTCATTGCTTCACCACCTGTATATCCACACTTTTCAAAGGTGTTGCGCATCACAGAAATTTTTCCACCATTAATTCTAAATGGATCATCCACACTGCCATAAATCCAAGAATCTTCAAATACAAATACACCAGCCGGGTTTGCAAAATAGATTGAATACGGGCTGCTACCGCCTGTAAAACTTTTCATGGCAGAGCTAATTGTAGCACCACCAAATTCAATATGGGTCCATTTAACCACCATTAATTTACAAGTTGTTGCACCAATAATACCCGTCCATTTTCCTTTTAAAGCAGGATCTAAATTTGGATCTGCACCATTTTGGTCGGTTTTGGTTACACCAGGATAAGTAAGCATAATAGGCTTGTCTTTTGAACCCAAACAAAGCAAGGTTCCTTTAACACCTAAGCCTACAGGAGCAGCAACAGTAGCTGATCCGAAATTAATGGTTACCCCTTCTTGAATAATTAAGGTGTCGCCATCATTAACAAAAATATCACCACAAATATTATAGGTTTTACCCGCTAACATAGTTCCTTTTAAAGCACCAGACAAACAACTTGCATCGCTAATAGGAGTTGCTTGTGGTAGAACCGCTTCCCATAAATTTTTGTCTTCTGTTGTTTTTTTACAAGAAGAAAAGAAAGCTGCACTCGAAATAAAACTTAGTATCAATAAATATTTTTTCATATTGTATTTGTTAAGTTGGACTATTAAAATTTATAACGTAATCCAAATAAGTAAGATGTTTTATAGAAATCTCTTTGAATAATAATTTGACTATCCGGATTTGTTTGCAATGCAATTGGGCGACCAGCTGCAGCCAAATAGTTATTATAAGATTGGTGTAACGATAATTCAAAAGGAGCATCCGTTAAATTGTTAATCTTACCATAAACAGATAGTTTTTTAACAATGCGCTTTTCAAAAGAAAGGTCTAACTGTGTAGTTGGAGACTGCCAATAGTGCAATCCAAAGTATGGACTAACAAATGACACCCTTTCTCCTGTGTAAACCAAAGCAGTTTGAATATCAAACCCTATTTTAGGATTTTTATAAATCAATGAAATATTTCCAATATGATTTGACTGTCCTTGAAGAGGTCTTGTTTCTGAAACATATTTTAAAAATGCAGTTCCATTGGCATTTTTATAAGACAATAACATGCTGTCTTTTGTAATGCTAGAATTGGTATAAGTATAGTTAGCAGATATTCCAAAAGATCCAAAGTATTTGGTAAGCACAACTTCTACGCCGTAGTTTGTTGCTTTAGGACTATTTACTGGTAATAAATAAAGGCTATTAATATTTTTTGGTTTTACTGCAGATATTTCAATTGGATTAGTGATGTCTTTATAAAAAGCACCAATTAAAAACTGGTCGGCATTTCCAGGATATAATTCATACCGAATATCTAAGTTATTAGAGGTAGTATGTTTTAAATTAACTGGATCACCTTGCTCTTTAAAGAATTCGCCATCGGGTCCATCAGGAATTAATTCTGCAAATCCAGGTCTAGCAATTGCTTGATAATAAGCTAGTCTTAGATTTTGAGTTTGGTTAAGGGCATATTTAAATTGCAAACTTGGTAGTTTGTCGGTGTATTTAATAGTGCCTGATTTTGCTGCTACGTCTGGTCCTAATTCTGTTTCGTAGTGTTGATTAGTATTTTCTATTCTTACACCGCCTATTGCTTCTAGTTTAGAAGACAACTGCCATTTAGCTTGAATATATTCAGCATTAATATCTTCTTTAAAAGTATAATTATTTCCAGTTGCTGTTATAGCACCATCAGCTGGGTTCTTGAAAATAAATATGGCACTATTAATATTTGTATACAAAGAATTCAACAATGGATTCAAACTATAATTATTATAAAAATTATCTCTGTTTTTACTTCTTACTAATACACCTGCTTTTAAATCTATTGCTCTGTTAAATAATTTTGTAGACTTGGTAAAATTTAAATACCCAGCAACATCTTTATCGGTATTATGAGACCATATATGATTCATGCCCTGAACCTTATCTACCGCACCAGGAGATGCTACAGTTTGGTATTCATGTTTAAATTCTGATTGGTCTGGCGTATTGTTAGAAGCTGTTGAATATACCAAACTCCAATCTGCTTTTAAACTACTGCTTAAAGTATGAAAGCCTTGTAAGGTTGCATTATAAATAGATTGATAATTCCAAACACTTCTTTGCCAATTATCTACTAATGAATTTAATGTAACTGTATCGTAAACAATTCTGGTTTGGTAGTCATTTAACTTAACATAAGTATTGGTTAAAGTGATTTTGTTTTTGCTATTAAACGCATAATCAAGTTTAGCATTCAAACCAGTTCTTTGGCTTTGTACAGAATACTGACGTTTTTGTAAGTCTGAAAACAATGGAATATTATCGAAACCAGGTTGAGCACCAGGCTGAGAGTTAGGTAAAAAGAAATTTGAAGTAGTACCACGATAAATGTTTTGATAACTATACGAAGCAATAAATCCTAATTTTTTTTCTTTACCAAATCGATCTCCATAAGTAATACCAAAAGTTGAATTGATAGGAGAAGTTTTATCGGTATAATTTAAATGCGCAACAGAAAAATCTTTAGGCGTTGAAACATACGTTTTTCCATTTATTTCTGATGGCGATAATTTACTAATGGTAGAATGATCAAATTGTTGAAAGGTTTGGCTACCAAAAATATTACTATAGCCAGATGAATAGTTTGCCTGAATTACTTTTTTTGTTGGCGCATCTTTCATTACAAGGTTAACAGTTCCACCAATTGCATCGCCTTCCATAGATGGCGTTAAACTCTTACTAACTTCTAAACGCTCTAACAATTCAGAGGGAAATATGTCTAATGGAATATAACGACTCTTATTGTCTGGACTAGGAATTTTAATGCCATTAACCAAGGTGTTGATATACCTTTTTTCCATCCCTCTAATAATAGGGTAACGTGCTTCGCCACTTCCACTTTTTTCTATTGTTACACCACTTACTCTTTGTAAAGCATTGGCAACAGTAATATCTGGTAATAATTGAATGGTTTTTGCAGACAAAACATTAATGATTGGATCTGCTATTTTTTCTAGTCTGCGGGTAGCATTGTCTGAACCACTATTGGTAGAACTCACTGTTACTGAAGACAATGCATTGCTTGTTGCTTCTAATAAAAAGCTTACCGTTTTTGTATCGTTATCGGTATCAATTTGAACTGCTTTATCTGCAGATTTATAGCCTGTAAAACTTACGGTTAATTCAATTTTTCCTTTTGGCGTATTTTTAAAAACAAAAGTTCCATCTAATTTAACTAAGGCTACTAAATTGGTATTTTTAATTTTTACTGTGGCCCCTACAAGTGGCTCTCCTGTTGAATTGTCAACCACTTTACCTTTAAGCGTAGCTGCAAAGGAATTAATGGAAAAAAATAAAAATAAACACAGCATTAAACTGTAATTTATTTTTTTTGGTACTAATTTAAGGCTCATAGTTACATTTCTAGTTGAAATGCGAAACTATCATTTGACTGCCTCTTAACTCGGCATTGTACGTTAAGTAACTGTAATGAAATTGTTAAGCAAATGTTGCGGAATTGTTACGGAATTGTTACGCGTTTTATGTATTTTACTAGTATAGAATTACTTATGAAAAATTTTATCCGATAAATTGAATTTATTAGAGCATATTTAAATACTTATTATATAATTATATGACCAGAATTAGTTTTGATGAAATGAAAGCGACGGTTAAAAAAGCTTTCATTCTTGCTGGAATGCCAGAAGATCGTGCAGAAATTTGTGCAAGGATTCATACAGAATCTAGCCGAGATGGCGTTTACTCTCACGGCTTAAATAGAGTAGAACGTTTTGTAGATTATATTCATAAAGGGTGGATAGATGTACATGCTACCCCAACACTTGATTCAAACCTTGGTGCATTAGAAATATACAATGGCCATATGGCGCCGGGTATATTAAATGCAATATTTGCCATGAACCGTGCTACTGAAATTGCCGAAAAAAATGGGGTAGGATTAGTTAGTTTAAACAATACAACCCATTGGATGCGCGGAGGTGCTTATGGATGGTTAGCTGCCGAAAAAGGATATATTGGTATTTGTTGGACCAATACAGAGTCTTGTATGCCTGCTTGGGGTGCAACATCTGGAGGCATTGGAAATAACCCTTTTATTATGGCTGTTCCAAGAAAAGAAGGGCACCTTGTTTTAGACATTGCAATGTCATTATATTCTTATGGAAAATTACAAGTAACGCGTTTAAAAAATCAAAAATTACCTTACCCGGGCGGATTCGATATTAATGGAGCACTAACCGATGACCCTGGTGCTATTGAAGAAAGCCGACGTATTTTACCCATGGGATTTTGGAAAGGATCGGGGTTTGCTATTTTATTAGATGTACTAGCTTCATTGCTTTCTGGAGGATTATCTACCGCTGCCATTGATAAATTCGATAATGGTAGTTGTGGAAGTTGTTGCCAAGTTTTTATTGCCATCAACCCCTTAAAAATAAATACCCAAGAATTGATAGATAAAGTATTGTCAGAAACAATCACTCAAATAAAAACGTCTGTTCCTGTAACAGAAAATAGCGAAATTTTTTATCCAGGCGAACAGTCTTTAAAAACACGCCACGAGAATTTAGCAATGGGCATTCCTGTTGATGATGGTGTGTGGGCTAAGGTTAAGGAATTGGCAGATATGAAAGGATAAAAAAAATATTTATTACGGATATGAATAAGCCGCCTTAGAAAATTTTTAATCCCCCGATTAAAAACACATCTTTGGCGGCTTAGTTATTTTTAGAAAAGACGATTCACTAAAGTTTAGTAAAATTAAACTAGTTAGCAGTGCAATTAACTCAAATTCAATATGTTTGTAATTAAATTACAAACTATGACCCAGTTAGAAAGGGTGTATACCATCTATAAATTACTAGAGGAAAATCCGCAAACAGTTAATGAAATTCATAGTAGTTTATTAAAATTAAAAGTTGATATTGGATTGCGTCAAATTTATATAGACATCAAACAAATCAGTCAATTCATTTTAAGAGAAGGAGAAGAAATATTAATTAGCACCTCGCAATTTAATCGTAAAACTTTTAGACTAGTTAAACCATCTGTTGATTTAAATTTAAATAAACGAGATATTAGTACATTCCAATTAACCAGATCTGCTTCGCCTAGAATTTTACAGATAAGCAGAAAGGAATCCATGAATAAATTTAGAAGCGTTTATAAAGATTTTATTAAAATCAATAAAACTTTTTATGCTTTTATGAGTGAAGAACAAAACCAACATTCTTTTTTTTATGAATCTTTATATGACGAAAATTATAACACAAAAATAGACGATATCATTTGGTCAATAGCCAATTACAAACTTATTACAATCAATTCCATAGAGGGAGACGCCACATCCATTCCCCAAAAAATTAAATTCCCATTATTACTAAAACCTATTTTATTGGTGTACCATAGAGGCAATCATTTTTTAGCAGGGTATCAAAATGGAACAGATGAATTTATTACTATAGACATTGCACAGATTAGTGATTATGTATTAACACAAAAAACTTTTGCCTTTAAAAAATTAGTGGCCAGTTCAAAAATTGAAATCTTAAAACGCTTTGGTGTTACCAATAATATTGATAATACAACCTATTCTATTGAACTTGAATTCACCGACATAACCGGCAATTTTATAAAAAATTATTATTGGCATGCTAACCAATCATTTACAAAAAACAAAAATGGAAACTGGTTAATGAAATTTGAATCTGGCATCAATCGCGAACTAATTGGTTGGATTTTTCAATGGATGGGTAATGTTAAAATTAAAAGTCCTAAAAAATTGATTGCTTTATACAAAGAGCAACTTGTAATTATGAATAATAATTACGCTAAAAACAAACCTTTCCAATATAATAATCAGTTGGTTCAAAAATAGTACCACTAATTTTTAAACGCTAAAAATAGCTTCGAATTTTTATAGAACTACTTGGCATTTTTTAACAACAAAACGCCTTTTAACCTGAAACTGTTTTTTATACCCCAATTTTTTCTTAATTTGAATCAAACTAAAAATTATGAAAAAATATTTTGGATTTCTGTTGCTAGGTATGCTAGCTAGTAGTATTGGATTGTTTGCACAAGAAAAAATAGACAATGCAACTATTGAAAAAATTAAGGCTGAGGGACTGAAGCACTCTCAAATAATGGATATAATTTTTCATTTAACCGATGAAAGTGGTAATAGACTAACCAATTCTCCAGGATATTTTAGGGCTGCCAACTATGCAAAAGACAAATTAAATAGTTGGGGTATTACCAATGCAAGCATTGATCCTTGGGGTGAATTTGGCAAAGGCTGGGAATTACAAAAAAGCTATTTGGCCATTACAGCGCCTTATTATAAATCTTTAGAAGCCTATCCTAAAGCATGGTGTGGCGGAACAAAGGGTTTAAAAAATGCAGAGATTATTGCTGTTAGTTTAACCGATTCCTTGTCTTTAGATGCTTATAGAGGAAAACTAAAGGGCAAAATTATTGTGCTTGACAAATTAGATACTTATAATCAAAGTTTTAAAGCAGATGCCACTCGTTACAATAGCGATGAACTGGCTAAAATGGCTAGTGCAGCACCTGCAGCACCAAGAACAGGTGGTGGTCAAATGCAATTTCGTGGAGGCGGTGGCGCTATGAATACATTAGCCCTTTTAAAAGCATTGGCTATTAAAGAAGGCGCAGTAGCAATTTTAAGCACAAGTACTCGAAATCATGATGGCACATTGTATACACAAGGTGGTGGTGCATACAAAGGAACTGATCCAGAAAATTTCTTAGATATTGTAATTGGTATTGAAGACTATAATACCATTCTTAGACTTACAAAAGCGGGTACCTCTGTAAAATTAGATGCCGATGTTAAAGTGAAATTTCAATCAAAAGATTTACAAGGATATAATATGATTGGAGAAATTCCAGGAACAGATCCTATTTTAAAGAATGAAATTGTAATGATAGGAGCACACCTAGATTCTTGGCATACAGGAACAGGCGCTACAGACAATGCAGCAGGTAGTGCAGTAATGCTTGAAGCCTTGCGCATTTTAAAAACACTCAATATTCAAAATAAAAGAACCATTAGAATTGGTTTATGGAGTGGCGAAGAACAAGGCCTTTTGGGTTCTAGGGGATATGTGAAAAAAACTTTTGCAGATCCATCCACTATGCAATTGCTACCCGATCATGAAAAGTTCTCTAGTTATTTTAACATAGATAATGGCACTGGAAAAATTAGGGGTATTTATTTACAAGGAAATGAAGCTTGTAAAGACATATTCACCCAATGGTTTGCTCCTCTAAAAGATATTACTGAAGGAACTATCACTATTAGTAATACTGGCGGAACAGACCATCAATCCTTTGATGGCGTTGGTTTACCAGGATTCCAATTTATACAAGATCCTATTGAATACGATACCCGTACCCACCATAGTAATATGGATGTATACGATCATTTAATTGAGGCAGACTTACAACAAATGGCTACTGTTGTAGCAAGTTTTGTTTTTGATGCTTCGCAAAGAGAGAAAAAATTACCGCGTAAAGAATTGCCAAAAGCAAGACCTGCAGGTCAACGAGGTTTTTAAAGAATTCGCATTCAATAAACATCCCAAAAGCTGGTATCTATTTTAGTAGTAGTGAAAAAATTATTTCACTTTTTTTACTACTACTAAAGTAATATCATCTGGCGTTTGCTTACCCGATAACCAGTTTTGACCCAATTCAACTAGTGCATTCTTAATTCCATCGGCACTTAAATGTTGGTTGGCTAAAATACAATCCTCTACTGCTTGATATCCAATTTGCTCTCCTTGTAAATTTGGTGCTTCTGGTAACCCATCAGACACCAAAACAAAAACATCCCCTACTTCAAAACTTCTTTCTACTTGATCGAAAGTAGCTCCATACAAGCCGCCTAGTGGCAATCCAGATAATTGAATTTCTTCTATTTTTTTAGTAGCTGCTTTGTACAAATAACAAGGCGGCATAGCAGCAGAACTAAAGCGAATTATTTTATCATCTATATAGGCAATATTTAAACTCATTCTTAATAAACCTAGGTCTACTTTTTTTACAATTTGATTTAGTTCTTTTAAAATCAAATTAGGATCCATTGTAGGAATACCAATTAAACCGGCTTTGGTAATAGAAACCAACATGCCAGCAGGTGTTCCATGGCCGGTTGCATCGCCACATACTACATAAATATTTTTATCTGCTTGAATAAAAAAGTCATAATAATCGCCCCCTACTTCAGAAGAAGTTTGTAAATGAGACGCAAATTCATACTGCGGTATATTCGGTAGCCCTTTTGGTAACATTCTATTTTGTAAATCTTTGGCCGCGTCTAATTCTGCCGACTTTCTTTCTTGCTCGGCTTTCAATAAAGATTTTTTGGCCTGGTATCTGCCAAATAACACAAACCCAATTACTAATAAAATCAAATACACCAAAAAAGCAACAATAGATCGAAACCAAGGTGGAGAAATTCTAAACTTCACACTAGCTTCTTTACTTAATTGACCATTGGAGCTTTTTGCAATAACGTGCAGTGTATATTCACCTTCCGATAAATTATTGTACTCTTTTTTTATATCCGAAATAAATTCAGACGGTTTTTTATCTTGCCCTTCTAACCAATAGCTAAAAGTTGTGTTTTGTTCATTGCCAAAAAATGGATAGGCTACCTCAAACAGTAAACTGTTTTGACTATACGGAATTTTAATAGGATTAAGTGGCAATCGCTCTCCGTGCGAAGAAATAAATCGAATTAAAGCAGCATATTGCGTTGTGGAATCTTTAATGGCTAGTTCAGGAAGGTAGCGATACAATTTACTGTCTTGGTCTCCTATCCAAATAACTTCATTTTTACCCACGCCTTCGGAGAAAATAGAGAAAGAAAGTTCAGCAATATTTAATTTATCAAGTGGATATTTTTTAAATGAAAACCCGGTTTTAAAATTAAAGGTTGTTTTAAATAAACCTAACTGACAAATAAACCATAAATTTTTTGATTCGGGATTGTAGTGAAAATCGTAACTTTTTGTTTCACCAATCATAGAGTCTAAATTAAACCCAGTATATTTTACCAGATTTTTTTTGGTGTCAATTGTGTATAAATGATTAGAGGAATCAATGGCTGTTAAAATTGTATCGTTTAGGTAAATAAAACTTAGCTTCTCTTTTTTGCTATAAATTGAGTCTAACTTTAAATTTTTAAACGAACCTTGACCATTCATATTGTAATTAAAAACAAGTATCCCACGCAAAGTTGAAATTAATAATTCGCCAGGAACAAGTTCTTTTATTTGACTAGAAACAAAACTTGGCATGTTTTTTATTTCTATTTCTTTCCAAATACCATTCTTAAATTGGTGAAGCAGCATGCCATACGAAGTATTAGCACTAAATAGCAATGTGTTATTTAGTTTTGATTGTAATAGACCTCTTCCGCCCGCCTTATTAGAAATATTCGTTCCAATGCCATTCTTAAAAGTTTTAATAGATTGACTATTGGTGGAAATCACCTGGTCATTGAAAGGAATAACATTAAAACCGAGTTGCCGAATGTTATAAGGTTTAAAATAAGCATTAGTAGCATTTGCTGATTTTGGAATAAATTCAAATAAATCTTTCAGCGTTCGAACATATAATTTTTCTCCAATCCGAGAGATATCAGTTACCCAACCATTTAGTCCATTGTTTTGAGAATAATAAGTAATAGTAGAATCGAAAGTTAGTCTAGAGAGTCCATTACAAGCCGTCCAAATATCACCTGCCCTATCTTGTAAATAAGCAAGAGCAGGACCACCAGCAAATCCTGATGTAGAGTCAAAAATATTTTTTACGTTGAAAGATTGGTCAATAAATAATACCCCTTTTAGTGTAGTTACAATTGGGATTAATCCATTTTTTAATACCCTAATTCCTGTCCGAATATTTCCATTTTTTACAAAATTATCAATGAAAGGCGAATTTATTTTTTCGAACTTCCCATTTTTATGATACACGTGGGCACCCGCAGTATTAGATAGCAACAATTTATCTCCATTATCTAATTCATACATAGCCATTAGAGAATTATCAGCATAAATTTTTTCTGACCCTGGAATGAGTTTAAATTGATTTTGTTGAAATTTTAAAAGACCTTCCCCTTCCGAACGTACAAATACACCATCGGAATTTTCTAGAGGCCAGTCTATTATTTTTTTAAAATTAAAAACTTTTAATAGTTGTTTGTTTTTATATAAATAAATTGCTTTTTCGGTTTGAAAAAAGGCTGTATCATTATGTAACACCATTTTCGCTATGGTAGAATTTATTTGATTTTCTTTACTAAGTGAATTGGATAATGATTTAAAAACAAGGTCGCCAAATTTATTCTTTTCTAGATAGCCAAATTCTGGCGATGCAGAGACATAGATGACTTTTTTGCTGTCCTGTTCAATTGACCTTACATACATATTTAATTTATGTCCCTTTTCATCAATTACACGAACAACACGTTGCCCATCGAATTGTAAAAGACCATCAATTACGTTTCCAGCATAAATTACCCCATCTCCATCTTGAAATAAAGCTGAATTGAGGAGTGTTGCTTTTAAAATATTTCTGCCGTAATAAGAAGAAAAATAATTGCCCATTTCTGCGGAAGTTCCTTTGTTGCTGAGTGGCAAGAGTTGGGCAAAAGAACTTATGGCTATCAGCAAACTGATAACAAATTGAAATAACTGTTTACTCATTTAAAAATAGATAAGGTGGGTATATAATTTAACTTACTTTAATAAAGTAATGTAACTTAAATTAATGAAACACGCAGAATTATAAACGCTCCCAATTTTGGGTGGTGGAATTGTACTGTTTAATAGGTTTGGCAGGGCTACCTGCAACAATCGTAAACGGTGCTACATCTTTTGTTACAACACTGCCTGCGGCAACAATGGCATGCTTACCAATTGTAACACCTAATACAATTACTGAGTTTGCGCCAATCCAACAATCGTCTTCTAGAGTAATAAGTTCTTTGCTACAAGTTTGGTCGCGAATAGGCACCAAAACATCTTCGTATCCATGATTCAAACCAGATAAGCAAACATGTTGTGCTGTAATAACATTGTTGCCAATCTTTACAGGTCCAATAATAATATTACTTAATCCAATGGTACAATTGTTGCCAATTACAACTTCTCCAACTTGGTTATTGATACAAGAAAAATCTTCAATAATAGTATTAGAACCTACGCAAAACAATCTCCAGGGAATCACATCAATTCTTGCATGTTTTCTAATAACAGATTTGTATCCTTTATTATGAAAAAATCTATTGAGAATATTTACAACCCACCACCTAGGTTTTCCATCACCAATAATCATCCACATTACAAATGCTTTTAGTTTAGGGTTGCTTTTTATGCTGTTAGAAAGTTCCATAAATTAAATTTCAAATTAAACAAATGATAAGCCAAGATTGCTGACAGTTTAATAAATTACATTTTTAGAATTTGCATTAATCTTGCAAAAGGATCTGAAAAATAAGTTTGATATTTTGTATCGCTAAAAGAAACTCTTTTTCCATGCAATTTCATAGAAAAGTATTTTTTTAAAGAAACCTGTATGGCATTTTTTTGAATTGGAATATCTATTGGTTCTCCTAAAGATTTTTTCAATAAAATGAGTGGGAAATTTAAACCTGCTTTGGTAAATGATGGCACAACAGATGCCCAAAACCTACCATTAATCTCTAGGATTTTTACAGAATTGTCTACGCTATTTCTTCTCATATCAACACAGGCAACACCATTCCAATGCAACAGTTGCATCATATTTCCTACCATTTTCACCACCTCTGGATCCTCATGATATTCAAGAATATCATTGGTGCTAAAATTAGATCCATATTTTATAGGAGACTCCTGAATAGTATAACAAATTATTTTACCTTCTTCGCAAATCACATTACAGGTTAAATCGCTACCAATGATAAATGGCTGTATTACAAATTCATCTTTTTCTATGCCTGCGGTTTCAAAAAAAGTATTTAGAGAATCCCAGTCATAAAACTTCTGAATCATTCTACCTGCCGATTGTCTAACAGGTTTAACTAATAATGGAAAACCAAACTCTTCAACTATTTTTTTGACCTTTTCTGTTTGGTTATATATAGCAAACTGAGGGCAAGGAATATTATGCGATGTTAAAAATTCTGCTAACTGTAATTTATGAATTCCTATATTAAAAAACTCAGGATTTGTTGCAATGGTTATTGCAGCAAACTGGCTTAAATAGGCTCTTTTCTCTGCTATTTTTCTGGTTTCTATTTCATCGTATGGTACAAGATAATCTATATGATATTGCTTTAAAATTGAAGCAGCCAATTCTACAACATCATCGTTGTTATCATTGTATAAGAATGTTTTAGAAATATACCTAGAAAAACGAGCGGCATTTTTTTTATTATGCGTTAATAAATAAAAATTATAATTATAAGATTTTAAACAATAAATAACTCCAAGACCAATATTAGAGTCGTATCCTATTAATAGAATTGATTTTTTAGGGGTAGGCATTTGAATTATGCTATTATTTGAATTTAGGGGAAAATTATATTAACGAAAATAAACAAATGTTTTGCATCGCTTAATAAAATCTTAAAAAGGGAGGTTTTGCTAATTATTTCAAGATCCTTTCAAAATACTGCGGCGCCTCATTATCGTCAATAGTCCATACAATTACGTGGAATTGGCGCGCCTTATCGTTGTTGTAGAATTGTATTTTATAAGGTTCGCTGGCACTATCCGTTTGAAACGAATTGCCCCAATAAAGGATTGAACGCGTATCTGATGGCCAATTTTTATACATTGGCTTCGAATAGTCTGGTTGTGTATATGCTTTAGATTTTGCGTATCCACTTAATAAAATATTTCGAAGTGGTTTTACATTAGCATTCATTTCTGCACCACGTTTTAAATAAATAAAAACTTGGTGTGTGGCACCACGCCCTTGTATTTTAATCATGGCAACAATATCTATCCCTAAACCACTTATTTGCGATTCTGCATCCTCTGTATTGATAAGAAATTCATCAATATAATAGGAAGTAAGCTTTGGGTCACCGGGCACCCTTACTTTTAACCAATTAAACAAATCCGTTCCTGCTGTAATGGGTTGCTCTTTATTTACAAAATCATAAATCATTGACCTAGGATTGAAAAACCTGCCCGAACTAAGTTTCTCGTCTAATAATTCTGTTGGAGTTTGAACACGCGTTTTTACAGTTACTGCTTTTAACTCGTGCACTTCTTTATTAGTTTCTTTTATTTGATTAAAATCAAACTGTTCAATTGGTTTTTGCGAAATACTATTTTTTGCAATAGTAGGTAACACTAAACTGTCTGCTGTTTTTGTTAGTGCAGATTGGTATACACTGTTGGCTTCAATTTCTGTAAAATTAATTTTCACTGAATCCAATACAATTCTTCTGCCTGTTGCCCGATAACTAATTTTTGCATCCCCTTCATAAGCCAAGCCCTCTAATAAAAATTGACCATGTAAATCGGTTTTAGCTTGTAATACTTGTTTGGTAGAATCTGGCTGAAACACAATCATATTAATAGTTTCATTAATTAATGGCTTTTTATTGTACACTGCTTTTGCTATAAAAGACAAGTAATTGTCTTTGTTGTATTTTATGTATGGGAACTTTTTTGCTAAAATATCCTGCCAATTAAATCTACTCCATTGCTCTGTAATTAAAATGGCGTCGATAATTTTTTTATTTGCTTGTGTAGGATACAGAAAATATTTTTCGGCACCTTGTATTTTGTTTTTAAAATCTTGGGTTAACCAACAAGCACTTAATAACCCGTTTTCTATTAAGTTATTTTGTTCGCTTGCTTCTTGTACAAAAACAAGATAACGTTTACTAGAATCGGTCACTATAGAAAATTCATTAAGTGCCCTAGGTAAAGTATTTGTTTTTACACTTTCAAAAATTGGCCTTGTACTATTATGATTAAATAAAAAACAAAGCCTTTCTGCAACTATTGCATAAGCGCTATCAAACAATGTTAAGCGCAAAACACCTTTGGGCATTTCTTTGGTAGAAAAACGATGCGTAAAAACAGTATCTATATTTTTAACGTTATAGCGATACACTATATCATTATCAATAGTGCCCACTAATTTAAATTTTTGATTGATGGCATTTTCAGCAAAATCAATTCTAAAACTAAGTGTTGTATCGGTTTGTTCTACGCTTAAGCCAACGCCTTTCAAAAGAACTGGTGGCAATACAATTGAGTGTTTTATGCCAGCATTATCTTCAACCACTATTTGATACGTTCTTCCTGAAACAGGTGTAAAATTTGTTGTGGCTATATTTTCATCTAAAGCAGTAAAACTATTTATTTTGAAGGATGGATTTTGTGTATCTACTAAATAACCCGACCAATTTAATGGCAATACCCCTACCGAATGTAAACGAATTGCAACGGTTGCATTGCGGTTATTAATTAAATTTCCTCCTTCAACAAATGCAGTTGCAAACCATGTAACGGCTTGTTCTTGTAATTTTTTCTGTGAGTTGGTATTATATATTTTAAGTGCTTGAATATATTGAAACGATTCACTAAAATTGAGCATCCATTGGGTATATGCGCGTACAAAATAATTTCCTTCTGGTATAGAATCGGGCAAGGATAAACTACCTTCTGCAATTCCTTGAATAATTGGAAACTTGCTTTTGCAAACAATAGATTTGTGCTCATCCATTACTTCAATATACAAATTGGTGGAGATATCTGTTAAGTGGTAACCCGAAAAAACAAATCCTTTAAACCAAATAGTTTCTCCAGCTAGGTAGCTCGATTTATTATAACTGAGATGAATTTTTTCTTGCGGATATTTTTCGCTCAAAAAAGTCATTGCCGAGTCTATTCGATCTTGCGAAAAAGCACTAAGCTTTGCAACTAATAAAAAAATTACTGCTAAATATCTTATTCCAATATATAATAACCGATTATGCATAAAGACAAGGATCTGTGTATTTAAAAAGAATGTCCTAAGTTAACTAATAAAAATTTGCAGAATAAAGCAGTTATTTCTTAAGTATTGAATCACTACGAAATCGATATTGTAGTTTTCTGTTCCGTATTATACTTCTACCTACTAGTTTCTGTAAATTCATTGCTAAACAAAATACATGGTTTTAGACCCTATTTTAATTTTATTGGTAGGAATATTTATTGTGGTAGGAGGAATTATTGGCTTAAAGCTGCATCCATTTTTGGCACTAATTTTTGCAGCCATTGTAGTTGCTTTGTTAACGCCTATTAGTTCACTCCAACAATTCGGGCTCTCAAAAGGCATGGATACTGCTGCAGCATTGGCATTTAGTAAAAAAGGAATTGGCGAGCGTATTGCTACTGAATTTGGAAACACCTGCGCAAAAATTGGCATTCTCATTGCCATGGCCGCTATCATTGGAAAATGTATGTTAGAATCTGGTTCAGCCGAAAAAATTATCCGTTCCTTATTAAAACTTACTGGCATTGAAAAAGCGCCTATTGCATTTTTATTGAGTAGCTTTTTTTTAGGAATGCCCGTTTTTTTCGATACCGTTATTTTTTTAATGATGCCGCTTGCAAAAGCAATGACACTTAAAATTGGCAAGAACTACCTATTCTTTATTATGTGTATTATGGCAGGAGCAGCTATGGCCAATTCATTGGTTCCTCCCGCACCAGGACCCTTATTTTTAATTGGCGAAATGCATATTCCTATTGGTTTAATGATGGGAACCGGAATTGTTGTTGGTTTGTTTACTATTTCAGCAGGATACTTCTATGCAAGTTGGGCTAATAAAAAATATATCATCCCTCTAAGAGATGCTGCAGATGCTAGAATTGAAGATTTAAAAATAATATCCAATACAGAAAATAGTCAACTGCCTAGTTTATTAGTTGCATTGTTACCAGTATTAGTGCCTATCATTTTTATAACACTTGATGCAAGTTTTACGGCCATTTTAAAAGCCAATCCGCAAGCAAGTATTCCAAAAACAATTCTAACGCTAGTAAAATTTTTGGGAGATAAAAATATTGCCATTGTTATTGGAGGCATATTGGCTTTATTGGTCATTAAAAAATATAAAAAAGAAAACCTCTCTTCTTTTATACAAAATGCATTGATGAGTGGCGGTGGCATTATTCTAATCACTGCTGCTGGCGGGGCTTTTGGCGGAATGATTCAACAAACAGGTATTAGTGCAGAAATTGGATTACTCACTGCAAATTATCAAATGGCTTTAATTCCTATGGCCTTTTTTATTGCTGCACTTATAAGAACAGCTCAAGGGTCTGCAACCGTTGCACTCATTACTACATCTGGTGTTTTAGCAGGAATGGCCACCAATACACATTTAAGTTTTAATCCTGTTTATATTGGATTGGCTATTGGTTGTGGCTCTAAAATTTTTATGTGGATGAACGATCCTGGTTTTTGGATTCTTAGTAAGTTGAGTAATTTAACAGAAAAAGAAGTGCTTAAAACTATTTCGCCTTTATTAGTAGTAATGGGCTTTACTGGATTGGTTGTAATTTTAATTGCTGCTAAATTATTTCCTTTATTATAAATATAAAATAACCTTACTTATTAAGTTGCTTTTATGAACTATATAGCCGGACCTCGAATTAAAGAAATACATATTACGCCCATTGCCATTGTTGATCCGCCGCTTTTAAATGCTGCAGGATTACATGCTCCTTATGCCCTTAGAACAATTGTAGAAATTGTTACCGACGATAATATTTCTGGTATTAGCGAAATTCCTGGTACTGCAGATATTGACCTTGCTTTAGAAGCTTCTAAAAAATTATTGATTGGAAAAGATGTTTTTCAACTCAACCAAATCAAACAAATTTTAATTGAAAATTTTGGAACAGATAAAAGTTCCGACAGAGGTCTTGCCCCCTGGGATCAACGAAAATTAGTACATATTTTTAGTGCAGTAGAAGTTGCTTGTATGGATATTATTGGCAAAGTAACAGGTAAGCCAATAGTTGATTTATTAGGTGGAAAAATGCGCGACCGTGTTCCTTTTTCTGCTTACCTATTTTATAAATACGAAGGCGCTGGTGGAGCATTTGCATTTAATACAGACCCTACTGCCACTGGTTGGGAAGCCGCTAAACAAAAAAGCGCGCTGAATCCAACTGAAATTGTTGCACAAGCAAAAGCCATGTGTGCTGCTTTTGGATTTAAAAGTATTAAACTAAAAGGAGGTGTATTTGATCCGCGCCAAGAAACAGATGCTATGTTTGCTTTATACGAAGCATTTGGCCCTACTGTTCCATTGCGTATTGATCCTAATGCATTGTGGACTGTTGAAACAGCCATTAAGTATGGCAAAGAAATGGAACCCATTTTAGAATATTTAGAAGATCCGGTTCGTGGTCAACAAAATATGGCAGCAGTTCGCAAAGCGCTTAAAACACCTTTGGCAACCAATATGTGTACGACCTCTTTTGAAGAAATTCCAAATAGCATTGCCATTCAGTCTGAAGACATTATTTTAAGTGACCACCATTTTTGGGGTGGATTAAGATCATCCATGCATTTAACCAGTATCTGCGAAACTTTTTCTAGAGGGTTATCTATGCACTCAAATAGTCATCTAGGTATTTCATTGGCGGCAATGGTGCATCTTGGTGCGGCTATTCCTAGAATGGATTATGCATTAGATACACACTATCCTTGGCAATCCGACGAAGTGATTATGGGCGGAAGATTTACATTCGAAGAAGGTTCTGTAGCAGTTCCAACAGAACCGGGTTTGGGTGTAGAATTAGATAGGGTTGCATTGGCTAAATTGCACCAGAATTATTTAAACTGCGGTCTTACCAAACGAAATGACGAAATTGAAATGCAAAAAGTAATTCCAGGTTGGATTTTTCAACCCCTTCGTTGGTAATTATAAATTAAACAGTTCATGCATATTCTGATTGCGCCTAATGCGTTTAAAAATAGTATTAGTGCACAGCAAGCAGCTGATGCCATTCAACTAGGGCTTGCTAATAGTGGGCTAAAACATAGCGTAGAATGTTTTCCAATTGGCGATGGTGGCGATGGAACTGCTGCATTAATTCTACAAAAAATAAATGGCCAACAATACAATGCAATAGTACAAGATCCGCTTGGGAGAAATATTAATGCCACTTATAGTATTATTCAAGCAGGTACTGTAGGATTAATTGAAATGGCAGAAGCTTCTGGCTTAAAACGCTTATCCCCCAATGAATACAGCCCGTTAACAGCTAGTTCTTTTGGTACAGGCCAACTGATGCTAGCAGCTTTGAACAAAGGCGTTAAAAAAATTATTTTAACCATTGGAGGCTCTGCAACAGTAGATGGCGGAACTGGTATTTTGCGTGCCTTGGGTGCAAGATTTTTAAATACAGCAGGAGTAGAATTAACCATCCTTCCGAAACAATTAAACGAATTGGCTTTTGTAGATACTGCTACACTAGATAGTAGATTAATCAATTGCGAAATCAGTATTCTTTGTGATGTTACCAATACCTTAATTGGGGCGCAGGGAGCGGCTGCTGTTTTTGGTCCGCAAAAAGGCGCAACAGAAAAAGAGGTAGAATTACTAGATAGTTTGTTAACGCATTTTGCTTCAATCAGTTTGCAACAAACAGGTATTAATTTATTGGATATCATTGGCGGAGGCGCTGCAGGTGGCGTATCTGCTGGTTTACACGGATATTTACGCGCGAATTTGGTAAATGGTATTGACTATTTTTTAGAACTAACCAATTTTAAAACAGCTATTAATAAAGCCAATCTTTTAATTACGGCAGAAGGTTCTATAGACAATCAAACCCTGCAAGGAAAAGGACCAATAGGTGTGGCAAAAATGGCAAAGGCTTTAGGTATTCCAGTGATTGGTTTGGCCGGACAAATTCCTACTAATATTAGTGAAGCGCTGCAGTTTTATTTTGATATGTTAATATCCATAAACAAAGTGCCTACTAGTTTGCAAGATGCGCTAAATGCAACAGCAGCAAACCTTACATTAACAGCCACAGCAATTGGAAATAAATTAGCGTTGAATAAATAATTACAATACCAAGGCGTCTACACCCACGCCAAATAATTTCATAGTTACTTCGTTTAAACTTTGCTTAGGGCCTTTTAAATGGATGGTTCTGTGAAGGTGATGCATACTTGCTCCAGGAGCAAGTGCTGCTGCAGGTGAAGAGCTTTCTAGTTCATAAAATTTTCCCATTTGTTTGCCGTCTATGGGTCCATCGTTATAGGCATTTACGGCATCGCCAGAATATGGATTTTTTTGAATTTGCCACAAACCATTTACATAATCTCTATCTATTTCATTAATACTAAACTGCGCAATAGTTAATAAATTATTCTTTGCATCATAACTAGCCGCCATTGGAATTGCACGAGCTGGTGCTATTCCAATTTTACTTCTATGATTTCCATCTGCTTTTAATAAAATCAATCCATCCTTAATTTGTAATCGGTCTGCTGGTACTTTACCAAAATAATCGTCGGTAACAATTTTACCTATTTGTGTTGAATCGCCTTTTTTATAAGGCAAAGCAATAGTGGTGTTTTCATTTGCATTAAGCATGCTAAGAATCCAAATAGATAATAAGCCTGATTGTTTTGTCCAAGTGTTTTTTCCAGTATTGGTAATGCTATTATTTGATTCGAATCCAACAATTTTTGTATCCTTTGGCGCCATTCCAATTAATTGATAAATAGTACTATCAGTTAGTACTTGAATATTTCGATTCACTTTTAAATCAAAATCGGTACCCGAATAATTTTGCAAGTGCATTGTTTTTTCGAATGAAGCACTTGTTTTGTTTACTTCAATTACCTCAAATTTTTCGGTATCAATTTCTTTGGGTACAAACCAATTATCGAAATTAAATGGAACACCTTTTTTAAAGTAAATAGAAAACTGTCCGCCTTCGGGTCCTATCCAAAATCTTTCTTCTCCACCAAAGGCACTAAAATGCGGCGAGAATTTTTTTGAAGCAATTAGTTCGTGATTCAACCAGCCAAAACTAGCGCCAGCATTACCTTCTGCAGTACTCGTCATAATTCTTGCTTGGTATTGTGGCAATACAATTATCTGCGCATTATCTGTACCTAATACAATTAAGTCTTTGTGGTATTGTTTTAAAAAATCTAAATCGTATTGAAAACTTCCTTTTTGATTATCCATTGCTGCTTGATTTTTTTCTGACTGATTTGAACCTGTATTACAAGCAATTAAAACCACAAGTAATAATGCAAACAATAATTTAAATTGATTCATTGTACATTTTTTTTATAACAATTAACAACAACCCTCAGGCCCACATGAACCAGTTACTTGATTCGATGCTGGCATTCCATTGACTATTTCTGATGGGCTGGCATCTCTTATATCCGAAATTTTTATGGTAAAAAACAAGGTCTCTCCTGCTAGTGCATGATTGGCATCTACAATAAAATGTGTGTCGTTTTTGTCTACCACCAACCCTTCTAATCCGTCTTGCAAGGGAATGAAATCTCCTACCGTTATAGCTGCTGGATCTTCTAAATCATCTAATGAAAATTCTACTACTAAATGTTCTTGCCTTGATCCATACGCTTGATCGGGCGGTATCACTACTTGAATTGTTTCGTTTACTTTGCTTCCTTCTAGTGCTTTTTCTAAACCTGGTAAAAGATGTTTTGCGCCATGTAAATATACTTCTGGCGTATAGCCATCATTGCCTTGTAATAAATTGCCTTCTGCATCTTTAAGTTGGTAATGTATAGACACTACCTTATTTTTTTCTATAACCATTGTATTAAATTGAAATTTGTAAAGTTTGTGTAACTGAAAGATGAACGGGTTCTTTAAATTGAATTAAGCAAGTATTATTTTCTTGGGTAAAACTTGCCAAAATATTTTTTCCATCGATTGTTACACTAATTTTTAAAACAGTATGTGTTGGCACTAATGAAAAGCTTTGCAATTGTATACTGCCGTATTTTATTTGAACAGTTGCCATTAAATGATGGGCATCTTTTTTCTGCATAAAAGTCCCCCATCCTTTGGCAGATGTAAACGGAGCTTTAAAGTTTTCTGCTCCAATCATTGGTGCAAAACCAAGGTATCCTTTTGGACCATGGTATTGAAAACCACAGGCAGTAATAAAACTGCCATAGCTAGCCATTGCCCTAGAGTAGTGGTCGCTACATTCTATTTCATTAAACGGATTCCTTTTGGCTGCATGGTATCTGTCATGAATCATTCTGGTAATTACCAACGACTCGTCAACCATACCTTCTGCCATCATATGTGCTGCAACTTGGTGTTCAAAACCAGTCATGCATTCATTAAAATAACCCATTTGCCATGTAACGTTTTCGCCATAAGGCTTGGGATCATTTTTTGGATTGGTATTCATTACCAAACCGCCTTCGCCAGGCAATACATAGGGTCTTCCTCCTTCACGTGCTTTTATGTATGGACCAACATCTGGCGTAAAATTATATTTCCACAAAGCTTTTAAAGCCGATAGGGTTTTGGTTTTATCTACCAGTCTACCAATACCCACTTGGTGTGCCCAACTTTGACCATACAGTTGATCGATATGACAAGTATTATAAGAACCAAGTTTTGCTCTGCCTTTAATGGTATCGGGTTTATGAATAAAATATTCACCATTAAATAATTGGTCTTCCATGTTTTTGCTGCCTATTGTTACATAGTTGGCGCAAGTATTGGCAAAAGCAATATCATTCATTTCAATGGCCATTAATTCGCCTGCTTTCACGGCTGCAATACACAAACCTACTAGCCATGCAATCTCTCCATCCCAAACAGCATCTAAGGTATTTTCAAGCGGCGTGTCTTCCATGCCGTCTTTATTTTTGTCTTGGTTCATTACCCACTGAACCGCTTTTTTTATTTTATGCCAGTTCTGTTGTAGAAACAAATAGTTGGCACTCATTTGGTGCTCGCGATAAATGCGCAAAATGGTTCCTGCTTGTCCATCAATGGCCGCAGATTGACCATGTTCACCCCTGTACCAAATCATGCCATCGGGTTGTAAGGAAACACCTAAATCAATTTTTTCGCGCGTGTCTTTTTCTACTGCAGGAAAAATTCGGCCCATTGCATGTGCGTATTGCCAAACATGGGTGCAGGTTCCTTCGCAACATCCTATACCTTCCCAACCGTAAAACCTGCCCGATTCAAAACGATGCGCAGTAGTGGTGGCAAGTATAGAAATATTTAAAAACGTTCTTTCTAAAAACCAATAAGGCAAACTTGAATCGTACCAAGTTTGCTTCCATAAATTTGATTCTTGTGAAAGTTTTAAAAAATGTTTGGTAACATATTGCGTTACTTCTGCTGCAGACTTATACCAATTATTATAGTAGCGACCCTTATCGGCAGCCAACTTGTTAAAATGTAAATTATTAAAATGCCAAGCAATTGAAAAATTAGATTCAATGGTTTGATCTGGTTTTAATTGATACGCCACTTCCACTGCACCTATTAATTGTGTGGATGCTTTTTTTTCTGTAGGTTGATTATTTACTTGATTAAAAGAAGTACTTGTAATAGGAAAATTGCAATTGGTTTGGTATTGCGCTTTTTCAGACATAGCAGTAATGGCCATCGTTCCATAATCGGGTGCAAGTAATTGTTCGGCATTTCCATTGTTGTTAATACTGCATTGTAAAGCCTTAGCTGTTTGCGTTTCAACAATCGCATTCATTCTAATGTCTGTTGCTAGAGCCGATTTAATACTCACTTTATTTTCTAACCAACCTAAAATTGAAACGCTTATTGGTTGTGTTGATTTATTTTTTATATGAAAACTGTAAATGGTGCAGGGTAGTCCAGAATTTCTATCATCTAGTGCAATAAATGGCGAGTAAACAGTTGCGGTAATATCAACAGGAACTTGGTGGTCGATGTAGTGAATTTTTGCCATTGGATAACTCGCTTCAAATACAATATCATCCCAATCGTTGGCATCCATTTTTTTAATAAATGTATTATTGCCAATAGTAATTTTAAAAGCAAATCCTTGTTCTAGTGGATGAATTTGTTGTGATGGTTGTACATATCCAGCCCCATTTTGCGCATTGATTTTAATGGTTTTATTTAAGGTCCATTCAATTGTTTTAGGATCAATCCCATTTTGATTGGCATTAAAAATATCCCATAACCAAAGTTTACCATCACCGCCCAAATAAACGGCACCTGTATAAATGCCACCAACTGGCATTCCAATATATTTCAATTCGTTTTTTGACTGATAATATTTGGTGGCAAACCCACGCTTCGACAATGACTTAACCCAAGATGGGTCTAATTTTTTATCGACGGGAATATTGTGTGTAATTTCTCCTGGCAAGAAAGGTCCTGCAATTGCGCGAGCAGTTGAAGCATACATCCCTGCTGCAAAAATTCCGGAACTGCGTAAAAATAATCGTCTTTGCAAAATGGCATCGTTTAAAACTAAAGTTAGCAGAAATTTCTTAGCTATCTGCTTGCTTTTTTACACTAGTTTTTGTGCGATGCATGATAATGTTCTAATAAATCATCTCCACCAAAATCGTGTTTTAGATCTCTTAAAATGGTATGAATATGGTTGGCATTATTTTGTGAGTTATCAAATTCAATAATCACGGTTGGGCCTTGTATGCTATAATAATAGGCTTTGCCAAATGCTTCTGTAGTATTGCCTGCCCAAGAAAAATGAAGATTGTTTAAACCTGCTTGTTGAATTTCTTTGAGCAAGTCTTCGGCAAACAATTTGGTGTAACGGTGCACATACACATTTATCAATTGTAACAATTGTTGTTTTTGTGCAGCATTCAATTCGCTATACATAATTCCTTGTGGATTGGCTAGCATTGCTACTCGGTGGTTCGATGTAATAATTGAATCGGGCGCAATACTATTAATCGTTGCTTTTTGTATTTGCAATTCGGTTAAACTATGTAAAAAAGCAAATCCTTGGTCTGATTCTTCTTTTAAAATTTGCAAACCTTTTTTAGGACCGTTTTGAACAATAGCAGGATTAGATCCTAAAAAAGAAGGTGTGCCAGATACTAGTTTGTTGTTGGCTGCAGAAAAATGAAAAGAAGTATGGTGTCCTTCTAAACGCCAACCCCAAATATTTTTTGCACCCGGAATACCAAATATGCTGATATAATATTTTCCAGTGTCTCTATAATGATCGTTCTCTTTTCGCTTTTCAATTTCTTTAAGTACCGTTTCCATTTGCATAATCTGCTGTACTTTTTTAACTGTTTGTGCGCTTAAGCAAGATTGAATAAACGAGAATGCGGCGGTTTTTTGTTCGGCATTTAACTCATTAAACGTAATTCCTTTTCGGTCGTTTCTTGGCACAAAGAAAAAAGTATACCGCTCTTCGGCATCAAATGGAAATAATGCTTTTACTTTTTGTTCATCATTTAATAATTCTATAAAATGATTGGCAGTAGCAACAAGTTCTTGTGCTTTTATAACAGGCACAAAAAATAAACAGACAAAAATAAAAGAAAGTATTTTTTTCATGGCAAGCAAAGATTAAATGAAACTATTTATACATCGGCTTCATTAAAAGAAAGTACAACCTGTGGCCTATTTGTAAGCACTTTTCTGCAAACCACACCAGCGCTCTCCAACATCATTCTAGACGCTTTTGCTGAATCTGATGCTTCGTATTTATCCGATAAATAAATCACTTCTTTAATGCCCGATTGTATAATGGCTTTTGAACATTCGTTGCAAGGAAATAAAGCCGTATAAATTTTACAACCATGCAAGTCCATGCCAATATTATTTAAAATAGCATTGAGTTCTGCATGACATACAAAAGGATATTTTGTTTCTAAAAATTCTCCCTGCTTTTGCCAAGGAAAAGCATCGTCATCGCAACCAGTTGGGAGTCCATTATATCCTGCTCCTACAATTCTATTTTTTTGATTGACAATACAGGCACCTACTTGTGTATTAGGGTCTTTGCTTCTGCAGGCCGACAATAAAGCCACACCCATAAAATATTCGTCCCAAGAAATATAGTCTTGTCTTTTTTTCAAAATAATAAATTGATGGTCAACAATTATTTCCAAGGGCAAGGTATCCCACGCTTGGTTCGCTCAGGTGAGTGAATGCTTAAAGATATTTCAAAAGTTTTTAAAGTACTCAAGGTATTTGTAGTATTTGGCAGGTTAATATCGTAAGTTAATCCACCTTGAACATTTTTATAAGATAAACCTAAATAAGGAATAACTGTTCCGCCCTGCTTATACCATAACCCTGTATTTAACACAGTGGGCTGCTCTTCATCATCTAAAATACTACCCAAGTTTACACCAGCAACATACATGTCATTACTACTTTCTATTGCATACAATACATTAGAATTAAATACCAAACGCTCATTAATATACGTTTGATAACCCGCATGAATATTGAATCTTGGCGGATCTAATTGATTTGGATTGTTTAGTGCCGTACGGTTTGTTTTCATAAATCGATAGCCCGCAACACCTATATCAAAATTAGATTGGTCGGTAGTATAATTATAGGTTACGCCAGCAAATACCGAGAAATAAGGTTTGATATCACTCAACGATAATTCGTTTGTTGGTAATGCCCTATTAAACCCCGAAGAAGACAACTGCGTAGAAAAAGATAGTTGCGAAAAATCTATCATTGTGTTTGAATAATTTCCACCAATGCCTGCCGATATTCCGTTTTGATCGTCTTCGTCTAAACTCACATGCGAACTAGCTACCATATTTAAAGAAGTGCTTTTATAAGCGCCAGAAAGCCCTTTGTCTTGCATAAAATAAATACCCCCACCAATATAATTATTTTCGTTTCTAGACTGCTTAAACAGCTTTCCATCAAAAGAAAATGAAGTAGTGTTTAAGGGCTCTATACCCGAAGCAATCCATTGGTCTCTTTGGTTTCCAGCTATTCGCCAATTAGCATTACTATTGCCCGCCAATGCAGGATTAATGCTTAAGGGCGATGAATAAAATTGCGAAAAGATAGGATCTTGTGCATGCAATTGCACAGTGACAATGCCACAAAAAAACAGACCCAATATTAATGATTTGTTCATCATATAATTTTATTAGCGGAGCAACAATGTTTCTCCTTTTTTCTGAACAAGGGTTCCATCTGCTGCAATCCCTTCTGCCATCCATAAATAAATTGACATTGGCTGCGCCTCACCATTAAAATTTCCAGACCATCCAGTATCAGGGTCCTTGGTTTCAAAAAGCAACTTGCCATATCTATTGAAAACTTTAAAATAATGGAATGTTTTAATCCCTGCTATATAAGGATACAATATATCATTTGTGCCATCTGAATTTGGCGTAAATGATTTTGGCACCATAATGTCTACCAAATTATTATCAAACACCCTAACCAATACTGAATCGGGTGTAATACATCCTGCTGGTGAAATCAAATGAATTAAATATTCTTGTGTGTTGGCATAATTAAAATTCACATTCGCACTATCTGGTAAATTAATTCCCCAAGAAGGAACCCATCGATATCGATATCCGTTAATCATTCTTGCAGCAATAGGTGTAGGCACTCCTTTGTAAGCACTAACAGAAGGCATTCTTAGCGCAGGAATTGGAAAAGCAATATCTAAAGTTGCATCTCCAGAAATTGGATTTAATGGACAGTTTAATTGTGTTGCAGTTAAGCGTATATGCCTGTTGCCTCCTGTATAATAAGTATTGGTTGCATTAAAAGAATTACTAGTAGTACTATCGCCAAAATTCCATAGCCATTTAATCGAACCAGTATTAGTTGTATCTGTTTGATTTGTAAAATGAATTAATTGATTAATACAATAAGAATCATAACTGATTTGTAAGTTAGGGCGCGTAATTAAAATCAAACCCACTGATGTAGCAGCAGTATCCACACAACCATATTGATTGGTGAGGATGGCATTGTAATTGCCAGGGGTAAGGGTTCCTATGCTATCAGTTGTAGCACCAGGAATAGCCGTACCGTTTAATGCCCATTGATAACTGAGAGTATCTGCTTTGCTAGAACTAACAAATAAAGTATCAACTATATTATCGCACAAATAAATTCCGTGTAATGAAATGATTTTTCCAACAGGTAATGGATTCACTTTTTGCTGAAAATAAAATGTATCTACAGTATTTAAGCAAGCATAGTCTTTTACGTCTGTTACAATAAAATTACGATATGGATTGTTTGGAATGGAAGGAACAATCCAGGTATAAGGCGATGTAGTAATATTTTTCTTGGTATTAATACTGGTACTATCTATATAAGTAAAACTCCATGGCGCATTACCCGTAAAGCTTATTGATACTGTATCGTTAGGCGTTCTACAAACCACCGAACGCCCTGTAATAGTAGCTTTTGGCGATGCAAGAACATTAACAGTTGCAGAAAAAACATTGCCATAACAACCAGTATTATACGGAACCACTGTGTAAACAACTGTATCAGTTACGCTACTTAAATTTATTAAATATTGACTGATTTTTTGTTGTGGTGTTGCTTTTCCACTAACACCAGAAACGGTTCCTACAGGTGTAGTTACAGGAATTCCCCATGTGTACGTAGTTCCCAGTGGCGCGTTTAAAGGAGTTGCATCAAAACTAGTACCACTGCATATTGTAGCTGATTGATTACTAATAAAAGGAAGTGACACACCCACTGTTTCAATTATTGTAAATGCATTTCCAGCACAAGCTCCTGCAACCGGACTAATTGTATATACCGTTTGTGCAGAACTGTTTGTTGAGTTCGTTAATTTTTGAGAAATAATAGAAACAGGAACTAGCTGTGCAGCTCCACCAATATTTGCACCAAAAGGATAATTGACTGGAGTAGGCCAAGTATATTGTGTGTTAGAAGGTACTGAACCTGGTTGAATAGAAAAATAAGAACCAGAACAAATGGTATCATTAATATTATTAATTACTGGTACAGGACTAACAGGAACTGTCAATTTAAACGAATTTCCAATACAACCATTTGCAGCTGGTGTTACCGTATAAATAGCAGAGTCAGAAATATTATTATTAGTGAATAATTTTTGTGCAATATTATTTTGGTTGATTGATTGAGCACTGCCTCCGGTAATACTCAATAAAGGCGCTTGTAATGGATTGCTCCAAGTATAAACCGTTCCAACAGGAACACCTATGGGTTGATAGTTAAATGTATTACCACTACATACCGCTGCTAAAAGTTGATCAGCTATAAATGGTACTGGTTTAATAGTAATATCAATTACAAAAGAAGATCCAACACAAGTTCCAGCAATTGGTGTAATTGTATAAGTTGCTAGTGCATTATTGAGTGTTTGATTTTGAATAGTTTCGCTAATTGTATTTTGCGGAACGATTTGAATTGAGCCACCTGTTAGTGCAGCAGCTGGTGTATAAATAGGCATCGTCCAAGTATATTGCGTACCTACAGGAACATTATTTGGTGCAATAGAAAACGCAGTATTACTACAAGCAGTACTTGTTAAATTTAAAACGGTTGGGGTAGGATTTACTACAACCGCAACTGTTTGTATTGTACTGCAGCCACTTGCCGTTAGTGTATAGTCGTAATATACAGTTACCGGACTGTTTGATGTATTTACTAATATTTCGGAAGGATTATTTATGCCAGTTGCAGCGCCATTACTAATAGCAGGAATGACAGACCTAGACCATATAAAACTTGTACCCGCAATATTAGCAGATGGAATATAATTAAAACTTGTTCCACTACATATATCTGCTGGAGTTAGCGTAGTTGTTAATGCTGGAGTTGGATTTACTTGAACAGTTACATTCTGGTTATTGGTACAACCATTTGCCGTACTCATAAAATAATTATACGTAACAATAATTGGAAGCGTTGTTGTGTTAATTAAAACTTCGTTCGGATTACCAATACCACTTGAAGGAGTATTACTAATACCAGCAACAGCAACCCTAGACCAATTAAAAGTAGTACCCAAAGTATTACTAGTAGGCAAATAAGTAAATGCCGTATTACTACAAATTGGTGTTGGTGTTGTAGAACTACTTAAGGCTGTAGGAGGGTTTACAATTACAGCTACTTGTTGCGTATTTGAACAACCTGTACCATTTGTTATGGTGTATGCATAATAGGTAGTTACAGGAAGATAGGTGCTGTTAACTAATACCTCACTCGGATTACCAACACCGCTTGTTGGCAAAGTAGAGATACCTGCTGTAAAAAATCTTTTCCATGCAAAATTAGTACCCGCAGTTATACTAGCTGGCGCGTAATTAAAAGCAGTGCCACTACAAATAGCAGGTGGAACCAATGTGCTATTTAACATGGATGTTGCATTTGTGGTATTCACATTTACAGTTACTAAAAAATTACTACCAATACATCCATAGGTATTTGGTGTAACAGTATAAACAGCTGTTGCAGTTGATCCGCCATTATTTGTAAGCACTTGCCCAATAAAAGTTTGTGGAACCACCACCGCACTGCCACCAGTAATTGAACCTACTGTTATTGTAGGAGAAGACCAAGTATACAATGTATTGTTTGGCACACCATTTGGAGACGACATAAAATTTGTGCCACTACAACTACTTACAATTTGGTCTGCTGCATTGGGTACTGGATTAACAGTCACTTGTACCAATTGCGTATTCACACATCCTGTAGTATTATTGTTAAGGGTATAAACATATAGTACCGAAATAGGAATTAATGTTGTGTTTGTTAATTGCTCTAAAGGATTATTCACACCAAAACTAGTATTGCCATTATTTATACCTGCAACAGGACTTCTGGTCCAAGAAAAGCTGGTATTATTCGATAAAGAAGTTGGGGTATAATTAAATGTTGCACCACTACAAATAGCAGAAGGTGTAGCTGTTCCACTAAGTGTTGGAAGTGGATTTACCGTAACAGTTATTGTTTGGTAATTGGTACATCCATTTGCTATTTCAATATAATCATAATTAACCAAAACAGGGTTTGCTGTAGTATTAGTAAGTACTTCATTTATGGTGCCCAATGATGTACCCTGTACTGCAGCATTACTAATTCCTGCAACCGCAGCCCTACTCCAAGTAAAACTAGTTCCGGTAGTAGCACTTAAAGGCGTATACAAAAATGCAGATCCACTACAATTAGAAAAAGCTGTTGCAATATTACTAAGTACCGGACTTGGTTTAACAGTAACAGGAACTGTTTGTGTATTAGTACATCCATTAGCTGTTAAGGTAAAAATATAATTCACAACCACCGAACTTGCCGAGGTATTAGTAAGTAATTCATTGATTGTTCCAGTACCTGTTGCAGCAGTATTACTAATGCCATTAACCGCAGCCCTACTCCAAGCAAAACTAGTACCTGCTGTTGCACTGGTGGGGTTATAATTAAAATAAGTACCTGAACAAATTGCTGTTGGCGTTAAGGTACTACTCAAAGCTGGGTTAGGTTTTACGGTAACAAATACCTGATAAGGGGTGGCGCTATTAGAGCCTGTTACAGTGTAAGTAACCGTTCCAGAGGCAGTACTACTATTGGTTAGTGTTTGTGAAACGCTTGCCTGTGGGGTGTTTTTAAGGCTTGAGCCAGTAATTGTACCTGTTGGAAAAACAGTGGGCGTTCCCCAAGTATAAGTGGTACCAGTTGGCGCTGAAGGATCTGTAAAACTAAAAGCTGTACCACTGCAAACAGAAACAGTATAAGATTGACCTGAAGCATTGAAAACAATCAGTAAAGAAAAGACAACATTAGCCAATACTTTCAATAGCATTAGCCTTGCAACATTATAGGGGATTCGAACATTCATCATACAAAATCATTGAAAGGAATTTGAGCTCCCTTATTTAGTAGATACCAAAATAGTTGTTTTTGTTACCTAGCAATAAAATGAATGACTTATTCAAATAATTATCTTACTGCACTATAAAATTACAGCAATTATTTTGCAGTATGTATTCCAAATACAGCGATTTTGTATTGACTACAAAGGTTTTGCTTCGTAATCATCAATTTCTGAGCTCGCTTCGGGCAAATGATCATAATTGCCTTCTAAGGCATACAATCCAAAAAGAATAAAGCCAATAGCTATTGGATAAAAGACCGTAATGAATACGCCCCATTGAATTTGCGTGTCAATTCCTGGTTTTTTGGCAATTTCAGCACTAGCTGTTTGTAATAAATAATGTATGCCCAATGGACCTAAAATAATCCAAATTAATCCGGCATATCTTTTAATAGCATTCATATTGTTAATTTTTTAAAGATTCAATTTTGTTTAACGATCAACAGCAGGATCTATTCTATTGCTAATATAAATGGCACCAATAACCATACAAATAGTGGCAATAATTATAGGATACATTAATCCTACAATTTTATTGTCGGTATAAATAGTGGTTAGAAGTGTTGCAATAAATGGCGTTAGTCCGCCAAAAACGCCATTGCCTATATGGTAAGGTAATGACATAGAAGTGTAGCGAATTTTTGTAGGGAATAATTCTACCAAAAATGCCGCAATAGGTCCGTAAACAAGGGTTACGTATAAAATTAGCAGAAACACAATACCCACCATTTTCCAATAATCATTACTTGCCAATGTTTTTGAAATAGCCATTAATGGCTTGATGGTTGTTTTTCCTGGTGTTGCATATGCTGTATCCGTTTGGGTTTGTTGCATAGTCATTCCATCGGTAAACGTAGTTTTGGTAATTGTTTTTCTGATGAAATCTGCTGAATTAGCAATAGCTGTAAGATTAGTTTTAATTTCTTTTTTAGCCAATACCTCTGTTTTATTTTTAACATCCGCTATTTGGTACAAATTATTAAACAAATAATTGTACGAAATAACTGCTAAAAACATACCCGATAACATAATCCACTTTCTACCTATTTTATCACTCAACGATGCAAAAATTACAAAGAATGGTGTGGCAAAAAGAATCCCCCAAATTAAAATAGTACGCGATTGATCAAACTCAACCTTACAAACATTTTCAATAAAAGATTGCGCATAAAATTGACCGGTATACCAAACAACACCTTGGCCCATTGTAGCACCAAAAAGCGCTAATAACACCATTTTTAAATTGGCTTTGTGTCCAAAACTTTCTTTTAGTGGATTTACAGAAGTTTTTCCTTCTGATTTTAATTTTTCATACAGTGGAGACTCCGCCATTTTTAGTCGGATATAAATAGATACCACCACTAATAATATAGAAATTAAAAATGGAATTCGCCAACCCCAATCATTAAACTTTGCAATTGATTTTGCAGGATCAACATCTAAAAAATGTCGGGTTAATAAAATAACACCTAGTGAAATAAATAAACCAAGTGTAGCAGTTGTTTGAATCCAAGAAGTAAAAAAGCCCCTTCTATGTGCAGGTGAATGTTCTGCTACATAGGTTGCCGCACCACCATATTCTCCGCCCAAAGCCAAACCCTGAATTAGGCGCAAAACCAATACCAGTATGGGTGCTAGAAATCCAATGCTTTCATAATTGGGTATACATCCAATAGCAAAAGTAGAACCACCCATTAATACAAGTGTTAATAGAAACGTATATTTTCTGCCCACTAAATCGCCGAGTCTACCAAAAACTAAAGCACCAAATGGACGCACAATAAAACCAGCAGCAAATGTGGCAAGTGTAGATAAAAGTGCAGCCGTTGGATTGGTCTTTGGAAAAAACTGGTTGGCAATAACCACGGCTAAACTTCCGAATATATAAAAATCGTACCATTCAATTAGTGTTCCCAGCGAAGAGGCACCAATGACTTTCCAGATACCTTTTGTTTCGTTGTTATTATTCATCCTTGATATATTATTTAAAAATCAAGATAAGTAATTCTAACGACTCTGTGCCGATACAACAAAATGATTTATTTTTTTAGTGTAGTAGCTTATTGTTTTATGGCAGAAAAATCTACTTTTTCTGTATAGATAACCGTATCGGTTACTCCTTTTGTAGAATTATTTAATATGTTGGCTTCAGCCAATTTTTTTGCCGACGGATAATACAAACTAACGGTTAATAAATACGCTTCTTTGTATAAAAAATAACCTGGATTGGTGATTGTATTAGCAAATTGAAAAACAGTTCCTAATGGATTGTCTACTTTAGAAATTAACCCTAGTTTATATCTTTTATTATTAATGCCTGCTTTGGTAGTAATGCTAATAAATATGGAATCTTTAAAATAATTATTAATACTAAAACTTGCAGAGTCGTCAACCCCTTTGTAGTTAACCGAATCAATAATACCTTGTTCCCATTTGAGTGCGCCTTGCTTATATGTGCCTGCAACATCCGTGATAGTAAAAGGCGTATCTGCTAATGGATTCGCGGCTTTTAAACAGGATGCAAATAAAAAAATGATAATACTTAAGTAGGGGTAAGTATTTTTTTTCATTGTAAAATTCAATCTATATAAACGCTGAAAAATTTAAACGCTAACTAGATTCTACTCAATATTAATTAATTTATTAATATCATTTGGATTTTCTTGGGATAGAACCTAAAAAAAATGGGGCTAAAAGCCTAAATTACCGCCTATGACAGATCGTACACTAAAACAAACCCTAACACCCACCCTTTTATGGGGTTTGGGCGTAGGCTACGTGATTTCAGGCATGTATTTTGGTTGGAACCTAGGTCTCGAAAAAGGAGGAACCTGGGGTATGGCATTAGCCACCTTGTTAGTGATTGTGCTATATACCTGTTTTAGTTTTTCTTATGCCGAGTTGGCTTGTGCTATTCCAAAAGCAGGTGGGGCTTATGATTACGCCGAACGAGCATTTAAAAAAGATATAGGATTTATAACAGGATTAGCGCAAATTATTGAGTTTGTTTTTGCACCGCCAGCCATTGCCATTGCCATTGGCGCCTATTTTAATTTAGCCTTTCCGCAAGTGCCCATTCTTGGGGCTGCCATTACCGTTTATTTGCTTTTTAGTGCCTTAAATATTTATGGTGTAAAAGCTGCAGCCAATTTTGAATTGATAGTAACAATTTTGGCTGTTGGAGAATTACTACTTTTTGCTACCCTTACTTTACCCCATTTTTCTGCAACAAATTTTTCTAAAAATGCATTCCCAAATGGATGGGGCGGTGCATTTGCCGCACTACCTTTTGCCATTTGGTTTTTTTTAGGAATAGAAGGTCTCGCCAATGTAGCAGAAGAAACTTTGCACCCTCAAAAAGATATTATCAAAGGATTTGGATGGGCTTTATTAACCCTAGTGGTTTTATGCCTCTTGGTGTTTATTGCAGCAATAGGTATTGGTGGATGGGAAGCGATTGTATACACAACCAACGGCACAAGTTCCGACTCGCCGCTACCACTAGCACTCGGAAAAATATTTGCCACCAATCATGTGTTTTATAAATTATTAATTGGCATAGGACTGTTTGGATTAGTGGCTTCTTTTCATGGATTATTATTAGCTAGCGGAAGGGCTACATTTGAATTTGGAAAAATTGGCAACGCACCTAAATTTTTAGGAAAAGTTCATGCCCGTTTTCAAACACCTGCAAATGCATTGCTATTTAATTCTTTATTAGGCGTGCTTATACTCTGCACAGGAAAAACCGCTGAAATTATTATTATATCTGTATTTGGAGCCATCACGCTTTATATTGTATCAATGTTGGCTGTTTTAAAATTAAGGCGCCAACAACCCGAATTGCATCGACCATTTAAAGTTCCTTTTTATCCTATCACACCCATTATTGCATTAGTATTAGCCATCATTTGTTTAATAGCTTTGTGTTATTATAATGGACTTTTGGCTTGCTATTATTTTGGAATTGTATTTTTCTTTTTTCTGCTATATAAAATTTTTAAAAAATGAGTACCGAACAAATTATTGAGTATGTAAGTAACCATCCATCTGGCAGGGTAAAAGTTGCGGTAACAGATATAGATGGTGTATTGCGCGGCAAATATATTTCTAGCGAAAAATTTTTATCGACAGTTACTGGCAACCTAGGATTTTGCGATGTGATTTTTGGTTGGGATATGGCCGACCAAGCATACGATAACAATAGTTTTACAGGATGGCATAGTGGTTATCCTGATGCCAAAGTAAAATTGAGTATTAATAGTTTTAGAAAAATTCCTTGGGAAAATGATTTGCCATTTTTTTTAGGCGAGTTTGTTGACGCAACTGGTATTGCACTTGATATATGTCCAAGACAATTGTTACAGAAAATAATTGTAAATGCTAGTACCGCAGGATTTGAAGCCAAATTTTCGCAAGAATTTGAATGGTTTAATTTTATTGAAACGCCAAAAACATTTGCAGAAAAAGAAGGCAAACACCTTACCCCATTAACACCTGGCATGTTTGGTTATTCTATTTTAAGAAGCAGCGAACGCAATGATTTTTTCTCGGCCTTGTTTAACCAGTTGAAAGAATTTGGTATTCCATTAGAAGGTTTACATACCGAAACCGGACCCGGTGTTTACGAAGCAGCCATTACCTATAGTGGTGTATTACAAGCAGCAGACAATGCCAGTTTATTTAAAACAGCCGTGAAAGAAATTGGATACAAGCACGGCATCTTAGCCAGTTTTATGGCAAAAATAAATGAGCAATTACCAGGTTGTAGCGGACACGTTCACCAATCGCTATGGCAAAACAATACCAATATATTTTACAATGCAAATGAGCCTAACAATATGAGTGAAACCATGCAACAATATCTGGCAGGTCAATTATTTTGTTTGCCACATATTTTGCCAATGGTAGCTCCAACCATTAACTCTTACAAACGTTTGGTTGAAGGTGCTTGGGCGCCAACCACTGTTACCTGGGGTGTAGATAATAGAACAGTTGCCTTGCGTGCACTAACCGAAGGAAGCAAATCTTGTAGACTAGAAACAAGGGTGGTAGGTAGTGATACCAATCCGTATTTAGCAATTGCCGCTTGTTTGGCAGCTGGCCTATATGGCATTCAACACAAACTTAGTTTGCAAGCAACAACCACTGGTAATGGTTATAAAGACGAAAACAATGGACGTTTTCCAAAAAGCCTCGACGATGCTACACAAGCCATGAAAAATTCTGCTATTGCAAAAGAACTATTTGGCGAAACTTTTGTAAAACATTTTACACAAACACGCGAGTGGGAGGTAAAACAATTTGCCAAAGTAGTTACCGATTGGGAAACAAAACGCTATTTTGAAATTATCTAAATATCATTGCAGTTCTAACAGATTTACTCAATAATTATTTAAAGCAACAAATAAAAACCAATGACCATTTCGCAATTTAATTTTCCTACTACCATTCGTTTTGGAGCAGGCGTTGTAGCAGAACTTCCTGCCTATTTAAAAAACAACCAACTATCAAAACCTTTTATATCAACAGACCCTACCATTGCTGGCTTAGATTTTTTTAAAGCTATTGTAGCAGATTTAACTGCCAAAGGATTTAGCGTAACAGTGTTTCATGATATCCATAAAAACCCTGTAAAGTCTGATGTGTACAAAGGAGCCGATGCTTACGATGCAGGTGACTGCGATTGTATCATAGGTATTGGTGGAGGCGCTGCTATAGATGTAGCAAGGGCTATTTTACTACGCATTAATCACCGCGAAGATTTATTTAAATACGATGACTTAATTGGTGGCGATGTTTATGTAACCAATGACGTACCTCATTTTATTACCATTCCAACCACTGCTGGAACGGGTAGCGAAGTTGGTCGCTCTGCTATTATTGCCGACGATGAAACGCACCAGAAAAAAATATTGTTCTCTCCAAAATTATTGGCAAAAATTGTTTTTGCAGATCCGGAACTAACTATGGCCCTTCCTGCATTTATTACTGCAGCTACTGGCATGGATGCACTAACACATAATATGGAAGCTTTTCTAGCAAAAAATTACCATCCTATTTGCGATGGCATTGCGTTAGAAGGCATGCGCTTAATTGCTAATGCTATTGAGAAGGCAGTAAAAAATCCTACCATCGAATCAAGGTCAGATATGTTATTGGCTTCAATGATGGGTGCCATTGCTTTTCAAAAAGGACTTGGCGTAGTACATTCATTGGCACATCCCTTGTCTAGTTTATTAGATACACACCATGGTTTGGCCAATGCAGTGAACTTGCCATATGGCATGCAATTTAATAGTGCCGGATTTGAAGACCGTTTTGTACGAATGGCAAAAGCACTGGGCATTACCAATGAATCTAGCGAAGGTGTAGTAGCATATTTATTTGATTTAAATGATCGATTAGGTATTCCAAAAACACTTTCAGGTATTGGTGTTGAGCAGGCGCATATAGAAACCCTAGCAGATTTAGCATTTGCAGATTTTGCACATCCTAATAATCCAAAACCAGTGAGTAGAAATGATTTTAAATTATTGTACGAAACAGCTTTATAATGTTGGAGAATAAAATTTGTATAGGTATTTGTGTAACGGAAGCAAGGTTTACTAATTATCCAACTTGGATAGTAGGGGATTCCCAAAACATAGAAATTATAGAACTATCTGCTAGTAAAAAAAACATGTTGGAACTACAAAAATGCCATGCATTATTATTATCTGGTGGTATAGATGTAGATCCATTTTATTATAATCCTGCTCTTAAAGATTACCCAAATAAACCATTGGCATGGAACCGCGAACGCGACCAATTTGAAATAGAATTGTTTCAAATGGCACTTGCTTTATCTATGCCAGTACTAGGCATTTGTAGAGGACTTCAATTGGTGAATGCTGCACTAAAAGGCACACTTACACCAGATATTGAAGCCACCGGAAAACAAAATCATCGAAGCACAAATGGTGTTGATTATATACATACCGTTTCCTTAATTGAAAACAGTTTGTTAGCAAATATTGCCGGCGTAATAGAAGGAACCGTTAATAGTGCGCACCACCAATCAGTTGAAACAATTGCGCCTGATTTAACCATCAATTGCTGGGCAGCAGAAAATATAGCAGAAGGCATTGAATGGAAAGACGCTACTAATAAATCGCCATTAATTTGTGTGCAATGGCATCCTGAAAGAATTAAAGACAAAAACACCAACCCTTTATCGAAAAATATCCGTGAGTGGTTTTTAAGTGAAGCAATAAAATATTCCAAATGAATTGTATTAATCCAGCAACAGCCCTTAGCATTGGTCAAATAACAACAGATACCGAATTAAGTATTCAAAATAAAATAAACGCATTACGCATTGGTCAACCAGTTTGGGCCGCTATTCCTTTAACAGAAAGAATTAGCATTTTGCAACAATTTGCAAAACTATTACAAACACATATTCAAGAAGCAGCGGCAGTATTAACTAGTGAAGTAGGAAAACCCTTGCAACAAGCAGTAAATGAAATAAATGGTGCTTGTGCTAGAATTGATTGGCTTACAAATAATGCCCCAAAAGCTTTACAAGAAGAATGGATGGTAGAAACTGGTGGCACTCGCGAAAAAATTGTGTATGAACCACTAGGCATTGTGTGTAATATTTCTGCCTGGAATTATCCGTACTTAGTTGGAACAAATGTTTTTGTACCAGCACTATTGGCAGGTAATGCCGTATTGTACAAACCTTCTGAGCTATCTAGTTTAACCGGACAAATCATTGAAAAATATTTGCACGAAGCAGGTGTTCCAGAAAATGTATTTCAAATTGTTCTAGGAGATAAAGCCGTTGGTGAACTATTGTTGCAAGCAGATGTAGACGGATACTTTTTTACAGGTTCTTATAAAACAGGAAAATATATCTACGAGCAAGTAAGTAAAAAAATGAAGCCTTGCGGATTAGAATTGGGCGGTAAAGATCCATTGTATATTACGGAAGACATTACAGATATTGCAACAGTAGCAGCCAACACGGCCGATGGCGTATTCTATAACAACGGCCAAAGCTGTTGTTCGGTTGAAAGAATTTATGTGCACGAAAAAGTGTACGATGCATATGTTGCTGCATTTGTAACAGAAGTAAAATCATACACTATAGGAGATCCTTTAGCTGCAAATACTTATATCGGACCATTAACTAGAAAAGAGCAACCCGCATTTTTAGCAGCACAAGTAGCAGATGCTTTACAAAAAGGAGCAACAGTTTTGTGTGGCGGAAAAATAATGGATAGAACAGGCAATTATTTCGAACCAACTGTTTTGGTAAACACAACACACCAAATGGATCTAATGAAAGAAGAATCTTTTGGACCCATCATTGGTATCATGAAAGTTGCTGATGATGCAGCAGCAATTGCACTAATGAACGATACTGATTATGGTTTAACAGCAGGTGTTTATTGCAACAACGAAACAAGGGCCGCAAACATACAAGCACAACTAAATGCAGGAACAGTATATTTAAATTGTTGCGATAGAGTAAGTGCGGCACTTCCTTGGAGTGGTAGAAAAAATAGTGGTTTTGGGAGCACGCTTTCTTATGTTGGTATACGAACATTTACACAACCTAAAGCCTATCATTTAAGGAGTTAAAACCAACCACGTCTTCTAAAAGTGTACAACATCCAAATTGGAATAATCACCATAAAGGATACTGCAATATAAAATCCATAGTGGTGGTGTAAAATAGGAATGCGCTCGAAGTTCATGCCAAAGACACCACCAATTACAGTAGCTGGCGCCAACAAGCAGGTAACAATTGCCATTACTTTCATTACCTCATTCATTTTCAAATTTACATTACTTAAATAGAGGTCTTGTAAATTGATCATCATGTCTCGATAGTTTTCAACCAAGTCATTGGCTTGTACAATATGGTCGTAAACATCTTTAAAATACTTGGTGGTACGCTCTTCTAATAACTCACTATCCGATCTAATAAATCCATTGATAAGTTCTCTTACGGGTGCTACGTTTCTTTTTAAAACAATCATTTCTTTGCGTAAATGATTAATTTCAGACAAAGAACTAGTATTACTAAAACGTATGATTTGTTCTTCTAGTAATTCAATTTTCTCTCCTAGTTTTTCCATTACAATATAATAATGGTCTACAATCATATCTAAAAGCGCATAACACAAATAGTCGGCACCTGATTGTCTTAATTTGCTAGTGGGAATTCGAATTTTTTCACGCAACACATCAAACACATCTCGGTCTGAATCGTCTTGAAATGAAATCACATAGTCTTTTCCTAATAAAATACTTATTTGCTCTGTTTCAACAGTACCAGTGGTTTCATTAAAATACAGCATGTTTAATAAACAAAACATCACTGTATCCATTTCGTCCATTTTAGGACGCTGGTTTACACTTAAAATATCTTCAACAATTAAAAAGTGAATGCCAAAGTGTTGACATATACTTTCTATATTTTGTTTGTTTAGTCCGCCAATATTCAACCAACTAACATGTCCATTTTCTTTGTATTCAAAACAAGATTCTATACTAGTATGCGTTACTTCTTTTAAATAGCTTGCCGAATAATCAAACACATTAATACTAGGATTAATGGCATCTATCCGTTGGGGTGCTGCGGTAGGATTGACCACAAAAATATCGCGTGTACGCTCGGCACTTTGCTTACTTTTAATGGTAAAATATTTTAAGTATTTTTTGCCGTACATCTCTTAAAGATAAACCAAATTTAGACTTATAAAAATCTTTTGCTAATGGATAGGCATACTAGCTAATACCATTCTTATAGCGCCATAACTAATAGAATCCGGTAAGTTTTCTTTTAATAGTTTCAAGCTCAGTCGGCCATGTTTTTTTTCTGCTGCTATAATCAACGCTTGGTGATTGCTTAATACAAAATCATTTAAACTCAAAACACCCGTACCAATATAAAATCCTAAATGCGATTCAATGGTATTGGGCGATAAATTTCTAATGCTTGCAATTTCCGAAATACTATTTCCTTGCAGGTATAAATCGTAGGTTGTTTTTTTGGTATCAGATTCACGCTCCTTGGTAATTTTTGGTTTTCTATCACGCTTGGGTTGTTTTAATTCCATTCTAGAACTTAACTCATTGGCATTGCAATAGTCTTGTACCATTTCTAAAAATGCTGTTCCATATTTTTCGGCTTTAAATGCACCAAAACCAGAAATGCTTAATAAAGATTGATTGGTTGTTGGCAGGTAGGTAGCCAAATCTAATAAAGTACTATCGCTAAAAATTAAATAAGCAGGCACATTTTCTTCGTGTGCAATTTGATTACGTAATTTTTTAAGGGCCTCAAACAATGATTTTTCAAATGCATGCTGCTGGTACACTACAGGCTCTTTGGTAAGCACAACAGGTGTTGGTGCTTGTAAGTATACTTTTGCTCCTTTAAAAAGCACCTCCTTACCCTTATCTGTTAAAAGCAAAACAGGATATTCTCCAGTACTATGTTGTAAATAATTTTCAAGCAATAATTCCTTTGCATAATGCAGCCAGTCTTCTCGAGGTAACTCTTTACCAATACCAAATACCGTAAGTGTTTTATGCTCTGGCCTTATTTTTTCAGCCTGAGATCCACGAATTACATCAATTACATAATTCGCACCAAAGCGTTCATTGAGTCGGGCAACGGTACTTAAAAATTTCTGTGCAATTAAAGTAGCATCTTCTAGTGTTTTTTCTGTTAAACAAACATCACAACTGCCGCAATAATCGGGTGCGGTTTCGCCAAAATAATTAAGCAGGTATTTTCTTCTGCAACGTTTTGTTTCGCAGAGCTGTACCATTTTTTCTAGTTTTTGCAGTAGAATATTGGTTTGCTCTTCGTTATCAGGAACCTGGGCAAAACTTTTTAGTTTCATTACATCACCGGCTCCATAAAATAAAATAGCATCACTTGGTAATCCGTCTCTACCTGCACGGCCTGTTTCTTGGTAATATCCCTCAATGTTTTTGGGCAGATCGGCATGTACTACAAAACGCACATTGCTTTTATTGATGCCCATTCCGAAAGCAATGGTAGCCACCATAATTTTAATGTCATCCTTCAAAAACAAATCTTGGCGTTCGTCTCTTAGGTTTTTTTCTAATCCTGCATGATAAGCCGCAGCAGAATAGCCATCCGCTACTAAATCGGCTGCTAATTTTTCGGTAGCAGCACGGCTTAAACAATAGATAATTCCAGCATCGCCAGTATGTGCGTCTAAATAATCTAGTAGCGCATCGTAGTATCCTTTTTTTGGTTGAATACTATAATAAATATTGGGTCTATTAAAACTATTTTCAAAAACCCGGTACGCTTTAAAATGCAATTGCGCTAAAATATCGTCTTTGGTTTGCGCATCGGCAGTAGCCGTTAATGCAATAATAGGCGTTGATGGAAAATATTGTTTTAACTCACTTAATACGCGGTACTCGGGCCTAAAATCATGACCCCACTGACTAATACAGTGTGCTTCATCAATAGCAAATAAGGAAACTTTTAAGGTTTGTAGAAAGCTAAGAAACTGTTTGTCTTGTCCCACCAATCTTTCAGGTGCTACATACAAAAGTTTGAGTTCGTTATTTTTTAATTGTTCCGACAAAGCCGCTTGCTCACCACTTGTTTGAGAACTATTTAAAAAAGCCGCTTTCACCCCGCTCATTAATAAAGCATCTACTTGGTCTTTCATTAGCGCAATCAACGGACTCACAACTATGGTAACACCAGGTAAACAAAGCGCTGGAACTTGGTAGCACAAACTTTTTCCTCCTCCAGTAGGCATTAATACTAAAGCATCATTGCCATCTAAAATATGGCCAATGATTTCTTGCTGGTTATGACGAAAACTATCATACCCAAAAATGGTTTGTAAAATATGTTCTGGAGAATCAATTGTTTGCATAATACCAAACGGGTTTTAGGCCGCACAAGTTACTAAAGCTTGAAGGTAGTTATGGAACCCCCTTTTAACGGATATTTTTTGTTGAAAAACCTTGAATGAAAAGGTTTTAGCGGTATGCTTTTTTTATTGGGTCTAATAAATACCTAAGACCGTTGAGTTGAATTTCATACATCGTACCCAATAGCATACCCATTTTACCTTTTGGAAAACCATTGCGCTGGTGCCATTCCAAATAAAAATCTGGCAAATCACAAATGAATTTGTCTTTGTATTTTCCAAAAGGCATTCGGGTTTGCACCAGCTCAATTAATAATGCAGCATTGGGTACTAAAGGATCACTAGCCATTTTATATTTTGGGCAACTGATAGCCGTTATGGTATTCCTTCATCAAATATTTTTTATTGATCGCTTCGTCTGTAAAACGGCCTGCTTCTCTATTCCAGCCCAATTTTTGACCAGAACGGTAAGCAATATTTCCCATCTGCGCCACTTTTGCTACGTGTGCTGCTTCTTGAATAGAGCAACGTAAATCAGCTGTTTTACGCGATTTGATTACACTTACAAAATTCTCTAAATGACGGTCTAAACCATTGTCTACCTTGGGTTTAAATGGAACCATTACTTTGTGCTCGTTCTTTTTTTCTTCTAATACTTCCCATCCATTTCTATTTAATACCAATGTTCCGTTGGTGCCAATAAAAGCAATACCATGGTCTTTGCCATAATTACCATTACCAATACCAATAGCATGATCCCAAATCATATTAAAATTTTCAAACTCATAAAGTGCCATTAAGGTATCTGGTGTTTCTTCGGCAGAATTTGGCATGGCAAATTTTCCACCCAATGTTGCAATGGATTTTGGAGCTGTTGCTTTCATACCCATTAGTGCATAGTCTAATAGATGCACGCCCCAATCGGTCATTAAGCCGCCTGCATAATCCCAAAACCAACGAAAGGTAAAATGAAAACGATTGGGATTGAATGGGCGTAAAGTAGCAGGCCCTAACCATTTTTGATAGTCAACTCCTGCAGGCACTGGCGCATCTGGCTTCACCGCATTTGGCTGTTTCCAGTCTAAATAACACCAAACTTTTACTGTTCTTATATTACCCAACAAACCACTGTGCACGTATGCAATGGCGTCTGCAAAATGTTGTTGACTTCTTTGCCATTGGCCAGCTTGTACAATATTACCATAGCGTTCTTGCGCACGTATCATGGCATTACACTCACCAATAGAATTACCCACTGGCTTTTCTACAAACACATCTTTGCCGGCCTGGCAGGAATGTATCATTTGTAAAGCATGCCAATGATCGGGTGTACCAATAATTACCGCATCAATATCTTTATTTTCTAATAATTTTCTATAATCGGGGTATTGTTTAATACGTGAAGTATCTATTTTCTTGCCATCAAGGTCTTTCATCCTTTTATCAAGCACATTTTGATCTACATCACAAAGTCCAACTACATTAACACCAGGTATTTTTAGCGCCGCTGATAAATCAGACCATCCCTGACCATTTAATCCAATGGCAGCAATATTCAATTGATCGCTAGGCATTACTTTATTTTTAAAATAAGCAAAAGCCTTATTGTGTATAGCAGGCGCAATAACAGCACCACTCAATAGTGTGCCTGAATTTTGTAAAAAAGATCTTCTAGTAGACATGTTTTTGAAATTTGATGGTCAAAAATTAAGAAGTTTTTTGCAGAACTAGCGATAAGATTTCTAAAACGATATAGTTTTAAAACAAACAACTTAATTAATCGGTAGAATGATTGTTTAACGGGTTGTTTGTTTTATTTCAATGAATTAGAATGATAGTTTTTTTCTCCCGCTTTTATTGCAATAGGTAAGATATTTTGTTTTGGCGGTAATGGACATGTAGCAAATTTTGTAAATGCACAAGGCGGATTAAAGGCTTTATTAAAATCTATAATAGTATTGCCGTTGGCATCTGGCTTATTGGTGTATAAAAACCTGCCAGCAGGATAGGTCTCTTTGCCACTAGTTGCATCGCCAAACAAAATAAAAAGTTCATCGCCTTCTTCTAAAGCATCTAATGTATAAGTTGTGCCCATGATATTAAAAACCAATTTGCCTGGAGAAGCTAATGGACTAATTTGACCTAGCACATTTGCTATTAATAACTTGTTTTGTTGAGCGGGTTCTAAATGCGCTAGTAGTTTTAAGTTGCTGTCTAATGCAAAACGTTCGGTTCCATTAAAACTAGTTAAAACTACTGACGCTAAGTCTCTTAAACGAACACCTATTTTTTCTTCTCGTTGAATAATATTCCAACGCAAACTACCCAAAGCCATTAATGGCGCTTGATTTTTTCCTTCCTCAAATACCAAGGCCTTAGTTATTAAACTATCATTTATTTTAATAGATATACCCGAATTAGAAACCCAATACACTTGTTGGTTTTCCCATAAAAAATACCCAGCTTTACTCGGCATGTTTTTATGCTGATACACAAAATCATTTGTTGGAGCAGATCCAAAACTATTCTTACCGGGTTTTAACCAAAACAAACCGGTTAAATTAATCCAACCATTCGGATCCTTTAAAGCCTGAATTCTTTTTTGTTGCCATAACTGCATTTCTTTTTCGTAACTGCTTGGGGTTTGAGCATTCAATGAAAAAGAGAAAAATAGTATTAAAGAAGCAAAACTAATATTACATGCAAAATTCATAACAGCATTGAGTTAATGGGCAGAACAAAAATAAAAAGATAGTTAGGAAGAAATGAACAATGAACTTACTATTTATCAAGTTCATTATCTAAAAATAGAATGATTTCTGGAAACTGCTCCAAAGAAAACTTTCTAGCAATAAATTTACCGGAATCTAATAAGGCTTTGGCATCTGCTTGAGTTAGTATTCTAGGGTTTACAGCATTTTTTTCAAATTCAATGAATCGTAAATTGTTGTTAATGATACTATCTTTTAGTGGAGAATTTAATAAGATAGTTTGAAATATTACTTCATCTACACCCCAAGTTCTTTTAAAAAATTGAAGCGCTTTTGGATTGTTTTTTAAATACTCAATTACATATTTTATAGCTTGAGGCGTTAGCGTCATCCACTGAGATCGGCCATAGGGCTCTAATTGATTGGGAATGGTTCTATCTGGAAGTAATTGATTGACCCATTTTTGCAATGTATATTTAAATGGAATTTTTAAATCACCTAAACTATACTTTGTTATTCTTTCTTTAGATTCCTGCCATTCGTTATTAATAGATAAGTATTCTAGATAATTTTTGGCGGTATTTTCAAATAAGAAGTTTTCTAAATCTCTTGCTGGTTTTAATAAATAATCGTGACCACTTAAAAGATTAATATGTGTATACTTTATTTTGGATTGTAAAATTTCAACAAAACTTTTTAGTGTTCCATCAACCATACTATAATTACCCCATCCTATATCTGTTCTGTTCGTAATAAAAAAAACATTAGGCAATAATGATAGGTGCTTGAATTCAGATAGACTCGATTTTTTATCGAGATGTATATACACGTCGGCCCGATTGGTGGATAGTCGTTTTATTAGACGTTCCAATTGAAAGGGGTTATTGTGCGCAAGTATTAAGTGGGCTAAACGCATGGTTGTAAAGTTCTATAATCTTTTTTTAATTGTAGCAAGAAATACTAATTAAATTAAATAAATAGTATCTATAGACTAATTTTATATAGATTTTTTGTAATTAACCGATACATGTGAAGTATCATACAGGTTGCAACAAATCATTTACAAAGACATTACTTGCTTTTAAAAAACTAGTAATAATAAATTCATCAACAAATGAAAGCCTCCAGCATTCAAGAACTAAAACAAGAGCTAAACCAAACAAATGCAGCCGATTTAAGGCAATTGTGTTTGCGTTTAGCAAAATTTAAAATTGAAAACAAAGAACTTATTAGTTACTTGTTATTTAACGCACACGACGAAGCCGGATATATTGATGCTGTTAAAAATTTAATTGACGAAGAATTTTTAGAGCTGCCAAAACCCAATACTTATCTTACTAAAAAAAGTTTGCGAAAAATTTTACGCATTACCAACAAGCACATTAAATACATGGGTTCTAAACAGGCCGATGCAACAATTAGAATTCATTTTTGCCATCAAATGAAATTGTCGAAAATTCCTTTTCAAAAAACAGCCGTTTTAAAAAATTTATACCAACAGCAATTGAAAAATATTGCAACTGCTATTGCTGGTTTGCACGAAGATTTACAATATGATTTTCAGCAAGAACTAAATCAGTTAAAATAAGTAACCTACATTTTAAGACTCTTCGTCGAAATACAATTTATAAAAATGCTTGCCACTCATTTCATCGTATCCTTTTTCAATTAAATCTTTTCGGCCATGGATATATACATGAAAGTTTTTGTCGAGTTTTAAAATACTCTTAAACACACGCTCCTGTTTTTTTACTGCCGATAAATGAATATCAAATTCATCATCAATAATCACTTGCCTTGCCGCTTCGTATGTTTGTTTATACTGCGTAAATGTTTCTATCATTTCTGGATGGTGTAAAACCTCTTCGGCAAATTCATCCATTTTAAAAGCATCTTTTGTTTTAAAATAGTCCATGCTTCGGTTGAGCAAATCAATCTGGTCTGATTTGTTTACTTCAAATTTTTCGGATAGCTCATTACTTATAAAAAGTTTACACATACCCATTGCTGCGTCTGTATGATAATAACTATTGGCGCTTGGTACTATTTGTAAAAAATCTTTAACCCAATATTGGGCATCTTGTTGCTTATTGGTATTGTCCACCACACAAACCACAAAACCTTCTGCGCGATTCTGCTTAAAGATCAAACAACCCTTGTCTAATTTGTTAATATTTACCCCGTCTTCTGCTATCACTTCATAGCTTTGACCATGGGGAAATACTTTTAAAAAAGTTTCTTTGGTTTCACTTTTAAATATGCCAATTGCATCTATGTATTCAGTGCCAAATGGAACATTGTTAAAATGTGTAATATACATTTCGCCCTCTTTCACTTTTGCATGCGTGCTTTTACTATATAAAAACTGGGCTAAAAGGGCAGATTGTGCGGTAAACTCCTTGGGATTATCGAATATTTCACACACATAATGATACACTTCATTGAGTGCTAGGTCGCTAATATGCGTAAAATGGTATTGCTCTTGTTCATTAAAAGCACCCAAAAAATAGCGGGTTATTAAGCCTTGAACAATCGAATCATTGAGCGATAATGGATTAGTTGATAATCCTAACTGCTCTCCTCGGGTGGGGTTGCCAACTTTATGTACGATTACTTGTTGAAGTGCTACACTGTCTATTCCTGTCATATTATTACAAAGATAATTGGGAGAAAGCTAGTTTAAAATCAATCGTTTTACAAACCAAATTCGTTTTTCGGCCATAAAAAGTGCACCTTTACAACCGTAACAGTAAAAAGCTATCCCTTTTTAAGTTTTGATAGCACTTAATTTTTAAACTAACTATCAC